>ENA-OWPN01002312-OWPN01002312.1-human-gut-metagenome-genome-assembly--contig:-NODE-2312-length-12122-cov-3.161101_pt1 | contig 12122 bp, 9 predicted proteins | sample MGYA00248266_ERZ651850 | MGnify/ENA primary metagenome ERZ651850 (study PRJEB26924, sample SAMEA4378296) | human gut metagenome | biome: human gut; feature: human-associated habitat; material: faeces... | reverse complement strand
TGCAGGGTGCCGGAAAGGGAAAGGATATTGTTTATTATGTGACGATTTCCACCGGAATCGGCGGTGCACTGGTCGTTAACCAGAAGGTGATTGCAGGCAGAAACGGACATGCTGGAGAAATTGCCAATCTGATCATTGATAGAAGCCGTGAAAAGGTGAATTATCTAAATGTTGGTGCTGTTGAAAATGAAGCCAGCGGAACAGCGATCACACGCAAGGGAAAGGCTGCTTTTGGTGAGGATGCAATACAGCATGCCGGAGATGTGTTCGATCTGGCACGCAAGGGAAATGCCAAGGCTCTTGAAATATGTGATGAAATGGCTTATGATCTTGCGGTTATGTTCTCCCAGATTGCACACGTCGTTGATCCGGAGGTCTTTGTTATCGGCGGCGGTGTTATGAAGGGGAAGGATGTGTTCTTCGATAAGATGGAAAACTATTTCCGCAATATGATCCATAAGGGAATGCAGACGGTTGTATTTATGGAGGCAGAGCTGGACGAGCCGGGAATCGTTGGTGCTGCCATGCTGCCGATGGCTTACGTAAAGGAGTAGCTGTATGGATGCACGTTTAGAGAAGTATGCCAAACTGGCGATTCGCAAGGGTGTGAATCTGCAGAAGGGACAAACACTGATTATCAATACATCCGTAGAGGCCCGGGATATGACGCGTGCCTGTGTGGAGGAAGCATATCAGGCAGGCGCAAAAGAAGTTCTTGTATTCTATAAGGATGATTATGTATCACGCAGTCATTACCGTTATCAGGATGAGGAAACACTGAGCACGGTACGTCCGTGGCAGATTGACTGTAAGCTGGATTATATGAAGGAAGGAGCCTGTATCCTGCATATCATCAGCGATATTCCGGGAATCTTAAAGGATGTGGATGCGGCCAAAATCAGTAAGGCACGCCTTGCAATGGCAAAGGCAGGTAAGGAGCTGCAGTCCTATACCATGATGAATAAAACACAGTGGTGTATTGTCGCTGTACCAAATAAGGAATGGGCAGAGCTTGTATTCCCTGAATTTGAGGGTAGTGATGCTGCAGTGGATGAGCTGTGGGACCGCATTTTGCAGGCAGTTCATGTGGAAGAACATAATGATCCGATTCAGGAATGGAGCAGACTGCAGGAAAACTTTACACGCAGAGAAGAAATTCTAAACAACCATCGTTTTCAGAAGCTGCATTTTGAAAATGAGCAGGGGACGGATTTATGGGTGACGCTTGTTCAACATCATATATGGGCAGGAGGAAGTGAAAAAACAGTTTCCGGAATTGAATTTAATCCCAATATGCCGACTGAGGAGATTTTCACCATGCCTGAGAAAACCGGAGTTCACGGCACGGTGTATGCCACAAAGCCTCTGGATTACAATGGTACACTGATTGAAAATTTCTGGTTTACCTTCCAGGATGGAAGGGTTGTGGATTTCGGTGCTGAAAAAGGGTATGATACACTATCCTCACTCGTTCACTTCGATGAGGGAAGCTGTTACCTTGGTGAGGTGGCGCTGGTGCCTTATGAATCGCCAATCAGTAAAAGCGGTATCCTGTTTCTGAATACGCTGTTTGATGAAAATGCATCCTGTCATCTTGCTCTTGGAGATGCCTATCCGATGAATGTCAGAGGTGGTGTTGATATGAGCGAGGATGAGCTGCAGGCGGCTGGTGCTAACCACTCGATGACGCATGTGGACTTCATGTTTGGCAGTACGGATATGAAAATCACGGGAGTTTGTGACGACGGGCGCGAGGTTTCCGTATTTGAAAAAGGTAATTTTGTATTCTAGGCCGGTATCTCCGGCCTTTTTCACATCTTTGCGGCAGCTGTTTGCATATAAAATCAGAATCTATGTGCATAGACTGCTGTATATGGAAAGAATAACTGGTGAACCTATATCTTATATGGTATAATCTAGCTGACAAAAGGAGGGAATATCTATGCCAATCGCTTTGATTGTAATTGCTGTCGTAGTAGTACTTATTCTGTTTTGGGTTATTTCAACCTATAACAAATTTGTAAAGCTGCAGAATAAAGTGGAGGAAGCCTTTTCTACGATGGATGTATATCTGAAAAAGCGCTATGATCTGATTCCAAATCTCGTTGAAACCATTAAGGGCTATGCAAAGCATGAAGCGGAAACATTGGAAAAGGTCATACGTGCACGTAATCTTGCGGTAAACGCACAGTCACTGGATGAAAAAATAAAAACTGAGAAAAATTTTCAATCCATGCTGGGGCCTTTGTACGCCATCAGTGAGCAGTATCCGAATCTGAAAGCGGATCAGCATTTTGCCAAGCTGCAGACAGAGCTGCAGAATATTGAATCTGAAATTGCCAACGCACGAAAATACTATAATGCAGTATGTGTGAAATTCAATAATCTGGTGGAAATGTTTCCGAGCAATCTGCTTGCCGGTATGTTTCACAAGACAAAAAAACCGCTGTACGAAATCGACGATGCTGCCCAGCGTGAAAATGTTAAGGTGCAGTTTTAAAGGGATAGCGCGGCTATTCCTTTTTATGAGGGAAACGATATGAAAAAAATGAAACGATGGATCGCTGTCTGTTGTCTGTTATTTACTGCCATGCTGGTACCGGTGCATGCGCAGGAGGCTTTTGTCATTGATGATATGCATGTATCCATGGAGGTGCATGAGGATGGCGGTATTGATGTTACAGAAACCTATGTATTGAATTTTACACAACCAAAGCATGGCTTTTACCGCAATATTCCGACATCCTATAGTATGGATTGGAATGTTGATGGCAAGGTGGAAAGAAAGAGCTATTACTTTCCCGTCAGTGATGTGAAATGCAGTCGTACCTGTTCCCTGGAGGGGAATGCCGATGCTGTTATTGTTAAGCTGGGAGATGCCGACAAGAGCGTTTACGGAGAGCAGAAATATGTGATATCCTATCACGTTAAAACAAAGGATTTGGATTTGAGCAATCATGCACAGGCCTTATATTGGAATCTTGCATCCAGCTTTGATACGCAGATCAGGCACTTGTCCTATGATATAAAAATGCCGAAGGAATTTGATGAGGGAAATGTATTTACCTATAGCGGGGCATTTGGAGAGACAACGAGCAATCTGAGCCACGAGGTGGAGAATTTATATATCACGGGAGAAACAAGCAGAATCCTGCTTTCCAACGAAAGTGCAACGATCAAGGTGAATCTGCCAAACGGTTATTTTGTGTATCCAAAGCCGAAGGATTATTCTGTGCCTGTCAGTGTCGCATCCATTTGTTTGCTTATGGTGGCTCTGCTGCTTTTCTGGAAATACGGCCGCGATGATGAAATTATAGCAACTGTTGAATTTAAGGCGCCGGATGGTTTGGATAGTGCCGGTGTCGGCTATGTCATTGACAATATGGTTGAAAATAAGGACATCCTGTCACTGATCATTGACTGGGCAAATCGTGGATTTATCAAAATCTATGATTTGAAGGACGGCTTTCAGCTGGAGAAGCTGCAGGATATGACAAAGGAGAACAGTCATGCATATGAACGTGTTTTCTTTGATTCCATTTTTATCCGGGAAACAACAGTTACGGAAGAAGGGATGAAGAATGAGGATGTGCGCAGAGGTCTGGCGAATGCGAAAAGCATGCTGCGCAGCTATTTCAACAAGGATCCAAAGAAGCGCATCTTTACAAATACTTCGATTGCAATGCAGGTGCTGATGATCATCTTCATCGCACTGCCAGGGCTACTGCTTTCCTTTTTCAGTGCAAAAGCGAAATATGAAATGAATCTGTTTGCCATACCATACTGCATACCTGCTGTTATCCTTATGATATCCTGCATACCGTGGATCATCATCATGCGTAAGCGCTATGTTATGAAGCGTTCCACATTCCTGCTTGTCGTTTGTCTGATGGTCTTTATCAATGGTATTTTGATCGCGGTAAATGGCGGCTTGCAGTTGTATGTGGGCGGTCAGCTGTGGGCAGTGCTGCTTCATGCTGTCATATCTATCCTGCTGATTCTGATTATGATATTTATGGATAAACGAAGTGAGCAGGGAACGCGCTGGCTGGGGCAGATACTGGGACTAAAGGATTTTATTATAACCTGTGAAAAGGAGCGTCTGGAAATGCTTGCGCAGGATGATCCCTCTGCATTTTTCTCAATTCTTCCATATGCCTATGTATTGGGAGTCAGTGATGTATGGGTGAAGAAGTTTGAAACGATTGCAGTAACGGCACCTTCATGGTATCAGGGCTATGATTCAACAGGTGTATTTACAACGATGCTCTGGTGGAATCATTTCCATTACTGCTTTCATGATATTTCAGCTGCGGCTACATACGTTCCGGCACCTAAGAGCGGATCCGGCGGCGGAAGCTTTGGCGGCGGTTTTGGCGGCGGCGGATTTTCCGGTGGAGGCTTCTCCGGCGGCGGCTTCGGCGGCGGTGGCGGCGGAAGCTGGTAGTATACGATATAAAAAACAAGTCTCTGACATAAATCTCAGGACTTGTTTTCTTTTTCTTCTGACAGGCTCTTTATAATGTATCGGAATTGATTTTACCATCCTCTAATTCCTTTACCTTTTTGTAAAAGGTAGAATATTTCAACCCGGAAATGGCGATTGCTTCCTTACTCTGCAATTCCCCCTGCTGCCATAAATATACAATTTCTTCAAAATCATCCGGTAAAGCAATCTTTGGACGGCCAAAGCGGACACCCCGCATTTTTGCTGCGCGGATACCCTCCGCCTGCCGCTGATGGATATTCACACGTTCGTTTTCCGCAACAAAGCTCAAGAGCTGCAATACGATATCTCCGATCAGCGTTCCGATTAAATCCTTTTTCTGATCAGTGTCAAGAAGGGGCATATCCAGAATTTTGATATCCACCTTCTTGTCTTTGGTTATGTACTTCCATTCCTGCAGAATTTCATTGTAATTTCTGCCAAGACGGTCAATACTCTTCACAACAAGCAAATCCCCCTGCTTCAGTTTCTTATAGACAAGCTTATGATACGCAGGCCGATTAAAATCTTTACCACTCAGTTTATCCATGTAAATATACTTCTTTTCAATTCCCATGTCCAATAATTCCAGATATTGTCTAGCTTCATTCTGATCCTGACTGGAAACTCGGACATAATCATAAGTTTTCCTCATGTACATACTCCTTTCCATGCATGTGAAAATTATACTAGACTTCAGTAGAAATGAAACTGTTAAAATTTACCAATTTGAAAGCGAAATACCAAAAATATGTAAATTATACACGATTTTATGAAAATATCTACAAAAGTTAGAATTCAGAATACCATAAAATTTATTGTGCAAAAAGACGAAATCCATGAAATACTGAGCATTCACAATGAGCGGCAGCAGCTAATATTTGCAGTAGTTGTGTCCATATCCCTTCGTAAACAGAATGAATTTACAATTTTGCTTCGCTATTCCGGGAGAATTATTTGACATATGGACAGGAATGGTGTATAAAATAGACATACATAAAATACTGGGAAAAGGATATGAGATTTTTATTCTGATGCAGAGAGAAGGACGGCTGGTGAAAGTCCTTTGAAGGAATACTGATCTTACTCCCTTGGAGTAGCACCCGAAAGGGATTGCCGCATACCTGCGTTACGGGGTTGAGTGCATATGAGATATCATATGAACAAAGGTGGTACCGCGTGTAAGACTGACGTCCTTTGGATGCAGTCTTTTTTTTATGGAGGTGACGGTATGCAAATTGAGCTTGTAAAACTTTCTGATGCCGATGCCCTGCAGCGGTATGAAGCTGCCTGCCAAAAAGCCCAGGAAACAGATATCTTGCCGTTTCGCTGCCGGTATGCTGATATGAACAGCTTTCTAAAGGCACAGATAGACTGGCATAACAGCAGACATCTGCCAAAGGGAATTGTACCCAGCAGTCTGTATGTCTGCAAGCGGGAAGGTGAAATCGTTGGAACGCTGCTGCTGCGGCATGAATTAAACCCATTTCTGAGGCAGTACATCGGGCATATTGGATATCGCGTGCATCCGCTGTATCGAAAACAGGGAATAGCGAGTGAGATGCTGCAACAGGCTGTTATTCTTGCAAAGCAGGAATATGGTCTGCCTGCGGTTATGGTCAGCTGCCGCAGTGACAATATCGCGTCAAGGAAAACGATAGAGCATGCTGGCGGTATATGGGAACGAAGGTATCAGGTACCGGAAACAAATGAGGCTTTTGATATATTCTGGATAGGAGGAAATGAAAATGATTGATATTAAAGAGCATGAGGAATTAAGCAAATTGAATCATTCCTGTGCACATATGATGGCACAGGCTGTAAAGCGTCTGTATCCACAGGCAAAATTCTGGGTAGGACCGGTTATCAGCGAGGGGTTCTATTACGATATAGACCTGGGTGATGAAGTCATTAAGGAAGAAGACCTTGCGAAAATTGAAAAAGAAATGAAAAAGATTGCCAAGGATGGCAAACGTATCGTACGCAAGGAAATTTCCAAGGATGAGGCAATGGAAATGTTTAAGGATGATCCATATAAAATGGATTTGATTCGTGATCTTGCGGATGGAACGATTACCTGTTATCAGCAGGGTGAATTTATTGACCTGTGCCGCGGCCCTCATGTAGATACTGTGAAGCAGTTAAAGAATTTCAAGCTGTTAAAGCATTCCGGTGCCTATTGGAAGGGCGATGCCAGCAATAAGATGCTGCAGAGAATTTATGGAATCTGTTTTCCTACTGCAGAAGAGCTGGAGGAGCATCTGCACCTGCTGGAGGAAGCAAAAAAACGCGACCACAAGAAGCTGGGCAGAGAGCTTGGTCTGTTTATGATGAGTGAATACGCTCCCGGTATGCCGTTCTTTTTGCCAAATGGTATGATTATCCGTAATCTGCTGGAAAATTTCTGGTATGAGGAGCATACAAAAGAGGGGTATCAGTTTATTAAAACTCCGATTATGATGAGTAAGGAATTGTGGGAAGTAAGCGGACACTGGGAAAATTATAAAGAGAACATGTATACGACCATGGTAGATGATCGTGAATTTGCGATTAAGCCGATGAACTGTCCGGGATCTCTGCTGGTGTTTAAGAACGGTCTGCATTCCTATAAGGATCTTCCATTGCGAATGGGCGAGCTGGGACAGGTACACCGTCATGAGGCAAGCGGCGCTTTGAACGGGCTGTTCCGTGTTCGTACATTTACACAGGATGATGCGCATATTTTCATGCGTCCGGATCAGATTGAAGGGGAAGTCATGCGCCTGATTCAGTTTATCGACCGTGTGTATTCCGTATTTGGTTTGAGCTATCGCATTGAGCTGTCAACACGCCCGGAAAAGAAGTATATCGGGGATCTGGCAATCTGGGAACAGAGTGAAAAAGCACTTGCGGATGCCTGCGTGCATGCTGGTAAGGAATATAAGGTAAACCCTGGGGACGGAGCATTTTACGGCCCGAAGCTGGACTTTCATATCAAGGATTCTCTGGGAAGGGAATGGCAGTGCGGTACAATACAGCTGGATATGAATCTGCCGGAGCGCTTTGATTTAACATATGTTGAAAAGGATGGCAGCAAGGTGCGTCCGGTCATGCTGCACCGCGTAATCTTTGGTTCCATTGAACGCTTTATCGGTATCCTGATCGAGCATTTCGCCGGACATTTCCCTGTATGGCTGGCTCCGCAGCAGGTGAGCGTGGTACCGGTTCATCATGAAAAGCATCTGGAATATGCAAATGAGGTAAATGAGAAGCTGTTAGCATTGGGCTACCGCAGTAAGCTGGACGCAAGAAATGAGAAGCTTGGATACCGTATTCGTGAAGCACAGCTTTCCAAGATTCCTTATCAGCTTGTAATCGGTGATGGAGAAATTGAAAATGGAAGCGTGACACTGCGACGCGCGCAGAGTAAGAAATCCCTAACAATGCCGCTGGAGGATTTCATCGCTATGATGAACAGTGCTGTAGAGGAGAAAACACTGTCATGAAGCTGATCAAGGGTGCACTCGCTGCATTGGTGGCGGTTTCTATGACCGCGTGCAGCACACAGAGCAGTAAGCAGGAGGAACAGGAAACCAAAAAGGAAGAGCCAATTAAAATTCTTGCGCCTATGGGCGCTCCATCGTTATCTCTGCTGGGACTTTACGATAATAAAAATGTAACCATTGATACTGTAGACGGTACCGATGTCCTGCGTGCTCAGCTTGCGAAAAAGGATGGGGAATATGATGCAATTATCGCTCCGATCAATCTGGGGGCAACCCTGCTTTCCAAAGGAAAGAGTGATTACCTCATAGACTCTGTAATTACGTGGGGCAATCTGTATATTGTTGGAACGGATGAAGCAGCCTTACAAAGCGAAGGTATATTTGCGGCGTTTGGTGAAAAAGCCGTGCCGCAGAAGGTTCTGGAAAGCAGCATGGATCTTGGCAGCATAACACCGGAAATCCGCTATTTCAATTCAGCTAATGAAGTACAGGCGCAGCTATTGAGCAAAAAAGCAGCGGTTGGTCTGCTGGCAGAGCCTGCAGCTACTGCAACGATTGCCAAGGCGAAGGAAAAGGGAATGGAATTAAAGGTGCTGAAGGATCTTCAAAAGGAGTACAAGGATAAGAATAAGCTGGAACAAAGCGGATATCCACAGGCGGCATTGTTTATTAAAAAGGGCAGTGAAGAAAAGGTTGCAGCCTATCGGCAAGAGGCTGAGGACTTCGTGAAGAAGGCTGATGATGCAGCGATTGCCAAGGCGGTGGAAGCAGCAACGGTTGAAAAGCTTGGAATCCCAAGTGCACAGATTGCACAGAAAACCTGGGCCCGCCAGAACATCCGCTATGAAAAAGCAGCAGCAGTAAAAAAGGATATTACAGTATTCCTCAAGCAGTTTGCAATTACATTGGACGATGCCGCATATACAAAATAAAAAAAGTATCAGCAGCAGGATAAAAGCAGTGTTTCCATACCGGAAGCTGTTTCTATAACAGATAAGCTGTAGGACGCAAAATCATGGTAGTACAAGTGATTTCGCGTCCTTTGTTTCTTTGTATATCATTTCCATATCATTTGTTTGAAAAGCAGAAAAATGCCTTATCTTTTTTTATTTGCATAGGAGAAGCGTTACCAGCATACAATAAAAGGATCCCTGTATTACTGTGCGGTAAAAGCATGGAAAAAGGCAATATCGGATGCCGTAAGCGGCCATCTTAAATTTTCTCATCTTTTTTTAGCAATCCTCTTGCCAAAGTGCTAAAATTGAGTATAATAGTATGTGTTAGCAGTTGAGAACTGCGAGTGCTAAAAGACAAGGAGGTATTTTTATATGTTAAAACCATTACACGATAACGTCATTTTGAAGAAAGAAAAGGCAGAAAAGGAAACAACAACTGCCAGCGGAATTATTCTGACAGACAATTCCAAAAATGTTCCAAGCTATGCAACAGTTGTAGCCATCGGGCCTGACAGCAAGGCTGATATCAAAGAGAATGATAAGGTGGTTTATAAAGAATACTCCGGTACGAATGTAAAACTGGACGATGAAGAATACATTATTATTGAAGCTGAAGATATTTTAGCTGTATTGGCTTAAAAACATAACAGGAGGTAATAAACATGGCAAAAGAAGTACGTTTTTCAAAAGATGCAAGAACAGCAATGCTGAACGGTGTGAATGTACTGGCAGACGCAGTACGTGTGACACTTGGGCCAAAGGGACGTAATGTCGTTTTGGAAAAGGAATATGGATCTCCGCTGATTACCAATGACGGTGTCAGCATCGCAAAGGAAATCGAGCTTGAAGACAAGTTTGAAAACATGGGAGCAAAACTGGTATATGAGGTGGCAAACAAAACCAACGATACTGCTGGTGACGGTACTACAACAGCTACCATTCTGGCTCAGAGCATGATCAGTAACGGTCTTCGTCAGGTGGAAAAGGGAGCAAACCCTGTTCTGATGAGAGAAGGTATTGAATATGCAAGCAAGGAGGTTGCAAAACACATCCTGGAGAAATCCCGTAAGGTGGAAACCAGCAATGATATCGCAAGCGTAGCAGCAATTTCCAGCGGAAGCAAGGAAGTTGGTACCATCATCGCTGAATCTATGGAAAAGGTTGGACGTAACGGTGTTATCTCCGTTGATGAATCCAACGGCTTTGATACCGAGCTGGAAATCAGTGAGGGTATGCAGTATGACAAGGGCTATGTGTCTCCATATATGGTAAGCGATCATGAAAAAATGCAGGCTGAACTGGAAAATGCATATGTTCTGATCACAGACCAGAAAATCAACAATGTACAGGAAATTCTGCCAGTGCTGGAGCAGGTTGTACAGACAAACAAACCATTGCTGCTGGTGGCAGACGATATTGAAAATGAGGTAACCTCTACACTGGTAGTAAACAAACTACGCGGTACCTTCAATGTTGTAGCTACAAAGGCTCCGGGCTTCGGTGACAACCAGAAGGAAATCCTGAAGGATATCGCAATTCTGACAGGTGCTAACTTCTATTCCAAGGATTTAAGTATGGATCTGAAGGAAATGAAGCTGGAGGATTTGGGAACTGTTAAAAAGGTTGTCGTAACAAAGGATAATACTACGATGATCGGCGGAAACGGTGCAAAGGATGCAATCGATGCCCGCGTAAAAGAAATCAGCGCACAGATGGAAAACTGCAAGAGCGATTACGATAAGAAGCGTTATGCAGAGCGTCTTGGTAAGCTGAGCAACGGTGTTGCAATCATCAAGGTTGGGGCAACAACGGAAAGTGAATTAAAGGAAAAGAAGCTGCGTATTGAGGATGCATTGAATGCAACACGTGCTGCTGTCGCAGAAGGTATCGTTATCGGTGGTGGTGCTGCTCTGGTAGAAGCATACATCGCGTTAAAGGATGAACTGAAATCTGATGTAGTGGATGTACAAAAGGGTATCAAGGTAGTTATGGATGCGCTGCTGGCTCCTATCGCACAGATTGCAGAAAATGCAGGCTACAATGCTGAGGAAATCGTTGAGCAGCAGAAGAGCTCCAAAGAAAATATCGGATTTGATGCGAAAAACGGTAACTGGGTGGATATGTTCAAGGAAGGCATCATTGATCCTACTAAGGTTACAAGAAGCGCACTGCTTAATTCTGCAAGCATCTCCGCTCTGTTCCTGACGACAGAAGCCGGTGTTGCAGCTATTAAGGAAAAGGAAGCTCCAATGCCTCCAATGCCTGCAGGGCCAATGTACTAATCAATAAATCATAAAGCTGCTGGGTGAATAACCTGACAGCTTTTTTTATGGTATAGGCTCAGTATATTCTGAAATTTGTGGGGCTGCAACAGATCAATGTACAGCTTTTCAGAATGATGTCCATATTCAGCAGCCTCTATAAAAGTCTCCTTATGTAAAAAATACGGTGATTTCCATGTTAAAAAAAAGACGATGCTTTCTTTAGAAAATCTTTTGTTTTTCTTACAGCATTCCTTTAATTCCCTTATATATAATTCCTATAGGGGAAAAAGGAGGTTTTATGGAACAAGAAACAAAAGAAAAGAAGCAGCGTGCTTTTCATCCTTTGCAGGATATCGGCCAACTGTTTCTGTATCTGTATAATGGTTTGAAAAAAGGAATCCGTGTTATTGGCTCCCTGTTTGATTTACTGAAACAAGCAGCGCGTGATCGTATTGAGGATCGTCATAAGCGACAGCTTAATCAGAGAAACAGAAAGGACATGCTGCGTAAGGAGGATGAGCAGGCACAGCAGATCCGTGATATCCTGTTCCCGCGAAATGCCAGAACCGGTCAGCATGCGACCATGATTATTTTATTTGCCACCTTTGCACTGCAGTTGATTTCATTAACAACGACCTATCGTGGTGCGCGGTATTATCTGCTGGATCTTAATCCGCTGGCTCCATTTTTATTCGCCATGGTGGTACAGGTGCTATTGTTTTACTTTAGTAAGCAGGCCGGGCAGCATGCACATATGAAGCCGACCAGATATATGATCTTTCTGGTGATTGTGTGTATATCCGTGCTTACATCCTATGTCGGTATTATAAACAATACGATATCGCCATTAAATGATTATAAAAATCAATATAAGGAATACCAGAGCAGCTTTACTGCCGCAAAGGAAGAATTAGGCGCTGTTTATGGTGAC
>ENA-OWPN01002308-OWPN01002308.1-human-gut-metagenome-genome-assembly--contig:-NODE-2308-length-12137-cov-4.157838_pt1 | contig 12137 bp, 14 predicted proteins | sample MGYA00248266_ERZ651850 | MGnify/ENA primary metagenome ERZ651850 (study PRJEB26924, sample SAMEA4378296) | human gut metagenome | biome: human gut; feature: human-associated habitat; material: faeces... | reverse complement strand
CCCCACAATAATTTAGAGCCGATTTTCACTCAACCCCACGATAATTTAGAGCCCCGTTAAACAAAGGCTATAAAAACAAATCAAGCCGGATAGACGGATAGCGTTTATCCAATCAAAATAAAAAACTGAGAAGGCGGGATACATACATCCCTTGTCTTCTCAGCTTTTGGCTTCTGTTATCTTTCCTTTTCCTGTATGACCAGCTCGGCAATCTGAACTGCATTCGTAGCGGCACCCTTTCGTACCTGATCTCCACAGCACCAGAAGCTCAGTGCATTGGCATGATTGCTCATATCCTCGCGAATCCGTCCTACAAATACCAAATCCTGATCTGTCGTATCCAGCGGCATCGGATAAACCATATTTTGAGGATCATCCACAAGCTTCACACCCGGTGCATTCTGCAGCAGCTCCCTAGCTTTTTCTACGCTGATTTCCTTCTCGAATTCCACCATGATGGACTCGGAATGGGAGCGGATGACCGGCACCCGGATACAGGTGCAATTCACACAAAGCTCAGGATTGCCCATGATTTTTCTTCCCTCATTCTGCATCTTCATTTCCTCACTGGAATACCCGGCCTCATTGAATCCGCCAATCTGCGGAATCAGATTGTAGGCAATCTGATACTGGAAGGTATTGACTTCAACCTCTTTTCCATGCGCCAGCGCTCCAACCTGCTGGTTCAGCTCGCGGATCCCATTGACACCGGCACCACTCACAGCCTGATAGGTGGAAACGACCATACGCTTAGCATTTGCATATGCATGCAGCGGCTGTAATGCAACCAATGCGATAATTGTTGCACAATTCGGATTTGCGATAATGCCGTGATGCTCCCGTACAGCCTGTGGATTCACCTCCGGTACAATCAAAGGAACATCCTCATGCAAACGGAACGCAGAGCTGTTATCCACAACGATTGCACCCTTTGCGGCAGCGATGGGAAGATACTTCTCCGCAATATCATTTTCTGCGGCTCCCATTACGATATCCATACCGTCAAAGCTGTTCTCTGTCGTTTCCTCAACGGTATACTCCTTTCCTGCAACGGTGATTTTCTTTCCGGCACTTCTGGCACTTGCCAAAAGATGCAGCTCACTGACAGGGAAGTCACGCTCCATCAGAATTTTAAGCATTTCCTGCCCGACAGCGCCTGTGGCACCGAGTATTGCGACCTTGTATGTTTTCATTTCACTCTCTCCTCATATTCTATCTATATGTCTGTATACCTGTTTTGTTCATCTGTAAGCGTTACACCACAAAATTATTGTAGATGGTTTCCACCGTTTTCTCATAATCCTTATTCTCCACACCGACGATGATATTCATTTCATCTGTACCCTGTGCAATCATTCGGATATTGATATTGTTTTTTCCAAGCACGGCAAACAGCTTACCGCTGATACCTGGACGATACATCATCTGACGGCCTACTGTTGCAATCAGGGAAATGTTATCAATAATTTTTATTTCGTCCGCATTGCAGGCCTTTTTCATATCGCCTACCATATCATATATGACATCCTTGACATCCTCGGAATTAACCACGATACTAAAGGAATCAATTCCACTCGGTATATGCTCAATGCTGATCCGGTAATTTTCGCATACCTCCAATGCACGGCGGATGATACCGACTTCATCCGACATATGGTTCTTATAAATAGCGATTACAGTAAAATTTTTCTTCCCTGCAATACCAGTAATCATCTGTTCACTTGGATGGTCATCCTTTTCCACAATAATGGTACCACCCTCCTCCGGATGATTGGTATTCAGGATATTGATTGGAATGTTTTTTTCCTTAACCGGGAAGATTGCCTCCTCATGCAAAACACTTGCGCCCATATAAGACAGCTCACGCAGCTCACTGTAGGTGATGGTGTTGATCCGCTTCGGATGATGTACGATTCTTGGGTCTGCCATCAGAATACCGGAAACATCTGTCCAGTTTTCATACATATCCGCATTCAGGATATCTGCCAGTATCGAGCCGGTAATATCACTTCCCCCACGGGACATTGTACGCACTGTTCCATCCGGCAATGCCCCATAGAAGCCCGGAATAACAAAGCGGTCATGCTTTTTCATATAATTGTCCATGCGGTATTTGGTTGCATCGAAATCAATTTTGCCATCGTAGCGAAACGTGATAATATCCTTTGCGTCCACAAACGGGAAGCCGAGGTATTCCGCCATCAGCTTTGCGGTCAGATATTCTCCGCGGGAAACCAGATAATCCGTGGACATGGTCTTATTCAGCTTTCCTTTCAGCTCATTGAGATCCTCCTCGATCGGATAGCTCAGTCCCAGATCATTTTTGATTGAGAGAAAGCGCTCCTCAATCAGATGAAACAGGGAAAGATGGTCAACACTGTATTTTAAATGTGCTTCTATCAGATACAGCAGGTCAGTTACCTTATTGTCCTTTTTATGCTCACGTCCGGAGGCGCTGACGACAACAAAGCGTCGTGCAGGATCACTTTCTATAATATTTCTCACCTTGCGGAACTGCTGTGCATTTGCAACCGAGGAACCGCCGAATTTTGTTATTTTGATCATAGTGCTAGTCATCCTCCCTTTCATAGATGCTTGCCATAAATGCATGATTGTCCAGCTTCAGCATCCGTTCCATCACCTGATGCATCTCATATACCTCCGCCTTCTGTATATGCAGATACTCCTGCCCCTCAAAGACTTTTACTTCATAGCTGAAATCCTGCAGCTCATTGCGCGCCGCTTCGTCAACACGCAGGATATAATCCCGCAGACAAAGCGTTTCATCATAAACCATCGTATGGGTAAAGGCAGGATCCATGTGCGTAACACCTTCGTTAAGGTCAATCAGATCCTGGACGATGGCATTGGCAGTGGGCAGCTTTCCGGCTCCCTGTCCGAAAAATTTTAAATCTCCAATCGTTTTACCATGCAGAGTTATCAGATTGTAGTTATCCTGTGTATTGCTTTCCAGTGAGCCTGCTTCAAACAGCACCGGCTCCACCACACAGCCGTAACGATTCTGATTGCGGCGGGTTTTGGCAATCAGCCGGACCGCATAGCCAAGGGATGAGAAATAGGATACATCCTCCTTGGTGATATTGCGGATACCAAATACCGGGAAGGTATCCGGCACGTGGAAATCATATGCAAGGCTGGCAGAAATGCGCAGCTTATTACAAATATCATAACCGTCGATATCTGCATTAGGATCAGCCTCTGCATAGCCCAACTCCTGTGCCTCCTTCAAAATATCTTCAAAGGATGCGTGATAGCGCTGCATGTGATCCAGAATATAATTGCTTGTCCCATTGAAAATCCCGTGTATGCGGTCAACCTCATCAATACGCATCGCCTTTGCCAGACCTTCGATCCATGGAATACCGCCGCCGGTGCTTGCCTCATAGTAAATCCTGACATTGTGTTCTCTTGCGGTATCTGTAAACTCCTTCAGATAAGCGGCAATTACTGCCTTGTTGGCAGTAACGACATGCTTACCGCTTTTCAGGGCTTGCAGAATATACGTATGCGCAGGCTCTAGACCTCCCATGGTTTCTACAACAACATCCACATCTGCATCATTCAGAATGGTCTGTATATCATCACACATATAAGGAAGAGTTTTCTCTTTTCCCTTGCGAATCAGTATATAGGATACGTGTAACTGTTTTGTGCTTTTTGTTACCGCGTGATCAACAATTTCTTTTACCCCAGAGCCGACGGTTCCATAACCGAGTATTGCTATATTCATGTAAATCCTCCTCTTTAAATTTTTGTGTCTTTGTTTCAAAAACACTTGTTTTTTTATTGCGAACATTGTATCATAGTAAAAAAAGAATTGCAAGACGAAAAAAGAAGGAGATTTGAACATGGAGAAAATATATACAAGTACGAGAAACAAAGCGCTGGCGCGCACACCGAAGGAAGCGGTCTTAAAGGGAATTGCCGAGGATGGCGGTCTGTTTGTCTATGACGGACTGGATACCTTATCACTGCCCTTGCAGGATATGATGCAGATGACCTATGAAGAAATGGCAGAAACTATATTGCAGCTGCTGTTGCCGGACTTCAGCAGGGAAGAGGTACAGGATTGTGTCAAAAACGCCTATCAGGGAAAATTCACAGATCCGCAGATCACACCGCTTCATAAGGCTAAAGATACTAATATACTGGAGCTGTTTCACGGGCCTACCTGTGCATTTAAGGATGTCGGACTGCGCATGCTTCCGCAGCTGATGAGCAAATCGCTGAAGCAGCATCCCGATGAAAAGGTTATGATTCTCACGGCGACAAGCGGAGATACCGGAAAAGCAGCACTGGAAGGCTTTCTGGATGTGGAACGCACCGGAATTACGGTATTTTATCCGGATAACGGAGTATCCAATATTCAGCGGCTGCAGATGGTAACAACCAAAGGAAACAACACCTGTGTCTGCGCTATTCAGGGGAATTTTGATGATGCACAATCCAATGTGAAAAAAATATTTCAGGATACAGAGCTGTCAAAGCGCCTGAAGGAGGAGGGAATCACCTTATCCAGTGCAAACTCCATCAACATCGGGCGGCTCATTCCACAGGTTGTTTATTATGTATTCGCATATAAGGAAATGGTGCGCACGAAGGAAATTGCATTTGGTGAGCCAGTGAATTTCTGTGTGCCTACCGGAAATTATGGAAATGTGCTGGCCGGCTATTATGCCAAGCTGATGGGACTGCCTGTAAACCGGTTTATTGTCGCATCCAATTCCAATAATGTATTATATGACTTTTTAAAGGATGGTGTATATGACCGAAACCGCCCGTTTTATAAAACGATATCTCCGAGTATGGATATTCTGATTTCCAGTAATCTGGAACGCCTGCTGTATTATAAGAGCGGCAAGGATGCGGATTATATCGCATCCCTTATGAAGGAATTAGAGGAAACCGGGCGGTATCAGGTACGGGAGGATATTTTCGATTCTGTCCGTGCTGATTTTGCGGGCGGCTATTGTGATGATGAAGCCTGTGCTGCTGCCATACGTGAAGTTTATGAGCAAAGCGGCTATGTCATGGATCCGCATACGGCAATCGCATATAAGGTGATGAAGGAATATGCGCAGGAGGACGGGGAGCATAAATGTGTCCTGTTATCTACGGCAAGCCCGTATAAATTTGCACCTGCTGTTTATGAGGCGATTTTCAAAAAAGAGGAGCTGGATGAATTTACCTGTATGGAGAAGCTTCAGCAAAAAAGCGGTGTAGAAATGCCACGTCCGCTGGCTGAGCTGGCAAAGCTGGAAGTCCGTCACAAGCATCTAATTGATAAGGATGAAATGACATCCTTTGTGGAAAGGATCGGGAAGGAGATGTTCCATGATTAAGGTACGTGTACCGGCAACAAGTGCCAATCTGGGTGTCGGCTATGACTGTATGGGACTTGCATTAGACGATTACGCAACAGTGACCTTTGAGGTAATTGCACATGGTCTGGAAATCCTTGGCTGTGAGGAGGCCTATTGCAATGAGGATAACCTGTTTTATCAGGCGTTTCTGGAAGGCTTGAAATATATGAATGAAACAGTTCCCGGTATTCGGATCACGGTGGATACCGATATTCCCTATGCCAGGGGACTGGGCAGCAGTGCCACCTGCATTGTTGCAGGACTGACAGGTGCTAATGCGCTCTTTCAAAATCGCATGAACCGTTATGAGCTGTTTGACCTGGCGACCCGTATGGAGGGACATCCGGATAATATAGCACCGGCAATTTTCGGGGGACTGTGTGTTTCCTTCATGGAGGAAGGAAAACCGAATATGATCCGTTACGGCGTGAAGCGTGATCTGCAGTTTGTGACGATGATTCCGGATTATGAGGTCAGCACCAAGTCTGCGAGGGAAGTGCTTCCAAACAATATGAGCTATGCACAGGCGGTTTACCAGATGGGACGCTGTGCTGCTTTAGCAAAGGCGATAGAAATCGGAAATGCGATGATTATGAAAAGGGCCTGTACAGATCAAATGCAGGAGCCTTACCGTAAGGAGCTGATTCCGGAATATGCCGATGTAAATAAGCTGTGTGAGGATGCCGGCATGATTACCATGTATATATCCGGGAGCGGTTCAACCATGATCGCCCTGACCCAGGAGGAGACTGATGCAGGCGTGTTAGCGGAAACCATAAAAAAACGATATCCGACCTGGGATGTACGAATTCTGAAGGCAACCTATGATGGTGTTCAAAGCGAGGTGTGCTGATGGAAAAATATTATATTGTAGACAGTACGATTCTGCCGGATGTACTCGATAAGGTGATCGAAGCACGGACACTGCTGCAAAACGGGGAAGTGAAGCAGGTGAGTGAAGCTGTTAAACGGGTTGGAATCAGTCGGGGAACCTATTATAAATATAAAGATTATGTCTTTCTGCCTGCGCAGGGGATGAGTGAGCGAAAGGCTGTTATTTCCTTGATGCTGCATCATGACAAAGGCATCCTTTCTGAGGTACTGAATACCATGTCTAGCGTAAATGCAAATATATTAACGATCAATCAGAATATACCAATCCATGAATGGGCATCTGTTGTATTATCCTTCGATTTGTGTGAGATGGCGGTATCCATTGATGAATTGATGGAACGTCTGCGCACCTGCCGCGGTGTCAGTAATTTGCGTCTGATTGCCGTTGAATAAGGAGTGTAAAAGCTGATTGCTTATGTGAGGAATCATGAGGCGGGGAAACCCGCTTTTTCTTTAGTCTGTGTAAATTTTTACTGATGATATTCCTCTCATTTTTTATGGGCGCTTCACCTTATATGTGTGTGTTTCATGTTCAGGCAGCCGTTTATGCGCAGCTTTCTTTCTGATAATTTGCAATATTATAAAAAAAGGTGATTTTCTTTTTTTCTGAAATATGGTACGATATAAAAAGTCATTTAAATATATAAGGAGTATCCTATGAAACAGCTGTTAGAAAAACTAACGACATTGGCGGCATACACTGCCGCTGTCTGCACAATCGTAATTTTGCTGGTTACGAGCATAAATATAAACTGCTTTGATAAGGATTTTTATAAAACGGAATATGCTTCACTGGAAACTGCACAATCTCTTGGCATGACAGAGAAAGACCTCAATAAGGCGACGGATGCATTGCTGGATTATCTGCAGGATCGACGAGATAATATCAATGTTACCGTAGCTGTTAAGGGAACGGAAACCAAGGCATTTAACGCAAGAGAATCTTCTCATATGGTGGACGTGCGTACATTGTATCATTTTGCTATGGTATTAAGAAATGTAGCTATAATCCTGCTAGTGGCTTCTCTGGTCTATATGGCGGTGCGTTTAAAGGGCGGCATGCTGACGATATTCAGTATCAATTACATGAAAACCGCAATCCTGGCAGCCGTATTCTTTGCGATGCTGGCAGGCTGGGCTTATGTTGATTTTGATGCCTTTTGGACGACCTTCCATAAGCTTGCTTTCCGCAATGATCTGTGGCTACTGAATCCGGATACGGATTTAATGATCAACCTTTTCCCGGCAGAATTCTTTTCCACCATGGTCTTTCGTATTGTAGGTATGTTTGCGACCGGATTTATTGGATTATTCGTTCTCTGTTATCTGTTCCTGAGACATCAGCTGCATAAGCTGCATGGAGAGCTTCATCATGAGTAAGCGGCGGCTCATTTTAGCCAGTGCTTCTCCAAGGCGGCAGGAGCTGTTACAGGATATCGGCTATCCTTTTGATATTGTAACGGCAGATTGCGAGGAAACGTTTGATCATACTGCCTCAGTTTTTTCTGCTATTGAACAGATTGCGCTGGTTAAGGCACGCACTGTTTGGGAGAAGCATCCTGAAGCGGTGGTTCTTGGAGCAGATACGATGGTCTGTTATGAAAATCAGATGATGGGGAAGCCACGAAGCCGTGAAGATGCATACCATATGCTGAAGCAGCTCAGTGGCAGGACGCATACCGTAATCAGTGGTGTTGCCATCGTATGGAAAGGAAAGGCGGAATTGTTTCACGAAGAAACAAGCGTTACCTTTTATGACCTCGATGAGGATTTGCTTATGAAATATCTCGACAGCAGTGAACCGTATGACAAAGCAGGAGCTTATGGCATTCAGGGGATGGGAAAATTGTTTGTCAGAGAAATTCACGGTGATTATTTCAATGTTATGGGACTGCCTGTTGCGGCTGTATACCGGCGCATAAAACCATATCTGGAAAAAAATTAAAAAAATCTGTTTTATGGTTGAAAAATTTTGTAATGCCTATTATAATATAATAGCTTTCCAATCATAAAGCATATGCCGGTATAGTATAGTGGTAATACAGAGCAATGGTAATGCTCAGCGCTCAGTTCAATTCTGGGTACCGGCACCATAAAGTTATTTAAGCCTTGTTTAAAGGCTTTTTTTAATACCCAGTAATTTCCGTACCCCCTCATATACCTCTTTTTTGCGGTTGATTTGATATTTAAGCCTTTCTTTAAGTTTTTTTTTATACCATGAAATAAAAGTGACGTAAGATAAGACGAAAAAGGTGCTTTACTTATGAGCGTATATGGTCTACCCTATGGTTGCAGAGGTGATTTGATTGTTTTATGGCATGAATATCTCTTATTTGATGATTTTTTATCCTAACAATATGATTGCATGAGATACTATTCATGGCAGCTATATAGTTCGTGCTCCTTTTTTCTTTACGTTTTGCTGCCAGCTCTCATTTCGGTAGGAGTTTTTCATGACGATAAAATAACGGAAATTTTAACATTATTAAAACAAAAGGGCCTGTAATGCTTGCTAAAATAATTCTGGATAGAACCTTATATATATGATAGCTAAAGCAATTATACCTATATATATGTAAATATTTTCTGGATACTGGTATCAGTAAAACAGTGAAGTCTTAGCTTACATGCTATTTTATGCTCTGATATTTTAGATTTATATATCGACTAAACGAAAGCTGAGTAAATGATAAAAGCATATCAATGTATTTCATACTTGTTTTTAGCTATACTGAATACAGTCATTTCACGAATTCATTTCCTCACCGAAAACGAACGTGGAATGACTTTTTCTATGGAAAATTGAAAAAGATAGCAGAGAATGATTATTCTGTGGTAAAATAATACCAGAAAGCGAGGTGTTGCAATTCATGAAGAAAGTGCTGCTCAGTCTGTTATGCGCCATATTCCTGCTGCAGGGATGTAGTAAACAAAATGAGGGAGAACCGATTGAACTAACAGCGCAGGAAGTGCTGGTCAGACTCCAGGATCCGAAAAAAAATTCCTTCATGCTGTACATCACCTCGGAAAATTGCTATTCCTGTGATGAATATGAAAAAATAATACAGGAAATAGAAGAGGAAACACCGTTTGAAATCTACTATCTGAAAATGGATACAAATGAAGAGGATACGGATGTCAAACGCTCACTTGAAGAACTGCAAATTACGACAGGAAATATACAGAGCCTGCCGTCTACCTTTTATTTTTATCAGGGAAGTCTGTTGCCTGAAAATAAAAAAGAAGGGTATCTGGAAAAGAAGGACTTGTTAAAATGGCTGAACGATCTGCATTTACTACATTAAATCAAGAACCTGCCACGGTATCTTCAAAGGAAGAAATCGTACAGCAGCTGACATCATTAGGAATCCAGAAGGGCATGGTACTTCTGGTGCAGGCAGACCCAAAAAGACTTGGCTATCTGATTGGCGGAGAACAGGCGCTGATTGAAGCACTTATGGAAACAGTAGGCTATGAGGGCACACTCGTTGTCGCAACCTTTACTCCGCAGCTATTGGATCCCTCCTGTCAAAAGGAGAGTGTCGAGCGTATATATTGGGATGATGTACGTGGATCTGCTTTTCCATTTGACAGAAAACTGACGCCGCCCCGCGATGCATTTGCCCTGCAGTTTTTGCGTAATGAAGGAATCGTGCGTTCCTACCACCCACTATACAGCTTTGCCGCCTGGGGGAAATACGCCAAACTGATTTGTGATCGTCATCCTCTGCATTTCGGTCTTAGCAAGGATTCTCCTCTCGGGAAAATTGTGGAATTCAATGGCTATACTGTCCTGCTTGGATGTGAGTACGAGAACTGCTGCATGTTTCATTTAGCTCGCTATTCCGGAGATCAATTACCGATTCGCCTGGTCAGTGCACCGATTGAAAATAACAAGCAGACAATGTGGAAGGATATGCTGGATTTGGATTATCAGACAAAAAACTTCTCCGAAATAGGAGAAGTGATGGAGGAACGCAGTGTTGTAAAAACCTCTTATATTGGGAACGGACGCTGCCGTATGTTTTCTGCCAGAGAAGCGATTACACTGGCAACAGCCTATTTTCACATTCATAAGGATTGAAGCAGGATAGCGGCTGCCTTTTCGAGATAATGCTGATCGACTGCATCAAATCTTGAAAATACCGGAGAATCAATATCCAGGACACCTAGCAGGGTGTCTTCTTTTATAAGCGGTATAACGATTTCTGAATTACTGGCACTGTCACAGGCAATATGATTCACAAACTCATGTACATTATCTACCCGCTGTGTACACCTGCTTTCTGCACAAACACCACAAACACCTTTGCCCAACGGGATATGCATGCAGGCAACCTTGCCTTGAAACGGTCCAAGGACCAATTCCTTATTTTTAAATAAATAAAAGCCTGCCCAATTCAGCTCAGGAAGCTCTGCGAATAACAGGGCAGACATATTTGCCATATTGGCAATCATATCATGCTCTCCCTCCAGGACTGCACATAGCTGCTGTAGGATTCGCTCATATTGTTTTTCTTTCATATAAAACACCTCACTTTTTATGAGGATATCGTATCATGATTTTAAGAAAAGAAAAAGGAGTTATCCATTAAGATAACTCACTTTCACTTTTTGAAAATTTGGTATATGCCTTAGAAATATTCTTAGCGGAATCCGGTGTCATCTTATACCAGCCCTGTGCGCTCATCATGTTGTATACATCCCGCTGCAAAGTTGATACGCAGGTATAAACCTCATCAATTTTTTCGAATAATTCATCGTTGCTTGCTTCCTGTGTAAATGTATTTAGCTCTGCTTTCATATGCTTCAGTGTTACCAACAGATTGGTAGCGATGTCCTTATCGCCGTAGCTTTTTGATTTTGCTGCCATATTACTTAGCCTCGCTTTCCAGGATTTCCAGTAATGTCCGGTAATGTTCCTTTAATTTTTCCTGTACATTTTCAAAACAGCTCTTTACTTCCTCACTTTGAATCATTGTGATATCATTGGCAACACGTTTATTTAAAACAAGTGTCTGATCCAGGATATCTTCCATATACAATACATCTTTTGGTGTCAGCATAGTGTTCACTCGTATGACTCTGTGTGTAAGTCATACATCTCCTTTCATACATTAGTATGGAGTGGAATATCCGCATGTATGCATTTGCTTTCAAGGTTTTATCTGCTATAATAGAAACTCACAGGAGGACGTCATGGAAATACAAGAACGAGAATATGTTTATATCCAAAGCTATAAGCATGATGGTAGTCTTCACAGGACCTGGGCTAAGGGATATGTCATAGAAGCAAATGAACGGCGCATTGTTGCTGTAACTAACAAAACACTTGTCAGTGAATCGGATGGTCGCAAATGGGTTACAAGGGAACCGGCAATCTGTTTCTTCTATCCGGATAAATGGTACAATGTTATCTGCATGATCCGCAAATCCGGTATTCATTATTACTGCAATCTTGCCTCACCGTCTCTTTATGATGGAGAAGCAATTAAGAATATTGATTACGATCTGGATGTGAAGGTATCGCCAACAGGAAAGACAACCTTGCTGGATGAGGATGAATACCGGCAGCATTCAGCAGAAATGGGATACAGCCGGAAGCTGGATGAAGCGATACATCGTGGTCTGGATCGGCTGATGGTAGATATCCGGCTTCAGAATTCACCGTTTGAGCATCGTGAGATATCTGCCTTGTATGATAAATACCTGCGTTATATGGAAGAAGATAAAAGAGCTAAATAAGGCATATACGCGGTATATGAAGGAAATATGACAAAAAATCAAAAAAAGTGAAATAAAACGTTGACACAAGGAATGATTCGTTGTATTATATACGAGCGCTGATGAGAAACTCCG
>ENA-OWPN01002307-OWPN01002307.1-human-gut-metagenome-genome-assembly--contig:-NODE-2307-length-12140-cov-4.070501_pt1 | contig 12140 bp, 13 predicted proteins | sample MGYA00248266_ERZ651850 | MGnify/ENA primary metagenome ERZ651850 (study PRJEB26924, sample SAMEA4378296) | human gut metagenome | biome: human gut; feature: human-associated habitat; material: faeces... | reverse complement strand
AGCCCCAAGCGTGTTTTGCCTACTTTTGCACGAACAAAAGTAGGCCCCCGCCGGGCAGGCGTACAGGTTATGCCTTTGCAAAAGGCTCCGCGACGCCGACAGGCGAAATGAAATTTGGTATGAACGGGATCGCGGTGCGCGGGTGCGGGACTGCGATTGGCCGAGGAATATTCCCTCCGAAGGCGGAGCTTTTTGCGCAAATTTTGCTCTCTGGCGGGCGGCCTGCCGAGGCCGAAATATTTCGCAAAGCTGAACAATCTGTGAAAAACACCCCCTTTTCCTTGACAGCGGGGGGCGATAACCGCTATACTTTGGAAAGACTAAAACCGGAAAGGAGGGTGCTTTTCCATGCGCAAGCTGATCATCGTTGTAGCTTCGCTGCTGGTGGTGGTGCTGTTTATCCTGCAGGGCTTCCAGCAGACGCACCCGCTGCCGGAGCCGGATAATAACCGCCAATCCACCGCCACCGGCGAAGGGATCGCGGATGCCCTGGATGCCATCTACTTCGATGTTTCCATCATGGGGGTACAGGACGCCACCGCCGAGCGGCTGGCCTCGGATTTTGGGGTGGATACTTCCTGCCTTTCCGCCGTTTACGGCCGCTACACCGATGGCCGGTTCGGCATTGCCGATGTCATCCTGGTGGTGCCAAAGCCGGGGCAGGAAGCCTCCGCCCGCGATCTGCTGGTCACCATACGCACCAGCCGGGCCGGTCTTTTTGCCAATTATGATATCTACGGCGCCAGCGAACTGGCCGAAAACGGGGTCATCTACACCTTGGGCGATTACTATGTTCTGCTGATGATAAACGACACCGACCATGTGCGGGAGCTGCTGGAGCAGTACATCCCGACATAAGGGTACATTGAACCTCTTGCCCCTGCTTCGGCGGGGGCTTTTCGCATCCCACTCACACCCTGCACAGGGAACAAGCCCTGCACCTGCCTTTAGGCGGCTTAAAAATCCAGGTCCCGCCCTTGGCGCATACTTTCCTTTGCATTCGACGGGGAAACCTGCTATAATATGCTTGGAGGATTGTATTTTTCTTCCGGGCCGGGGTTTGTGCGGCCCGCCATGCTCCTACCGAACCCCAGAAGGAGGTATTCTGATGCAAAAACTGATCATCGCCATCGTATCCAATGAGGACAGCACCGCGGCTTCCCGCGCTCTTACCAAGGGCGGGTTTTCGGTGACGCGGCTGGCCACCACCGGCGGCTTTCTGCTCTCCGGCAATACCACCATGCTGGTAGGCACCGATGCCGACCGGGTGGATGAAGCCATCCATATCATTGGGGAGAACAGCTGCAAGCGCAATAAAATGGTTTCCGGCAATACTTCCTTTAATGCCGGTATATACGCCAATGTCCCGGTGCAGGTCACTGTGGGCGGCGCCACCATCTTTGTGATAGATGTAGAGCGGTATGAAAAGCTCTGAGCCGCTGCGCGGCTTTTCCGGCAGCCGGCGCTATACCCTTACGGTCATTCCGCCGCTGCCCCAACCGGTCACCACGGCGCTGGCCGCCGGCCGGCTGACCCATGCCCTGTGCCTGGAGGCGCCCAGTCCCGCCCTGCTGCGGGATACCGCCATTGCCCTGGCGGGGGCGCTGCTGTGCCGGAGCGGGGACGGCAACCTGTGCGGAACATGCCCTGCCTGCCGTAAGGTGCTGGTAGGGGAGCATCCCGACCTGATGCTGTATGACCCCGATGAGGACAAGGATATCTACAAAAAGGAAAGCCTGCGGCGGCTGCGGGCGGAGCTGTACCGCACCCCGGTGGAGGCCCCCCGCAAGGTAGCCATTCTTCAGCTGGCGGAGCGCATCCCCGCGGAGGGACAGAACCTGCTGCTGAAGATCATCGAGGAACCACCGGAGGATACTTTTTTTGTTTTTACCGCGCAGAACCGCTACCGGCTGCTGCCGACGGTGCTCTCCCGGGTGACCTGCTACACCCTGCCGCCCGCAGCCCCGGCGGACTGCCTGCGGCGGATGAAGGAGCTGGCGCCCGGCCACACCGAGGAGGAGCTGAACCGGGCGCTGCTGCGGTGCGGGGGCAGCCCCGAAACCGGCGCCGCCCTGCTGAAGGACCCCGCCGTGCAAAAGCGCTATGCCGCGGCCGAGGAGATGCTGGCCGGACTGGCCATGGCGAACCCCTACCGGGCGATAGCGGCGGCGGCCCCGATGGAAAAGGACCGGGCGGGCTACACCGCCCTGCTGGAAACACTGGCGGAGCTGCTGGCGAATCCCGCGCTGCGGGAGATGTATAATCTGCCGGGCCGGGCGGCCGCCGGCTGCCGGGCGCAGATCGCGCCGCTTTTGCAGATGTGCGAGCGGAACGCCCACCTGCCGCTGGTGACGGCGCTGCTGACGGAGCGGTGCAGGAGATAGCTCGGATATCCCAAAAGGCCCGGTCCCGGGAAGGGGTCGCGGTGCGCGGGATGCGGAGCCGAGCGCCGCCAGTGGCGGATGCAGCGAGGCGGAGCATCCGTAGCGGTCGAAAAAATCGAGCAAGCGAGCAGCGCGAAGATTTTTTCGAGCACCGCAAGGCGGTGGGGCAGATACGCCTGCGGCTACCTTTGGAGCGCATCTGTGCGCAGTACGGATTTGGATTTTTCGGCTGAGAAAAAATCTAAATTCGTAGCCAGCACAGCTAAGCGTCAAGAGGGATTGTCAAGGGGGAAGCCCGGTCCCCCTTGACCGTATTTTGGTTCCTTTTGTACGCACAAAAGGAACGCCCCGGCGGCGAGCCGTGCAGACCGTCACCCTTCGGTGACTCCGTGACGCCGATAGGCGACCACAAACTGGCCCTGCCGGGTAGGCGGGATAAAACCAAGTCATAGTTTGTACTGACAATCCCTCCGGCTCATTTCAATCGCCACCTCCCTTTGCACAAGGGAGGCTTTTGGATTGTGCGCTGCCAGCTTCCCCTTACACAGGGGAGTCTTGGGGTGTGCTGACAGGCGAGAAAATACTATCGTCATAATCTCTGCCATCAATCCCTCCGGCTCATTTCAATCGCCACCTCCCTTTGCACAAGGGAGGCTTTGGGTCGGTACGGGGCCGCAGGCGGCTTTACAGGCTCATCTTTTCCATCATCTTCTCCACACGGCGGGAGAGGGCGGGAAGGGTATCCAGCTGGGGATCACGGGCGAGGAGCTCGCCGGCGGCCTGCTGTGTCTTTTGCAGCAGGCGGCTATCGGCCGCGAGATCCGCCACCTTGAGCTCCGGCAGGCCGTGCTGCCGCTCCCCAAAGAAATCGCCGGGGCCGCGCTGCTTGAGGTCCTCTTCCGCTATTTTGAAGCCGTCATTGGTGCTGCACAGCACCCGCAGGCGCTCCTTGGTTTCGGGGTTATCGGTATCGGAAAGGAGGATGCAGTGGGACTGCACCCGGCCCCGGCCCACCCGGCCGCGCAGCTGGTGGAGCTGAGAAAGTCCGAACCGCTCGGCATTTTCAATCATCATAATCACGGCATTGGGAACATCCACACCGACTTCCACCACGGTGGTGGCCACCAGCAGCTGGATCTCCCCGGCGGCAAATTCCGCCATGACCTTTTCCTTTTGGGCGGGGCGCATTTTGCCGTGGAGCAAACCGACCCGATACTGCCCAAAGGCGCCGTGGGCCAACTCCTCGGCGTATTCCACGGCGGATTTGAGATGGGCGGCGGCCACCTCTTCCTCCTCGCTTTGCACGGCGGGGCAGATGAGATACGCCTGATAACCGGCATCGAGGTGGCGGCGGATATAGCCGAAGGCCCGCTCCCGGATCTCGCTATTGATGAGGTAGGTGCGCACCGGCTGGCGGCCGGCGGGCAGCTCATCGATGATGGAGAGCTCCAGATCGCCGTAGACGATCATAGCCAGAGTGCGGGGAATGGGGGTGGCAGACATGACCAGGACATGGGTATCCTGGCCCTTTTGCCGCAGGGCGGTCCGCTGCTGCACCCCAAACCGGTGCTGCTCATCGGTGACGACCAGCCCCAGCCGGGAAAACTCGGTATCGGCGGTGAGGATGGCATGGGTACCGATGCAGAGATCGAGTTCCCCGGCGGCGAGGGCGGCTTTGAGGGACTCCTTCTTTTTGACGGAAAGGGAGCCGGTGACAAGGGCCACCCGCATACCAAGGCGCTCCAGGAGAGGGGCGAGATTGTGGTAATGCTGCTGGGCCAGTATCTCGGTGGGGGCCATTAGGGCGCTTTGTGCGCCATTGAGGAAGGCGAAATAGCAGCAGGCCGCTGCCACCGCCGTTTTGCCGCTGCCCACATCCCCCTGCACCAGGCGGTTCATGGGGGTGCCGCTGCACATATCGCCGATGGCTTCGGCAATGGCGCGCTGCTGGGCACCGGTCAGCTGATAAGGCAGGGCCTGGTAGTAGGCGGTAAGGGGATGCGGCTGCATGGGGGCGATATGCCGCAACGCCCGGCCTTGGCGCATCCGGGCAAAGCAGATGGTAAGGCAGAGCAGTTCATCAAAGACCACGCGGCTGCGGCCGGTTTCGATCTCCGCCCAATCGCACGGGAAGTGGACGGCATGGAGGGCTTCCGAGTAGCTCATCAGGCCGTACTGCCGCGGCAGGCCGCTGCCTGCCAAGGGATCCGGGAGCTGCTCCACCTGGTGGAGGGCTTCGGTGACCTGGCGGCTGACCATCTTATTGCTGAGGCCCTGGGTGAGCGGATAGACCGGCAGCAGGGTGCCGGTTTCCTCCGGGCGGAATACCTGCGGGGAGTCCATCTGCCGGGCGTAAAAGCCGCCGGTAAGGGTACCGTAAAAGAGGTATTCCTCTCCCTCGCGCAGGGAATCCACCGTATATTTGGCATTGAAAAAGGTGATGTGGAGGGTGACGGGGCCATCCACGGCGGTGAGGCGAAAAACGGAAAGCCCCCGGCGGATGCGCTGCTCCCGGCCCTTGGCGGCCAGCAGCGCCCGGACGGCGCACTTCTGCCCCGGAATGGCTTCTGCCAGCGGGGTGGGATGGGTGAGATCGACATAGCGGCGGGGGATGTGGTAGAGGAGGTCCTCCACAGTATCCACGCCGAGCTTATGGTAAAGCAGGGCGCGGCTTTCCCCCACCCCTTTAAGGTAGCGGATATCGCTTTGCAGTTCCAGCGGCATAGGATACGGCCTCCTTTCCGGGGAGTACTTGGGTATGAGTTTATTATACCCGGCGGCGGTTAAAAAAGGAAGCCCCCGTAGGGGGGCAGGGTGATCAGGAGGCAACGCCGAAGCGGCCGGTCCAGACCAGAATATTGATGGTGAGCACAAAGAGCAGAATAGCGGTTCCGATGAAGATGAGCGCGATGCCGACCTTTTTGAGGGCTTCGCCCTCGTCACCGCGCTTAGAAGCGACGCGGGCCATGATGCCGCCGATGAGCAGAACGCCCAGACCGATCCAGAAAAGCATAAACATATCCTCCCATAATTAACGCTGAAAGTATTATAACGAAAGCGCGGGAAAAATGCAATGCGGGGCGGGGAAATGTTATAGCCCATTGCGGGGAAAAGATGGGAAAGAGATGGAAAGTATAGTGATAAAATGCTTGACAAGCCGGGGGGAGGCCATTATAATATATCTGTTGTCATGCGGCAATATGAACCATTAGCTCAGCCGGCAGAGCATTTGACTTTTAATCAAAGGGCCCGGGGTTCGAATCCCCGATGGTTCACCAAAAGAAAAAGACGCCCAAAGGCGTCTTTTTCTTTTGGTGAACCTTTACCTATGTTACGAACCTTGCACCATATGGAAAAGCTCCCCCGCGGGGGAGCTTTTGGGGTGGGGCGGATGATTTTATTTTTTGCGGGAGAGGACGGCCATGCCAAGGGCGGAGACGGCCATGAGGGCCGCGGCCGCGGCGACCATATCATTGGCGCCGGTGGTGGGGTTCTTCTCGGGCTCGGTCTTGGGGGTGTCCTCGGTGGGGGTGATGATGATGGTGGTGCTCTTGGCACTTACAGTAAAACCGTCATTGCCATTATTAACCAATTCGGAGCCTTCGGGAATATACTTCTTAATTTCTTCTATATTTCTATAGAAAGTGCCTCCAGTAATAACTATGGTCGAATTATCTTTGGATTTTGTAATATCACCTCTAAATTCGCCGCCAGTAACATTAATTTTTACATTAGCGGTATCGGCAACATCATTGTTCTGCGGATTTGCTTCACTAATTGCAGCCGCACCAGACAATGAGCCGCCCATAATCGTTACAGTAATCGGTTGTTTTGTAGTGTGCTGCGATACCGCAATTGCAGCGCCTTTTATCGTTTCTCCGCTGCCATTAGCAGCCACATTATATGTACCATTTCCTTCAATACTTGGGTTTCCACTAACCATCAGCTCTCCGGCGCGTATTTCGATGCCGGTTTGACTACCAACAATCTCTGCATTACCGCTAATGTTTAGCTTGCCAACTTGGGGATGATAAATTGCAAACCAGTTGTTTGATTTCACACTACCACCTGTTACATTTATGGTTGTTCCCCAGCTGCTCTCGTTACCGTTACCCAAAATGGTGGCATATTGACTGGAACTTGACTCCAATCTTGCCGAAGTATTCAATGTTGCCCCTGCTCCATAAATGAACACACAACAGTCCGTTTGGGATGTTACAGTTAAGTCGGCATTTAATGTCAGTGCTGCATTTCCGTTTACACGAAACACCTCGTTCTCCACCTTGATGCTTCCGTTACAAATAGTAACATTCGCATTGTTTGACACCATAAATGCTGTGGAAACTCCGGAATCGGCCGTAATCTCATGCCCATTAAGATCAATCTTATTTACACCAGCTGGAATTGTATATGTAGCCGACAGTGTTACATTATTCTCCAAGGTTATTACACCATCTTGAGCGTTTGGCAATGGTGTTTCCGCCATCGCGGTGACCGGCAGCATGACGGCCAGCATGAGCAGCGCCAGCACAACACTTAAAAGCTTTTTCATTTGAACAAACCTCTCTTCTTTTTTATTTTTCCCGCAGGCGGGGATGTGTTTGCTCCGCAAACACAAAATATCCCCATGGGGATATTTTGGTATAAACAGGATAGCACGGCGGGGCGGGGGGTGTCAATTGGTACAGGAAGCAATTGGTTGGGTGCACAAATTTCTCTCCCCTTTTTGTGCAATATTTTGCCCCGGCGGGGCTGTTGTAAATTCCACCCAAAGCAGATATAATGAGGCTGAACACATTTTAACAGATAGGAGGCACGGCAATGAAGGTTTTGATCCTGAACGGCAGCCCCCGTGTGGGCGGCAATACCACTGTGGCGGTGGAGGAGATGGAAAGGATCTTCCGGGAGGAAGGCGTGGAGGTGGAAACGGTGCAGGTGGGCGCGCGGGATATCAGGGGGTGCATTGCCTGCGGCAGATGCGCCGAGACCGGCCGGTGCGTCTTTGATGACATCGTAAACGAGCTGGCGCCCAAGCTGGAGGCGGCGGACGGCCTGGTGGTGGCCAGTCCCGTCTACTACGCCAGCGCCAATGCCACGCTGGTGGCCTGCCTGACCCGGCTTTTTTACAGCAGCCACTTTGATAAATCCATGAAGGTAGGGGCCAGTGTGGTGTGCGCGCGGCGCGGCGGGTGCAGCGCGACCTTTGATGAGCTGAACAAATTTTTTACCATAGCGGGGATGCCGGTCGCTTCCAGCCAATACTGGAACAGCATCCACGGGCGGGCGCCCGGTGAAGCTGAGCAGGACGAGGAAGGCCGGCAGACCATGCGCACGCTGGCCCGCAATATAACCTTCTTGATGCGCAGCATCGCGCTGGGCCGGGAGAAATACGGCCTGCCCCAGCGGGAAGCGACCATCCGCACAAATTTCATCAAATAAGCGCAGCAAAAAAGGCCGCCCGGCTGGGGCGGTCTTTTGGTTTACGGGGTTTGCTTACTCCTGCCCGGCGGCGGGAGTCTCCGGCTCGGCGGCAGGCTCTTCGGTCTCTTCGGCGGTGACATCCTCGGAGCAGGTGGGTTCTTCCTCCAGCTCCACCTCGGCGGCAGGGAAATTTTCGCCATGGATGGCGCTCCAGGCTTCGCCGGCGGCTCCCTTCACCTTCTCGATGAACTCGGGGGCTTTTTCCTGCACGGCCCCGATGGCGGCAGCGGCCTTTTCCCGGACCTCTGGGGCCTTCTCCCGCACCTTGGCGGCGGTTTCCGCGTACACCTCGCGGGCGGCTTCCTTAACGCCGTAGACGGTATCATTGGCATCCACGGCGCCATCGCCGTTCAGATCCGCATTCGCGTTCTTCTTTTCGTTGTACTTCTGCGCTACCTTAACGGCAGCATAGGCGGTGCCGGCGGCAACACCCAGGCCCAGCAGATTTTTCAGAAATCCCATAATACGACCTCCTAAAATGAATTTTTTATGGTGATACGGGCGGCGGGCGGAAAAGGGAGGGGATGGCAAGGCTGCACGCGAAGGAAGGCTCGCGCCCGGCGCAAGACGGGCTTATGCCTTTCGAGGGGGCAACGCAGCCAGCACCCGCTTTTGCGTTCGCCGCCTGGGTTGTCTTTTTATCAAAAGCCCAATTTGGTAAAGACCCACGGCCACAGGAAGGTACCGAACAGGCCCATGAGGCCGTAGCGCAGGGTGTGGCACCACATCATATCGGGCAGCAGGGCCTTAAGGCCGATGCGGATGGCCATGATAAGTGCAAAGCCCAAAATGAGCCGCAGCGCCCCGCCGAAGAAGCCATTGGCGGAGCGGAACTCCACCAGGCCGTCCTCCAGCCACATGCCCAGTACAGCGCCCACGCCCATCGCCAGGGTTTTTACGCTGTCGCCGGAGGGGCTGACCAGCAGCATCAGGCCGGAAAGCAGCACAGCGGCGGCCATCAGCAGCAGGCGGTGCTGATAAAAGCGGCGGAACAGCAGCCCGCACACCCAGGCGCACAGCAGGCCCAGCACCGCGCCCACAATGGTATCGGTGGGGTAATGGACGCCGAGATAGACCCGGGAGAGCATGACCAGCAGGATGACCGCGATGCCGCAGACTTTGATCCCGAGCTTGCGGCCATTGATAAGGCTGCCGTAGATGCTGCCGGCGGTTTGGCTGTGGCCGCTGGGGAAGGACCAGGAGGAAGAAAGGTGCTCAGTATCCACCAGCAGGCCCTTTACCTTGACATAGCGCAGGTCGCTGAACTCGTCATTCAAAAACGGGCGGGGACGGCAGATGATATCCTTGAGCAGGCCGTTGAGGCTCATGGCGGTGTAAAGGGAGAACAAGAGATATTCGCCGATCCGCTTATCCCAGCACCAGTACACGGCAATGAGCAGCAGAATAGCGAAGGTCTCCTCGCCCAGGAAGGTGAACACCAGCATGATCTTATCCATCATGGCGCCGCTTAGCTGCTGGATGACGGCCATCACAGCGTGATCGAAGGGCTGGCAGAGCTGCAAAAGGGTGGCCATAGAAGAACTCCTTTCGGTCGCTTTGATTTTTGTAAAAGACGGCAGACTGTGGGTAAGTCTGCCGCCGGGGGTGCGTGATTTTACAGAATGACCTCGCCGTAGACTTCACCGGAGCAGCCGGCAGCATTGGCTTCATCGGTATCCAGGTGGCAGGCGGTGCCGGCCGTGGGGGAAACACGGCAGATGACATCATCGAACACCAGACTGCGGCTATCGGAATCAATTTTCAGCCGGACGATCTGCTTATCCTTAACGCCGAACTTCTCGCCATCCTCCGGGGTGAAGTGGATGTGGCGCTTGGCGACGATAACGCCTTCCTTCAGTTCGATCTCGCCCTTGGGGCCAACCAGACGGCAGCCGGGGGTACCGGCCAGGTCACCGGATTCCCGCACGAAGGGGGCGATGCCGATGGAACGGGCGTCGGTCATGGAAAGCTCGACCTGGGTCTGCTTGCGGACGGGGCCGAGAACCGAGATCATTCCCATGGACTTTTTGGGGCCGATGACCTCGACTTTTTCATTGGTGGTAAACTGGCCGGGCTGGGAAAGCGCTTTTTTGAAGGTCAGCTCGAAGCCCTCGCCGAACAGGGTCTCCAGATCCTGCTGGGAAAGGTGCAGATGACGGGCGGAAGTTTCTACTAATACTTTTGCCATAGGGGGATGCCTCCTTATTGTCGCATACTTTTTTGTCCATAATATTATAACACCCATGTTCTATTTTGCAAAGAGTCTAATTATCTGATATAATAGGTTTATCGAAAAATTTACAAAAGGAGGCGACACCCATGATGGACTGGGAAAGCCTGAGAGATACCGCGCTGCACTGCACCGCCTGCAAGCTGTGCCAAGGCCGGCACCATGTGGTCTTTGGGGTGGGCAACCCCAAGGCAGAGATCATGTTCATCGGGGAGGGGCCGGGCCAGCACGAGGACGAGCAGGGAGAGCCCTTTGTGGGGCGCAGCGGCCAGCTGATGGATAAAATGCTGCACTACATCGACCTGGACCGCAGCCGCAATATCTACATAGCCAATATAGTAAAGTGCCGCCCGCCGCAGAACCGCGACCCGGAGCAGGAGGAGATCGCCGCCTGCATGGGCTACCTGCGCAACCAGGTGGCGCTCATCCGGCCCAAGATCATTGTGTGCGTGGGGCGTATTGCCGCCATGACGCTGATCCAGCCGGATTACAAGGTAACACGCCAGCATGGCGAGTGGATCCAGAAAAACGGGGTGTGGATGATGGGGACCTTCCACCCGGCGGCGCTGCTGCGCAACCCCTACAATACCAAAAACGGCTTCGCGGATTTTCTCTCGCTGCGGGAGAAAATACAGGAGCTGGGGATAGAGATATGATTTTTGTACCGGGAGGGCCTGCGGGCCCTCTTTTTTTGTGGCTTTCGCACGGGTGAGCGGCGGGGACAGGCGGCCCGCAGGGCCGGGCGCCGCAGGCGCCCGTGGGGCGGCGAAGCCGCCCTAAAACCGTCCCGGAGGGACGGTTTGCCCTGCGGGCCGAACCGGCACCCTGCAGGAACCTGGGGCAACATCCACCGGGGCGGCATAGAATGGCACCAGCGGGCGCGAACGCCATACCCCGCCGAAAGGAGCCTTTTCATGGAAAAAACGATCCCCTGCCGCTGGTTTATGGGGTGCAATTCCCAAAATGGGTTTTATTCGCTGTTCGAGCAGTTCACCCGGCCGGAGGAGGGCTGGCGCTGCATCCTCATCAAAGGCGGGCCGGGCACCGGCAAATCCACCCTGATGAAGCGGGTAATAAAGCTGGCCCTGCAGCGCGGACAGCCGGTGGAGGAGATCCACTGTTCCTCCGATGCCGCCAGCCTGGATGGGGTCATTCTGCCGCGGCAAAGGACGGTACTGCTGGATGCCACCCCGCCCCACGCGCTGGAACCGCAGTTCCCAGGGGCGGTGGAGCAGCCGTTTTCTCTGTGTGGGTGCTGGGATGAGGCGCTTTTGTATGCCCGGCGGGAGGAGATCGTCCGACTGGGGCGGGAGATCAGCGGGCTGCACTGGCAGGCGGTACGGTATCTTTCCGGGGCGGGGGCGCTGCTGGGGGAGGTGCGCCGGCTGGCGGCGGAGACCCTAAACTGGGAAAAAATCGAGCACTATGTGCAGCGGTTGGCTGCCCGGGAGCTGCCTGACCTGGGCAAACCGGGCAGCGAGGCGCTGCGGCTGCTCTCCGCGGTGACCGACCGGGGCACCATTTTGTTTCATGAAACAATTTCGACGCTGTGCGAGCGGGTCATCTGCCTAGAGGACCCCTGCGGGGCAGCGGCCGCGGCACTACTGCCCCGGCTAAGGGATGAAGCAGTGGCACGGGGGTACCATGTCATCAGCTGCCCCTGTCCCCTCTCCCCCGAAAAGCTGGATCATCTGCTGATCCCGGAAGCGGGGCTGGCCTTTGTGACCAGCAACAGCCTGCACCGGGTACCGCTGGCGGGCCGGGCCATCCATGCTCAGCGTTTTACCGATGATGGCAGCGCCATAAAATCCCGGCGGGTACGCATCCGCTTTTTGCAAAAGACAGCCGCGACACTGCTGCGGCAGGCGGAGCTGGCCATTGCCGAGGCGCACCGGCGGCACGATGAGCTGGAGGAGCACTACATTGGGGCGATGGATTTTGCCGAAGTGGACCGCCTGGCGGAGGGCCTGCTGAAAAAGCTGGCGGCGGAAATGTAGCTTGTGCCAGGAGCGGGGCGGGCCGCAGGCCCGGCGGCGCAGCCGCCG
>ENA-OWPN01002297-OWPN01002297.1-human-gut-metagenome-genome-assembly--contig:-NODE-2297-length-12197-cov-6.363696_pt1 | contig 12197 bp, 9 predicted proteins | sample MGYA00248266_ERZ651850 | MGnify/ENA primary metagenome ERZ651850 (study PRJEB26924, sample SAMEA4378296) | human gut metagenome | biome: human gut; feature: human-associated habitat; material: faeces... | reverse complement strand
GCGAGTCCGCGGGCAGCGAGGACGGCGAGTCCGCGGGCAGCGAGGACGGCGAGTCTTCTCAGACGGGAGGAGTCACCTATGCTCGTTGAAATGAAGGATATCTGCAAGGATTATCCACAGGGCAAGGAGACCGTCCGCATTCTGAAAAACATCAACCTGCAGGTCGAGGAGGGCGACTATCTCGCCATCATGGGCCCGTCCGGCTCCGGTAAGACAACGCTGATGAATCTCCTCGGCTGCCTGGATGTGCCGACGAGCGGAGAATACCTGCTGGCGGGTGAGGACGTCACCCAGGCCAACGAAAACCATCTGGCGGAGATCCGCAACCGGCTGCTCGGCTTTGTGTTCCAGAGCTTTTATCTGCTGCCGAAGCTCTCGGCCGTGGACAATGTCGCCCTGCCGCTGCTGTATGCCGGTGTGAACAAGAAGGAACGCCGCGAGCGCGCCATTGAGGCCCTGCAGATGATGGGCCTCGGCCAGCGGCTGAATTTCCGCCCGAACCAGCTCTCCGGCGGCCAGTGCCAGCGCGTTGCCATTGCGCGCGCCATCGTGGGCCGTCCGAAGCTGCTGCTGGCGGACGAGCCGACCGGTGCGCTGGATTCTGCGGCGGGCAACCAGATCATGGATATTTTCGATGCGCTGAACGACACCGGCTCTACGATCATCATGATCACGCATGAGCAGGAGATCGCCGAGCGCGCAAAGCGGATCAATTATATCCGCGACGGCATCCTGTCAGACGGCAGAAGGGACGGTGAGAGCCTTGCATAAGAAAAAGAGTGTCAAAGCGATCGTGATCTCGGGCATCAGCCTGCTGCTCGTAGCGGCGATCGTCGTGGGCGTGCTGTGGTACCTTGGACACCGCAGCGAGCCTGTCAAGGTCGCGCCCGTGTCCATGTTTATGGGCTGGCTCTCGAACGAGAGCACGCAGTCCGGCAACGTGACGGCAGATAACCTGCAGAAGATCTATGCCTCCGATACGCAGACCGTCACGGCCCTGCTCGTGCAGGAGGGCCAGACCGTCAAGAAGGGAGACCCGCTGTTCCGCTATGACACCACACTCTCCGACATTCAGGTCGAGCGGCAGGAGATTGCGGTCAAGAAGGACGATCTGAACCTCAACAAGGCCAAAAAGGACCTCGCCAACATCAACCGCCTGCGTCCCTATGTGCCGACGCAGCCGACGGATCCCCCCACGGAGCCGACGGAGCCGGAGCCGACGGACGAGCCGACCCAGCCGCCTGAGCCGACGGAGCCGACCGTTCCCATTGCCCCGGAGGAGCTGCCCTATCTCATGGGCGGCGAGGGCACGCAGGCCTCTCCGCTGTTCTACCTCTGCGCGGCGGATATGCAGTATGATCAGTCCTATTTTGAAGAGCTCCTCGGCGAAAAAACGGAGCTGTGGGTCGTGTTCCAGGTGCGCGAGGGCAATGCCCTGCACGCCGAGCTGCTCAGCGAGCTTCCGCTGAAGCTTACGCGCGACGAGGAAACGCAGACCATCCGCTTTACGGTGTTCGTGCCGGAGCAGGATGACGTGCAGACGGAAACGCAGGCTGCTCCCCGTGTTTCGCCCGGCCCGGATGTCACGGTCGTCGACTATGACGGCGAATACACTGCGGCGGAGATCGCAAAGATGCGCGCCGAGAAGCAGAAGGAAATCCGCGACCTCGACCTGAAGCTCCGCATGGACAAGGTCGAGCTGGAGCGCATGAAGCGGGAGGCGGCGAACGGCGTCGTAACGTCCGCGCTGGACGGCACGGTGCTCCGTGTGAATGACCCCGATACAGCCAAGCAGGAGGGAAGCCCCGTGATCGTCGTCTCCGGCGGCGGCGGTTATTATGTCAAGACCGGCGTGACGGAGCTGGACCGCGATAAATATCCGGTCGGCACCCAGATGCGCATACAGTCGTGGGAGCACGGCGAGGTCTACGGTACGGTGGCGGAGATCTCCGATACCCCGGTGCCCTCCTCCAATAATCCCTATTACTCGTCCGGCAACCAGAACGTCAGCTTCTACACCATGCTCATTGCGCTCGATGCGGACAGCCCGCTGCGCGAGGACGAGTGGGTCGACGTCTACTTTAACGCTGCGTCGACGACCAGCGAGGATGCCCTGCGCATCGAGACACGCTTCATCCGGCAGGATGACGGCGGAAGCTATGTCTATCGCCGCGGTGAGGATCAGCTCCTGCACAAGCAGTATGTCACGACGGGCGTCGTGCAGTGGGGCTATACGGAGATCAAAAGCGGCCTGACGGCCGACGACTGGATCGCCTTCCCCTACGGGAAGGATGTGAAGGAGAACGCAGAGACCATTGAGAGCGACAACTCGGATGATTTCTACTACTACGGCAGCTATTAACGGGAGGCGAGAGCATGTTTGAAAATATCCAGCTTGCATTTCAGGGCGTTTTCGGCCATAAGCTCCGCTCGTTCCTGACGATGCTCGGCATCATCATCGGTATCGCTTCCATCATCACGATCATCTCGACCATCAAGGGCACGAATGAGCAGATCAAGCAGAATCTCATCGGTTCCGGCAGCAATATCGTCAATGTCCAGCTCTATCAGAATGACTGGGCCGTCGACATGTCCTATCAGACGCCGGACGGCATCCGCGTCCTGCAGGACGAGCAGCGCGATGAGATGATTGCCCTCGACGGCGTGGCAGATGTGACGCTCTACCGCAGCCGCGAGAATGTTGAGGGCTTCTATTACCGCAACACGGGCTTCAGCGGCAAGCTCTACGGCGTGGACGATCACTATTTCTCCGTCTACGGCTATGAGGTCCGCAGCGGCCGCGGCTTTACGGCCCGCGACTTTGCCTCGGCCAGTAAGAACGTCATCCTCGATGAGACGGCGGCCAAGACGCTCTTTAGCTCGGACGATCCCATCGGTAAGATCGTGGAGATCTCCGGCGAGCCGTTCACGGTCGTCGGCGTGGTGAGCCAGAAATCCAGCTTCGAGCCGAGGATCAACTCCGTGAAGGACTATGCGATGTATGTGCAGGAGTCCAGCGGCCTGGCCTTTGTGCCGACGTCCGTCTGGCCGGTGCTCTACCGCTTTGACGAGCCGCAGAACGTGGCCGTCCGCGCCACGTCGACCGACACCATGACCGACGCGGGCAAGGCTGTCGCGGACTATCTGACGAGCCATCAGATCATCGCCAGCAAAGCCACGGGCGACAACAGCTATTCCTACCGCAGCGACGATCTGCTCAAGCAGGCCCAGCAGCTGCAGGAAATGAGCAGCGCGACGAACAACCAGCTCATCTGGATCGCCAGCATCTCCCTGCTCGTTGGCGGTGTGGGCGTTATGAACATCATGCTCGTGACCGTCACGGAGCGCACGGCGGAGATCGGCCTGAAAAAGGCCATCGGCGCAAAGCGCCGCCGCATTCTGGCGCAGTTCCTGACGGAGGCGTCCGTGCTGACCGGCATCGGCGGCCTGCTCGGCGTGCTGGGCGGCATCGGCATGTCGCAGCTCATCTCGAAGTTCATGGATACGCCGACGGCGCTGAGTGTCCCCGCCATTCTCGTGGCGGTGGTGTTCTCCGTCCTCATCGGCCTGATCTTCGGCCTCGTCCCGGCCGTGAAGGCGTCGAAGCTCAACCCTATCGAAGCTCTTCGCCGCGAATAATGCGTTTTCTCATGCAGCCGCCTGTTTTTCGGGCGGCTGCTTTTTCCTATTGCAATTTGCGGGTCTTTCCGCTACAATCATACCGTGCCGGGCATCCCGGCGCGATATCTGCAAAAGAGGGAACACGCATGGAGAAAAAAGCGGTCTATCCCGGGTCGTTCGACCCGTTTACCAACGGCCATATGGACATTGTGCGCAAGGCCTCGGCCATTTTTGACCGGGTCTATATCGTCATGGCCGTCAATTCTGAGAAGCGACGCGCCTTTGACTGCCGGCGCATGCAGGAGGCCATGGAGCGCGCGCTTGCGGACAGCGGCATCCATAACTGCGAGGTCAGCATTTATGACGGCCTCATCGCCGAGTATACGAAGCATCACGGCATCGGCTATATGGTCCGCGGCCTGCGCAACAATATGGACTATAACTACGAGGAAAACATCGCCGAGGTCAACAAGCTCATCGATCCGTCGCTGGAATATGTCTACTTCCGCGCGGATAACGTCGCCGTGTCGTCCTCCATGGTCAAGGAGCTGCGCCACTACGGGCAGGATGTCTCAAGCTATGTCCCGCCTGCCATCGCCGCCCTGCTGGCGGATGGAAATACGGAGCGCTGATACTAGAATCTGATAAAAAGCTTTAAAAGCTTTTTATAGCGCCGAGGGCGCGTCAGATTCTGCATGAGACGGCGCAGCGTGCGTCAGCACGATGCGAGTGTGCGTAGCACACGGGATTCCTGATGAAATGTTTTAATCAGGAATCAGTATGAGGAGTTGCAGCGGCTGTCGTTAAAACGGTAAACGCTCGCCGCGCCCGAACCGCCGGCCCTGCCGGCGGTTTTTTACGCGCAAAAACGGAAAAACTGAAAAAAGTTCTGCGCTCCATCTTGACAAAATACCCTGCAGGGGTATATAATCAAGATACCCCAATGGGGTATCTGAAAGAACGAGGTGACCGTCATGGAAGAATGCTGCTGCCAGAAGACCAAGGTCCGCACGGACGAGGAATACAAGAGCCTGATGAACCGGCTGAACCGGATCGAGGGCCAGATCCGCGGCCTGAAGGGCATGCTGGAAAAGAATGCGTATTGCCCCGATATCCTGACGCAGGCGGCCGCAGCCAACGCGGCGGTGAACGCCTTCTGCAAGGAGTTGCTGGCCGACCATATCCGCACCTGTGTGGCGGAAAATATCCGCGCCGGGAACGACGAGGTGATCGACGAGCTTGTGCGCACCATGCAGAAGCTCATGAAGTGACGCCGTCACAGAAATACGGTTGAAAGGATGGGAACGATGGAACAATATCAAGTGACCGGAATGAGCTGCGCGGCCTGCAGTGCCCGCGTGGAAAAAGCAGTCTCCAAGGTGCCGGGTGTGACGTCGTGCAGTGTGAGCCTGCTGACGAACTCCATGGCCGTTGAGGGAACGGCGGACGAAGCCGCCATTGTCGCCGCCGTGACGGAGGCGGGCTATGGCGCAAAGCGCAAGGGCGCAGAACCGTCGGCCGCCCGGCCGTCCGATGCACTCGAGGCGCTGGAGGACCATGAAACGCCGAAGCTGAAGCGCCGCCTTATCGCCTCGGTCGGCTTTTTGGTCGTGCTGATGTACCTCTCCATGGGCCACATGATGTGGGGCTGGCCGCTGCCGGGCTTCCTGGAGGGCAACCACGTCGCCATGGGCCTTACCGAGATGCTGCTGACGATCATCATCATGGTCATCAACCAGCGCTTCTTCCTCAGCGGCTTCCGCAGCCTGCTGCACCGCGCGCCGAATATGGATACGCTTGTGGCCCTCGGTTCCGCCGCTGCCTTCGGCTACAGCACCTATGCGCTGTTTGCCATGACGGCCGCGCAGCTGCACGGCGATGCCGGGCTGGTCATGCACTATATGGACGAGTTCTATTTTGAATCCGCCGCCATGATCCTCACGCTTATCACGGTCGGCAAAATGCTCGAGGCCCGCTCAAAGGGCAAGACGACCGATGCGCTCAAGAGCCTGATGAAGCTTGCCCCGAAGACGGCGACGGTCGTCCGCTCCGGTAAGGAGACCGTCGTGCCCATCGGGCAGGTGCGCACCGGCGACATTTTTGTCGTCCGCCCCGGCGAGACCATCCCGGTGGACGGTGTCGTCGAGGAGGGCAGCAGCGCCGTGAACGAGGCCGCGCTGACCGGCGAGAGCATCCCTGTGGATAAGGCTGCGGGCGACGCCGTCTCTGCTGCCACGCTGAACCAGTCCGGCTTCCTGCGCTGCCGCGCCTCGCGCGTCGGCGAGGATACGACGCTCTCGCAGATCATCCGCATGGTCAGCGACGCAGCCGCAACAAAGGCCCCCATTGCGAAGGTGGCCGACCGCGTCTCCGGTGTGTTCGTCCCGGCCGTCATCAGCATTGCGCTTGTCACGTTTGTTATCTGGATGCTTGTCGGCCAGACCGTGGGCTATGCGCTGGCGCGCGCCATTTCCGTGCTCGTCATCAGCTGCCCGTGCGCCCTCGGCCTTGCCACGCCGGTGGCCATCATGGTCGGCAACGGCGTTGGCGCAAGACACGGCATCCTGTTCAAAACGGCCGCTTCGCTGGAATCGGCCGGGCGCGTCGAGATCGTCGCGCTGGATAAGACCGGCACCATCACGCAGGGCGAGCCGGAGGTCACGGACCTGCTGCCTGCGCCGGGCGTGACGGAGGACGAGCTGCTGCGGCTGGCCAATGCGCTCGAACAGCGCAGCGAGCATCCGCTGGCCCGTGCCGTGGTGCGCCGCGCGGCCGGAATGGACGCGCCGGAGGTTACGAATTTCCGCGCGCTGCCCGGCAACGGCCTGACGGCCGAGCTGGACGGGCAGAAGCTCGCGGGCGGCAGCCTTGCCTTTGCGCAGAGCCTTGTCAGCATTCCGCAGGAGATGCAGGACCGCGCCGTCCGGCTGGCGGAGCAGGGCAAGACGCCGCTGTTCTTCTGCCGCAGCGGCAAGCTGCTCGGTGTGATCGCTGTGGCGGACGTCATCAAGCCGGACAGCCCGCAGGCCGTCCGGGAGCTGCAGGGCATGGGCATCCGCGTCGTCATGCTGACGGGCGATAACGAGCGCACGGCAAAGGCCATCGGCGCGCAGGCCGGTGTGGACGAGGTCATCGCTGGCGTCCTGCCGGACGGCAAGGAGGCCGTCATCCGCCGCCTGAAGGAGCAGGGCAAGGTCGCCATGGTCGGCGACGGCATCAACGACGCCCCCGCCCTGACGCGCGCGGACACCGGCATCGCCATCGGCGCGGGCACAGACGTCGCCATCGACGCGGCGGACGTTGTGCTCATGAAGAGCCGTCTGCTCGATGTTCCGGCTGCCATCCGCCTGAGCCGCGCCACGCTGCGCAATATCCACGAGAATCTGTTCTGGGCATTTTTCTACAATGTCATCGGCATCCCGCTTGCCGCCGGTGCATGGATCCACCTGCTCGGCTGGGAGATGAACCCGATGTTCGGCGCGGCGGCGATGAGCCTTTCGAGCTTCTGCGTCGTGACGAACGCCCTGCGCCTGAACCTGTTCCACATCCGCAGCACAAAGCACGACCACAAGCGGAAGAACCATGCAAAGCAGACCGTTGCAAAAACGGCTGAAGATCATAAGGAAAACAAGGAGGAAACATCCATGGAAAAGACGATGAAGATCGAAGGTATGATGTGCGGTCACTGCGAGGCCCGCGTGAAGAAGTGCCTCGAGGCCCTGCCGGGCGTGGAAAAGGCTGAGGTCAGCCATGTCAGCGGCACGGCCGTCCTGACGCTGTCCGCACCGGTCGACGACGCGCTCCTGAAGAAGACCGTCGAGGATCAGGGCTATCAGGTCATCTGAATCCGGAAAAATACTGCCGCAGGGGTTTGCTCCTGCGGCAGTATTTTTTGTGGCGCAAGGCCACCGGATTTGTCATTGCGAGGAGGCCGAAGACCGACGTGGCGCCCTGAGCGCGAAGCGCGAGGAAGTGCCCTTGGGGTGCAATCTCGCAGTACCCGATTGGATGACGGGCAGGCTTCGGCGAATTCGCAGGCGGTTGCGAGAGATTCCCACGTCGCTGCGCTCCTCGGAATGACAAGCCTGTTTACCTTGCGCCGTTGAATTACCGCTGCGATACCTGCAACTGCCTTGGGCGCTTACTAAGCGCCGCTACAGACGCAATCGGTGCATACCATTCTAACGGCAGCTGGTACGAATCGGCACTGCCTTCCCGAGATTCCCACGTCGCTTCGCTTCTTGCAATGACAATTCGGGGGCCGGTGCTTAGCCGCCACAGGCTGACTTCTGGTTCCTGCTATTTGATCGGCGGCCTGTTTTTCGGCATAAAACAGCCACCTCCACGGCAGAATAACCGGAGAGGTGGTGCAGATGAAAAAAGTGCTGATCGCGATCCTGCTGCTGGGCCTGCTGCCGCATGCGTCGGCGGACTACATTCACTGGGTGGACTTCCGGCTCAGTGCGCCGGTGCTCCGCAGTGCGCTGGAGCTGGACATGGCCTCACAGGGCGGGGAGCAGCCCCTTGACTGGATCGATATTCTGGCGCTGGCCGCGGCATGGCGCGGCGGAACGGGTGTGACTGTGGCGGACACACAGCGGGCGGCGCAGGTCCTGCGTGGCGATACGCCGCCGGAGCGGCTGCCCGGCATGGCGGGACGCTACTTTTCGTATTACCGCGAAGCCTACGGCGCGGCACTCGGCGGTCTGGCCGGGCATTTTGCCATCCGGCGGACAGACCCGCAGACCGGCGAAGCGGAGTGGATCCCGGCTTACGGCCTCAAGGCCTTTTCGCCCATCGCAGCGGGCTATTTCTGGTCGCATTATCCGGACTTCGGCGCGCAGCGCAGCTATGGCTATGCGCGGCCGCACCTCGGCAACGACATCCTCGGTGCGCTCGGCACGCCCATCTGCGCTGTGGAGGGCGGCACGGTCGAAGCGCTCGGCTGGAACCGCTACGGCGGCTGGCGCATCGGCATTCGCTCCGACGACCGGAAGCGCTATTATTACTATGCCCATCTCCGCAAAGATGCGCCCTATGCCGAGGGACTTGCCGTCGGGCAGCGGGTGCAGGCGGGGGACGTCATCGGCTTTATGGGCCGCACGGGCTATTCTGCGCAGGAGAACGTCAACAATATCGAGACGGTGCACCTGCATTTCGGCCTGCAGCTGATCTTCGACGAGTCGCAGAAGGAGTGCGACAGCGAGATCTGGATCGACGTCTATCCCATTATCGAGCTGCTTGCCTCGCATTGCAGCAGCGTGGCCCGCGACCCGCAGACCGGGAGGTGGGAGCGGCTGTATCCCTACTGCGATCTGGATGCGGAGCCGCTCAGATCAGCTGCTGCTCGTTGATGATGAGCTTGAACTGCAGGCCGAGCTTTTCGGCCGCCTTGCGGCAGAGGATCATGCGCTGCATGAAAATTTCAAAATAGTCCATGACGGAGCCGAAGTGCGTGTCGACCGTCAGCTTCAGCTTGACGAGCGTGCGGTCCTCGTTGATCTTCAGCGTGGACTTTTTCACGGAGTAATTCACGCGGTCGTGGATGTCGAATGTCGTCGTGTCCTGATTGCGAACGCGGCTGCGGCGCACATCGGCCTTGTCCGCAAGGATGAGGGCGGCCGCGACGGCGTTGACCGGCACGCCGGTGCCCTCGTCGTGGTTGCCGATGGCCGTGACGATCGTCGCGACGTCCTCGGCCCCGAAGCCGAGCGACGTCAGGATCTGGAACGCCATGACGGCGCCGCTCTGCGAGTGCTCGATGCGGTTGACCAGATTGCCGATGTCGTGCAGATAGCCTGCGATCTTTGCCAGCTCGACGGTGTGGGCGTCGTAGCCGAGCGTTTCGAGCAGATAGCCCGCCATAGCCGCCACATGCGTCACATGGGCAAAGCTGTGCTCCGTATAGCCCAGCGCCACGAGCGATTCGTCCGCCTTGGAGATATAGGCGCGGATCGTTTCATTTTTTTCGATCTCTTCAAAAGTCATAAGTCATACCTTCTTCCTGTTATCTCTGTCAGTATAGCAGCTTTTCCGGCCGGAATCAACGAAGTTTGTGTTAAAAATTCACAGATATGGATGCGCAAAACCGGGAACTTGCTTGACAGGCCCATCGTCTCATGATAGGATGGAAATAGTAAGGAAGCTCTGAATAAATCATCTGCGGCGGATGCCGGATCTTTTTCGTCAATCCATCGGTTCGGAAAGTTTGCGGTATTGCGCAGCCGTTGGCGGCTTTGCCGCCTTACGGATGCGGCATGCCCCTTGTGGGTACACAAAGTACAACTGCACGTTCCGTACCTCGACTTGCCCAAAAATCTCTCGCCATCCGCTTTTGCTGATTTATCCAGAGCTTCCTTGACAAACCATGATACCATTATTCTGACAGGGAAACAGAGAAAGGGAAAATTATGAAGTATTGTCATAACTGCGGCGCGCCGCTTGTCGATGACGTGCGCTTCTGCACCGCCTGCGGCAGCCCGCTCGACCCGCCGGAAACGGAACCGGCGATGCCCGAGCCGGCCGTGACGCCCGAAATGCCGGAGCCTGCGCCGGAAATGCCGGTCATGCCCGGAGAGGTCCTGCCGCCGGAGCCGCCGAAAAAGCGCAAAAAGCGGATCTGGCTCTGGATCCTGCTCCCGGTCGTTGTGCTGGCGCTGGCCGCCGGAGCGCTGTATTACTTCCTCGTGTGGAATGCGCCCGAGGCCCGCGTGCAGCGCGCGTGGCAGAAGACGGCCGCTGCCCTCGAGACGGAGGTCGGCCGCCCGGAGAAGCTGATGGCCTTTGCCGAGACGCTGCGGGGCCCGCTGAGTGAGCAGCGCGCGCTGACGGCCACGCTCACGTTTGAATCCAACGGCGAAACGCTCGCGGCCGAGCTCTATTCGCAGCGCGACAATGCGGCGCGCCGCCTCGGCGGCACGGCTGAGCTGACCGTGCCGTGGGGGGAAGGAACGCTGCCTATTTCGTTCTACGGTGATGCGGAGGAGCTGCAGCTCACGCTGCCCGGCATCACGGACGAGGTCTACAGCATCCCGGCGCACGGCGTTGCCGAGGCCTATGCCGATTCCGCCCTCGGCGAAATGCTGGGGGAGCTCGGCTCGCTGGAGGACCTTGATCTGTTCCCGGAGGAGACCGCCAGAGACCCGGCTCAGTCTGCTGATCTGCAGGATAAGCTCCGAACCTTCGGCGACAGCCTGAAGGTCACGAAGGCCGGGACGTCCGTCCTGACGCTCGACGGGCGCAGCGTGCCGGTCACGAATTACGACATCGACTTCAGCAAAAAGCAGCTCACGCGCCTGTGTAGAGCCTTCTGCGATGCCTATGAGATCGATTTCACCGTCAATATGGGCGTGAAGATGAGCACAGATACCGTGATCGGCGAGCTGATCGACAGCGTGCGCACGCCGCTGCACGTCTCGGTGGACGGCGACGGCATGGTCCGCGCCTGGGAGATAACGGTGCAGGAGTCCGGAACGGACATTACGGTCAGCATCCGGCTCGCCGGGACGGATAATCCGTGGAACCGGGTCGAGGCCTGGTCGGCCGAGGACGATGCGGAGCCGGAGATCCTGTTTGTCTGCGGCCTTACCGGTCAGAATGGCCTTCTGACGCTCGCCGTCGGCGCCGAGACCGGCAGCTATGGTCTGCAGCTTGTGCTGGACGATGCGGCGCAGAGCCTGACGGCCCGCCTGTCGACGGGCTTTGGTGCAGAGAAGCTCGACCTGCTCACGATGAACTACGGCACGGAGGACGGCGGCGCGCAGCTTGGCGTGACGCTGGACCTGCCGGACCAGCTTGACGCAAAGGCGACGCTTGACCTCCACTGGGCAGCACTGGAGACACAGCCCGAGGCGCTTTCGGACAGACCCGTCGGCCTGTTCGACCTCTCTGAGGACGAGCTGATGGCGCTGCAGGAGAGCATCGGTGCGCAGATCACACGGCTTCTCTACGGCGGCGACATGACGGCGGGCGAGACGGATGCGGTACTTACCGGGACCTGGAAAATGCAGGTCGATCTGACGCCGAACCTGCTCGATGCGCTCAACGATGCGCTCGGCATGGATCTGCAGATGGATGATCCCACGGTGATGACGATGCTCGTCACGTTCGAGGAGGACGGCAGTTATCACATGGACTATGACGCAAAGGCGCTCCGGGAAGAGCTCAATGCGCTGGAGGACGCGCTGTGTGAGAAGTATCCCGATCAGGAGGCGCTGCTGAAACAGGCTTTTGCCGGTTTGCAGCTCGATGTGGACGGCTCATCCGGGACCTATACGGCCTCGAACGGCATCCTCTACCTGACGCAGAGCGGGGAGGACTGGGAGGATATCCTCTACTATTCCGTGGAGGACAACAAGCTCTATCTGACGCCGCCGCAGGACGAGGAAAGCGGCGACTGGGGCGGAATGTTCGGCTCGGAATACCCGATGGTGTTTGAGCGCGTGGACTGAGGAGAAACGACTGCGCGCACCCTGTAGGGGAGCGGACAGCCGGACCCGGCACTGCTCCGACGCAAGAAGCGGGCTATCGTCAAAACGGTAAACACTCTCGATTTGTCATTGCGAGGCCCCAGCGGG
>ENA-OWPN01002296-OWPN01002296.1-human-gut-metagenome-genome-assembly--contig:-NODE-2296-length-12199-cov-3.702981_pt1 | contig 12199 bp, 16 predicted proteins | sample MGYA00248266_ERZ651850 | MGnify/ENA primary metagenome ERZ651850 (study PRJEB26924, sample SAMEA4378296) | human gut metagenome | biome: human gut; feature: human-associated habitat; material: faeces... | reverse complement strand
AACTCGAAAATTATGAGCGAGATCTTCCGGATTCTGTTGTTGATATCATCGAAGCCGTTCAAAATGAAAAGATCTTTTCAAACCTATATGTGATTTTCACAGATTATACAGGTCGGGTAGAACGAAAGGTGAAAGCACATCGAAGAGAGAAAGATCCAATTCTTGTTGGTGGTTTCATGAATCGAGATTCGATGGGTGTTTCGGATCGTCTTTATCTCTTAGCAGATTGGGTCGATCCGTTCTGTGATCTTACTTTGGAGAAAATGCTTGCAGAAATGAAATCTTCCGGTAAGAGTGCTCCTCTTCATACAATTGAAATTCCAGAAGAAATTGAAAAGATGAAGAAAGAGCTTGGATCGATTCGAGAAAGCAATGGCGTGTATATCAATGGTACCATTGATACTTTCGAAGGTTCGTGGACATCTTCTGAAGGTTCAAACTATTTTATGGATCGCACTGAGGATGTGATACGAAATGAATGATTTAACGACCGATCTTGTATTTACATCAGCAGAAAGAGCAATGCGAGATCCAGAGTTTTTATCTGGCGATTTATGGCTCCGTACAAGTGTAAGGCAGAGACTTCGTCGTGAGGTTTCTGCCTTAAAAGATCCAATCCCTTGGAGAAGAGATAATTCGAAAAATAAAAAGACCGAACTTGCTACAGTTGTTGACGATTATCGTGATATCGAGTCATATGAGAAAGCTGTAAAACGTTCACAAGAATACGAACACAAAAAACCGAAATCGTATAAGATTGATCTCATCGATAATACGAATACCTATATAGACATATCGTCAACAGTATCAAATATTCGAATATTTTATGAAAATAATATTCGTTCGGATTACACGTATACTACATACACACCAGATACGACTTATACGTCAAATTTACTTACAACTTCATGGTATGATACAGGAACATCTTCGAATAGTTATTACTATCGACATTATCTTTCGGATGACAAAAGTCCTCCGCCTGATCCTCCCAAATTACTTCCAATTGGAACTGCCGAAGATATTAGAATCTTAAAACGAGAACACGATGAGATGATTGGGTCTGTATGTATGTCATGTGGTAAAAAATTGACGTTATTACCAAAATCATTTTCAAAGTATTCGAATCTTGGATATTGTATGAGTTGCGCATTGCGAAAAGAGAAATCGTATCGAACGAATAAAGAAGATCGCGAAGACTCCGTTTTATATAGTACGGATCGTTATCCATCTGGATGGAATCCACGAAGAAATCGTTTTAGTTCCGATGCAGAATTTCCATGGTGGCTGGATTTATGACAAAAAAAGAAATGGATGATTTATTTCATCCATTTCTTTTTTTAATTATCTCGATTTCCCCAAAACTTATAAAAATCTAGAAGACTTAAAAAGGCCAGAGAATATTTTTGAAGTTCCTCTTCATCGATTAGATTTATTCGAATGGCATCATCATTGATTCGAATAATCCCAGCTCCTTTGGCATGCATTCCATACTCTTTCGCAAGACGAGAATATCCACCCATTTGCAACCACATCGTAGAATGAACAGCTTTAGCAGTTTTCCAATCTAAAATGTAATCCTCATATCGAACTCCTTTTACTGTAATAGACCCGAACATATCCAAGGTTCCTCCATATTCCAACTTTGGAGAAATCATTTCAAATTCAGTTTTTTCTACAACTAACTCATGCTCTCGCGTAAAAGCTCTTATTTTTTTCTCAAGATTTCTCAAACGTAATAAATGCTTTGCTGGTATATTGATAGATGCTTGTGGAGCATTTGGATCTACAACGGATCGAGCAATTTCGTGTGCATATGTGCCATATTCTGCGCTTTCTTCTAATATTGCAGAAATGTGTTTGTGACGAAATCCCATGATATTTGCCCATTGCATCAACCGATCATTTCCAAGAATATGAATAATTGTAGTTACCGATGGAAAATCTTTTCCTTCATGCGTATAACTTCTCATAGATTATTTAATCCTCCATATTTTATAATATTTACTCAGCAAAATAATATATCTGATTAAAAAAGAAAGGGATGAGTTAATTCTTGAAATCTGCAAAAGCACCAACTCAATTCCGATATTATGATTACTACTTTCGTCTGAAAAATATTGTCCCAGGATGTGCAACATATGAAATGGCTATGTATCCATACGACGATACAGAAATGACGAATGATGATATTTTGAATGACATGTATGACAGCATTGAAGAGTTATGGACATCGGATGAATTCCGATTCTTTTTTACATACAATTTTTTATTTGGTACTGAGATTGCCATTACACGAGTAAATTCCTATTCGGAAGTGATCGATGACGTTTCTCACTTATATGTACAATTACTATTTAAAGAGGATAATCGTGCATTTTCAGATCCATTTGATACGGCAAATCGACAATATTATTTGGGTCCAATAAATGCATTGCCTGAAAAATATACAATACCTTTGGATTGTGAAAAAAGGGTTTTTATGAACGGATCATTTACAATGAGATCATCTGCTTCAATCCTAACTCCTACAATACCATGCCTTCAGTTAGATGGAAAATTCTCATATAAATCGAGTAAATCGTTGCAATATCTTTTACCTTTTGATGCAATGTATCAATTAATTGATCATGCATTTTCAGAGGGGAAACCATCTACATATCCAAAGGGGTTGGAACCAAATCGATATTTCTTTATCAACCAAGGATACGATGCTGCAATGAAAGTATCGATTATTAATATAAAAGTATATGGAATACCATCATCTTTATTATCTATGGATTATCCGGTATATTCTATGCGTCATCCAATTTATTACGAAGTAAATAAAGAAGGAGAGTTTACTTCTGATAGCAATTTGATCTCCTCAACGATACTATCCACAATTGCTCCCGGAAAGTCTGTGTCAGTTCCAATTCAGATTAAAAAAGATGTATATTCATATCCAGGCAAATTGAATAACGCAATTCGTACAACGGTTTGTTATCGAGATTTGGTTTATGATGATACATATGATCCATTTTCCTTATGCTTTTCTATAAAAGGATTTAGTAAGAAGGATATACGAAAGGATCAATCTAAAAAATTTAATTCTCAGTATATTCGATATAAAATATTTGGTACTGCCGGAGATGAAGGAGGAAAGAACGTCTTTCGTTTTTACAAAAAGAAGTTTTTTCAGAAATGGAAAGACGTTGATATTCCTTTTATTGTGGATGGTCCAATGTCTGTAAACGGAGCCAATGGAATTGAAGTTCTTAATGCATACAGCATGAAGAATAAAAGATTTATTGATATTTCGTGGCTTGTATGTGGGCATTATATTGATGCATCAAAGCAACTGGATCGTTTCGTCGCAATAGGCATTCCTGATGATATCTGGAAACAGAAATTTAAGGACTTGACTATCGACGAAAGGGGTTGTACACCATTTTGCAAATCGTAATAGTCATCTCATTAATTTTGATAATTTTCATCATATCAAATATTTTTTCGTTGTTGGCCGGTGTTCCCATTGTAAATGAAATTGCACAAGCGCGTGTTAAAATTGATGGATATCATTCAATTGGCGACGATGGAATTGTGGAATGCATTACAACGATGGGAAATCGTGTGTCGCTGATCGACAAAGATCAGAAATTGCATCGAGAACTTGTTTCATATGGTGGACGTAATGTGAGAATTCAGTTTCGCGTTGGAATTGAATGGAGATTTTTTACAAGAATTCAAATTTTTGTAATTGGTATAAATCCATGATTTCAACACATCAATAAAATTTATTCTAAAAGGAGGAATAATAATGATCGAATCAATTGATTGGACTCAAGTGATTCTTGCACTTGTTTCTGCTGTACTTGTGCCCGTCGTTAGCACCGCCGTTGCAGCGTTCAACACTTGGATGAAAGCAAAGGCAGAACAAGTAAAAGAGCAGACCAGCAAAGATACACTTGACAAGTATGTCGATCTTGCTCAAGCCCTTACAACTGAGATCGTTGATTATTTGAACACAACTTTGGTCAACGATATGAAGATTGCATCGGAAGATGGACGTTTGACTGAAGATGAAGCTCTGGAAATTATGGAAAAAGCAAAAGCAGAGGTTCTATCCAAAATCAGTGATACTGGTAAGTTGGCTCTTGAAACAGCTTTTGGAGATCTGGATGCTCTTCTCGAGGTTTGGATTACAAATGCAACACAGCGTGCAAAGACCGAGATGTGTGGTACAGGTATTGATTCAACCACAGCTCGTAAGATTGCCGCTGAAAATCTTATGAATCCGACACCGGAAGATGATGAAGCATTTGACGCTGGTGAAGCAGCTGCTTCTTTGGCATACGATGCAGAAGAGATCGCTGGTACAATGATTGCGGAAGACTGTGAAGGTCCTGCTGAGCACGAATAATGCTATAAGTTATCAACCCAACCAAATTTTTCTGGTTGGGTTGATATTTTTAGGGAAGTATATCATTTAATGGAGAAGCTACAAAAGTTGTAATAATAAAATATTTGAGAGTATGATTTCTATCATACTCTTTTTATAAACTAGAAAGGAGATGACTTTGTGTATGATGATTGATACCGTTGTCATCGGAGATTTCCATTGGGATGCTTTGGACGCGTTAAAACAGTATATGGAAACAGAATGGGTTCTCGATTTTATTAAGCGAACCCCTCATTTAGATTTGGTCGTAATTGCTGGAGATTATTTTGATACAAAGATTTTGTTAAATTCTCGTTCCTCAATATACGCTATACGATGGATGGGGGAACTTGTAAAAATTTGCAGACAACGAAACACAAAGATTCGTATAATCCGAGGAACCACATCACATGATAACAATCAGTTGGATGCATTCAATTCATTTGAGAATGAAAATCCGGATCAATTTCGAATCATACGAACGTGTACCGCAGAAGAAACATTCCCAGGATTCAACTGTCTATATTGTCCAGATGAAACAATTCCCACAAAAGACTATATGGATTTGTATCATGATCGGTTATTTGCTCAAAAATATGATGCAATGTTTTTCCATGGATCTTTTGATGTAGTAGTTCCAAACATTGCAATTCAAGAATCGGAATCTTCTGGGATAAACAATGTTATTTTCAAATATGATACGTTTGAACGTATTGCAAGGGTAATGATCGGTGGTCATTGGCATGATGGAGATCATCACAATCATATGTATTATACAAGATCGCTCAATCGTTGGGCCTTTAATGAAGAAAAGATGAAAGGTTTCGTCTATATGACATATGATACAGATGATAAATCATACAATATTCAGAGAGTTGCAAATGTATATACCGATCACTATATTACACGTTCATTAAACACTATGGTGTTCAAAGGAATGGACGATTATCATGCATTGATGGAAGACATTGACGATATGTTAAACCGGGATGAAACATCCAATCTTCGAATTCGTATTAAGATTCTGATTGAAGATGAAAAAGTTGAGAACGATAATGGAATCAATGCATTGAAGCATCATTATATGAATGAAAAACGTGTAAAAATTGCATTGAAAAATGCAATGAAAGAGAAGAAGAAAAAAGAAGATCGAAAAAAGAATGACTTGATTAAGTCGGAATTTGCCTTTGTCCAAGATAAGACAAAGACTCCAAGTCAAATCATTCAAGAATTTATTTTACATCAAAAAGGAAGAATTATCCCTCTTGATGTAATTGATGATTTTGTCAATAAGGTTCTAAAATAACAAAAAAAACATGCTAAGGAGCCCATCGCAATGGAAGATAAATATTATATCAGAGATAAAGTTCGATCCATCTTAATGGAAGATCCAAGTTTATTTCCTGCATTTAAAACATCTTTTGTAGATGCCAAAACGATTTCTCATGTTATTTACAAGTATCCAAATCTTATAGCACATGTTAAAAATCCTGGATTCGAGTTATGCAAAATGGCAGTCGAATTGGAGCCAGCCACAATCAAATCGATTCCGTCAAAATATCAAAAACCTCTAAAAATGATCGCTTGTAAAAAGAATCCAGAATTGATTGGATACTTTTTGGAAGAAAGTTGGTCACATGATGAAATATTGGAATTGATTGATTATCGCCCATCCAGTGTTCGATACTTTAAGAACATTGGGAAACGATACATCAAATATGCAATTTCGCTTGATCCTAATCTGGAGTTGTATTATCCTGAGCACTTGTGACAAATTACTGGTTGCAAAACATGAAGTTAAACTTCAGATAGGGAGTTGAAAAAGAATGGCCGCATTGAAAAAACGAAAGCAAAGTAGTCCTGTAAATGATGGAAAAATCAGCATCAAGTTTAACATTCAAATGCTTGATATGCTGTTAAAATATGTACAGTCTGGGTTTGTGAATATGTCCGACATGAATAATGTAAAAAAGTTATTCGATGGTTTGGATATGGATGTATATAAATACAATCTCGATATGTACAATCGAGTTCGTGCGATTCAGTTAATTGCACAAGCAAAAGTAGACCATTTTATGAAAGATCATGATACGATCTATACATATGTGGTTAATCAAGATATAGACACAAAAGATATTATGGATTCTCTTACATGGGATCCAAATCAGTTGAGTAGTTCTGAAGTTACCTATATCTCCAATAATGTAAAAGAGAGACTTCAGTTCTATTATATTTATATGATGAAAGACGAGATCATCGAAAAACTCGGCTCTTTTGATGAAATGGGATTTACATCCTATTATGAGGCAACGAATGATCTTCGTAGTATGTTATCAAAACTCTTGGTAAATCTTCAAAACACAAATCTTGGGAATGGTCTTATTCAAGAATTTAGTTTCTCGGATGAAATGTTTTACAATATGGTCAATGTGATCGTAAACAAGTCGAAGAAACCTGGAGCAATTCTACAAACTGGAATTCGTATGTTGAATTCCATTTTAAGTCCCGGTTTTCAATCGGGTCGATTGTATACAATTCTTGGTCTTTCCGGAAAGTTTAAATCTGGTACACTTCTCAATATTGCGGATCAAATTCGTAGATACAATCCTCAAATTCGAGCAGTGGAAAATGGAAAACGTAAGACAATTTTATTTGTATCATTGGAAAACTCCATCGAAGAAACATTTGAACGTTTGTACGATATGTATTCCGATTTGGACGATTCACTTGCTTCATCTACTCCAGAACATGTTGTCGAAGTGATGCAAGATCGTGCTGGATTTAAGTTTGATGATTCAAATGGTATTGATATTGAGTTTGTCTATCGACAAAATTTGGAGATCGATACAGGTTCATTATACAATATGATTCAGGAATTAAATGATCGAGGAAAAGAAGTTATTTGTGTCGTATTGGATTACATCAAACGAATTGATTCAGTACATGATTCTCATGGTGATGAAAGAACTCGATTGTCATTCGTCGCCAAAGAGTTGAAATCATTGGCACAATATTATGAAATTCCTGTTATTACAGCAATGCAAATTAACCGTGAGGGTAATGCGATTGTTGATGCCGCAATGCGAGAAGATAAAGCAGATCTAACACGATTTGTTGGATCTTCCAATATAGCGAACTGCTGGGATATCGTTGAGGATAGCGATTGGATGGCAGTTATTAACTTGGAAATGCGAACGAATGATCAAAAACTGTTTCTTACGTTTAAACGAGTAAAGATTCGTGGTAAAAAAGATCCAATGGGACTTGATTATTTCAATCATCCGTTTTCTAATGAAAAATGCATTCGATTGGAGACGGATGTTGATAAAGACTATTGTCTTTCCGTTCGTTCTCTTGCGACAGAGCTCGAATCTGTGGATCAAAATCAAGATGAAAAAGACACAACAGCACAGGAAAGAGAAACAATTCGGAATAGCACAGGAAAGAAAAAAGCAACATCTCTTCTATCAATGATGGACAATCGATAAAAGAATACCCAGAGATTTTATTCTCTGGGTATTCTTACTTTTTAAGATGATGCAGATGTAATGAAATTTGAAACTTCTGCAGCATTCTTTTGAATGTATTTTCTTTCTACATTCATAATTTCATTAACAACTTGCTGGATACCATCGACATACATATACATGTATCCTTTTTCCAAACTAAATTGTGAAGCGGAAAATAGTTCATTTGCATGCATTATAAGAAACCAATATTCTATGCTGCCATATGCTTCATAACTTAGTTTTTTGGGATTGTATTTGTAATTCTGTACTTGATAACTATTAAGACGGTATTTTCTTCGAAACTCTCGAATGATTGGAAGGTAACGATCCAAAATGCAAGATTCCAATACAAGCTGTGGAGTTGCTCCAGTCTCACTTAGAATCTGTTTGAAATAAGCATCTTCCATATGAAAATTTTTCGACTTCTCTCTTTCTAAGAATTGTGTTAGAGTCATACTGTACTCACCTTCTTATCAAACGTACTACTGTCAATTGTGTTCATAATTTTTCCAGAATCAACATTTCCAGCAGTATATGATATTCTTAATTTTGCGCCATTTTTGAAAACGGGTCGTTTAAAATTTACATTGTCTGAAGCAGGAACTTCGATGTAGTTTCTTGTTTTAACAGAACTTGACGGATCTATTTTGCATTTCGTATCATTGATGATACCATTGGTTGAAATTGATTCCGTTCGTACTTGGGCGGTCCCCTTTTTAATCGTAGGAAGAATCTTTGGAATGTATACTTTAAAGGAAGAGGAAGATGTTTTTGTATCACCTTTTCCAACATAAAATCCAATTTCTTCTGTACTCAGACTCCAAGTACCGAGTGTGATTGCATTCATGTACGATCACCTCACATATTTTCATTATTTTATAGAGAGGTTCAAATTCATGATTTCTGATATGTTGGCAAAACAGTTGGTTGATGTAAACGACGATGATATATTGTCTCTTGGAGAAGAATTGCATCGAAAACATCGTACGGATAGTGATTTTAAAGATCTTCCAAAATACGATATACCAAAATCATATTATTATGATCCAGTTTCTATTCGTCATCAAGTAGAAAGCAAAGTTAAAGATCGAGAATCCCGTTTAAGACGATTCTCATATGAAAATAATTTTACTCCAAACGAACAGCAAAGCCTTTTGGTTCCTATGTTATACAATTGGTATATGGAATATACTTCTGGAAAGAGTAATAAACAATATTTTTCATTATCTGGACCAGCTGGTAGTGGAAAAACTACGATTATTCGTTATGCGATTGAATATATCGGTCTTTCTATCGATCAGGTGGCATGCGCGGCATATGTTGGAAAAGCTGTAACAGTATTAAATACACACGGATTAAACTCGAGAACCGTTCATTCATTAATTTATGTGCCCACTGTTGTTACCGAAATGGATGAAAATGGAAACCCACTTCGTGATCGCAATGGAGACCCAATTCAAAAAGTAAAATTCTTTAAACGAGAGGAACTCGATTATCCATATGCACTCATTATCATCGATGAGGCATCAATGATCAACGATCAATTACGAGATGAAATTTTATCTTTTGGTGTTCCTGTAATCTTTATTGGCGATATGAATCAGCTTGAACCAATATTTGGGAAAGGATCTGTAATGCTATTTCCAGATTTTAGCTTGACACAGATTATGCGTCAGAAGGAAAATGATCCAATTATCCAACTTTCTCAAATGGCTATAAAAAATATTCCATATACTCCAGGAGTATATGGTAAATCGAGAGTGATTACATCATTAACATTAAATCGGTCAATTTTAACAGATTATGATGTAATTATCGTAGGAACGAATAAAAGAAGAGAAAGTCTTAACAACTATATTCGTTCCAGACTTCTAAACCAACATTCAATATTTCCCATTCCAGGAGAAAGAATGATCTGTAGACAAAACAACTGGAACATATCCATCGGAAGTGGTTTATTTCTTACAAATGGAACGGCTGGAGATGTTATGGATGTTTATAAAGCCAAATCTACAAAATATTTTGAGATTGATTTCAAATCGGATGTTTCTGGGCAAACTAAGAAAAAGTTAAAAGTTGACCTTCAATATCTAAAGGCGACTCCAGATGAACGTAAAAACATGGGTATGTCAAAATACAATAAATTTGAATATGGTTATGCAATTACTGCACATCTATCACAGGGTTCACAGTATCCAAAAGTTCTTTTTATTGATGAACCATTTGGTGGAGATTTGGAAAATCGTTGCAAACTTCGTTATACTGCAATCACAAGAGCATCGGAAGCAATTGATATACTAATTCCTGGCAGAAGATTGTAACGAATAAGTGGTAATAAAACGGAGTTTAAATACATATTATTTCTATAGAAAGGAAGGTGTCAGACATGCCAAATACACCAAACGATTATCTGGAACCATATGACGATTCTGAAGTATTTACTTCAACGGGAGAATATGAACGAATTGAAGGTGATGAATATGAAGAGAGATAGTTCGCCAACAATTCGAACGTATGTTTACCGTTTACTGGTGGACACGGAATTGAAGAAACGTCATCCAGAATGGGATGAGTACAAGAGAGACATTCTCAATCGACGAATTCAACGTCATAAAGATGATATAGTTCGACGTGCTGTTGAGATGTATCGTGATGAATTTGAAATTTTACAGGAGAAAGAAATATGAAAATAGGATTGTCAAATGAAGAAGCGGAAATTCTCCGCAAAATTGCCGCAAAGGTTGATCTTACCATTAAGATCAACGAAAAAAATATCGTTGATGTACCAAATGCAATTGTGGGTTTAAAAGAGGCATATGATATGCTTCGACATGTTCCGAAATTTGCTGCAAAGAAATTTGTTGAGCAAAATAGGAAATGGTTTAATCTTCTTGGATTGAGGTAAAAAATATGAATATTAGTGCAAAAACTTCATATTTTGAAATATCATTATATCCTGCTCCATTTCCAACTGGAATCGTTCGAGATGGAAATATTCCAATTTTGATTTTGGATCATGATTCAATATTTTATCGGAAAACACTTTTCGATGGTTTACATCGAAAAATTCGAAAATATTTCAAAAATTTGAACACAAATGGAAATTTCATGTGTTCCGTTTCTGAAATTGGTCCGCAAAATATCTCTGTTTCGAATGTAAATGAAATTATAACATCCTTTGACCGTTTTGTTGAGTATCGGCACAATCATTTGATGTATTTGCTAAAGCGTCTTGATGATACTTCAAATATAAAAGCAATATACGAAAATGATAATATCAAAAATATGCGCAGGTCATACTACAACTTTGAATTGGATTTTCTAAAGCAATATAGACATGGGGGTCTGAGATCATGGAAGCACGTATAAATCCACAGGTGAAAATATATTACCTCGTTTTAAATCATATTATGGATAAGGCAGAAAGTGGACGACCCGTTGCATTTTCATTGGAATATGAAAATTTGAAACGATTCTATGAAAAGGAACAGTGCATGCCATATTCTGAAATAATTCATGCTATTGATGGATATCCTCAAACATTTAATAAATATTTTAGAAAAGATGGACCATTGGAATGGTATAATCCAATTGGTTCTCTTGAGTTAAATTGTGTTTATCCTTTTGGACATGGAATTCGTGATACCTGGATTAACCTTGATGACCTTGGAGAACTGCATAAAAATGTAATGGAAGTGTAACACATTTATATGGTTCAGTATTTAGGAGTCAATGGAAGTAACTGATAATACTGCTGACAAATAGATGCATTAGATAGCAGAATCCGAGCAGCAGGACCATATAATTATTATATCGGGGTGTAGCGCAGTTGGAAGCGCGCGAAATTTGGGATTTCGATGCCGCAGGTTCAAGTCCTGTCACTCCGACCAATATTATTTGCCGCGGGCATATTATTTTGCCTTGACGTCGAATAATAAATTTGAGGAAACATAAACTTCAAAGCACTTTAAAATTTCGGAAATGTGAAGATGTAGTGCTGCATTTCCATCATATGTGCTGGTGTGGCGGAAATGGCAGACGCAAGGGACTTAAAATCCCTAGATGGAAACGTCATACGGGTTCAAGTCCCGTCACCAGTACCATTTATGGGACATTAGTTCAGTTGGTTAGAACAATCGGCTCATAACCGATTAGTCCAAGGTTCAAGTCCTTGATGTCCCACCATTAATTTATTTAATGGGCCATCGCCAAGTCGGTAAGGCACGGGACTTTGACTCCCGCATTCCGCTGGTTCGAATCCAGCTGGCCC
>ENA-OWPN01002294-OWPN01002294.1-human-gut-metagenome-genome-assembly--contig:-NODE-2294-length-12207-cov-2.666886_pt1 | contig 12207 bp, 9 predicted proteins | sample MGYA00248266_ERZ651850 | MGnify/ENA primary metagenome ERZ651850 (study PRJEB26924, sample SAMEA4378296) | human gut metagenome | biome: human gut; feature: human-associated habitat; material: faeces... | reverse complement strand
CGCTTTTTCCCCAGTTTTGGCCACGGCCTTTGAGCCGGTCTTGGCTACTGCGCGGGTTCCCGTTTTGGAAACGGCCTTGGAGGATGCGCGAGTCCCCTTGGCAGACTTGGCGGCTTTTGCTGCCGCCGCCTTTTTCGCGGCTTCGATTTCGGCCTTGGTGCGGCGCTTGGCGCGCGGTTTGCCTTTGAAGAACAATACGCCGAAGCGCGGAATGTGAATGCTGATGGATTGTTCCTGCCCGTGCATGGGCTTTTTGCTGTCGGTTCTTACCTTGCCGTTTGCAATGCCGCTGCCGCCAAATTCCGTCTTATCCGAGGAGAAGATCTCTTCATAGGTTCCTGCGAGCGGTACGCCGATGCGGTAATTTTCCTGTATCTCCGGAGAGAAGTTGACAACGACTACGATATCGCTGCCGTCCTTGGCGATGCGGCGGAAGGCAATAATGTTATTGCGGTTATCCTCGTGGCTGATCCACTCGAAGCCGCGCCAGTCGGTGTCCTGCTCCCACAGCTGCGGAGTTTCCAGATAAAAATGGTTGAGCGCCTTGACATAGGTCTGCATTTGCTTATGTGCGGGATAGTCGAGCAGCATCCAGTCCAGTCCGCGCTGGTAGGCCCATTCGGAGAACTGGGCGAACTCGCCGCCCATGAACAGCATCTTTTTGCCCGGATGGGCGGTCATGTAACCGTACAGTGCGCGCAGGCCGCCGAACTGATTTTCGTACGGAGGCGGCATCTTGGCGATCAGCGAGCACTTGCCATGCACGACCTCGTCGTGCGAAAGCGGAAGAATGTAATTTTCCGAGAATGCATACATGAACGAGAAGGTGATTTTGTCATGCATGTCCTTGCGGAAGAACGGGTCGGCCGAGCAGTAGCACAGCATATCGTTCATCCAGCCCATATTCCACTTGAAGTTGAAGCCGAGACCACCGTCGTAGCCGGGCTTGGTCACCATCGGCCATGCGGTGGATTCTTCCGCTATCATCATGACGTCCGGATGGTCGGTCAGGATATACTCGTTGAGCAGACGCAGAAAGTCGATTGCCTCGAGGTTTTCGCGTCCGCCGTGGATATTGGGCCGCCATTCGTTCTGGCGGTTGTAGTCGAGATAGAGCATGGAGGCGACTGCGTCTACGCGCAGACCGTCCATATGAAATTTCTCAATCCAGAACATGGCTGAGGAGAACAGCAGGTTACGGGTTGAGGTTTTGCCGTAGTCGAATACGCGCGTGCCCCATTCCTTATGCTCCATCTTGAGCGGGTCGGCATATTCGTAGAGGTAAGAGCCGTCAAACTCGACCAGGCCGCAGCCGTCCTTGGGGAAGTGTGCGGGCACCCAGTCCATGATGACGCCCAGGCCGGCCTGATGCGCCTTGTCGATGAAGTACATCAGGTCCTTGGGGGTACCGTAGCGGCTGGTTGCGGCAAAGTAGCCGATGACCTGATAGCCCCACGAGCCGTCGAACGGATACTCGGTCAGCGGCATGACCTCGATGTGCGTGTAGCCCATTTCCTTGACATAGGGCACCAGCTCGTCCGCGAGCTGACGGTAGGAATAGAAGTTGCCGTCCTCGTGGATTTTCCACGAACCGAGATGGCATTCATAGATGTTGACTGGGTTGGAATAGGGCAGATGATTCTTGCGCCAGTCCAGCCACGATGCATCGTTCCATTCATATCCTTCGATGTCATAAACCTTGGAGGCGTTGCCGGGACGGGTTTCACTGTGGAAGCCGTACGGGTCGGACTTGTCGAATACGTCGCCCGATTTTGCCCATACGCTATACTTATATGCTGCGTATTCGGAAACATGCGGAATGAATTTTTCCCAGATGCCCTGCTCGTCCCGTGTCATGTAGTCCACATCGCGATTCCAGCCGTTGAACTCGCCCATGACGGAAACCTTCTCCGCTTCGGGGGCATATACCCGGAACAGGTAGCCGGGTTCGCCGTCCTGTTCAAAGGGATGGGCGCCCATATAATCAAAGGCGCGGCAGTCCCTGCCCGAATAGAAAAGCTGGCTGCGCTTTTCACAGGCCGGCGCTGCAGGTGTTTTCTTCATATCGCATCTCTCCCTTTTATACTTCTTACACTTCTGAACTGCCAAAATAAAGCGTCTTTGCGAAAATTTTCCAACTGTTTGTACATTTCGCCCTGATTAAGGCAGATACCTCTCACTTTAGTTAGATATAGTATACATCATGGGGAAACAAAAGTCCAGCAATTTTACACAATTGCTGGACTTTTTTGATGAAAATTTTGTTTGGTTTCCACAGGGAATGGCTGGAAATGTCGAGAAAATGTACAAAATGTAGACTATTCGTTCAGAAAATATTTCGGCGAATCAAATCGAGCGCAGTGGAAGCCGCCTGCATGCGCACGCGGTCGCGGCCATTGGTGGACTTCATCTTGCGGGTGAAGTGCTGGCCCTTACACCAGATGCTGATATATACCAATCCGACCGGCTTTTCGTCCGTGCCGCCGCCCGGTCCGGCTACGCCTGTGATGCCCACGCCGACATCTGCGCCGAGCGCCTTCGCCACACCCTCGGCCATCTGCTCGGCTACCTCAGGTGATACCGCGCCGACCGTGTCGAGCGTCTCTTTTTTCACGCCCAGCACCTTCATTTTCACCTCGTTGGCATACGAGCACACGCCGCCGAGGTAGTAATCCGAGCAGCCGGGCACATCGGTAATACGCTTGCTCAGCAGGCCGCCCGTGCAGCTTTCCGCCACAGCAAGGGTCATGCCGCGCGCGCGCAGTCCGTCGCCCACGACCTGCTCAAGAGAATCCACGTCCACGCCGTACACATCGTCGCCCAGCAGGCCGCAGATTTTCTCAACCACCGGCTCAAGCAGCTTTTCGCATTCCTCCGGGGTGTCCGCCTTGGCCGTCACGCGTGCAAAGCACTCCGAGGTTTTGGCGTAAGGCGCAATCGTCGGATTGGTGCTTTCCGCCATCATGTCATGCAGGATGGTTTCCATATTGCTTTCGCCTAAGCCAAATACGCGAACGTTGCGCGAAACGATGCAGCCGCCTGCGAGCTTGTAAAGATAGGGCATCGCGCATTCCTTCCACATCGGATTGCACTCTCGCGGGGGGCCGGGCAGCATGAGGACATGCTTGCCATAGGCTTCAAACGCACAGCCGGGCGCGGTGCCCCACTCGTTGACGAATACCGTGCAGCCTTCGGGCAGCCACGCCTGCTTTTCGTTGTTCGGGGTCATTTCGCGGCCGATGGTCTGGAAAAAGCCCTTGATGCGGTCGAGCGAGGGCTGATGCAGCGCCATTTTGCGGCCGAACACGGTCGCAAGCGTCTCCTTGGTCAGGTCGTCGAGCGTCGGCCCAAGGCCGCCGGTCGTGATGATGATATCCGCGCGGTCGCGTGCGGTCTCTATGACGTGGCGCAGACGCGCCGGGTTGTCGCCTACGACGGTTTGGTAAAATACGTTGATGCCGAGTTCACTCAGGCCCTGCGAGATGACCTGTGCATCCGTGTTGACAATGTCGCCCAGCAGGATTTCCGTGCCGACGGCAATGAGTTCTGCGTTCATAATTGCGTCTCCTTTCGCACCAAAGCGCGCATAGAAATTCGGTTTGCGCTGCGCGCAAACCATCAAAACCCGCGACATGTGCGTGGGTTTTGATACCCCGACCCAGCTGCCTTGGGCAGCACCGTTCGGGTATCGGAAGGCGGTTGCTGCGGAACCGCCTTCCGTATATAGGGGGCTTTTGAAGCCCCCTATACTCATGGTAAGTGAATAATTTCTACACCTGCGACAGCCTCATCGACCAGCGCATCCACATCCAGATGGCTCTCGGCCTCCAGAATCTTGGGCATCTTGGGTTTGGTGTTTGGATGCTTGGGGGTAAACACCGTGCAGCAGTCCTCATAAGGCAGGATGGAGGTTTCGAAGGTGTCGATTTTGCGCGCGATGGTGACAATTTCCTCCTTGTCCATGCCAATGCACGGGCGGAAGATGGGCAGCTCGCACACCGCGCCGGTGACGCCCATGGCGGGCATGGTCTGACTGGCGACCTGACCGAGCGACTCACCGGTAATCAGCGCGCCGCAGCCGTATTCGACCGCGACCCGCTCGGCAATGCGCATCATAAAGCGCCGCATGATGAGCGTGAACAGCTCCTCGTGGCACTTTTCACGGATTTCCTCCTGAATCTTGGTGAACGGCACGACCATGACGCTCATACGGCCGCACCACGCGGTCAGTTTGCGGCCCAGTTCGAGCACCTTCTCTTTGGCGCGCTCCGAGGTGTAGGGATAGCTGAAAAAGTGCACGCCGACCAGCTCCAAACCGCGTTTTGCCATCATCCATCCCGCAACCGGACTGTCGATGCCGCCCGAAAGCAGGAGCGCCGCGCGCCCGTTCGAGCCAATCGGCATACCGCCCGCGCCCGGTTCGGGACCCGCGTGCACAAAGGCGTACTTTTCGCGGATTTCGACATGGACCGTCAGGTCAGGGCCGTGCATGTAGGGGCGCACCTCCGGGAAGCGGTCGGCCAGCTCGCCGCCGACGTGCTGGCTGATTTCGGTCGAGGTCATCGGGAACTTCTTGTCGCCGCGCTTGGTCTCGACCTTGAAGGTCTTGGCCTGTGCAAAGCGCGGCGCAAGATAGCTCTGCGCGGTGTCAATGACGCTTTCGAGCGTTTTTTCCGGGCAGACCGCGGCGCGTGAAATGGTGGCAAAACCGAACACATGGCGCGCGCAGTCCATGACTGCATCTGCGTCCGCGTCCTCGGGCACTTCGACATATACGACCGACTGGCGCATCGTGATATTGCAGTCCGCCACGTGCTTCATGCGGCGGGACAGATTTTTGAGCAGGCGGTCTTCAAAGGTTTTGCGGTTGAGTCCCTTTAGGACAATCTCTCCGCACTTGAGCAGCAATACTTCTTTCATAACGTCTCCTTTATAATAAGGTTATCGAACCAACATCTTCCGGCCTTTTTGCGCGGCGGCAAGAAAAGCGTCCACATCCTCCGTGGTATTGGACGGACAGAAGGATACGCGCAGCGCGCTGTCCGTGCGTGTTTTGGGCAGACCAAGCGCTTTGAGCACGCCGCTTTGCTTGCCCTTGGAGCAGGCCGATCCGCTCGAAACATACACCTCGTCGCTCTCCAGTACGCGCAGCATAACCTCGCTTTTGCAGCCGGGGAGGGACAGATTGACCACATGCGGGATGTCGCCCACGCCGTTGAACGCTGCATCCGGCAAAAGCGCCGCCACCTGCTGATGCAGGTAGTCGGCAAGGCTTTGCACATGCTGAAAATCCTCGTCAAAATGCGCCATGCGAATCTCGCATGCTTTGGCAAAGGCTGCGATGTTCGGCAGCGGCTCAGTGCCCGGACGCATGCTCTTTTCCTGCCCGCCGCCGAACATGAGGGGCGGCAGGCGCAGCCCCTTTTTGACATAGAGCGCGCCGATGCCCTTGGGGGCGCCGATTTTGTGACCGGACACACTCATCAGATCGCAGTTCCACTTTTTGGGCGTCAGTCTGACACGCGCAAGCCCCTGTACTGCGTCAATGTGGAACAGCGCGCGCGGCGCTTTTGCTTTGAGCAGTGCGCCGAGCTCGGCGACCGGCTGCACCGTGCCGATTTCGTTGTTGACCAGCTGGCAGGACAGCAGCACCGTGTCCTCGGTCAGTGCGGCCTCGAGTGCCGCGGGCGTGACGTGACCGGTCTCATCCGGTGCAAGAAACACCACATCAAACCCTTCGGCGGCGAGCTGCTTGCAGGTATTGAGCGTTGCCGCATGCTCGATTTCGGTCGTGATGATGCGCCCCTTCTGATGGCGGTTTAAGTGCGCGGCTCCGTGCAGGCTGATGTTCGTGCTTTCCGTGCCGCAGGAGGTGAAATAGGTCTCCTCCGGCAGGCAACCGAGCGCGGAAGCGACCGTTTTTCGGCTGTTCTCCAGCAGATGTGAGGCTTCTATTCCCATTTTATGCAGGCTCGACGGGTTGCCGAAGCAGGTACACATGGTATGCATGGCCGCCTCAGCTGCTTCGGGCAGCACTGCCGTCGTCGCCGCATTGTCCAGATAGTGCATTCTTTTCCGTCTCCTTCAATGCGTTACACGGATATTTTACAACGGCTGGGGGGCTTTTACAAGTCAAAAGGCGGAAATCAGGATTGAAAAGCGCGGACTGCTATGCTATACTTTAGCTGTATGACATGTTGAAAACATGTCCGAGAGCAGAAAGGAAGGAAATCCTATGCCAGGTAAGGTAATTCTCGGCGCCCAGTGGGGCGACGAAGGCAAGGGCAAGTTTATTGATATTTTCGCGGGCAAAGCCGACTTGGTTGTCCGCAGTCAGGGCGGCAATAATGCCGGACACACGGTTGTGGCGAACGGTGTCAAATACAAGCTGCAGCTCATCCCCTCGGGTATTTTGTATCCGGACTGCACGAATGTGATTGGTCCGGGCGTGGTGGTCAACCCCAAGGCGGTTCTGGGTGAAATCGACGGCCTGCACGAAAAGGGCGTTTCGACCGATAAGCTGCACATTGACGCACGCTGTCACTGCATCCTGCCGTGGCATCTCGAGCTGGATGCGCTGAGCGAGGCGGAAAAGGCCAAGGAGGGCACCGCCATCGGCACAACCAAGAAAGGCATTGGACCTACCTATATGGACAAATCCGAGCGCAGCGGCGTGCGTATGCACGATTTTGTTGACGCAGAGCGCTTTGAAACTGTTATCCGCGAGGCATGCGCGCACAAGAACCGCGTCATCACGGGCGTGTACGGCGGTGAGGCCATCGACGCGGACGCGGTCATCGCGGAGTACCGCACGTATGCCGACCGGCTGCGCCCTTATGTGTGCGACACCTCCATCCTGACCTGGAACGCGGTCAAGGAGGGCAAGGAAGTGCTGTTCGAGGGCGCACAGGGCACGCTGCTTGACTTGGATATGGGTACTTATCCGTTCGTTACCTCCTCGCATCCGGTGGCAGGCGGCTGCTGCATCGGCTCGGGCGTCGGCCCGACGGCAATCGACAGCATCATGGGCATTTTCAAGTCGTACACCACACGCGTGGGCGAAGGCCCGTTCCCGACCGAGCTGTTCGACGACACGGGCGACTATATCCGCAACGCCGGCGGCGAGTTCGGCACGGTCACCGGACGTCCGCGCCGCACCGGCTGGTTCGATGCGGTGGTGGCGCGCTATGCCGTGCGCGTCAACGGTCTGACCGAGGTTGTCATCAACAAGATCGACCCGCTGCGCGGTCTGCCCAAACTCAAGGTCTGTGTGGCTTACAAGCTGAAAAACGGCCAGACCGTCACCGAGTTCCCGGCAAACTTCATGGATCTGGTCGACTGCGAGCCGGTTTACGAAGAGTTCCCCGGCTTTGACGAGGATATCACGGGCTGCCGCTCGTTTGGTGAGCTGCCGCAGACGGTGCAGAACTATATCTGCGAACTGGAGCGCATCATCGACTGCCCGATCACGATGTTGGGTGTCGGTCCGGCGCGCGATCAGGTGATGACCATTAAGTAATACAGAAAAAAGGCGCAAAGCGAATGCTTTGCGCCCTTTATTCTTTATGCCGACGAAAAGGAGAGAATATATGACGCTGACGACCGAACGATTGACGCTGCGCCCCTTCCAAGAGGACGACGTAGAGGCGCTGTATGCCTATTCCAAAGATGAAGCGGTTGGTCGGAATGCAGGATGGAAGCCGCATGAGAGTCTGCTCGAGTCGAGCGATATCCTGCATTTGGTTTTTCTGAACCAGTCGAGTGTCTGGGCGATTGAGCGTCGAGAAGATCGCCGACTGATGGGTTCTATCGGACTGATTACCGACTCGACGCGGCAATATGGTTCGGCGCGCTCACTTGGCTATGCGCTGGGGGTGGACTACTGGGGGCAGGGATACATGACCGAAGCCGTGCGTGAAGCGGTGCGCTTCGGCTTTGGGCAGATGGGGATGGATCTCATCAGCGCAACCTGCTATCCGGACAACCCCGCCTCGCGTCGTGTGCTGGAAAAATGCGGCTTCCAATATGAGGGAACGCTGCACCGTGCGGAGCTGCTGTACAATGGTCAGATAAAAGATCATCTGTGCTTTTATCTGCCGCATGAAATTGCGGAAAATCTGGACTGGTATGCGGGAAAATAAAAATTATCCTTACATTTTGCTGTAAAATGTGCTATAATTATCTTATCAGAGAACAATCGGCGGCAGCGTGGAAACGCTGCCTGCCGTCGCGTTTCGGCACAGTAAGGAGGAGTACCATGTATCAGACGGGGGAATTTATCGTTTACGGAACCAGCGGCGTCTGCCGGGTGGAGGCGGTCGGTAAACCGCCCTTTGATACGGAGGAGGATAAGCCATATTACACACTCATGCCCGTTTCCGGAACGGAAACCATTTATGTCCCGGTTGATTCATCGGTGTTTACGCGGCCGGTCATTTCGCGCGCACAGGCGGAGAAGTTGATTCAGACCATTCCGACTATCGAGGCGGACGGGTTTACTTCGCACAGCATGCGCATGTCCAGCGAGCATTATCAGGAGGTGCTGCAGAGCCACGACTGTCGGGAGCTGGTGCAGCTGATTAAGGCGGTTTACGCGAAATCCCGCCGCAATGGGCGCAGGGTCAGTCAGGTGGACCAACGCTATCGCAAGCGTGCGGAGGATTTGCTGCACGGGGAGCTGGCGGTGGCGCTGGGCATTCCGCTCGGTGAAGTACAGCCCTATATCGCACGCACCATTGCGCAGTATAAAAAGCAAGCGAAAAAAGCATAACAAAAGAGGGGCGCGGCCGTGCGGTCGTGCCCCTCTTTTAACCTTTTCGGCCGGTTTTTCTACTTTTCCAGCGGTTTTTCGTACTGCTTGACGCGGTCGGAATCAGTCAGGCCGCTGGTGGTCGGGTCGTTAAGCGCACTCCAGATGTTGGACGCGACCAGGAACACGCAGTATGGATTGGCCAGCGCCTGCCGGGCAACATCCAGCAACGCGCCCCAACTGGTTATATCCGCGGCGGTCAGACCGGCATAAGCCAGCACCGCGGCGCAAATGCTCATCAAAAGCTGCGTCCAGAATACCGGGTTTTTGAGGCGGACACGCAGATTCATGAACGAAAACCTCCTTTCCTCAACGCGGGCCGCTGCCGGTGAGGAAGCGGCCTCTCGTAGACACCGCATGCAGTGCCGCTTTTTGACCACAAAAAGGAAAACGGCGCGCCGGCGGCTGCTATCATAATATGAAAGGGGAGGTGTAAATGCCCGTGGTGCGGCATGACCGCATAACCAAGGAAACGGTTCGGAAAAACCGTTTTTTGTTTACCTTGCGGACAGTTCGTGCTATACTATATAAAGAGTTTTTATGTTTGGGGGAAATTATTTGAATACCATTCCCGATTGTGTGTTTCACTCCCGCAGTCTGGCCTGCAAAGCGCCGTATGGCGCGGTGCCCGCCGGACAGACGGTTGAGTTTTCTACCTATCCCAAGCGCGAACACGGCACCGAGCATATCACCCTGTGGGTGGAGGAGGACGGTAAGGAACCGGAGGCATTCCCCATGCGATGGTATGGCCTTGTCGGCGCGCGCGACCACTATACCACCAGCTTTACACCGCCGCATCCGGGTCTGTACTGGTACTATTTCACCATGGATACTGCGGACGGCCCGCGTTACTGCGCGCGTGGCTATGCGGGGCGCGCGGAGATTATCGATACGCTGGGTGACAAATATCAGCTGACCGTATACGACCCCAACTACCAGCCGCCGCGCTGGTTCGGACGGGGCATCACCTACAATATTTTTCCCGATCGCTTCTGCCGGGACAAAATGCCCGTCCAGCCGGAAGGGGAAGGAATTGCACCGCGTGTGCTGCACGAAAACTGGGACGATATCCCGGTTTATCGGCCGAATGAGAACGGCGAGATTCTCAATAATGACTTCTTTGGAGGTACGCTGCGCGGGGTCATCAGCAAGCTGGACTATTTGGAAAGCCTGCATGTGACCACCATCTATTTCAACCCGATGTTTCAGGCGTATTCCAACCATCGCTATGACACGGGCGACTATAAGCGCATCGACCCGCTGTTTGGCAGCGAGGAGGATTTCCGCAGGCTGTGTGAGCAAGCTGCCGCGCGCGGCATGCGCGTGGTGCTGGACGGGGTGTTCAACCACACCGGATATGACAGCCGCTATTTTAACGCACGCGGACGGTATAACAGCGTCGGTGCGCACCAGTCCAAGGACTCGCCCTATTATCGCTGGTACGATTTTCAGGAGTGGCCGGACAAATACGGCTCTTGGTGGGGCATCTATACCCTGCCGCAAGTGCGTGAGATGGACGAAAGCTATCTCGACTATATCATCGAGAGTGAGGACAGCGTTGTGCGCCGCTGGCTGCGGCTGGGCGCGTCCGGCTGGCGGCTGGATGTGGCCGACGAGCTGCCTGACGCCTTTATTCAGAAACTCAACGCCGCAGCCAAGCGGGAAAAGCCGGATGCGCTGGTCATCGGTGAGGTTTGGGAGGATGCTTCCAACAAAATCGCCTATTCCGAGCGCCGCAAGTATTTTCAAGGCGGCGAGCTGGACAGCGTAATGAATTATCCGCTGCGCGACGCGATTTTGTCGTTCCTCAACGGCGGCACGGCTGAACATTTTTCCGAAACCATGGAATGCATCCGCGAAAATTATCCGCGCGATGTGTTTTATAACCTGATGAACGTCATCGGCACGCATGATACGGCGCGTGCGCTGACGCTGCTGGGCGTGACCGATGAGGAATGGAAGATGGACCGCGACGGACGCGCGCAGTATGAGCTGCCGCCCGACCGGCTGGCCATCGCGCAGCGAAAGCTGCGTCTGGCGGCGGTCATTCAGTTTACGATGCCGGGTTCCCCCACCATCTATTACGGCGACGAGGCCGGACGGCAGGGGTTTGAGGACCCGTTCAACCGCCGCACCTATCCGTGGGGGCAGGAGGACCGCGAGCTGCTCGCGTTCTACCGCCGCCTGTGCGCGCTGCGCGCGGACAGTCATACGCTGGCGGATGGAGAACTCCATTTCGTGCGCTGCCACGGCGCGCTGCTGCAATATGAGCGCGTGAGTGAAACCTCCCGCCTGATGGTAGTCATCAATCGCGGTCATCATCATATCCGCACCTGTGTGCAGGCGGTTTACGCGGTAGATATGATGACCGGAGAGGGGTTTGAGGATGCGGACAGTCATGGCGTGCACATCTCGGTGCCGCCTGAGACTGCCTATGTGCTGCGCTGCTTTGGCACGCCGTAGAAAAGAGGGATAATACAATGAATATGCGGGAAAAACAGCTTTCGCATCGGTATTTTTTTGAAGGGAAAATCATGAAGGCGCGGCTGGACGAGGCGCTGCTCCCCAACGGCAAGACCGCGCTGCGCGAGGTGTGCGAGCACGTCGGCGGCGTGGGCGTGCTGCCTATCGACCGAAACGGCAATGTGCTTCTGGTGCGGCAGTTCCGCTATCCGTATGATACAGAAATGCTCGAAATCCCAGCGGGCAAACTGGATCACGGCGAAGGGGAGAGCATTGCCGACTGCGGTGCGCGCGAGCTGAAGGAGGAGACCGGCTGTACGGCGGCACGCATGGTGCCGCTCGGCTGCGTCTATCCGTCCCCCGGTTTTCTGACCGAGGTTGTGCATCTGTTTGCCGCGCTCGATCTCACTGACGGCGAAATGCAGCCGGATGAGGATGAATTTGTCGAACTGGTGCGGCTGCCGCTGGCCGAGGTGGAGGCCATGGTTGAACGTGACGAGATTCGTGATGCCAAGACAGTGGTTGCGCTGTACCGTGCCAAGCTCAAGGGGCTGTATTAACCGGAAACAGCACCCGTTCCTCTTTTGGGAAGGAGGCCATTATGGAGAAGAAAAAAATTCTGGTCGTTGAGGATGAAAAGGCAATCGCGGACATTTTGGTGTTTAACCTTCAACGTGAGGGATATGACACGCTGGTTGCCTATGACGGCGCAGACGGTTTGCGTGCCGCGCTGGAGCAGACGCCCGATTTGATTTTGTTGGACGTGATGCTGCCCTCGATGGACGGTTTTGAAGTGCTTGGGCATATCCGTGAAAAGCAGGATACCCCGATCATCATGCTGACTGCCCGCGAGGAGGAGACCGACAAGGTGCTCGGTCTGGAGCTGGGCGCAGACGACTATATCACCAAGCCGTTTTCCATGCGTGAGCTGATGG
>ENA-OWPN01002286-OWPN01002286.1-human-gut-metagenome-genome-assembly--contig:-NODE-2286-length-12278-cov-1.872126_pt1 | contig 12278 bp, 9 predicted proteins | sample MGYA00248266_ERZ651850 | MGnify/ENA primary metagenome ERZ651850 (study PRJEB26924, sample SAMEA4378296) | human gut metagenome | biome: human gut; feature: human-associated habitat; material: faeces... | reverse complement strand
AGCTGGAGAAACTTTCTCGCGCGTTATAACTCTGATATTGAGAAAATGGCTGCGCAAAAAATTGCTAATTATCGCAGCTATTTATTTTCCTTAAATGCTACAAGGTAAATAAAGTTATGAAAGGAATTATTCGTACAGGCGATACGCATACCGGGGGCGGGAAAGTGCTCCGTGGTTCCAGTAATATGAAATTTGGTGGTATCGGCGTGGCGCGGCTGGGCGATCCCGTCAGTTGTCCGATCAAAGGCCATGGTCCGACGGTGATTGCCGAAGGGCATCCTACTTTTAGCGATCATGGCATACCGGTTGCGTTCCATGGCCACCGTTGTGCTTGTGGTTGTGTATTGCTGTCGAGCCTGCCACAAGCCAGGGTGCGCTAACGATGCCTGTCGATTTAAAACGTATTCCCCCGCCTGCCCAACGGCCTCGAGCACCGGCGTGGTGGGTTTGGTTGCTGTTTTTGCTGTGTTGGCTGGCAGCGGGCACCTGCTGGGCCATTATGAGCAATAAAGATAAACTCCAAATAAACACCGCGGATTTTTGGCAAACGGCGTTGATATTACCGGCATTACTCTGGCTTATTCTGCTGGCGTTGCGTATCGCCTGGTATAAAGGGTTACAGTCAATGGCTGATGGCTGGGATAACGATCGTGAACAGATTTGGAGTCGTGAAATCCAGAGAGGGCGGCGCCACCTGGCAATCCTGGGCGTAAGCTTACACACCGCATTACGTCTCCCTGATGATCAGGACGGTAAGGGGCAGAGAGAGGCATTACGAAACAATACCCCGGCTTTAAAAACGCAGCCTTCCTGGTGGAGTGACGAAGGTATACGACATAGTCGGCTGTTGCGTATCGGCGACGAAACGCCCGAACAGTTGGTTAAGCGCATCATGAGCAATACGTTGAATGAGCTGACTTCTGTACTGGCATCTGTTCCTGCAGAGATACCGCTGTCATTAATCATAGAGAGCGACGGCAGTATGCCCGTCAGCGAGATACAGTCGATCTGGCGCCAGTGTTTGGCGAACAGTCACATCCGGCAACCGGTGACGTATCTGGAAGGCAAAGGACTGCAGATGATAGACCACTGGCTGGATCAGCCGATGACAGAGCCATCCCTGATGCTGATTGTGGCGCTACAGGTTGCTCCCAAACAGGTTGAGGGAACGGCAGAAACGGTGGTTAGCCTGTTGCTTGCCAGTCCTCAGGTCGCGGCGGATCTTATGCCACTGGCGCTTCTCCACCGACCAGAGCAGGTGAAGGGGATAAGCCACGAGGCGTTTCATTATGCCTTTGCGCGCGCGTTTGACTGGGCCGCGTTACCCGCGGAGGCCGTGCCTGCCGGTTGGTTGGTGGGTATCAAGATGAACTATCATCAGCCCATCGCAACGGGATTGATCGCGTTGTCGAGCCCGATCAATATCGGTCGTGATTTCTACAACCTGGACAGTAGCCTGGGTTATCCAGGCGTCGCAGCACCCTGGGTCGCGATCGCTGGAGCAATCCTGCGGTGCGGTGACGATAAATCTCAACTCATTGTAAGTGGTGACGGTTTTGCCGACCAACCATTATGGGCCACGGTGATCACCCCATTACCACTATCATCAGAGCTTCACCAGGCCAGGCCCGTTCGCGCTGCCTGAGAGGCGGCAAGCCTCGTGACTACACACTATCTCATCAGACGGTCATATCAGCCCCTGGTGGTGGGTCTGAATCTTTCTCGAATCTTCTTACTGCAGGAAATAAGGATGAATGCAACGGATAGCATATTGCGCTTAGGTAGCCGTTTTGGGGTGCTGATGCTGATAGCTGGCGCAATATTGTGGGGGATATATCACTATGGCGACAAGATTGGATTGAATACGCTGCAAGCGAAACTCTATTTCTGCCTGGGCTTAGGGATCCTTATTCTGCTTTTTCGTTATGGCGGCCGTATTGTGCAGTTCATACTCGGCCGCCATCTGAAGGGGCAGGGGGCGCCATTGACAAGTGGTCAGCATCTGAAGCCGGCTTCCCAGAGTCACCGCGCAGTTATTGAGATGAGGCAGACATTGCGTCGCCAGTATGGTCGCTTTGGGGCTGGCAAAATGAACATTCTGATGCTCACGGGAAGCGTGGCGGATGTTGAACGCCTTGCACCGGGCCTGAGTAGCCAGTACTGGCAGGAGAATGGAGACACATTATTGCTTTGTGGTGGGGAACCCCAGAGCGCGTCGGATAATGACTGGCTTTTTGCTTTGCGTAAACGCTTTTGCCCCCCAGTGAATGGGCTGGTGTGGGTCACTTCTGCGTTTGATCATCTGCCCGCAGCCAATCAGCACGTATCCCCCGCTTTGTTGTCCATGGAGGATATAGATAACATTGCCCATGATCTGGCTGAACGTTTCTCACTGCTAGGGTGGGCTGTACCACTGTATGTCTGGTCGCTGCATCCCCAGGCGGATGATCAGGCCGGGCGCATCGTGCAATCTGTCGGCAGTCTCTTCCCGCCAGACTGTCAGTCGTCGCAGATGCGCCAGTTACTTTCGGCGTTGCCCTCAAGACTGTTAGAGACTGGAGTACAACAGGTCACGGGTAATCCGCAGCATCATTTTCTTCTGGGCCTGGCGGACCAACTCACGCGGCAGCCGGAGCGGATTAGTGTTCCCCTGTCGACGTTTCTGGAACCTCATCGTGCTTTACCGTTAGCCGGCGTTGTGTTCAGCCCGTCATCGCCGCAGGCGTCGCACAGCCTGAAGCATCATTGGCGCCACGATAAACGCTGGGACGTGCTACTGGAATCTCTCAGGCCATCCGGCTTAAAAGCACGAAAGATCGGCTTTCCCTGGCGAAGAGCTGTCTCTGCCTCCACTGCCGCCCTGATGTTACTCTGGGCCGCCTCAATGACAGTCTCTTTTATCGCCAACCGCCACCTGGTGGCGATCGCACAGGAGCAGGTGCGGCTGGCCTCAGCGGAGAAACAGCCGCTGGCCGTACGCCTGCATGCGCTCTCCGCGTTACAGAAAACGCTTTCTCAACTGGAATACCGCTCACAGCACGGCGCGCCGTGGTACTTCCGTGCTGGCCTCAGTCAGAACGATGACCTGCTGGCGGCGCTGTTCCCGCGCTACGGAGAGAGGGCGCAGCCGCTGCTGCGCGATGCGGCGGCGCATCATCTGGAAGAGCAGCTCACCGCCTTCGTGCAGCTGCCGCCGGACAGCCCACTGCGTGAGAAGATGACGAAGACCGCTTACGGACAACTGAAACAATATCTGATGTTGACCCGCCCGGAAAAAATGGACGCCGCGTGGTTCGCCACTACGCTAATGCAGGACTGGCCGCAGCGCTCAGGCATCGCCGACGCCGTCTGGCAGGGCAGCGGCCCTTCGCTGCTGGCATTTTATGCCGCCAGCCTGGCATCGCATCCGCAGTGGCGTCTGCCTGTCGATGACGGTCTGGTCAGCCAGGTACGCACACGGTTAATTCGCCAACTGGGCCAGCGCAACAGTGAGTCCACGCTTTACCAGAAGATGCTCGCGCAGGTGGCGAATCAGTATGCCGATATGCGCCTGGCGGATATGACTGCCGACACCGATGCTTCGCGTCTGTTCAGCACTGATGAGGTGGTGCCGGGAATGTTTACCCGTCAGGCCTGGGAGCAGGCCGTGCAGCCGGCCATTGAGAAAGTGGTCGCGGAACGCCGCGATGAAATGGACTGGGTGCTGAGCGATACGAAGCAGACTGCCGCGCAGTCGACGTCGCCGGAAGCTCTGCGAGCCAGGCTGGCGGAGCGTTATTTCGCTGATTTCAGCGGCGCCTGGCTGGATTTCCTCAACAGTCTGCGCTGGCAGCGCGCGGCGACCCTCTCCGATGCTATCGACCAGCTGACCCTGATGGCCGATGTGCGCCAGTCGCCCCTGGTGGCGCTGATGAACACCCTGAGCGTGCAGGGGCGAACCGGCCAGACCGGGGAAGCCATCGCCGATTCGCTGGTCAAATCGGCCAGGCAGCTGTTCAACCGTGATAACTCGCCCGTCATCGATCAACGGTCCGGCGCGCGCGGTCCTCTGGATGCCACCTTCGGGCCCGTACTGGCGCTGCTGGACAATCGCGACGGCGGGACACCCACCAGCCGTCTTAGCCTGCAGACCTTCCTGACCCGCGTCACCCAGGTGCGTCTGCGCCTGCAGCAGGTCACCAACGCCACCGATCCGCAGGCGATGACCCGGTTGCTTGCGCAGACGGTATTCCAGGGCAAGGCCGTGGATTTAACCGAAACGCGCGACTACGGCAGCCTGGTGGCGGCGGGGCTGGGCCAGGAGTGGAGTGGATTTGGGCAAACGCTGTTTGTTCGCCCGATGGAACAGGCCTGGCAGCAGGTATTGACCCCGGCGGCGGAAAGTCTCAACGCCCAGTGGCGCAGCGCGGTGGTGGAGGACTGGAATAGCGCCTTTGGCGGCCGCTACCCCTTTAAAAATACCAGCAGTGAAGTCTCTCTGCCGCTGCTGGCAAAATACCTCGACAGCGAGACCGGGCGCATCGCCCGCTTTCTGCAGACCCGGCTGAACGGCGTGCTGCATAAAGAGGGGAGCCGCTGGATGGCGGACAGTATCAATGCTCAGGGGCTGACGTTTAACCCGGCCTTTCTGCAGGCGATGAATACCCTGAGCCATCTCTCCGACGTCGCGTTCGCCAACGGCGAAGCGGGATTGCATTTTGCGCTACGTCCCGGCACCGCGGACGGCGTGATGCAGACGGAGCTGGTCATCGACAGTCAGAAACTTGTCTATATGAACCAGATGCCGGTCTGGCGGCGGTTCAGCTGGCCCGCTGACACCGAAGCGCCGGGCGCCAGTCTGAGCTGGGTCAGTACCCGGGCGGGCACCCGCCAGTATGGCGATTTCCCGGGCGCCTGGGGGTGGATCCGTCTGCTGGATAAGGCGGTGGTCAGCGCTTATCCCGGAACGAGCAGCAGCTGGAGCCTGAGCTGGAAAGCGCCGGATGGTCTGTTGCTGAACTACACGCTGCGTACCGAGGCGGGGGAAGGACCGCTGGCGCTGCTGGCGCTGCGAAACTTTACGCTACCGGAGACGATATTCAGCGTGCGCGCGTCTGCTGAACGTGTTCCGCTGACCGACGATATACCCGGCGAAGAGGGATACTGAACCTTCTCCCTCACTGATTGGCGTTGACCTGCAACGCCAGGCCTCCTTCGCTCATGGCCGCCCGACGGCCAACTAATCTGACCGCGCAGCCATGCTGCGTGTCTCCCTGTAGACGAATAAGGGAATATTCATAATGGACGATTTAACCCTGCGATATTTTGATGCTGAAATGCGCTACCTGCGCGAGGCGGCAAAAGCGTTCGCGCAGGCTCACCCCGATCGGGCGGCGATGCTGGATCTCGATAAAGCCGGTACGCCGGACCCTTATGTAGAGCGCCTGTTTGAAGGCTTTGCCTTTTCCGTAGGTCGCTTGCGCGAAAAAATTGATGATGATCTGCCGGAGCTGACCGAGGGGCTGGTCAGCATGCTGTGGCCGCACTATTTGCGCACTATTCCATCGCTATCGATCGTGGCGCTGACCCCAACGCTGCCGGCGATGAAGATAGCGGAAACGGTGCCCGCCGGGTTTGAGATTAGCTCCCGCCCACTGGGGCCGAAAAATACCGTGTGCCGGTACCGAACCACCCGCGATCTGACGCTTAACCCGCTGGCGATAGAGGAGGCGGTGATGACGGCGGAGCCGGACGGACGTTCGGCCCTGCGACTACGATTCGCCTGTAGCGAGCTGGCTGACTGGTCGCAGACCGATCTCCGCCGCCTGGCGCTGTACCTGGGGGAAGACGCTGTTACCGGCAGCGCCCTCCATCTGTGGCTGACCCGACGCCAGGCCGCGCTGTACCTGCGTCTGCCGGGTCAGACAGAGCGGGTAAGCCTCGACGGCTATTTTTCCCCGGGGGGATTCAGCGAGGAGGATCGTTTATGGCCGAAGGGGGAGAGTGCTTTCAGCGGCTATCAGCTGCTGCTCGAGTATTTCACCTTTCGCGAAAAATTTATGTTCGTGCAGCTAAATGGCCTGGAAAACATCACCCTGCCGGCGGGGATATCGCATTTCACGCTTGAGGTGGTGTTCAGCGAGGTCTGGCAAAGTGATTTACCCGTCAGCGCAAGCAGCCTACGCCTGCACTGTGTGCCGGTGATTAACCTGTTTACCCTTGAGGCCGATCCGTTGACCATCAGCGGGCTGGAGAGCGAATATCTCCTGCGTCCGAAGCGCCTGCAGGACGGGCATACCGAAATCTATTCTGTTGACAGCGTGACCGGCTCCGGGCGCACCGGGGAGGCACGCTACGTGCCTTTCACCCGCTTTCGTCACCAGGGGGGAATGATGCGTCGCCATGCGCCGGAGCGCTACTACCACACCCGCGTAAAACGGGGCGTAACCGGCATGCACGATACCTGGCTTATCCTCGGCGGACAGCAATGGGAGGCTGACCGGGAGCTGGCGCGGGAAACGGTCTCCTTGCGCATCACCGGCACTAACGGCCAGCTGCCGCGCCGGGCGCTACAGAGCACGCTGCTGGATCGCTGTGAGTCGATATCAGCCACGCCGCTTACCGTCCGCAATCTCTGTAAGCCCACGCTGCCGGCCTATCCCCCGGCGGAAGACCGCTACCACTGGCGGGTCATGAGCCATCTGGGCACCCGTTTTCTCAACATGATGAGCAGCGCCGAGGTGCTGCGCGGCACGCTGTCGCTCTACAACTGGCGGGAGGATGAGCTCAATAATCGCCGTCTGGACGCCATTCTGGCGGTCAGCCATCACCGAATTCAGCGTTTCGAGCAGGGTTTCCTGCTGCGCGGGCTGGATATTGAAGTGACGCTCGACGGTAGCGGATTTACCGGTGCGGGCGATGTCCACCTGTTTGGCGATATGCTCAACCGCTTTTTCGCACTGTATGCCGATATGAATCAGTTCAACCAGCTGACGCTCATTGTTCAACCTGAAGGGAAATGTATCCGGTGGAAAGAGAATCACAGTCTGCGCCTGCCCGGCTGATGGCGCAGCTCCGGCCTCAGTTGCCGTACATGAATTTTTACCGCTTCTGCCAGTTGCTGGAGAAGAACCATCCGAAGGCGCCGATCATCGGCAGCGGCTGGCTAGTAGGTGATGAACCCATACGCTTTCGCCCGCATCCGGGGATGGGCTTTCCGGCTGGCGAAATCCGTGCAATGGACGATCCTGAACCGCCCCGTCCGCCGGCGGTTCGCGTGACTTTTATGGGACTCTACGGCGTGGAATCCCCGCTGCCGACCCACTATAGCGATGACATTGCGCAACGGCGGGAAGGCGTCGAGGCCACCGAGGATTTCCTCGATATCTTTAACCATCGGCTGATCGCCCAGTATTACCGTATCTGGCGCAAATATTCCTACCCGGCAACCTTTCGGGCGGGCGGCACGGACAACATCTCGCAGTATCTGCTGGGCCTGGCGGGGCTGGGCATACCGGGATGTGCCGCCGTTGCCGCATCGCCGCTGTCGCGATTTCTGGCGCTGCTGCCGGTGATGATGCTGCCGGGGAGATCCGGGGAAGGCATGGAGGCGCTGGTGGCGCTCCTGGCCCCGGGGACCCGGGCGACGGTGTACCACCACGATCCCTGCCGGATCCCCTTGTCGCAGCCGTTAACGATGAGCGTCCGTCAGCCGGTTAGCCTGCAACATAGGCCAGTGATGGGAACCCACGCCACGGATGTGAACGGTCAGGTATTGCTGCAGCTGGCCACGGAAAAGCCTGATGAGGTTCGCGGCTGGCTGCCCGGCGGCGAACTGTTCAGCGACCTGATGGCGCTTCTGCACGTCTGGCTCGGATCTCATCTTGACGTGCGGCTGCAGCTTTGCGTCGCCCGCCACTTACTGCCGGATGCGCAACTTTGCTGCCAGCAGGAGCATGCCGTCCAGCTCGGCCGTACCGCTGTGCTGCGTCCGCTGGATGCGCAGAAACAGGCTGACGACAGAGTCACGATTTATCTGGGGCGCTATCAGCGCGTCCGGGAAAATATCCACCGCAGGGAGAGCGATGAAGATGGCGATTACCGCAGTTAAACCCTCCGCCAGGTTGCTGGCATTCCTCATGGTTACCGTCTTAACCGGCTGCGGACTGACGCAGACCGTGAAAGACGGCGCCGTTTCCGTGACCCAGTCCATTTTTTACCCCCAGGTGAAAACCCTGCATCTGGATCTTCGCGCCCGGGAAGGCGTGAATAACAACGCCAAAGGCGCCTCCCTGGCGACGGTGGTGCGTATTTATCAGCTGAAGGACCGGCAAGCGTTCGACAATACTGACTACCCGTCGCTGTTTGCCGGCCATGGCCAGGCGCTGCAGGCGGACCGGGTGGCGGAAAAAGATGTTCGCCTGCGTCCGGGGGAATCGGTGACCGTCGATATGCCCATGGAAACCAGCGCGCAGTTTGTGGCGGTGGCGGCCATGTTTATCGATCCAGACCTGACGCAAAACAGCTGGCGGCTGGTACTCACCCGGGACGAACTTGATCCGGCGAGGCCGCGCATTATCGAAGCCAGCCAAAATCAACTGACGCTGCACCCGTTTAAGGAGAAGTGAAAATGCCTCGTCCCTCCCTGTATGACATCCTGTACGGCAATTTCGCCGGCGGGCTTGACCTGAATACCGTCAGCGAAACGGATCAGGTCATCCTGTCGGTGCTCGATAACATGCAGCGCATCCTCAACTGTCGGGCCGGAACGCTGGCGCATTTGCCGGACTACGGCCTGCCGGATATGACCGCTGTCCTCCAGGGGATGCCAGCGTCGGCGCATCAGCTGATGAGCACGTTGTCGGCGGTGTTGCTGAAATACGAACCGCGTCTGCAGCGGATCGCGGTGGTGATGCTCGATCAGCATGCGCCCGGCGAACTGCGCTATGCCATTGATGCGGAGCTGAAGGATATTGGCCTGGTGCGTTACGGCACGGAGTTTATGCCCGAGGGCAGGGTGTTGATCCGCCACCTCAAACGTCAGCAGTACCTTGACGCCCGCTCCGCCCTCTAATCTCTCGCTGAAAGACATCATGATGACAACACACCACGACCGTCACTATAAAGCCGGTGGCGACCCGCGCACGCTGGCTGATTTTATGGCCCTGCGTGCGGAAATGAACAAGCTCAGCCACCCGGCGCGGCCGGATATTAACTGGCCGTATGCCGAGCAGCTTGCCCGCGGGCTGTTGGAGCATCACGGCGCGGACCTGCAGACTGTCGCCTGGTATACCCTGGCCCGCGCCCGGCTGGGCGGGGTGGCAGGGATCAATGAGGGGCTGACGCTGATGGAGTCGCTGCTGGTTCGTCAGGGGAAAAACCTGTGGCCACAGGCGCTCCCGGCCCGGACAGAGATTTTCCGCACCCTGAGCAAGCGGCTGCGGCAGGTGATCCGTACCCTGAATCTTACCCCAGAGGATGTTGATTCGCTTGAGCAGGCTGAACGTTCGCTGCAAAGCTTCGACGCAGTGCTCCAGCGCCTTGAGATCGCTCCTGAAAACCAGCTGAGCGACCTGCGGGCGCTACTGCACAGCACGGCAACTCGCTTCGAGAGCCTCGACCCTGCGCCAGCGCTTCCCACCGCGCCGCCGGTGGCGGTGTCTGACGCGGAACTTCCCGGCACTCTGGTCAGCGAAGAGGATGCGGCGAAGGTTGAGCCAGTGCCAGACCTAAAACGTAGACCAAAGGCTGAGCCGCTGGCTCCGCCTTCACCTGCAAAGCGGCCCGCGCCGGTGGCGGCGTCTACTCCGGCAGCCGCGCCGCGCTGGAAGCCGTTTATCGCCGGGATGGTTACCATGCTGGCGGTAACGGGTATCGCCGTCGGCGGATGGCTGGCGCTGCGTCAGTCCGACTTGCCGCCCATTTCGGTCACCCAAAATGCCGGACCGATACCGGGCCTGCCGGCGACAACGCCCCCGGGGCCGGTTGATCTGCCACAGACGCAGCGCCAGCTTGGCGAGCTTGCCCGCCTGGCGCCGGACTGGGCGGTCAGCTACGGCGACCAGCTGGTCCACCAGGCCCTGATCCGCTGGCCGGATCAGGCGCAACCGCTGGCGCAGCAGTGGCGGCAGCAGCTGAGTGCTGGCGCATTGCCCGCGGAAAACCTTACCGGCTGGTCGGAGGGCATGCAGCAGCTGCAGCGGCTCGCCGACCAGCTCAATGCCCTCGACGAGCAGAAGGGGAAGTACCTGACGGTGAGCGAACTGAAAACCGCAGTATTTGCCATCACGCAGTCGTTTAACCGCGCTGTTCCGCTGGAGGAGCAGCTGCGCCAGCTGGCCGCGCTTCCCGTTGATCAACCCTGGCCAGCCGCGCGGGGAAGCCTCGCGGAGCTGCATCTGCAACAGCTGATAGTGGAGTATGCCCTGCTGAAGCGAAAACAGCCGGCGTCGCCGACCGCTGCGCTCCCCGCAACCGGTGAGCCCTCGGTGAGTGAGGCGGTGAAATAAAGTGTGCGCATGGCAACATTTTCTTTACATCAATATTGCAAGAACCGAACGCCCTTCGTAGTCTGAAAATGATTTAAATATACCGTTTGTAGTTGTATTGAAAATTTTATTTCGATCTCTGAGGGCATACTATGAAGCACTGTAAAATCATCCTGTTAGTAGGCCTTCTGGCCAGTTCCGCTTCGGCATTAGCAGAGAAGATCGGCGTCTCAATGGCCTACTTCGATCAAAACTTTCTCACTATTATCCGCCAGTCCATTGAGAAAGAAGCTCAAGCCCGCCACGTCGACGTACAGTTTGAAGACGCCCGCGGCGACACCGGACGCCAGGCGGATCAGGTGCAGAGCTTCATCGCCTCCGGCGTGGACGCGATCATCGTCGACCCGGTTGACTCCGCCAGCACCCCGCAGCTGACGAAGATGGCGCAGCAGGCCAAAATGCCGCTGGTGTATGTGAACCGGACGCCGGGGGATAAAACGTTACCGCCCGGCGTGGTGTTTGTCGGTTCGGACGAGCGGGAGTCTGGCACATTGCAGATGGAGGCGCTGGCGAAGCTGGCGAACTACAAAGGCAACGTCGCCATCATGATCGGCAATCTCACCGACGCCGGCGCGCTGCAGCGCACCAAAGATGTGGAGCAGGTGGTGGCCAAGTATCCGGCAATGAAAGTGGTGCAGAAACAGCCGGCCAACTATTCCCGCAGCGAGGGAATGGATCTGATGCAGAACTGGACGGGCAACGGAGAAGCGATTGATATTGTGGCGGCGAACAACGATGAGATGGCGATTGGCGCGGCGATGGCGCTGGAGAAAAGCCAGAAGAAGCTGCTGATCGGCGGGATCGACGCCACCCCGGACGGGCTGAAAGCCCTGGCCAGCGATAAGATTCAGGTGACGGTTTTCCAGGACGCCGTCGGTCAGGGCAAAACGGCCTTAGCGGTAGCGCTGAAGCTGATTAAAGGAGAAAAGGTCGAGTCTCATGTCTGGATCCCGTTTGAGTTAGTGACCAAAGAAAACATGCAGACCTATGTGGAAAAGAGTCATTAACGGCAAGGCACAGGTGCGCGAACCTGGCTGATAAAACCGGGCTGATAATGCGACTCCCGGGCAACTAAATCGGAGGAAAAGGCATGGCAACGGCAAGAAGCGGCTATACGCTGCAGGTGATAAAGGCAGGGCAGCAGGGGCATGTTGAAATGAGATGGGGGCATCTCGCAGACGTTGATACGCGCGCGGCGGCTATCATGCAGCATATCGGGCGTTCTTCGTCCTCGCGGGGCCAGCAGGAGATCAGCCTGTCGCTGACCAATGCCGCCAGCGGCATCTCGGTGGAGCTTCATCACCCGGCCTCTGGGGAAAGCGCCACCCCGGCTTTTATTGAGGCTGAGTTAAAGAAGATTGTGCAGATCGTTGATGGCTACGAGGCGGCAGAAGATACCCATATTGTGGAGTAGCGTGTCGCCTGGGTAAAAAAAATCCACGCCGCTGCGTGGATTTTTTTTGCGCGGTGGCGGCGAAAAGGCCAGCCAGCGGGATTAGACGTTGAACAGGAAGTTCATCACATCGCCATCTTTCACGATGTAGTCTTTACCTTCAGCACGCATTTTACCGGCTTCTTTCGCGCCCTGTTCGCCTTTGTAGGCAATGAAGTCTTCATAAGCGATGGTCTGCGCGCGGATAAAGCCTTTTTCGAAGTCGGTGTGGATCTTACCGGCTGCCTGCGGCGCGGTCGCTCCCACCGGGATGGTCCATGCGCGAACTTCTTTCACGCCCGCGGTGAAGTAGGTCTGCA
>ENA-OWPN01002284-OWPN01002284.1-human-gut-metagenome-genome-assembly--contig:-NODE-2284-length-12296-cov-20.186423_pt1 | contig 12296 bp, 19 predicted proteins | sample MGYA00248266_ERZ651850 | MGnify/ENA primary metagenome ERZ651850 (study PRJEB26924, sample SAMEA4378296) | human gut metagenome | biome: human gut; feature: human-associated habitat; material: faeces... | reverse complement strand
CGAAAGCCTTGCAATCCCGGTAGAGAATGTTTCCTATGTCGGTAGTTACTATCATTGTACAATCTCCCAATCTTCGGCAAATACATCACTAATAGACGGAACCCATGAATCAGCACGACCAGTATTCTCGTTGTAGATAAGACACTGGCTTGTGTAGTCAATGAATCCCTTGCCTTTCAGAATAAGTTCTTTTGCTGACTGCGGAAGTGACTGCATCTTAGGAATGATGTCACTTTCAATGTGGGCTGGCACTTGCTTGAATACCATTAAACCTTTGCCGTTCCAGCCTGCTCTGCGGATGGCAAGACCGAATTTCAACGCTTCGATTGCCATGCCAAAGCTCATGTGTTCCATACGGAAAGAATCTGCAAAAAGTCTATAATCTAAAACGTGACTGTATCTTCCCATCAACTCACGCTGTAACACAAGCAAAAACGCTTGAATGTCATCCTTTACCACCTCACGGAATTTGTCGGAACGAACAAAAGCAGAGCATTTCTCAAACTTCTCTGCAAGGTCTTTCTTCTCAATTATCAAACGGTCAAGGAAAGTGTCAGCGCACTTATATGTTTCCTCAAACTCATCTTTAGGAAGCCATGATTCTATATCATTATCATACTTCACATAATAACCATTTATAGACCGTTCTTCTTTTGTTAGCTTTTCACCTACGGCAATCAAGCATTTTTCGTCAGCTTCCCCCATTGTCATAGGTTCGGCTTCAATCTCTTTTGTTCCAATGTACTTTTTCATTTCTCAAATTCTTCTTTTAATCGTTTCTCCGCATACAGAGCAGCACCACTCAAAACCTCAAACCCTTTGGATTCCACGAATGAAGCGTATTCGGCTTCGTTTTTCAGCGTCAGACCGTCTTTATCAACATCGTAATCATTGGACGTTCTCAAATTGAGCGTGTGGTCTTTATAATTGCCGTGTTCCTCTGCGTACTTCACGGCTTCATCGCCCACATCAATCATCTTCTTCTCAACTTCCCATTCTCCTTCATCGAAAAAGGAATCGACATCTGAAAAATCGAAATCTACATCCATAGTTCCGAGTATTTAAAGTAGTTCGTACTCTTCACCGTGTAAACCTCGCCTTGACCTCTTATATTCTCACCCTCCATGCAGCGGACTTCATCCCCAGCCTTGATAGCGATTCTCTTCTCACATACCACATGATAATTCGGACGGTACACAGAGCCATTATCGGATGAAAACTCTTTGGTTGTGTTATCATCACAACGGCACTTGCATACGTCCTGCCAGCTTTCACCGCCTGTACCGGGGATAGGTCTTCCGAACTCATCCTTTTCCATCGGGGTGATAACCTTTACCTGCAATATGTGGGGAGCGAATATCATAAGAAGGTCACTTTAGGTTTGTTACCCAGTTCGTCTTTCAAACCGTACTGTTTACACAGCCATGAGTACAATTTCATTAGGCTATCAACATGATTAGACCAAGACACAGAAAATCCACTTTCGCTGACCGAAGATGGATTTTGTATCATCCACGGAATTTGCTTGGCACAAGCGACCTCTAATCTTGCCCTATTTTCCTCGGCAAAAGGTTCTTCGCCATCCAATCCCGTTCTTGAAAGTATATTTTCAACTACAAGATTAGACGGGGGATTCTTATCAAATACGCTTAATACAAACTCCTTGTTACTCATTACTGTTATCAATCAATATGGTGTAATCAGTTTACTATATGCGGTATAGCTATAATGCGTACAATGTTTAGATTTATAGATGTATCTGAACGGACATTTGGGAACATTAATTCGTATCCCTTGAATAGCCGCTTCCTCTTTCATCGAACACATCATAGCCGGGTTATTTGCAACCAAGAAGACGGGGGGTGTCATGGTCAGTACAACACAATCAGCAGGAACAGCTTCCAAAGTAATAAGCTGGATGTCCGGCAAGCCGACATCAACCGTAGCAAGTTCTGATTTACACGGAATACGTTCACTAACACTTGATGCCTGTACGCCCAGCGAAATCAAAGACATCATCAAGAAGCCACACATGGCAAAAATAAAATTCTTCATTTCTTTACCGATTTATTAAATTATACAATGGAAGGGTAGAAGCACTACCCTATCCTTTTACTCGATACCTAATGCTTCTTTCAGTTTGGCTGTTGATTCTTCATCCAGTTCTGCAACCTTAGCCAAAAGAGTTTCCTCTTTCATATTGCCGGAAGCCTGCGCACCGATAGACTTCAAAGCATCAATCAAAGCCTTCTTCTCAAACTCCTTTTCAAAGAGGGAAATTTTCACCTCTTTCTTTTCTTCAGGGGCTTTCACTTCGGGATTTTTTACCTCAATCCGTTCAGCGAGTCTGCGGCTTTCCATATCCAGCACACGGGCTTCCTCACCGACTTCAATCACTTCACCGGGAGTATAATACTTTCCGGTGAACTTGTCGCGGAAAACTGATATAACCTTTACTTTCATATCCTACCCCCTTATGCTGATTGAATGGATGCAATTTCGCTCAAATCGAAATTGGTAATCAAATCTGGATTGGAAATCTGCGGAATCCACTCTGCCGTATATTCCATGTAGCGACCGTTTTTGTCACGGTAGTTGGAGATAAGCATCTGCCCCTCTGACGGGATATAAGTACGTCCTTGTACTGGGTCTGTCGCTTCATACGGGGTATGATGGCGCATATAACCAATGTTGTCAGAAGGTAACAGAGTAATACGGTTATCCGCGTAAATCTGCACATTCTTTCCCGTCTGGTCTTTCACGTAGTCCTCCTTGATTTCAATACGCGGCAAACCGATGCCGGTGAACACTTCGGAAGCCAAAGAAGAGGAAACCAATCCCGTACTCAACTTCATTTCGTTGCTGCCAAGAATCATCTTGTACTGTTCGCCAAACTCGGAAGAGCCAAGCACGTGCTTGTTGAAGGTGGCACGAGTCATAATCATCTTCTGATATACACCATAATCGGGAGCCAATTTATGAAGTTCTTCTCTCAAATAAGAAATAAACTTATTCTTGGAATCCACTATCACATCAGCCTTTGCAGGTTTGATAAAGTTGAACGGAAGAGAGATTTCCAACAACTTGTTATCAGTCTGACCGGAAGTAACAGCAGCATCCTTGTTGTAAACAGTTGCTTCACCTGTCATCAACAAAGCACCCAAAACAATATCCATGCGCTTGTGAGCAGCAAGCATAATCTGACGGAAGTCGTCTTGAATAAAGTTCACGATTTCGTTCAGAGCCGCCATTTGGTCAGCTGTCTTGGCTTGATTGAACTTATCAATCAAATCCTGCAATTCGGAAAGACGGTCGATAGACATCTGATAAGCATCGCCCAGATAGGCAATCTCACCATATCCAGAACCGATATTCCGACGTTCACGAATAGGCTTCTCGCCAAAACGTGAATTGATAGAACCCGCCATCACTCCGGTAACATTACCGATGTAGTCCTTGAACACACGAGTGGTTACTCTGCGGAAGGTAAGGTATTGTTGCCAATAGATAGTATCTTTACGAGTTTGGTTAACCCGATTGATGATAGCACTTACAATGCCTGCATCACTGAATAAAGTTTCAATAGTCAAAAACATAGCTCACCTCCTTACTCGTTAAATTCAAACCAACCTTTCAAATTCTCTTTGTCCTTCTCGGAGAAAGGCATCACCAACTTGGAAGGCTCAATCTCTGCGGCTGTACGGAGCAGTGAAACCAGTACAAATCCTTCCTCCACCTTTGTCTTGTTGTACAGAGCGGAGTTAGCCACATATTTAGGCTTAGTTCCACCTACTGCGGTAGCTTGGAAAAGAACTGCACCCTTTGCGATATTCTCACCGAAAGCAGCTTTGATAGTCAAGACATCATAATCTTTGTTGGTTTTATCAATAGCTGCCACTTCCGCACCTTTGGTACCGCTACCAACAAACATTCCTACATAAGCCAAAGAGTTCTTGGCTACCTTGATAGACAAAGCCGTATCACCTGTGGCATAGGCTTCCACTACTTCCACATTAATCACCGCATAAGCGAACTTGTTTTTCAAGTCCGCATGAATCGGAACGAACGATGGGAGGAAACTTCCTATCACCAAGTTCGTAGTGTCGAGCTTGTAGGGGCCACGTCTGCGGATGCCCGTCTGGACATCGTAGCGTTCCTCTTGCTCGACAACCGGAGTTAAATCATACTTAAATCCTGCTGACATAATTAATTCTTGTTTTGTTCAACAATTTGTTTAGTTCCCTCATTAATCGTTTTGGCGATAGATTCAGCTTCTTCCTCAATCTTCGCTTCCGCTGATTCGGGAGGGGTCACGCCTTTGAAGCCGTCATTTGCGAAGTCCTGTTTCAAGTCCTTGAAATAAGCATCCAAGTCCTCATCGTCCTTGATGGCGCACCTCTTGGCGTAGTTTTCGGGAATACCATACTCCTTTGCCTTTGCCAAAATCTGCTCTTGGCGTGTAGCCTGTGACTTCTCTGTCTCAAATTGAGCGAGCTTGTCGGAAAGTGGTTTAACGGCTGCACTCACTGCGTTAGCAATGATTGTTGCCATATCATCTTTCTTCTCTTCAGGATTTGGGTTAGGATTGGGATTAGGGTTCTCGATTTTATTTTTCAATTCGTCCAATTGTTTTTGCAGACCCGTTTTTTCGTTTCTAACAGTATCAATGTCCCCTTGAAAAGCCTTCAAAAGTCCTTCGACCCCACTAATAGCGGTTTCTATCTGACTTTCTTCAGTTACGGTTTTAGACAAGTAGTCAGCCACCCCGTCAAACGCTTTATCACCAAACCCGAAGGTCTTGTACTTCGTTTTCAGTGCTACTAAAATTTTTCCTTTCATACTATATGAATTTTAATTATTAGAAATTCAATTTGCGGAAGTAAAAATACCACCAATACAGGTGAATGATAAATATTTAGACCTCCCATTCACGACAATCGATCCATTGTCGTAAATACGGTATAAAAGTAGGAAGGAAGTAGGTAGAAGGGAAATATTTAGATGGGGTAGAATTCACAATGAGAGCATTGTGAAGAAATAGCATAAAAAAGGCGTGAAACTGAGTGAATCACGCCGTATCTTTTCCATGAAGAGTAATACAATATTAATGATTTAGAATAGCAATTCCTTGGATGATTCCTGATATTTCTGATGCTGCATCGACTTCATAAGTAGAATATTTATTTTCTTTCAATTCATTTTTCAATTCAAGTTCTATTTTCTTCCCATTTTCATATGAATCTGGATATAAATCTTGATTTGCTTCTAAAAAAGACAAACATGCTTGAATATATCCACGATAGGTGAAATACATCTGTTTTTTATCTATTAATTCTTGGGCTTTTCTACTTACATTATTTTTTCTTTCTATTATTGAATTTTTCTTCTCTATCTCATTTTGCAGGTTTGAAATCCATCCACTTATGAATATTGTTAAAAATAAAAATGCAAACATTAATACTTTTTTATTGCGCCATTTATCCGGTATAAAAAGCCCTATGATAGATGCTATAATACCCACAATTGTCAATACAATATAGTAATTCATACTCCAAGCACTATATTAGCATCAATATTCAACTTTCTGCTTATTTCCCTGGCTACCTTCAAAGTGGGCTCACATTTACCAGAGATATAATCACTAAGACGTGAGGGACTGACACCTACTAACTTAGCAAGAGACTTTTGATTAAGTCCCATTTCATACATACGAAGTTTAAGAACATCCACAAGTGAAGGTTCTCCCAAAGCGAAATGTTCTTCGGAATAATCGGCAACTAAATTAGACAGAAGTTCCAATTCTATAGTATTCGGATCGTTCAAAGGAGTATCGTCTTTCACTAATGGAAGAAGCTCCTCTACTCTTTTTACTGCCCATTCATATTGGGTTTGATTTTCTATTTTTGTCATAATCCTAAATATTAGAACAATCTATTTTATCATATTCTTTATGAGTACCAATAAAGCGAACATACACAAACTTAACGGTAAATTTAATCACTACTACCAAACGATAGTTATTGCCTTTAATATTGAATACATAGTGCTGGTTACCAACATTATCTACACTATTAAATGTTTTCTTGACATCAGCAAAACAAGTCCACTCGCTTCGCTTTACAATGGTAGACCATTCTTGCAAAGCTACCTTTGAATCGGGATGGTTCTCTGCATATTCTTTTAATGCCTGTTCGGTAAATATTCTCATTGGTTACTCAATTATCATGTGACAAAGATAAGAATATAATTCTATATTTCAAAATTATATTCTAATATTTATAACTATGCAAAAAAAATAACGGCAACTCCGAAGAGCCACTGCTAAATGTCCTATTTCTCATCTATCAAAATTATAAACCCCGTAATTTTTCTGACTAAGAGGCGTTTTTCTGTTCTGTTTTTAAGATTTTCTCATTCTTAGCAACCTGCTCTTCTTTGATTTCAGCAAGTTCTTCTTCGATGCGATCTGCGTTCCCTGCAAACATAATACCTTCACGTGTTGACCAGATACCACCACCGACAGCGGAGACGGCAGTAGTAACTTTATCATTCAAGTCGTCAATCATGTAAGGCTGTATTTCCGTTTCAATATCAATCGTCTGCGATGCCTTGCTGAATTCTGACGGATTGATAGCCCCTAATGCTGAAACAAGGAAGTTCACTCTCCGTTGTAAGAACTCACCGATAACCTCAGCATGATTGCTCACGCTCATGTGTGCTCCCATGAACATAAAACGAAAGGCAGTACCAGAAGCCTTGCCAACACCTTTCAACGTTTCAAAGGAGATTCTCGGAGTGTTCGACATATCATAAGCCATGTTGGTAAGTGTTTCAGCTTCGAACTTCACGGTATCCGGAACTTGATTCCACGTCAGATATTGAGCGTCTGCACCTTCCCCTGTGAGTTTAACCATCCTATCCTTAATCTTACCCATGAAACCCTCGACATCGCCAATCAGTTTCAGCAAGGGGAAGAAATGATAGTCGATACAATCCGCATAATTAGAAAGCAACTTCTCCAGTCGAACACGGAAGGTCTTAATCTTCTTGCAATACTGTTCAGGACGATAAGCATAGATAACCGGTAACTTAGGGAAACCATGAGCAAAAGCAACCCTTTCCTCAAAACCCTTGGACAAATCCCACTGATAAACCATCTTGTCCGTAATAGTCATAAAGCAAGTGACCTCCGAATCATCCATGAGCTTCTTTTTGTACTCACGTGAGAAAGCAATAAAATCCCCTTCATCATTGAAGAACGGATAGAGCTTGTCTCCTCTGAATGGAGACCATAGCACACTTTTTAGCTTTTTGGTCGGCTTTACCTTTCCACCGAAAGAAGTCTTTACTCTCTTCCAAAACTTCGCCCAAAATGAATCATCATCGGTTACATACCAATATTCGGCTACTTCCTGTTCGGAAAGCCAAGAACGGACAATCTTTTTGTTCTGGTACTTGATTTTGTTGGATTTGAATACAGCCTTGACAGCGTCTAATAGTTTCTTTTCGTCATCATCGGTTGGAGTACAATCCATTGATGGTTCGGTACCGACTGTAAAAGCCGTTTGAATGTTGACTATATCCTGCTCCAAAGGGATAGAAATACGGTTTACCGGTTCAGTCTTGTATTGCGCTTCGATTTCATAGGTCTTACCAGTCTTTTCATCAAAAACTTTTTCCGCTTCCTTTTCAAGAACCTTTCTATCCGGGTACTTCTCTTTGTCCACCATGATTTCATGGCGTTCAGGATTCCAATCATCCCAAAGTTTACAACGGTCTGGAAGTTCGGTTTTCCGCCCCTTCTTTAAATAGCTTATTTTCTGTCCGATATCGGGTAATGCTAATATTTCATCTAAACTCAATAGCATAGTTTATATTTTTAATGCGTGAATATTCCTGTTAAATCTTTTGGCTTCAAAATGCGTCCAAGCAAACAACCCAATACATAATATCTAATGGCATCCATCAAATGATTATATTCATCTACTGGCTCATTGATGTAGTTTCCATCTTTATCTTTGTCCCAAACATATTTCCGAAGTTCAGTAATAAGATTGTAAGAGCGTTCTGTTACAAAAAACTCCATATCTTTAATCTTATCAATACCCGCTTTGATTGAACCGGGGAACTTATCTACCGGATAGATATTCACGCCTCTGTTCTTTATCTCTTGAATCAATCGAGGATCTTGTGAATCAGCAAACACTTTCATAGAGAAAGGCTTTAACCTGTTGGCAATAGCTGATGAAAGCATATCCGTTTCATAGAAAAGTTCATCAACATACAAACGGTTATCAATAATGCCACATCTTACAGCAGCGGATGGATCATTAGTAAATCCGAAGTCCTGCCCTATTCCTACCTTTTTGCATTCTCGTGGGAACTCTTTAACAATACCCCACTTCTTGAATACGGCACCTTCCGCTACATCAGCCCAGCGTCCGATAACCACATGGGCATACTTTTCGGGGTTGCTCACCTTCATATCCTCGACTTCTTTCAAGAACTCCGGGGAAAGGTTCTCCAAGTTATCAAAATAAGTCGTATGGATATGGAGCACATTCGGATGAGTGGAGATTTGCACCTGTACACCGTCAATCTCCACCAGTTTGTGAGTGTTCTCGATGTACTTCTTATAGATGAAGTGATTGGAATCAGTCGGGTTCATTATGATGATAACAAAATTATCTATACCGACCTGACGAATGGAGAGCACTATCTTTTCAAAATCGACCTCGTTCGTCCATTCCTCTGCTTCATCACATACAAAAACCGTTATCCCGTGAATAGATTTTAACTTGGCTGTCTGATTGCCGGAAGATGTCTTGATGCCACGGAACATTATCCTTGAACCGGTTCTTTTATTCAACACGTCCGTTTTTGTGGTCTTGAAATACTTAGACGTCCCGTCCAATTCTATTTTTTCCATAAATTCAGGTATAATAGATATATGAGCGGAAACCATTGTATAACGAGTATATAAAATTTGGTGCACCACATTTTGGTATGGCTCTTTACCACGTGCAAATGTCAGCCTTTCAACAAATGTGGAGCTATTGAACGATTTGCCAGAACCACGTCCTCCCGTGATAAGAACAACGAATTTATCCTTGTTTCTGTAGAGTGGGTAATATATTGGCTGCGGCGTTATCATTCTTCATTATCTTTAATCCATTTATCAATATCAATACCCTTATCGGAGTGAACATCGCCCCCGTCTTCATCCTGTTTGCGCTCAATCTTCCTCCAGTCCTCATCATGGTGATACAACCAAACGGACATGGCTTGCAAGTTGGGAGCCAGCTCGCTTTCGCTTACTTGTAACTCATCTTCACCAGTCAAGTTTCCCTCTGAATCACGGAGCTTCCTTACCACAGTACTTTTTGTCTTAATGCCACCAAGAGCCATTGCAAGGAACTTAGCGCGGACGGTCGCATTGATGGTCGCGCGCCCACGCGCTAAGACTTCGGATATTTCGGTGTACTCACTTTTCTTTTCGCAGAAAGTTTGCGGCAGAATCCCTATGGCGTAGGCTATTTCCTTGTCAGTGAATCCCTTTTTAGCATACGATTCCACGAGAGAAAGAAAGTCCTCGCTTGTATAGTCAAACTTGGGCTTTCTTCCTCCACGACCTTTTGTATTTTGAGATTCACTTTTGCTCATATCACTTATTCATTCCAAGGATTTTCGTCTTCTTCCTCAACGTAAATCCGTTTTAGCTTTTCAGATACTTCTTTCAATTCATGTTTCATCTGCTTTACATGAAATTCGGCAGGCATAGGTATTTCTAATGCGCCTAATAGGTTATCTATCGTGTCGATAACTTCCGCAAATTCATCTGGTGCAATCATATCAATCTATTCTTTCAATCTGTTCATCGAACACTTCGCCTTTTATGAACTTCGTGTTTGGGTCATATCCGAACCGTTCACAGAAGGAGGCTTTAGCTTCGTAGGTGTCAAAGGACAACATTACATAGGCATCCATGTTCTCGGCTTGTTTCTGCGCGTTCTCCTTTACCTGCTGCTTGACCTCTTTCATGTGGGCTACCTTTTCGGCACGTTCCAACTGCTTGGCGGCTTTCTCGGCTTCGTTCTGTTCGGTAACCGGTGCCATCATATCAGACAGAGCGTCTGCGATAGAGCTTTCTTCTTCTGTCTGCAAAAGGTAATCTACACCTATCATGTTCAAGTCCGCATCGGTCAAACCTGCGTCTTTCCAGTCAATATCGGGAACGATACGGGCAAGGGCATCGAAATCCCATGTACCTTGCGCATTTGGATTATTTAGAAGTATATTCAACTCCTTTTCCTGCTGCTCGTCCACGTCAATGACATCGACACGAATTTTATAGTCGTTGTCGGGGAACTTCTGCAATTCGTCCATGACAGATAAACGCTGGTGTCCGCTGACCACGGTAAGCCCAGTACGCTTGTTCACGACAATTCCACCGACCAATCCGAATTTCTTGATACCACGCTTTAAAGTTTTGCGTGATTCCTCGGATAGCTTTCTTGGGTTGTAGTCCGCAAAGCGAATGGCAGAGCGGTTAAGCTCCACCGATTCACTCTTTATGTATTTACTTAATTCCATGTTAGCCATTGCTTAAACCTCTTGCGGCTTGTTGCGCTCGTGCATTCTGATATGCACGATTAATTCTGTATGCTCGTGAATAAGCACCGCTTCTGTTCCAGTTGATGTTACTATAAACTCTTCTTGCTTGTTCTGCAAGTTGCGCTTCTGTTTTTCTTCTTCTGACTCGGCAATCCTCCTATTATTTTTGTTTGTTGTAATGCTCCCAAAGCACTCTTTCAGCCATTGGGAAAACTTTGTAAATTCTCTGTAAGTCTTGCGGGTAATTCTTCTCCATCCAAAGCATACAATCGAGGTTAAAACCAACTCCGGAACTGGCTTTCAGTGAATATCGAATAGGTTCTGGTAGGTTATGTTGCCTCATGTAAGCGAGTATATCCCTCTGGTTCCAATCAGCCAAGGGATAGACCATGCCGTTATTCTCGTACCCATTGGATTCATAGCCTTTCAGCATAAGCCTGCGGTTCATTCCGTCTGCTTTCTTCATCCCCAAGAAGGTGTAATAGACACCATGAGTAAGCTGCATAGCCTTGACTACATCAGCCAGCTTCAACAGCTTTACTTCGGGATTAGGGACACAGTACATACCACATCTGAGAATGTAGGTGAGGTTCCAATGCGGTACTTGAACAAACTCTATCTTCGGGTATTTGGCTTTAGTCCAATTTATCCAGCGGTTTATATGCTCCAAGCCATTGACAAAGTACATGAATACACAAACAATCCGGTCAAACTTCGGATAGATTAAATCAAGCAGAACAAGCGAATCTTTACCAAGTGATAAAAACAGTAAAGCCTCATTCGATTTTACCCGAATGAGGTCTATATACCGGCTCGCTTGTTCTATCTTGTTCATAACTTAACCACCGGATAATCCTAATCCTCTACGTATATTTCCATACTGCTGCCGACGGGTGATGTATCTGCCACCCTGCGACAATCGACCTGTACCCGGAACGGTTAATCCCTGCCTACCACCACGGTAGTTACTTGATGCAAAAGTTGTTCTTCTTCTGACTCAGCTTTTCAATTTTAAAAGTTAAACAAATCAATCTATATGTTTCTCTAATATCTTGCCTAAAGTATAATCCATTTGTGCAGCAAGGTATTCTTCGCCTTGATACTTGTAAACAACATCATTACCATCTTCATCAGTGATAATGACCACTTCTGCGTTCTTTACTTCAACTATGATATAAGGACGTTTGCCTGTATAAGCACCTGTCAAAAGTTTGATTGCATCGTACTTGATAGGCTTCAATTCAACTTCGCCCTCTTCAGGCAGTTCTGCATCAGCCGGATATTCTTTGCCGCCACATAGGTAAGTGATATACTTCTTAGCGTTGGTTGGTCTGATTTCACGGTATTCGTGGGTTTTCTTGCCTACCAAGATTTCATCGAAATACTTCTGTTTGATGCTTAATGTAAGAATGTTCATAATCGTGTCAAATTTAATTTAATACTCATAGTTGCGGGGGGCTGAATCGAACAACCGACCTTCACCAAGTCAAAGTGAAAAGCTACCACTGCTACACCCCGCGATAGTACACCAAAGATACCACCACAACCAAAGATAACGAAATATCTTCAATCGTTATACACGACAATCGGCTTATTGTCGTGAACTAAGCCATTTATCCCGTCTTTATCTGCATGCCTCTAAGGTAGGCGCACAACAAGCAAACAGTTCGCCACTTTCAGTA
>ENA-OWPN01002279-OWPN01002279.1-human-gut-metagenome-genome-assembly--contig:-NODE-2279-length-12317-cov-4.009460_pt1 | contig 12317 bp, 9 predicted proteins | sample MGYA00248266_ERZ651850 | MGnify/ENA primary metagenome ERZ651850 (study PRJEB26924, sample SAMEA4378296) | human gut metagenome | biome: human gut; feature: human-associated habitat; material: faeces... | reverse complement strand
AGCGTGAAAAAAATGCCATTTTGGATAGTTTTGAAGATGGTGTTGAACAGGGAATTAAGCAGGGAATGGAGAAAGGACTTGAACAGGGGATTGAGCAAGGAATCGAGCAAGGAATTGAGCAGGGGATCGAATTGGGAATTAAACAGGGACAAAAAGAAGGGGAAAGAACGTTGTTAAATCGACTGCTGGTAAATAAATATCATGAAGACTGCTCAACATGGTTATGTTCTTTGTCAATGGAACAGCTCGACCTTGTATCCAATTTGTTATTCACGTGTGATACCTTGCAGGAATTAAAGAATCAGCTTATAGACAACAAATAATACATATAAAGCCATAAAAAAACTGTTTTATGTGAACGAAAACAGTTTTTTTAATGCAAATTTTAAACGAAATGTTTATGAAACAGAGCCTCAAGATATGCTGATTTTATCAGAGAAAACAGCACAGTATAAATAAAAACAGGGAATCATGCTCATTTGATCCATTTGTTATCTATTCTATATTGCTTTATAACTTTAAGATAATGTACCTATTCACAAAAAAATACTGGCAAGTGTTAACGAAGTATCATATTGCGTGAAAAGGAGCATAGAAACACTACAGCAGGTCTTTCTCTAAGACGCTTTTCATAACACTCTTCCTAAATTTTATCTTTTATTAGTGAATAGTAGCTTGCTAAAGGAGGTTCAGCGTTTTCAGACAATGATATATTCCATGCTCCTTACTTGAGGTAGTAACCATATCGCTGACCTCTTTCAGGGCATCGCAGGCATTTGCCATAGCAACGCCTGTATGACAGTGCATTATCATCTCAGCATCATTCAGACTGTCTCCAATAGCTACCGTATTACTGACTGGCATCTGAAAATGGTTCAACAGACAGTCAATACCTGTAGCTTTTGTTAATGCACGATGATAGATTTCACCATTTGTACAGCGATCGTTCTCTAAATGATGGAGATGCTTCAGATGAGGCGGCAGGTGCCTGTCAAATTCCTGCAGCTGTGAGTCTCTGGTAATAAAGGTGGCAATTTTCATGATTTGCTGCATATCCTTCTCCCTGAATTCATCCAGTTTATGCATGCGGATGGAAGCCATATATTGACGGACAAGCTCACTGTTATTTTCCATACCTTTGCCTCTTTGAAGCATGGAATGAAAGAAGGAATAGCCGACGGAATCAAGGAAGGATGCTCTGCTGCCTTCCAGGTTAAATCCGATTGCATATCTTTGCAGCAGAGGAATCAGCTCTTTCACTATTTCCTTTTCTAATGGCTGATAGAAAAGAACACGGTCTCTGCTTTCCACCATAGCGCCACAGGAATATATATAACCGTCAAAGGGGATTGCAAAGATTTCCTCATCCATCTCCGTTTTTGGACGCCCGGTTGCCAGACATACCCTATGACCGTTTGCCTGAGCCTGTGCAATCGCTGTTCTGCTGGATTCCTGAATGCCGATTTCATGATCCAGCAGAGTACCGTCAATATCCAGAAAGATACATGTTTTCATGCGGATTCCTCCTCCTGATAAGAAATGCTTGCGCAAATCATATGCTCAAACTGCTCGAAGGAGGTACATTCCTTCATACGTTCCATCACGTCGTCCTTACTGAATAAATCTACCAGCGCCTCATACAGGTCATGGAATATCTGCTTGTCAATTTTATTTAAAGCGACTAACAGAACCACATGGACGATATGATGATCCCATTGTATACCCTTTTGGGATATCGCAACTCCGATACAGGTTTTTAATGCTTCCATTTCCATAGAATGCGGAATCGCTATATTGCCGAATGCTGTAGAAGCCGCTGTTTCACGAATCATAACACTGTTCAAAAAGCCTTCATTCACATACTCCAGCTGTTCCATACTGCCACATAGCAAAGGAAGCACATCATCACGATTTGGTGTATCTGCATTTGCGAGGAACATAGAGGAAGAAAAGAAATCATGAAACTTCTTCTTCAGGATATAATTACGCTTGTTTGTTCGATAGCGGTCTATCGTATTCTGAATTACCATACGGCTGTTACTGCTGGGAAACGGCGGAATCTGGCACACCTCTTTGCGAACAGGATGCTTTAACGGAACAGTAGTCAAAAGTATGTCATAGTGCTGATTTTTTAATTCATGCTCATAGGATACCGTCTTTCGGATATTGATCTGATTTCCAAAGTCAATCAGCAGCTTATTATAAATAGAGCTTGTTATATTCATATACTCCGGACAGAGCAGAACACATTGAATTTTTCCATCATTGGTTTTCTGCCGTTCTATATCTGCACCGATATGGAGAGCAAGGAAGGTGACCTCATCCTCATTGATGTCACAATGAAAGCGCTGCATCAGCTCCATGGCTATGAAAATGGCAATATCATAAACCGTGGGACAGCTTGATTTTATAGCATCCACCATGGGATTCTTCGTATAGGTGTCATTGCGTACCCGTAGCAGAAGGTTTTTTAAATGCAGAGAAAAGGGAGTAATGAAGTTTTCGTGATTCAGATCAATGTAATAGCTGTCATTTACCTTTCGAATAATATCTCTGGTAAGTGCGAGAATATCATCACCGACCAGCTTTTTCAGACTATCCTCTGAGCTGGGCAGGGAATAATTGGCATTTGTTTTAAAGAGCATATACACTTCAAATTGCTCATTGCGGTTAAAGCTGATGGAAAGCGCCTCCTCCAGGCGTAAACAAAGCTCCTTAACAAGGGCACGCTCTGTTTCGCTTTCAATCGTAAAATCGCGTTCCCTGGTCTCTACGAAATTGCCCTCCTTAACGCGGTCAATGATAATGGCAAAATGCAGCAGCAAATTCACAAAGGAAAAGTCATTGATATAATAGTTATATTTCTGAAAGGTAGATCGAATGATGGCAGATACCTGTTCAACAGGGAAATCCGGAAAGCTGCTGGTAATGATATTGGCATCCATAAACTGCTGATCCGTTTCCTCATACATCACATAGCTGACAAGACGGCGTTTATCCTTCTCACTTCCGTGCAGGCGTACCTCCTCATTTTCACAGGTGAATTCAATATGAAAATTCGCAAATGCCTTATTCATTTTGGCAATGTCCGCTTTGATTGTGGAGTAGCTGACGTATAGGGCATCACAAAGGTCGTACAGATCCATGTGGGAAGAATGCTCCAACATAATCTGTTTTACGATATAAAAGCCCCGCTCCAGGCTTGTCTGCGGAATGCTTTCCTCTTTGACAGACAAAAGCTCCTTTGCCTGCTCCATCTGAACAGTATATCCCTGTTTGCTGGAAAGGATCACCTTATGGTTTCCAAGCAGATTGATTTCATTTACATAATTTTTCACGGAGCGTGTGGAAATGGATAAAGCGGCAGCCAGTTGACGGCTGGTAACCGCTGTAGAGTGATTTAGCAGATATTGCAGTAATTCCATATGTTTTTTCTTCATAATACCTACCCCTCTTGGATGAAACCTGTGGCTTATTATTGTTATGTCTATTATAAATTAGACACGAACGGTGTACAACCAGAAGATTTCACCACATGGTGCAAATGTACTTTTTCATGTACTTTTAATCTTACAATAAAGAAAAATACTCTATCCAATATTTGATGAAAGCTGCACCTATATATTATAAAGAGAGAATAAAAGGAAATTTCATCATGTCAGGAATGACTTGCACCACTCGGTGCAAAACTTCGGTTGAGAAGTGATGCCAATTTTAAGATAATGTGGGTGTACAAGGTACAGCGCTCATAAAAAGCGGAAAGGAGTTATCATGGACAAAATGTTCATCATGCTGTGCTGTGGAGCTGGTATGTCCAGTGGTTTTCTGGCAAATCAGGCTCGCAAGGCAGCAAAAAAACGCAAGCTAGACACAACGATAGAAGCACGCTCTCATACGGACGTCAGCGGTTATCTGTCAAACATCAGTATTCTTATGCTGGGACCGCATTACGGAGGAGAACTCCCAAAATGGAAATCTCTCTGTGATCCATATAATGTTCCGGTTGTCGTAATACCACAGGATATCTATGCACAGCTGAATGGGGATGCACTGATCCAGCTGGCACTGGATACACTGGGGAAATAAAAAAGCTAAGATGGCAGTCTTAGCTTGAAGAAAATCACGCGTTTGTGAAATGATTTCCTCATGAATATTATATAAGGTTCATGAGGAAAAGGAAAGACTGAGGAGAAAGAAAAATGAAAAAGTTTATGAATTGGCTTTCTACGGTGTTTGCTCCAAAGATGAATGAAATCTGCAGCAAGCCATGGATTGCCGCCGTATCATCATCCATGCAGAAAATCATACCGTTTATTCTGACGGGATCTGTTATCTACTTCTATAATGTATTCCGTTCCTATATTCCTGTACTTCCGGATTTGGGCATGATTGCCGATTACAGCTTCGGATTGATTTCACTGATTCTTGCATTTGTTGTCGGACAGCAGTGTATGGAAAAACTAAATCATCCGTTTTATCTGACCAACTGCGGAATCGTTTCCATGGCAGTATTCATGATGTTTATCATTCCGGGAACGGATGAAGCAGGAAACATGGTCATTCAGGGAGGACGTCTTGGTGCAACCGGTATTGCTGTTGGTATTGTAGCCGGATTGTTTACCTCAATCATCTTTAATTTGTATTCAAAACTGCATGTTCTGGAGAACTCTACATCCATCCCGGATTTTGTCGTAGGCTGGATCAACTATATTTTTCCAACCCTGCTGACTCTGGGGTTAGGTATGATTCTGACAAAATATTGTAACTTTGATATCTTTGAAATTGTCCTTTGGATTTTCTCTCCACTGGCAGGCTTTGCACAGACAATGCCGGGATTCATTCTATGCTGCTTTATTCCTGCTGTTTTATATAGTATGGGAATTTCCTCCTGGCTGTTTGGTGCAGTTACAACACCTATATTCCTTGCCGGTATTCAGGAAAATATCAATCTAGTGGCACAGGGGCTTCCGGCAACTAATATTGCGACAAGTGAAACTGTATTTACTGCTGCTTTAATTACGATGGGCGGTATGGGAGCTACGCTAGCACTGAATGTCCTAATGTGCTTTTCCAAATCAAAGCAACTGAAAACCCTTGGAAGAATCTTTATCGGGCCTAGTATCTTTAATATTAACGAACCAATTATGTTTGGTGCACCTGTTGTATTTAATCCATTGCTGATGCTGCCAATGTGGCTGAATGCGATAGTCGGTCCTGCCCTGGTATATATCGTCATGAGTCTGGGCTGGCTGAATATTCCGGCAACACTGAATCAGGTAGGACAGGTACCTGTACCGGTATCTACGGTAATGATTACACAGGATATGCGCGGTATTATATGGGCAATCGTATTATTCGTCATTTACTTCGCTATCTGGTACCCGTTCTTTAAGGTATTTGAAAAACAGAAGCTGGCTGAAGAAGCACAGGAAAACGCTCCTTCCCAGAACTAAAGGGGGATGTAACTATGGATATTATGGAAAATGAACTCGTGAATGTAGCTATGCAGATCATATTGCATGCAGGCGATGCACGTCTGCGTGTTGAGGATGCATTAGCAAATGCAAAGCAGTTTCAATTTACAGAAGCAAAACAGAAAATTACAGAAGCGGAAGAATGCGTGCATCAGGCACATGTGGCTCAGACGGAAGTGATTCAAAACGAAACAAGAGGAAAAACTTACGAACCATGTCTGCTGTTTGCACATGCACAGGATACACTCATGACAATTATGTCTGAATTAAAGCTGGCAAAAGAACTAATAGATTTTTTTGAAATAATGAATAATAAATTAGAAGAAAAAAAGGAGGCTGAATGATGAATAAAGGATTTCCAAAAGGCTTTTTATGGGGTGCCGCTACCAGTGCATATCAGGTAGAAGGGGCTGCCTATGAGGATGGTAAGAAGGCCAGCCAGCAGGATATTATCAATAAGGAAAACTACACAAAGCGCGGCTTTGCGACGGCAGATATTGCCAGTGATCAGTATCATCATTACAAGGAAGATGTGGCACTGATGAAGGAAATGGGCTTTACAACCTATCGCTTCTCCATCGCATGGTCTCGTGTTTTCCCGGATGGAGTTGGAGAAGTAAATGAAAAAGGTATTCAATATTACCGAAATCTGATTGATGAATTGCTGGCAAACGGTATAGAACCTATCGTCACGCTGTATCATTATGATTTGCCATGGGCACTGGTTGAGAAGTATAACGGGTGGCTGAGCAGAGAGGTTGTAAAGGATTTTGAATACTTCGCACGGTATGTTATCAATGAATTTAAGGATAAGGTAAAATACTGGACGACGATCAATGAACAGAGCATCATTGTTCAATATTGGACACAGAAGTGCTATATACCGGAGGAACTGCGTGATAATAACCAGCTGCGTTATCAGATCAATCATCATATGAATCTGGCTCATGCGATTGCCTGCAAGCTGGTACACGAGCTGGTACCCGATGGTTTGGCTGGAGCAGCTATCGGATATGCGCCAGTCTATCCGCTGACCTCCAAGCCGGAGGATGTTATGGCTGCACAAAATGCACATGATTTGCGTAATGCCTTCTATCTCGATATTTATTTCAAGGGCTTCTATACAAAATCAGCGATGATCTATTTGGAGGAGCATGGTCTGGCACCGATGATTGAAGATGGAGATATGGAGCTGATTAAGGAAGGCTATTCCGACTTCCTGGCATTAAATTATTATGCAAGTGAATGTGCCAAAGCATGTCCAATAGAGGATGGAAAGGAAATCCGATACAGCGGTGTTAATTGGTCAGGGAAAAAGGGAGATATTTCTGGCTTTGAAACACACCCGGGCTTCTACGAAATGTGCAAGAATCCAAACCTGGATACAACAGACTGGGACTGGGCGATTGATCCGACAGGTCTGGAATATATCTTCCGTGATATTTATACACGCTATAATAAGCCGCTGATGATAACAGAAAACGGTATGGGTGCTTTCGATGAACTAACCGCTGATGGCCGTGTCCATGATACTTACCGTATCAAATATCTGCGCGATCATATCGCTGCAATGAAAAAAGCGATTGATTATGGTGTGGAGGTATTGGCTTACTGTCCATGGTCAGCTGTAGACCTGCTATCTACCAGTAACGGCGTGAAGAAGCGCTATGGTTTTATCTATGTTGACCGCACGGATGATGATGCTAAAGAATGTGCCAGAATACGAAAGGATTCCTTCTTCTGGTACAAGGATGTTATTGCTAGCAATGGGGAAATGCTTGATTAAAAACAAAAGAGGTTTTGCACACCGGGGGTTCTTCTATAGACTTATTCTGTGTGCCTTTGCAGGCATGCTAATGGGTGTCGCAGCTGTATTATTTATTGCAGGTGGCTATGGTGCAGATCCTATGAGTACGCTGTTACAGGGAATGAGTCAGACATTACAGCTATCTATTGATACCTGCAATAACCTGTTATCCTTTACATTTGTATTGACGGCATTTCTTATCGATAGAAAACAAATTCATGCGGGGACGGTTGTGTTCCCGCTTGTAACTACGATTACCATGTGGATTCTGACACCGCTTGTGCAGGCGGATACACAGCTGCACAGAGTCCTGTTTTGTGCAGCAGGCATTCTTATAATCGCAATATCTATTGCATTGAGCATTCGTGCGGACTGTGGAAAGAATCCCTATGACTGCGTAACCTTTGGACTTATGAAAAAGACTAAGCTGCCATATCATGTGATTCGGTGGATACTGGATGGCAGTATGCTGCTAACCGGTATCATGATGCAGGGAACCTTTGGTATTGTGACCATCATCAATCTATTGGTACTTGGAAAGCTAATTACAGTGATAGGTTATCTTATGGATAGTTTATATAGGCTGCGAGGGCCGATAAAAAAAGAGGAGGAGATATCATTATGAAACAAGTACCTGAAACATTTCCTGAGAATTTTCTATGGGGAGGCGCATTTGCGGCCTGCCAGTGTGAAGGGGAATATGACAAGGATGGACGCGGTTTATCCACAAGTGATATTCATGAATATACAAAGGGATTAAATCGTGCGCATATAGAAAAAGAAGGAGGCGGAACACTTGCGGAAATTAAACGCAAGGCCGCAGATACAAAAGGATATTATCCGAAACGTTATGGTATTGATTTCTATCATACGTATAAGGATGATCTGGCTTTGCTGCAGGAGATGGGGTTTAAATGCTTCCGAACCAGCATTTCCTGGTCACGTATTTTTCCAAATGGGGATGAAACAGAGCCAAATGAAGCAGGCTTGAAATTCTACGATCATTTGATTGATGAGATCATAAAGGATGGCATGGAGCCCATTATCACCATGTCTCACTATGATATTCCACTGCATCTGGTCACAGAGTATGGCGGTTTTGGTAACCGAAAGGTGATTGATTTCTTCGTGAATTATGGAAAAGTGCTGGTAGAGCGCTTTAAGGGCAGAGTGAAGTACTGGATTGTATGCAATCAGGTGAATCTGATACCTACTGTACAGTTTGGCTCTCTCGGTATTTATGATGATCAGGCGGAAAATATGGAGGAGCTGATGTATCAGGCGGCACATAATCAGTTTGTAGCCTGTGCGAAAATCAAGGAAATCGGACATCAGATTGATCCGCATGCCGTCTTTGGAACTATGCTGGCAGATTGTACCTTCTATCCGGCTACCTGCCGTCCGAAGGATGTCGTTTTGACTATGAAGAAAAACCGTATGCAGTATTTCTTCTCCGATGTACAGCTGCGCGGTGAATACCCGGTATATGCTCTGCGGTATTTTAAAGAGCGCAATATCTGTATCCATATGGAGGAGGGCGATGAGGATGTGATTCGCAATAACCCAATGGAATTCCTGGCGATATCTTATTATTACAGCAGAGTTGTAGATTCTGATAAAAATGATATGACACCAATACAGGCTGAGCAGAATCCAAACCTGGAGCCGACACCGTGGGAGTGGAGGATGGATCCGCTAGGCTTCTATAACTGTCTGTCACAGTACTGGGATCGTTATCAGGTTCCACTCATGATCGGTGAAAATGGCTTTGGTGCTCTGGATACTGTGGAGACTGATGGAAGTATACATGATCCATACCGTATTGATTTTTTAAGAAAGCATATTGAACAGTTGAAGGAATGCATTAAGGATGGTGTGGATATCTTTGCATATTGTGCATGGGGACCGATTGATATCGTTTCCTCCTCTTCTGCGGAAATGAGCAAGCGTTATGGCTTTGTTTATGTAGATCGTGATGATTTAGGAAACGGTACGCAGAAGCGTATGAAGAAGGATTCCTTCTACTGGTATCGCGATGTCATAGCCTCAAATGGAGAGAAGCTATAGAGTGCTGTTTTTGCACACAGGTGATTGAAACAAGAGAAATTAAATATAAGCGTACTTTCAGAGTACAGGTGATAAAAGCTGATATTTAGCTATTGAGTGTACATTCTGTCTATCCTTATGTAAACGATACCCGGGTACTGATCTTAAACGGTATGCTATGGTGTGAAGCAGAGTGATTAGATATGAAGAATATATCTCCTTAAATGTATGATGAGTGCTTTTCCTTGTATGAAAGTAAGCTATACTGAAAAATCTTCAGGACAATGCTCCTGAAGATTTTTATGCGTTATGTTTTTTTGTTTCCCTGTCTGTTTTTTTGATGATTGAGTAAGTATTAAATCAATTCATGTAAAGGGCTAATGCATATAGAATCTGCATTGCGGATATATCTGAAAGCATTGTTACGACCCTGGTTCTATGGTAAAATAAAGGTATTGTTGAGGGCAGCGTATGAAAAAAAGATACCGGAGATTTTTTGATTCCATATTTATATTGTCAATAAAACGCGGATTGATGCTGGCAATCCCTTTTCTTATCCTAGGTAGCTTTGCATTGCTGCTGGCAAGCTTTCCACTCGACTCCTATCAGGCGTTTCTTGCTTCCTTTCATCATGGAGCCCTGCTCGCTGTCTTAAATAGCCTGTATGAAATAACCTTGAATTCCCTTGCATTGATTTTAATCATAACCATATCTCTATCCTATGGCCAACTGCATGCCCTGGATGATGTATTTTTTTATCCGGTTGTTGCCATGGTTTCCTATCTGGCATTTTGTGGCGGAATGAAATATGCAGATGAGGTTTTTCATCCGGAGTGGGTTTTTACTGCTATGTGTATTACTATGCTTTCCTGCTGGATCTTTCATAAAGGTATGAATTCAGGACGGCGGTTTGAAAAGCTGCATACAGCTGGTGCTGATTACACCTTTAACAAGGCAATACAGGGGATTTTTCCGATTGCTGCAATAGCATTGCTTTTTGCATTTATTGGTGCTGTTTTGCGTGCGCAGTTTGGAGAAGTCAACATTACTAATTTTGGTGCATATTTATTTATGGGTCTGTTTGAAAAGGTTGGAAAAGGGTTGCCGGGCGCTTTGCTGTATGTGTTTTTTGTTCATTTTCTCTGGTTTTTCGGGATCCATGGAACCAACACGCTGCAAATGGTCGCAAAGCAATTCCTGGAGCCGGGTATCCTTATTAACCAGCAGTTGGTGCAGGCTGGACAACTGCCGACAGAGATATTCACGAAAACATTTCTGGATACATTTGTGTTTATGGGTGGTTGTGGTGCGGCACTCTGTCTGGTGGCTGCCCTGTTATTAAAAGCAAGGAAAAGTAATAATCGCAAGCTGGCTAAGGTCGCAGGTATTTCTGTTTTATTTAATATCAATGAAATCGTAATTTTCGGCTTTCCTGTTATATTCAACCCGTTAATGCTGATTCCATTTCTATTAGTACCTCTTGTTTTGACACTGACGAGCTTTTTTGTTATGCAGCTGCATCTGGTACCTTTGCCAACACATTCAGTGGAATGGACTGTTCCGATTCTGATGAGCGGATATGAGGCCTGTGGCTCTGTCGCAGGCAGTATTCTACAGCTTTTCAATCTGGTACTGGGGACATTGCTGTATATTCCTTTTATCCGTTTAAGCGAGACAAGGCAAAGTGAGGAGTTTGAAGCTGCAGTTCGCACAATGGAGACAGATATGGCCGAAGGAGAGGTCAATGGGCAGCTGCCTGAATTTTTAAATGATCATTACGGTTACCATTTTCCTGCCAAGACACTGGCGATGGATTTGAAAAATGCCATGCAGAGAAATCAGATACATATGCATTATCAGATACAGCGCGATTGCAGAGAACATATTCATGGAGCTGAGGCTCTGTTGCGCTGGGAGCATCCGGTTGCCGGAAAAATATCCTCCCCTTTGATGGTAAAGCTGGCAGAGGAAGAAAATTTTCTTGATGAACTGGGCTTATATATCATCAGGGAAGCGTGTAAGGATGCACAATGCTTTCAAAGAGAAGGAATCCTTTTATCTATTTCTGTTAATATTTCCCCTAAGCAACTGGAAAGTGCCGCTTTTGTTAAGGAGGTACGCACCATTTTACACGATGTTGATTTATCCGGTATTCAACTGGTGCTGGAAATAACAGAGCGCTCCTTGTTAAGTACTTCGGGACGGATACTGGAACGTATCCGGGAGCTGAAACAAATGGATATTAAAATGAGTATGGATGATTTTGGTATGGGACACAGCTCTATGATGTATCTTCAGGAAAATGTATTTGATGAAGTAAAGCTGGATGGTAGTCTTGTATATCATATTCTGGACAATGAACGATCCCGGGATATTGTACGTGGAGTTACCAGGCTTGCTCAATCGATGCATTTTCATGTGGTAGCAGAATTTGTGGAAACAAAGGAACAGATGGAATTGCTAAAATCACTGCATTGTGATATTTTTCAGGGCTATTATTATGGCAAGCCTTGCAGCAGTGCTGAGTTTATTGAGTATTATCTGAAACAGAATATCTGATATTGTAAGTATATTCAATAGGAAATGCTTATAGGTGGTTCAATTTCGTATAGCATATCTTTCTAATTTAGGCTGCAAGTATAAAAATTTGTTTATTGTAAATATAACAGGGATTTGTAGGAAGCGAGTGGTTGTGGCAAAGCTGCTTTTCAGATTATACAACTAAGGACTACATGATAAAGGCTGATAGGATGACATTACACAGGGCCGGTGTGGTGTCGGATAATCAGTTTTTTATTTGCATAGATTTACTTATGAGCAGCTTTTTAAAAATTTAGTTCGTATAGCAGTTTTTCCTTTTTCTTATGACGAAATATTACCTGTTGTGGGGAAACAGGAGTGCATGCAGCTTTTTATAAAAATAAAAAAATTAAACATATTTTAGGAATTACAACATTTCTTTTCGTATATAAGAGTGTAAGGAATAACCT
>ENA-OWPN01002276-OWPN01002276.1-human-gut-metagenome-genome-assembly--contig:-NODE-2276-length-12340-cov-3.178592_pt1 | contig 12340 bp, 8 predicted proteins | sample MGYA00248266_ERZ651850 | MGnify/ENA primary metagenome ERZ651850 (study PRJEB26924, sample SAMEA4378296) | human gut metagenome | biome: human gut; feature: human-associated habitat; material: faeces... | reverse complement strand
CACTGCTTACGAATGGTAGCCGCATACTCCTCCTTCCATTCCCAGGCACGATCCAGAAACTTCTCACGTCCGATATCATAACGGGAAATCCCTTCATTTTTTAAACGCTCATCCACCTTAGCCTGTGTCGCAATACCGGCATGATCCATCCCCGGCAGCCAAAGCATATCATAGCCCTGCATCCGCTTGTAGCGGGATACGATATCCTGCAGCGTAGTATCCCAGGCATGTCCCAGATGCAGCTTTCCGGTTACATTGGGTGGCGGTATTACAATGCAGAAGGGATCCTTACTCTTATCCCCTGCTGTAAAATAGCCGTGTTCAATCCAGCTTTTGTAGTGATCCATCTCAACCTGAAGATGATCATATTTTGCTTCTAATGTCTTTCTCATAGCTCACTTCTCCTTTTATTTTCCTGTAAGGAATTCATCCTTTAAAATGCTCATCAATCGCATATCGTGATATTCCCCATCACTCAGCATCGTTAACCTGCGAAGGATTCCCTCCTCCATAAAGCCGCAGTGCCTTAAAACCGCTGCACTTGCCGTATGCTCCACAGCCACATAGGCTTCGATACGCCGCAGCCCGACATGTACAAAGCCGGCTTGTACCAGTGCATATACAGCCTCACGCATCAAGCCCTGATTCCAATAGTCCGCATGCAGCAGATAACCGATTTGACCGATATCCTCATCAAGCGTGTGAATATCCAGATTTCCAATCACCTTGTCAGCCTGCTTATGCACCATAACCCAGGGTGTCGGAACCCCGCGCTTTTCCCAGGTCAGGAAATAGCCGTGTATGCTGTTCAGGGTTTCTTCTATATCCGTGTGAGGCTGCAGGGTCAGATAACGCATGACTCGTGGATCGCTGTAATATGCAAACATATCACAAGCATCACTCTCCTCCACAGGACGAAGCAGCAGCTGCTCTGTTTCCAAACAGGGCATATCCAAATGCATACCATCACCTCCCGAATATAAAAAAAGCGCCCTCCAAAGGACGTTGTTCACGTGGTACCACCTTATTTCACACAGCCATGCCATGCCTTGACCACGTTAACGCCGTGTTTCACGAGTATTCCTACTCTGCTTTCAGAATACCTGCTCCAAGACTACCTTCCTGCAGCTCCAGCACCTTCTTCCACCAACCGAAAGCTCTCTTTGCCTGAAATCTGCCATACTCCTTCTCTTCTAACGCATTTACTTCCTTATTATAAACAAAAGACTGCCGGTTTTCAACCTCTTTTCTCATTTTTAAAGAGGTTCGACAGTCTGCTGGTTCCTATTTATTCAAATTCTATCAAGATTACAGAACAGGCACGATAATTACAGCAGCCCATACGAGAAGTGTACAGGGATAGACTGCTGTAACGATGGAACGCCGTTTTCCTTTATATAATCTTCCTGCATCGCCGTATTGTCACGCAGCAGCAATAAGCTGCAGCTTATACAGAAGGTAAGATGATCAGTGTACGTTCGGTTACGTCCTTATTGTTATTAACACAGCGAAGCGCTTCCTCAGTCACATCATAGCGCTGTGCGATCGTCCCATAGGAATCATTTCCCCGGGCAACGACCATACGGTAGGATGTATACGTGGTTTCATCGTCTTCAAACAAATCTTCGAATTCAGACATAGCGGCATCCTGTTCTTCCGGTTCGCTTTCTACTTCCCCATCCGCAGCCTGTGATTCTGTAGAAGCAGGTGCAGAGAGCTGTTCCAATGTATGCAGGGTATTTTCAGCTTCATCAGTCTGTTGAGCTGCTTCTACCGGTGCGTTCACTGCCTGCTGTATGGGTACTTTTGTATGCTCCTGTGGCACACTTGCTTCCGTATAGGTCTGCGGTGCGGCTTTTGCCTGCTCCTGCAGTCCATGGATTCCCATAAGGATCGTAAGATGCAAGCCGTTGTCTGCTGGTACTGCCTGATATTCCTGAATATCCAGATAAAACCGATCCTGTGACAGCTTGTGATTTGGCGCCAGCACATCCATTTCCAGAATTTCCTGGTATTCCTGTAGCGCTCCTTCTTCATTGATATAGCTTCCCTGCACTGTTAAAGGCCCAACAGCACGGATTCCTTCGGCTTCTTTTTGGTATTCCAGAGATTCCCGAATCTGCAGGGAACGCGGCTCTTTGACCTGATCTGCGAATTGCAGCTCTTTTTCTATTTTCATTGTTTTCATAGCGTAGCCTCCTACCATTATGTATGCGCCGCAAGAACAAAGTATGCCTGCATAATCCCATGTGTTTGTTGTATGGCATCCATGTTTAAGTGTGCTAGTTGTAAACAGATTCCTAAAAAAGCAGAGGACTGACGATTCCCGACAGAAGGGCTCAATGCTTTACATACGCAAATGCTTCCCATGGCATAGGCAGACCTGTAAAGGATATACGCTGAAGCTGGATAGGCGGATACAATATAAAAGTAACACCCTGCTTCAAAATATTAGGCATCTTATTGGGCGTCTTTTATAAGGAATATACGATAAAAGCCTGCAGGATTCCTTATCCGCTATTCCCTGCTGTTTACAGTCACATATTTCAAGCTGAATGCTGCATATGCCTGTACTTGATTCAGGTAGCTTATTTTCCTGGCGTTCCTCTGTCCACAACAGATAAAATATGGTAGAATAAACAGGAAAGAAATGAGGATGACAACATGATTACCATTGAAAGAACAAGTGTAATGAATTTTGAGAATGCCATTCGCGGGGCACGCAATCCGATGAACAGCTGGAATCGTATGGACAGCTTTTATGATGAACAGGGAAAATTTGTCATGGGGCCCAATGATTTGAATCTGGCACAGCGTTTGACTAAGGCAGGCAGCGATCACCGTAAATTCATCCGTCAGATTTTTGTCTCTGTGGATTTCACCGCGCCTCTCTACTGGTGGAAGGAATATGATACCTATAAGGTCGCAACCGTAGCGAATTCCACCTCTACCATGCATAAAATCGCAAGCAAACCGTTTACGCTGGATGATTTTTCCCATGAATATATGAATGAGAAAGCATTACAGGCTTTACAGCATACGATTACCATTCTGGAGGAGCTGCGGCAGGAGTACCTGCAGACGAAGGATAAGGAAATCTGGTACAGCATGATTCAGCTATTGCCAAGCAGCTACCATCAGCTGCGCACCTGTACCCTGAATTATGAAACCCTTATGAATATTTATTATGCAAGAAGATCACACAAGCTGGAGGAATGGCATACCGTCTGTGCCTGGATTGCTTCCCTTCCATATGCAGATGAGCTGATTCTTGCTGTAGAAGAAAAATAAAACAGAAAAGACAGAAGTGAGTCACCGACCAAAGTCGCGGATTTCAGCCTCTGTCTTTTTTATGCGATGAACACAGAGAGAAGCAAGTACTTGTAGAGGCTGTAAAGTCCTTGGAGGTTACAATCCGTATCGGTACATAGTACGTTAAAAAGGAATGGTTCAGGTCATAGCAGTTCATTCACGGATACAATCAGCGAACAGGGTCAGATTACCGTATGATACCGGAAACCGATGATTACAAGCCACATAATGTAATTGACTAATCCATATCCATACCTTGGAATCGTGCGGTTCTATGCGATTATTGTCCCTTTCGGTAATCATAGACCTGTTTCAAAATACCAAATAGTATAAAAAGGGAAATCGCTATCATCGTGAGACCCTTAAAAAAGCCCTCAGCTCTCATTATGGCAACCCCCACCAGAAAGCAGCCGATGATTATAAATCCAAAAAACAGAACCAGCACCAGTATAAGCGGTATCCGGATCCAGAGAGAAACCTTCTTATTCTGGGCAGTATACACGGTTCCCTCCATTACAAGCTCCATAATAAACTCTAAAAGCATATCCATAGCTTCTCCTCCTTCAGTTATCATATCCTTCCTGCATGTGTATGCAGTTATTCTCTGTATCGATTACAAGATGCTGTAATGTGGGACATACTTTACCACATTACGCGGCAATGCGCCTGGCTGTACACACCTGCTTATGATATCACGGCAGCCCAAAACCCTGTTTCTGCACGTTATACTGCCTTCCTATCTGGTACATAGAGCTTTACCAGCTGATCAACAGATGGGTTTCCCATGAAAGCTGTTAAGCACTTTAATCATCGTATAAAACGATTTCAGCATTCCTTACTGCCGTTTACGGCTCCATTCCATTATAGCATAGGTTTTCCTTCCGCTATAGAGGATTCTTTACGGAAACAAAAAAAGCTGTATGAACGATGCATCAGCACCTGCTACAGCTTTTTTATGCTTTCTTGATAATCAAAGTTTCTGCTTCCCATAGCTGTCCTGTTTTCAGAAGCTGCTTCAGGAAGTAAACAGCGGAATAAGATAATTCCAGATTTCCTCCATCCCCTGCTTTTCTACAGCAGAGAACGGGAATAACGGTTCATCCGCATTCAGCATCAGCGTCTTACGGATTTGCGCAAAGTGATGGGCGCGCTTGGTCGGGGGCACCTTATCACATTTGGTTGCCACAACTGCAACCGGAATTTCATAATAACGGGCAAATTCCAGCATCGTCATATCATCATCCGTCGGCTTATGTCTGGCATCCACCAGAATTACAACGCCCTTTTTCTGCGTCCGTTCAGAGAAATAATCCTCCATCATCTGCCCGAATTTGATCAGCTGTGTTTTGGAGATATTCGCATAGCCGTAGCCGGGAACATCCACAAACATATACTTATCATCCAGATTGAAAAAGTTCAGCAATCTGGTCTTGCCTGGCGTATTGCCGACATAGGCCAGCTTCTTGCGTCCGCACATGGCATTGATGAAGCTGCTCTTACCGACATTGCTTCTTCCTGCCAGAACGATTTCCGGAAGCGTTGTATCCGGCCATGATTTTTTATCCGGTGCGGAAATGACCAGCTCCGCTTTCTGAAATTGTATCATGTTATTTTACCAGGGCAACATCCAGCACCTGGGATACACGCTCCACCGGTACGAAGTTGACACTTTCCTTTACCGTTGCCGGTACATCATCCAGATCCTTGACATTAGCCTTTGGAATGACGATTGTCGTAATTCCGCAGCGGTGTGCAGCCATGGATTTTTCCTTCAAACCGCCGATTGGCAGGACATTCCCACGCAGTGTCACCTCTCCGGTCATCGCCAGGTTGGCTTTGACAGGTGTATCACTCAGAGAAGATACCAGCGCTGTTGTAAGCGTTACGCCGGCACTCGGACCATCCTTTGGCACAGCCCCTTCCGGTACGTGGATATGAATATCGTTCTTTTCAAACACTTCCGGCTTAATTTTATACTTCTTGGCATTGGCACGCACATAATCGTAGGCAATGGATGCGGATTCCTTCATAACATCGCCAAGCTGACCGGTGATGACCAGCTTTCCCTTACCTTCGAAATGATTGACCTCAACCTGCAGCACATCACCGCCGAAGGAGGTGTATGCCAATCCGGTAACCGTACCAATCTGATCCTTAGTTTCCCGCTTGCCATATTCGAATTTCTCGTGACCGAGCCATTCCTTCACAAGCTTTTTGGTAACCTTGATACTGCGCTTACTGTCCTTCAGAATTGCCAGCACACTCTTACGGCATACGGTCGCAATCACACGCTCCAGCTGACGGACTCCGCTCTCTCTTGTATAATAACGAATCAGGAAGCTGATCATATCATCATCGATTTTCAGCTGGGAAGCCTTTAGACCATTTTCCTTGATCTGCTTCGGCACCAGGTGGCGTTTGGCAATTTCCACCTTCTCCAGCTCAGTATAGGAGCTAAGCTCAATGATTTCCAGACGGTCACGCAATGCGTTTGGAATATTTTCCAGGTAATTAGCCGTTGCGATAAAGAGCACCTTGCTTAAATCATAGGGCTCCTCAATATAATGATCGGAGAACAGGGAATTCTGCTCCGGATCCAGTACCTCCAGCATGGCGCTGGCAGGATCTCCCTTATAATCACTTGCCATCTTGTCGATTTCATCGATCAAGAAGACCGGGTTCACCGTACCTGCTTTCTTCATTGCCTGTATAAATCTTCCCGGCATACTTCCCAGATAGGTTCGGCGGTGTCCTCTGATTTCAGATTCATCCTTGACACCACCCAGCGATATTTTCACAAATTTACGATCCAGCGCTCTTGCGACGGATTTCGCCAAGGATGTTTTACCGACTCCTGGAGGGCCGACCAGACAGATGATCGGAGCACGCAGTGAATTTGTCATCTGCTTAACAGCCAGATATTCCAGAATGCGCTCCTTGATTTTTTCCAGACCATAATGATCTGCATCCAGTATTTCACTTGCCAGATTCAAATCCTCATTATCCTTGGATTCCTGCCACCATGGCAGATCCATCATCCAGTCGATATAGGTTTTGATAACACCTGTTTCTCCACTTGCGGCAGGCAGCATCTCATAACGGGACAGCTCATCTCTGATTTTTTCCTTAATGCTTTCCGGGTATGGATTTTCATCCAGACGCTTGCGGATTGCATCCACGTCCTTATCCGTATCCGGAACATCACCAAGCTCCTCCTTGATTGCCCGCATCTTCTCCCGCAGATAGTATTCCTTCTGACTCTCTTCAATTCTTGTTTTTACTTTATCATTGATTTTATTCTCAATCTGTGACAGTTCCTTTTCACTCTCGATTTCCTGAAGGATCAGGTACAGACGGTCATTTACACCGCGTGTTTCCAGCAGCTCCTGGCGCTTTTCCAGTGTAAATGGAAACAGCTGAGCAATCTGGTCGGAAAGTACCGGCGCGGAAACACCCTTCGCCAGCTCATTGATCATCTCTTTTGGAATGGTCTGGGAAACCGCCTCAATTTCTTCAAACTGCTTGGCGATTTTTCTTACCAGTGCTACCTCCTCCATCGGATCCTGTGCGATATCTGTTTTGATTTCCGCCGTTACACTCATCAGCGTATCATCATTGATAATCGTATGCAGCTCCACACGCTGTATACCTCTGAATTTCACACGCAGATAACCATCCATTCTGCGGATATGTTTGATCTGACAAAGAGTACCATAGGAAAATACGTCATTCACATCAGGTTCTTCCAGAGCCAGATCACGCTGTGCAACCAGGACGACCTGGCTTTCGTATTTTTCCTGTGCTTCCTCTACTGCACGCGTAGATTTTTCTCTACCCACATCGATAATGACTTCCTGATTTGGAAACACTACAACACCGCGCGTACAGACCAGTGGAAGCTGTACAATTGGATTTGCATCATTCTCATTCATGATTCCTACACTCCTTTCCATAGGCAAAAAAGACGCGCTCCAGCGTCTTTTGCAGCACGATTACTTGCCGGTTGCTTCCTTGACAAGCTCTAATGCTTTGCGGATACGTAAATCATACGATACCGCATCGTTGGAAATCAACTGTTTTACCTGCTCAATCGGCATATTGTACATATTGGCGATATTTTCCAGCTCACTGTTGATATCCTCTTCACTTATTTCGATTTTTTCTTCCGCTGCAATAGCTTCCAGAACTAAACGCACTTTTACTTTATTAAAGGCATCCTTGCCCATTTCCTCACGGATCATTTCATCTGTCTGACCAGTTACCTGCTTGAACTGCTCCAGACCGAAGCCCTGAGACTGCAGACGCTGTTCAAAGTCACGAACAAGACTGTCAGTTTCTTCATCGATCATAACCTGAGGGATTTCTACCTCGGCATTATCCGTAATCGCTGTCAGAATTTCATTTTCAAATTTCTGCTCTGCCTGGTTTTTCTTGCTTTCCTCCAGGTTTTTACGGGAATATTCCTTGAATGCTTCCAGTGTCTCCACATTTTCAATCTCTGCCTGCTTTACCAGCTCATCATTAGCCTCTGGGAGAACCTTGGCTTTGATTTCGTGTACAGTCACCTTGAAGACAACCGGCTGACCTGCAAGCTCCTCTGCCTGATATTCTTCAGGGAAGGTTACGTTGATGTCCTTTGTTTCCTCGATTCCCATACCGAGAACCTGTTCTTCAAAGCCAGGAATAAAGCTTCCGCTTCCGATAACCAGCGGGTATGCTTCTCCCTTACCGCCATCAAAAGCAACGCCTTCCTTGAAGCCTTCAAAGTCAATAACGGCAGTATCTCCGTTTTCAACCTTGCCTTCTTCTTTAACAACCAGATCCGCAAAACGCTCCTGCAGACGTGTGATTTCCTCTTCAACATCTGCATCGCTTACTTCAACAGCTTCCTTTGTGATATCCAGACCCTTGTACTCGCCTAGCTTCACTTCCGGTTTTACAGTTACGTTGAATTTGAACGTTACCTTATCCTCATCAATGCTTTCGATATCCAGTGCCGGACGGGAAATCACCCACAAATCGTGTTCCTTGATTCCTGCACTCAATGCATCTCCTGCAACCTCATCGATTGCTTCCATCAATATATTCTGAGAGCTGATCTGTTTTCTCACCAGCTTTTCAGGAGCCTGACCCGGACGGAATCCCGGCAGGTTTACCTTTTTTGCCAGTTTCTTGAATGCCTTTTTCTGAGCATCCTTCCAGGTATCACCTTCGACAGTCGCTGTTAATTCACCTGTTGATTTTTCTTTTAATTCCCATGTTGAACTCATTGTTCATACCTCCTACGTATCAATCTCTTTGCATACAGCATTACATTTCATGCTTCCTTAATAATAATTCATAACCCCTGTATTGTGCAAGACCTTTTTCTTTCTCAAAGAGCAGCCATGCTTCCTGTTCCTCATAGGCATGGAACACATAGGCAGCCACCGCAGCAGCCAGAGGCAGCGCCTCATCCTCTTCGATGTTGAACGGCAGACGCAGATACGCCTCTTTCACCAGAGTCTCGACACACATCATCGTAAATGTCGGATTGTCATTCTCAAACCAGTCCTTCAGGTGGTTCACCGCCACCAGCGCACCATCACTCTCCATAGGAGCATCTATGCTGCAAGGAGAGAAGGTAACCTCAAGACCGTCGATATCCACACTGACCTCATCGGTGATGTTCTGTTCCATCATAGCTTCAATCATCAGCGAACGAACCAGATAGTGCGGCTTCTGAGAAAGATAGTCCGTAACAGCATCCATGTGATTACGAATATTACTTTTCTTCAATTGTTCAATCGCAAGAAACGCTTCCTCCAGAGAACCCTTCAGCAGAGTTTCAATGTCCTCTTCCCGAACTGCGGTGTCTTTCCATTTACACTCGCTGCGACACTGGTTATAGTATGCGATCAATGGTTCCTCATATTCTCTTGGAATATATGGCATGGAGAGTTCCTCATCCAGAATGGTATATGCCTCAGCATACTGCGCATCCTCTAGCAGTGCTTCCACCTTTTTCAGAATATCCTCATAATAAGTATCCATGGCTTCTCCTTTACGACTAAACATACACTAATATAGCATAATCGGCCGTTTTTATCAATTATAAAGTAGCTTCAGAACCTATTTTCGTAACATTTCCTTACACTTTCACATAATCCTGACAAATTCTTTGAAATCAGGCTTTCTTTTCCCGCTTTTTGTGTTCTGAAAAAACAGATGCTGCTGTACTGCCAATATGCTTCGCTGTATGATAAGCAGGCATTTTCATACATCTGGGAAAGCTTGTGCAGCTGCGCATGGCTTTATGATTTGTCTGTGAATGCAAATATGCTATACACACCGTCCCCTTCTTTGTAAAATAGCAGACTACCCCTGCAGTTTTCTTCATATCTTTCCTATATATTATATATTTCATAGCTTAGAGGCATCGTTTGGAATTGTATACATGTAAACTGCTGCTAAAAAACCATCACATGGATGGTTTCATATACAGGTATTAACGCTTAAAGGTTTTATTGCAGGCTTCCTGCTGTGAACCAGATTATCACGCCTTTTCATTCATAAAGCCGGCACTTTGCACGGCCATGCTGCTTCGCTTTATATAAAGCGTCATCACTTTCTCTTATCAAATCATCTATTTTCATGAGAGGATCGTTTGTATAGGATATGCCAATGCTGGCAGAAAGCTTCTGATAACAATCCTGTGTTTCAAATTGCTTTTGCAGCTGTTGAATCAACCGGTTTCCCTGTTCCAACAGCTCCTGTCCACTCATAATATCAAGCTTGGATACCAGAAATTCATCGCCTCCAAGACGCGCTATCAAATCATTGGGAAACATTTTTTTCAGCACCTCGGCACTGATCCGCAAAGCCTCATCACCAACCTGGTGTCCATATGTGTCATTGACGACTTTAAAATGATCCAGGTCTACATACAGTATGGATACCTGCTGATACTTGCGAAGATCTGTGTAATATTCATAAAAATACCTGCGGTTATATAGACCCGTCAGATAATCAGTATTGGAGTTGTTGCTTAGCTGCTGCTCTAACAGATATTCTTCTGTCATGTCACGGTAAATACACAGCACTCCGACCTCACTTTTGAAAATATCATATATGATTTCATGGCTTAATTCAAGGATTCGCCGGTCTTCCTCAAAGGTTAAGATGCTCTTGCCGTTCGCTTCCTTTTTTATTTTGCGGCTGCCTGTCACGATGCTGCGAAACCAGACATCATACTGCATGCCAATGATTTTCTCTCTGGAGGTATCAAAAAACTCTTCAAATTTATCATTTACATTGAGAACAGCTCCATCCTTGTCACGTATCAGTATTGCATACGGCATACTGTTTAAAAGGATTTCCATTTCCGTACTCATGTTTTCCAGATCAGTAATATCATGACCGATTCCAACACTGCCCATAAGCTTCCCATCAGGGGTAAACAGCGGAGATTTATAGGTACGAAACTGACGCAGACCATGCGGGCTCTTTACCAGCTCGTTGAATTGACATGTTTTCTTTTCTCTGCGTACGATATCCTCTGTCGCCGCACAGTCATCCACATCTACATCCCATACGGAGCAATGATCCTTTCCCTCAATATCAGCTCTGCTTTTCCCTACCGTATGACAAAATGCCCTGTTTACTTTCAAATGCAAACCGCTGTTATCCTTAAACCATACCAGATCGGGCATGCTGTCAATCAATGTATTCAGATACGTATCTAACAGCCAAGCCGATGTCTGCATCCTTCGTGCCTCGTATATGCAGTGAATACGTTTCACAATATAATCTTTTTGCGCAGCTTGTGAAATGACCTCATCCGCAGTCTCATAGCAGTCCTCACATACCTCATTTGCCGCATCCTTGATATACAGCAGGTATGCATTTTTCTTCATCCGTTCACAGTATGGCTGCAGCCTGCGTACCGGTAAAGCACACAAAATAATATCACTGTCATCCCATGAATCCTGAACGTTTGATGAGGTATGAATATGACAGTTTCTACACTGATGCGCAGCGAGTCCCTGCTCCAGGTATTTCTGAATATCTAAAGTATTGGATAAAACAGTTATGTTCACATGTTCACGATACATAGTTTTCTTCCTTTCCTACGGATTGAAGCTATGAAGTACAAGTTTCTTTGTATCTAATAATTATATTCCTTTTACGTGAACAAATCCACAATTTAAAAGAAATCTGTGCTTTTTTACAGGGAAGAAAAATATTTACCTTTTATTGTACAGTTTTCTGATAATGGAAGCAGAAATGGTGAGGGCAGTTATAAAAGATCAAGAGAACCGTCTTTTCAGATGGTAGCCCTGCCAGAAAACATTGGATTCTTATGCTTTAATGCCCTATTTCAATCATGCAGAATACACGGCTGTATCTCAGAGAAAGCAAGGGGTTACCTTGTTTAAAACGGTAGTATTTAAGACAGCAAAAAAGAATTCGTTATGCGGATATATCGTAGACATTGCGGATATCAAGGCTTGTACTCTATGAATGATGTATGCTGAATGTATGCCAGGCTTCAAAACAATATAAAAAAACCCGATGATTTCGGGTGTTTTTTCGAATGGCGTCCACAGCAGGATTCGAACCTGCGACCGCACGCTTAGAAGGCGTGTGCTCTATCCAGCTGAGCTATGTAGACATCTTAGCGCCTAATAATAATACCAAACTTTCTTTCAGATTTCAACAGTTATTTTGTTTTTTTATATAAAATGCACGTAAGAATCCTCAAACAGAATCTATTTCATCATGCAGATATGCAAACAGACTTTCTCTGTGAAATAGTAAAGCGCTATATCTTTCATATAAGTATGGCTGAAATTATTATCCATATACATCACACCCAATATCGCGAATCATTGAATTTGCTTTCCTGTTTTATTGTCCCCCTTTCTATCATGCACCTCCCGCAAAAGCCTTATACCAGTTAGTGCATAAAAAACAGGTGGTACACCATATCTGGGATATCTAAATTATCGTGGGGAGAAAAGGTGCCTCTAAATTATCATGGGGTTTA
>ENA-OWPN01002274-OWPN01002274.1-human-gut-metagenome-genome-assembly--contig:-NODE-2274-length-12350-cov-3.094917_pt1 | contig 12350 bp, 16 predicted proteins | sample MGYA00248266_ERZ651850 | MGnify/ENA primary metagenome ERZ651850 (study PRJEB26924, sample SAMEA4378296) | human gut metagenome | biome: human gut; feature: human-associated habitat; material: faeces... | reverse complement strand
GACCGGGTATCTTTGCGTCAGTCATTATGATAAAATAGCTTAGTCTGGGCAGGTGTTCCGCTCAGACATCATATTTTGGCAAGTATTCTACGTTATAAATTCCGTAATATTTATTGACAATTCTGCGGATATCTTCAAAATAATTTGCTTGTGTCGGACTTCCTAGTGTACCGCTTCTCAACGAATAGGGGTTCTCTTCATAATAAGTGATCATTTCTTTGGTCACGCCTGCAAAATAGGGAGATTGCTCATAATAAAGCGGCATCTCCACACCCTTTGACACCACAAAGTCAACACATTCCTGTTCGGATAGATCAGACAAGCGAACACCGGTTTTGACATACTCCGAAACTGGATGATCAGTTTTCCAGATCAGCACCATAATCAGTATCGTTGCAAGAAAAAGAAAAAACATTTTCTTACCGCGTGAGGGGTTTTTCATGCTGCCACCTCTTCAAGAATGATTGATCAGATAGAATGTTCCAAAATACGAAACAGCTGCAAGGTGGTTTCTCTATTTTGACAGAGACGCATTGCAACGGCCAAACCTATGACTCGCTGTGGAAAAAGGTATCCATCAATATTTTTAGTTGTTCCTGCTGTTTGGGTGTCAGTGCATGGAATTGACGCATCAAATCAGTGGCGTTATCCCACTCATGGTAACGCAATTCATTGGTCAAGAGCTGCTCCGGGGAGCATGGCAAAGCATTGCACAGTGCAATGAGCGTCTTCAAGCTGGGGGTTTTGATGCCCGCTTCCAACTGCCGAATATAGACTGGTGTGCGCTCGCACAGCTCAGCTAGTTGATCGGAAGTCAAGCCGCGCTTTTTTCGTTCTTCTCGCAAGGCTTCTCCAAACTTCTGCAAATCCATCGTTTTCCGTCTCCGCCATTTTAGATACATTTTAGTATGCTTCAAGCATAGTCAAAAATGTATTTCGCGAATAGTAGCTAATAGAATACAAAAATGTATTCTATTTTTTACAAACGGATTGCACCTGATATGAGAAAGATGTATAATAAAGGAAAACATCCCGTGCATACGGGCAAAGTATCAATGAAAGGCAGGAGGGATGCCCTATGTTTAAAAAACTCATTTCCAGCCTACTGGCTGCAAGCATGCTGGCGACCTTTGCGAGTGCAGCGTCAGGCAATCAGCAGACAGCCCAGCCGTCTTCCCACGCGATTTACGTCGATGGAACGAAGGCAAATGTCGCAGCGTATGAAATCAATGGCAACAATTACTTCAAACTGCGTGATATTGCGGCTATCGTGAATGGCAGCGAAAAGCAGTTCGAGGTAAGCTGGAACAACGATGCACAGCGTATTGATTTGACATCCGGCAAAGCTTATACGATTGTAGGCGGCGAGCTGGGCGCCATCGGCTCCGCATCCAAGAAAGCAGAGTCTTCGACGGCAGTCGTTTACAAGGATAATGTCAAGATGGACTACACCGGCTACAACATCGACGACAACAACTACTACAAGCTGCGCGATGTCTGCGAGTCCTTTGATATCGGTGTTAACTGGGACGGCGCGAACCAGCGTGTTGACATCCTGACCGATGAAAGCTATGTGGATGACAGTCAGGAGACCGAGCAGCCGGATGAACATGAGGGCCAGATTTACCTCAGCGGCGTATGGATTGACGGCATTGCAAAGGTTGACGACAAGGAGACTGCCCTGATCGTTAATGGTCAGGAGTATGGGCCGGATGATAAGTTCGTTTTGGACGGCAAGACTTATATCGTTGCATGGAATCCGATTTTCAAGGATCAATTGATCCCCGTAGATTATGAAGATCCGAATGAACCTGAAGTCAATGATATTCCTGAAATTCCAAGCTATCTAAAAATGAATGAGTTCACCGATGATTATCTGGCTTATCTGGAGAACAGCGGCGAGCCAATCATTACCAAGACGATTAAATACCAGCTCTATTACAAAGGCCGCCCGTTCCAGCACGCTGTTAAATTGGCTGTTGAAGATGTAGATCGTAATGTTTTCATCACAATGTTCGAAAGCAATTCGGATGGCTCCGGCGAATTTAAAATCTCGATGACGCAGAGTGACTATGAGGCTGAGATGAACGATGAACTGGAGTTTTACGTCGACATGGCAAATGGTGGTGCTATGGAAATCGACGGGGGATATTATACGCTGGGAGGCGGTTCTATTCAGGAATTTGGCCTGACTGGTGCTCGTCTACACTATCAAGTGATGAAAGGATGACAAATGTTCAAAAAGAACCATCCTCAGGGTGGTTCTTTTCTTATCTTTGCTACTCTGCCACAAGTAGATTTTTTCGACGTTCTGAATGAGGTTTAGCACACTTTTGAATCGCTGATCCTGATAAACTTTTTGGGTACGGTTTAGCTGCAAAAAATGCTTATATTTGAACCGAATAATTGTCCACCTATTGGCTCTTTTAAGGTGAAAAATAAGTGCGAAAATTCTAAAGAAAATAAGGGCCTTTCATGCCCCTTTTTTCTGGGCAAAAAAGCACCCTAAATGGGAGAGCCTCTGAAATGGCGTGTCGAATGCCTAAAACCCTAGACAGCGTCTAGCATTTTGCGCATCGGAAAGTGCGAAAATTACTCGAATTCAAAATTCAAGGATTTTCGCAGCGAAAATCCTTGAAAAAATAGATGCCCTAGACGGTCAGCTTCGCAGCATTTTGACAGGCTTGCACAAGCTCACATTTACATTAGAAAATTACAGCAATTTTTCCCTCATGCGTGAACCTTGAGATTGTGAAGCATCTTGATAAACTCAGGGTTGTTATGATCCACAATGTTGCTATGTCCCATATCCAGAATATCGATTTTTGCCATTTCATCCTGAGTCAACGAAAAGTCCCAAATATCAAAATTCTGCTCCATGCGTTCTTTATGCACAGTCTTGGGGATAACTACCACGCCCCAGTGAGACTTGGTGATTTTCCTTCCTTTGTCATTGATGCCTTTATCCCCGAACGTCTGGTAGAAAACAAAGTAATGATCCTCATCGAAGATAAATACTTCCAAACTCCCTATTATTTTCTCTGCTTGAATAAAGATTGGGAGAAATATCTGTTCGATAATGCAGTTGATATGATTCTTTTTGCATGCTATACTAATTTTAACAAAAGAATTTGTGATTTGCCTGTTTTCCGTAGCTGTAATTAGTAAGGGGGCTTTTCAATGTCTTTACCCTACTTTTTAACACACCGGCTGGTATTTTCTAGCTTTTCTGCCGAGGATGTTTTGCAGGTAAAAGAAAAACTGAAAGCGAAAAACATTTCCTTTCTTGTCAAAAAGAAACAGTCAAACTTGAGCGAAGGCACATTCGGACAACTCGTTGAAAAGCAAATCGCATACGATGTCTATGTACCGAATGAGAACTTTGACCGCGCAAAGCATATGTTAAACCTGCTATAAATCCAATACAACCAGAAAAGCGCTTAAACTGAACATTCAAATGGATTTGAAGTTGAAGAAAGAAGCAGAGGTTGTCCATATGTTCCTGCATCAAATTGCACTGGATGAAACTGTTCCAATGTCAAATTCACTTTGTACTGAGCTATCATTATGTGAACATCTCCTCAAAGCAAAAAGAAACCGTGAACAAGGAGCAAAAGGAATTCCAGCGATGGAAGTTTTGGCTCAAATAGATGACATAATTGACAAAGTGGAAGCACATGAATAATCATAGAAAATTCTATCGTCTGATACAATCCTCATGATTGATTGACTCAGGATATCAAAAATAAAAACAGATCTCTCCATCTTCAAGTTGGAATGATCTGTTTTTTTAATTTATAAACAATGAGAAAAAAATAAGAAAAATGATTGCAGAACATTTGTTCGTATGATATAATATCTATAGAAATAAAAAATACGGCAGCGTATGGGAGCGCCAACTCCCACACGCCTGCGCAGGTGAATCAGCCACCTACACAACGGATTACTCCGCACCGTGAAACCAGTATACCCTTTTTTGACCTCTTTGACAAGATGGGGACTGTTTTGCGGGGCGTATTTCGCATTCGGTTCAGACCTCCGCACCGTGTAGGCCACAAGCCCTGCATGGTATTTTTTGTTTGATGTATTTTAACCATCCGACAAAAGGAGGAAGCAACATGAACACCAAGTTTGAAACCGTATTCCGTACCTATTCCTATCGCTTGTACCCGACCAAAATGCAGCAGCTGGAACTCAAAGCACTGTTTGACTTGCAGGATCATGCGTTTAACGACTGGGCTGACCTTGCCAATCGCGGTGTCGCACAGGGCAAAAACTACGAGACAATTCAGAAAGAGATTGAATCCCATGAGATTCTCACCGAACGCCGGGAGGATCGTTATGCACTCAGCGTCACTCGCAGCCATGTGCTGATACTGGCACGCCGTCTCTATGACCACCAGATTGAGCGCATTCGTTTTCGCCTGCCTGACCGCCAGCAGCGCTCGTTTACCTATAAGACGGTTGGCATCAGCGAGCATTATCTGGTTATTCCATCGATCGGTACAATTGCCATGCGCGGCTATCGTCCGTTTCCTGATCATGCAGAGCTTCGTTATGCTAAGGTTCTGGTAGACTGCTATGGTGCCGAATACCGTGTTGATCTGGTGCTGGCGGTCCTGCTCCCGATTGCAGAAGAGCAGCCGGTGCATTATGAAAAGGTAGTCGGTCTGGATTACACGCAGAACGGTCTGTATGTCACCAGTACCGGTGAAAACGCTGGTTATCCGGGTTATCGCAGGATAGCGCAGGAACAGCTTCGCCGTCACCATCGTGCAGCAGCTCGGTTTCGTCCGGGCAGTCGTCGCTGGTACAAACAGAAACAGCGTGCCGCCAAGCTGGAACGACATATCGTACATCAGCGCCGCAACTGGCAGTATCAGCAGGCGCACAAGCTCTGCAAAGAACATGATGCGGTCTGTGTGGAGTCACTCGATCTCGCCGGCATGAAACAAGCAAATCCCTCGTTGGCGTCCAAGCTCAATGACAATGCCTGTGCCGCTTTTTTCCGTAAGCTCGAACAGATCCTGCATCAGAACGGCAAGAAACTGATCCGCGTGGACCAGCATTACCCATCATCCCAGATTTGCTCCTGCTGTGGCGCATATCTGGGCAAGCAGCCGCTCAGTGTAAAATCCATCACCTGTCCGCACTGTGGTGTGACCATCCGCCGTGACCACAATGCAGCCCGCAATATTCGTGACGAAGGTTTCCGTCATCTGGAGTAAGATCGTGTTGATCGCCCTCGGACGTCTGGGTGTGATACGCACGCGCGCGAGCCTCGTGAATGGCGTCACGAAGATTGTTTTTTGCTCGCAAAAATACCCCGTGGCAGACGTGCCGCGGGGTATCCACTCTTTTTTGTTAATTTTTATTGGAAAATTCCTTCCACTTTGAGCAAAAGCCATACACATTATTGCGGCGCTGCAGCTTATTATTTGCAACGACTTCGATAAAACCATAAGCAATCAGTTCGTCACGGTAGCGCCAGAAACTGCTGCGCGAAAAACCGCACTGAACTGCAAGATGACAAGGAAATTGAAAGTGTTGTTTTCCGTTCGCCACGTACATCATGCAAAGTAGTAATTTTGTTGTAGATGACGGCAATGTGTTCCATGCTTCCGATTTGATCATTGTTTCGCCAATTCGTATGTACTTTCGTTCCATACCAGTTTCTATCTTTGTAAACCAAGGCGGAAACGGAACCTTATTTCTTCTATATGGACTTCGTGGCATATTTATCACCATATTTCGTTGGGTCGGACAGATAATCCATCAATACGTCTAAATCAATTAATCTGCGACAACCGTTACCGACAGGAATTGATGGAATGACTTGTTTTTTTATTAAGCTGCGTATCATTCTGGCTGTTACAGCACTTGATGGATCAATCTGTTTTATTTTCTTTACAGCTTCATCTGCATATCGCAATTTCATGCTGTGCACTCCTTTCTGTTCTTTTATTCTACAAACCTATTGTAACACAGAAAAACCAGATTGAATATTCTCAAAATAAACCTAATTTTATTTTATATTTCTATGTTTTGGCTTTTGTTGTTTGTATTATTTTTTATTATAAAATGAAATTTGACAACAAACTTTTTTTGCATATAATTAAACGTAGGAGCTGATTTTATGGAAAATAAAAAACTTCATCGCGAATGTCCAAGCTATTATTATACAGCACGTCTTGATATAGAAAAAAACTCTAAAACACAGGGTGAGTGTATTCTTGTATTATCCAACCAATATATCAGCAATGATTATTGTGAGCATCTTTGGATCCATGATATGGTTTCTTCATGCGGTTTTCTGAATTCAGATTTATATCATTCACTCATGAGTGAGTATTCATTTCCTATTTATGGAATAAATTCTCCGCTTCCAGATGAAATGGAATTGGGACCTTTTCCATCGGATCGAAATGAAAAGGAATATCGACCAAAATTTTCTCCTGTTATTCAAGCACCTTTTACTTTATTCTGTGATTTTTTAGCCATAGATGTTCAAAAATTTATTTGTGAACTTGTTAATTATCTGCTAAACACATCCGAGCTATATCAAACAAACGAGATAGTTGATAAAAATCTTTTGAAAAGAAAATATGCTCCTTTTTCTCAAATGATAATGCTGGATGATATCATCGAAGGTCATTTGGAATTGGAAAAGACCAAGGAGTATAAACAATTATCGTATGAGGAAGCACGCCTCTTTTTAACTAAAACATATGAAGACGCTTGGTTTGATTTTATTTTGCTCCAGGAATATTGTAAGGCTTATATAAATCAACCTTCATTATATGGCGCACCGGGTTATTTTGATTCTTTTCGTCAACGGTATCAGGTTTTTGATTACTATCCTGTGCATGGCAAAATGAATGAGAATGCTGAGTTAGAAAAGCGATTACTGCGTGAACATTATTCCAACAAGGATAGTAACGGATTCCATACTTCTTTTCATGAGTTTACAAAAAAAATCCCTACTTTAAAGAAAAAAACAATAGTTGCTTCTAATTTCAGCGTTTTCTTGGCAGACATGCTTAAAATGATTATTGAAAATGGCTATACAATTAAAAAATGTAAACTTTGCGGCCGGTATTTTGTACCTATCGGAAACAATAATATTGAATACTGTTCTCGTATTCGTGAAGGCAAACAAACTTGTCGAGATATTGGCCCCAAACAATATTCACAAAATAAAATAAAAAATGATAAGGTGAAAAACGAACTGAAGAGAATATATAACAGATTGAGAAATCAAAAAGAGCGTTATCCGGAACAACCAGAATATGCAAAACAGTTTGAAGAATTCAAACAAAAGTCCAAACAGCTTGAACATTCTTACCGGGCTGGAGAATTATCCGAATCTGAGATGATGTCTGCGTTGGATATTTGGAAAGCGAGATGATCATCCAAATGGCAACAATCGAGAAACGGGGGCAAAGTTATCGCATCAGTGTTTCTGACGGATATGATATGAACGGCCATCAAATTCGCCATACCATGACATGGACACCGCCCATCGGTATGACTGCAAAACAGATTGAGAAAGAAGTCAATCGCCAGGCCGTACTATTTGAAGAGCAAGTCGAATTAGGACAAATATTAGACGGAAATATTCGTTTTTGTGACTTTTGTGAGCAATGGCTTCGTGATTATGCCGAGGTACAGCTTCGTCCTACTACCATTCGAAGTTATCGCCAAATTATTGATCGATTAAATCAGTCAATCGGCCATATTCGTTTAGATAAGCTCCGTCCAAAGCATATTATTTCCTTATATCAAAGTCTCTCGGAAGAGGGCGTGGCACAGCGTGCAATATCTCTTTCAAAAAATAAACACATCGACTTAAAGCAGATGGTTCGATCCAATGGTTTTACGATGGAATCCTTTGCAAAATCTTCAAATATATCGATCCGAACTCTTTGTGAAGCCTGTAATAATCGACCTGTTTCCATACAATCTGCAGAAAAAATCTGTCATACACTAGATAAAACGCTCGCAGAGATATTTATCATCCCAAATGTGAAACAAAAGTTGGATTCTTCCACGATCCGTAAGCATCATGCTGTCCTTTCTTCTATTTTATCCACTGCTGTTAAATGGCAACTGATTCCGTACAATCCGTGTGAACGTGTTCAACCGCCAAAACTAAGTCATAAAGATGTACTCTATCTGGATGAAAAGCAGGCCAGTCATTTGTTAGATCTTGTACAGTCTGATACATTGCAGCATCAGGTCATTGTTGTTCTGGCCTTATATACAGGCATGAGACGAGGTGAGATTTGCGGTTTGGAGTGGAAGGATATTAACTTCAAACATGCGATTATCAACGTCAGCCGTTCCTCTTTATACCTTCCGGGAAAGGGGATATTTACAGATGAAACAAAAAACACTTCTTCAATACGACCAATTAAAGTACCAGATCATGTTATCCAACTGCTTAAAAGATACAGACTGCAACAGAAAGAACAACGTTTGAAACTGGGAGATCGGTGGCAGAATTCAGGACGTATACTTGTCCAGTGGAATGGTGCGCCGATCCATCCCAGTACGGTAACGAATTGGTTTCATACCTTCATCTTAAATTCCGACTTACCGGACATTCACTTGCATAGTATTCGTCACACCAATATCACGCTGCAAATTGCCGGCGGCATTCCACTTACTACAGTAGCAGCCCGCGCTGGACATGCCAATTCCAGCACAACCAGTAAAATCTATGCCCATGCCATTCAATCATCTGAAGAGGCAGCTTCTCAATATCTGGATAACATTCTTCGTCCGAAAACACCCACGCATGGAAAAAAGAATATGTCATAAATGAGCGATATGCTTTCCATGAGATCATCAGTGAGCTGTAAAATAGTTTTATCCATTGTAAATGCCGCAACAAATATGGACATTATAGTGCAAGTTATCCTCTATTATCAGCAGTTATAAACACCAACGTAAACACCAAATAAACACCAACTCGCCGGTTTGGAAAATTGTAATGCCCTAAAAAGTACAAAAAACCCGTTATTTCTTTCGAAATAACGGGTTTTTGTGGAGCTTGCGGCCGGACTCGAACCGGCGACCTGCGCATTACGAATGCGCTGCTCTACCAACTGAGCCACGCAAGCAACAAAATCATCTGACAATACTTCCGTATGTCAGCCTTGATAGTATATCATGTTTTTTTGTTTTCGTCAATCTTTTTTTTATTTTTTCCTTGACTTTTTCTGGCTATCCGATATAATAGTAAAGTATCCTTGCTCATATCAGAGGATATGGGCCAAAAGTCCAAAAGGAGGTGCTAAGAATATGGCAAAGGTTTCTGGCAAGTACGAGACAATCTTCATTGTCAACCCCACGCTGGAAGAGGCAGCGGCTACCGCTGTTGTGGACAAGTTCAAGTCTCTCGTCGAGGCGAACGGCACGAACGTGGAAGTGGAAGATTGGGGCAAGCGCCGTCTGGCGTACCCGATCGAGGACCAGAACGAGGGTGTTTACACTCTGATCCGTTTTGAGTCCAAGCCGGAGTTCCCGGCTGAGCTGGACCGTATCTACAAGATTACGGACGGCATCATGCGTTCCATGATTGTCTGCCTGGACGACTAAGGCGGTGAACAATCAATGCTCAACAAGGCTATTCTGATGGGTCGTTTGACCCGCGATCCCGAGTTGCGCCATACGCAATCCAACATGGCTGTGTGCTCGTTCTCCCTTGCGATCGACCGCGGTCGCAAAGATCAGAACGGCGAACGCCAGACTGACTTCATCGACTGTGTCGCATGGGGCCGTCAGGCAGAGTTCGTTTCACAGTGGTTTACCAAAGGTGTTATGGCGATCGTAGTCGGCCGCATTCAGTCCCGTCGCTGGACGGACCAGAACGGCAACAACCGTATTGCAATTGAAGTAAACTGTGATGAAGTTTCCTTTGGCGAGACCAAAAAGTCCCGCGAAGCAAACGCCGGTTATGCCGGCGGCGGTTACGGCGGCTATGATAACGGATCGCAGATGCGGCCCGAGCCTGCCGCGTCTCAGGTAACTCCGGCATTCGATTTGCCCGCGGGCGATTCGGATTTTCAGGAGCTGGCCGATGACGACGGCGATGTCCCATTCTAAACTGAAGGAGGTTACGCGACAATGGAAGAAACCAAGAAGGAATTCACGCCCCGTCCGGAGCGTGCAGAGCGCCCGCAGCGCGGCCGTCGCCGCCGCAAGGTTTGCGCTTTCTGTGTTGATAAAGTCGAGCACGTTGATTATAAGGATGCTGGCAAGCTTCGCAAGTATATGTCTGAGCGCGGCAAGATTCTGCCCCGCCGTATGACCGGTACCTGCGCTCGCCATCAGCGTCAGCTGACCGAGGCGATCAAGCGCGCCCGTCACATTGCTCTGCTGCCCTACACTGCGGAGTAATTACCGTTTCTATTATTAAGGATACACAAATACCGCTTTTCATGAGAAAAGCGGTATTTTTTTAATATCTATTCTGCTGCTTATTCCTCGGTAAAGGAAAAAATCTCCTCGACTGTCAAACCAAACACCTTTGCAATATCCATCGCGAGTTTGAGAGACGGATTGTACTGTCCGTTTTCCAGTCTGCCGATGGTTTCTCGGCGCACACCGACCAGCTCTGCCAGCCGCGCCTGATCCATACTGCGCGCGGCGCGCAGCTCCTTGATGCGTGTTTTCAGCATGGCGGTTATGCTGAGCGGCGTTCATAATATAGAAACGCCACATCCTGAAAAACGTTGATTGCCGCCATCAGCAACAGCGCATACTCATAGGGAATGGTCAGCGGAGCCTTATCTCCGAAGGCGATGTACAGCAAAAGTGCAAAGTTGAGCACATTGAACAGCAGGGAATTGGCTTTATAAGCATTAGCATGCGCGCGTTCATCTGCTTTTTCCACCCCAACACCGGTTTCCAGCAGAATCAGGCCAATCAAAAGCCCCATACTCACTGCAATCAGGATACCTCTCCATGGCTGTGCATCGATTGGGCCATATTGCTTGGCGAACAGCAGCAAGATGATAAGCACGCCCCAAGCGCCGGCATGGAGCAGCTTTGCACGGGTTAGTGTCATAATATATCCCTCCCACATGTGATATATTTGTATCTTTGTGTGATAAATATATCACTTCTTATACATGCTGTCAAGATACATTTCTTTATCCACAATATTGTGGATATTTTTTTGCACCGGGCAGGGGAGACAGAAAAAGGACGCACTTTTGTGCGTCCTTTTTTCTTATTCTTCTGTAGCCTCGGTGGATTCAGTCGATTCGCCGTCCTCGGCGGTCTCATCCTCTTCCTGCTTATCGGTGCGGGCAATCGAGATAACCTTCACGTCCTCGCTTGTGCGCATTACGATAACACCCTGGCTGCCTCTGCCGCATTCGCGGATTTCTTCACAGCCCGTGCGGATGATAACGCCGTCATCCGTGATAATCATCACATCGTTGTCGCTGTCCACAACCGCGATGCCGGCTACCAAGCCGGTCTTGGCGGTCAGATTATGCAGTGTCATGCCGCTGCCGCCACGGTGATGAATGGTAAACTCCTCAACAGGCGTGCGCTTGCCGTAGCCGTTCTCGGTAATTGACAGCACATAAGCGCCCTTACGCGCCCGCGCCGCGCCGACAACATAATCTCCTTCGCTCAGACGAATGCCGCGTACACCGGTCGCCGTGCGGCCCATCGCGCGCACTTCGTTCTCGTCAAAGCAAATCGCGCGGCCTTCATGCGTTGCAATCAGGATATTCTGCTCACCGTCGGTCAGGCGCACATCGACCAGCGCATCATCCTCATTGAGATTCAGCGCGCGCAGACCTGCGCGACGGATGTTCTGCAAGTCGGACAGCACCACGCGCTTGGCAACGCCCTGACGGGTGACGAAGAACAGGAATTTATCGTCTGCAAATTCCTTGATGGCGAACATCGCGGTGATTTTCTCGTCGCTTTCCAGCTCTAAGAGGTTGACGATGTTCATGCCCTTTGCCGAGCGGCCAGTTTCGGGAATCTGATAACCCTTGAGCTTATACACCTTACCGCGGTTGGAGAAGAACAGAATGGTATCATGCGTCGACGCGGTAAAGATATCCTTGGCGAAGTCCTCTTCGCGCGTGCTCATCGCGGACACGCCACGGCCGCCGCGCCGCTGCGCGCGGTAAACCGAAGTCGGCTGACGCTTGATATAGCCGAAATGGGTCAGCGTATAAGCGCAAGTCTGCTCCTCAATCAAATCCTCGATATCGATTTCGTCCGCGACATTTGCAATCTCGGTGTGGCGCTCATCGCCGTACTTCTGCTTGATTTCCTGCAATTCCGCCTTAACGACCGCGAGAATATTTGCGTCGCAC
>ENA-OWPN01002273-OWPN01002273.1-human-gut-metagenome-genome-assembly--contig:-NODE-2273-length-12361-cov-2.540143_pt1 | contig 12361 bp, 10 predicted proteins | sample MGYA00248266_ERZ651850 | MGnify/ENA primary metagenome ERZ651850 (study PRJEB26924, sample SAMEA4378296) | human gut metagenome | biome: human gut; feature: human-associated habitat; material: faeces... | reverse complement strand
TTGCTGCCGAGCCCGCAGGCTATGAAGCGTTCCGTTTGCTCGACCCGAATGCCGCAGAATGCACTGTGCTGGCCCGTGTGCTGGCGCACGCAGCACGCGATGCCTACGGCATGCGCATTTCCCCCGCCGCGGTGTACCGCTCGCTGCACGACATGCGCCGCGTCCTGCATCTGACCCACAGCGGAAGCCATATCCGCAGCCGCCTGCTGCACTTGGAACGCCTGATGGGAAAGACCGGTCTGGCTTCCGCACTTATCCGTCCGGAAGAGCCGCTGCCCGCCGACTGCGCCAATCAGGAGCACCGTGTCTGGACCGCAAATGACGAGGATCGCACGGATTCCTTCTTCGATTTGTTCGATGCTGCCGTGCCGCTGGCCGTTTCGCTGCAACGCGCCGTTCTGGACCGATATTATCAGCAAAAACCGCTCGATCCGCGCTTTTTCCCCACTGATTTCACCGGCAACGTTCCAAAAAAATAAAATATTTAAATCATCCGACAGGTTTCGTATGACTTCGCCCTCCTGTTTGCGTAAGCTATCCATTGTTACCAAACTGTAACCTTTGGATTGCGAAAGGAGGGAATATGGGGAGCACTTTTTCTCCATACTACCATCATGCGAAACCTGTTATCTTTTATTTTCGGCTTGTTTTCCGGCCTGCTGTACGGGTTGGTCCGTGCTGTCCTGCTGCTGGACCGACTGATCTGCCTGCTGTATGATCTGCCGTTGTGGTCCGGTATTGGCCGTGTTGTTCGCTCAGTCGGACGACAACGCGCAGCTTGCGCGCTTGCCGTATTCGTACCGTTATTTTTCGTACCCGGTACGCTGCTCACGCAAAACGGCACGATGATCTATGCCAACGATCGCCCGCTTGGTCTGGTGGAAAATTCGGACACGCTATCCGCGGCGGTAGCCGAGATCGAGCAAAGCGCCTCCACGCTGTCGGACGGTGCATATACCCTGCCGGTCTCGATTGAAACCTGTACCCTTCGCGCACCTGCATCCCAATTTCTAACCGAAGAAGAGTTGAAAAGCGACCTTATCGATGCCAGCGGTGAACTGGACACGCTGGCCGTCATCTCGGTCGACGGTGAGCGTGCCGGCGTATGCCGCTCCGCTGAGGATGCGCAGGCGTTGCTCGACCGAGTGAAAGCCCAATACACCACCGCAGCGGATGAAAACACGGATTTTCTGCAAACCGTGCGGGTGGATGAGGTAGTTGCGGAGACCGATCGAGTTTCCGACCTGTCCACACTGTATGAGCAGCTATCCCCACGGCTGGATGTAACCTCCACCCGTGCAGTGACCTATACCGAGTCCATCCCCTATGAAACCATCACCCGTGAAAACGACCAGCTGGACCAAACCTACTGCGCCACCATTCAGGAAGGAAGCGAAGGCGAAGCAGTGGTCACTGCCGAAATCCAGACCGTAGACGGACAAGAGCACGGACGCACCATTCTGGAACGCACGGTACTCAGCAACGCAACCGACGAGATTATTGAAGTCGGTACGCGCAATATCGGAATCGGCACCGGCGAATTTATGGTGCCCATCAGCAACTACACTTTCACTTCGGGCTTTAAATGGCGCTGGGGCAAGCTGCACAGCGGCGTCGATCTGGCGGCCGATGAAGGCACACCGGTGTATGCCGCGGACAACGGCAAGGTGATCGTGGCCGAAGACTCGGGCGACGGCTACGGCAACTATATCATTCTGGACCATCAAAATGGTTATAAAACCCTCTATGGGCACAACTCTCAGTTGCTGGTTTCCGTCGGCGACATTGTTGCCAAAGGCGATAAGATCGCGCTTTCCGGCAATACGGGTAACTCCACCGGACCGCACCTGCATTTTGAAGTTCATGTCGGTGATGAAAAGGTCGATCCCCAGCAATATATCAGCATTGCCTGACATACAAAAAACGAGCCGTCAAAACGGCTCGTTTTTTTGTACCTCTTGCAAGTATCTCATGTGCGGATGCGTGCACCCATTTCCGCGCTGGCATGGCTCAGCACCGGCAGCAGCACCGCGCATACAATCACACCCGCAAGCCCCTGCACCGCATTGAACGGCACGCCTGCCAACACAGCGGTCGCTGCCGCCTCAGCCGTACTGCCCATCAGCAGTTCCATGCCGGTTTCGTAGACATAATATCCCACAACCATAACGAGTTCCGCCGGAATGCCGCAGAGTGCTACGCGCACCGGCGTGGACATGTGTTCCCGCTTCACCATATGATGGTACAGCCAACCGCCAACCAGCGCGGTCAACGCCTTGATGGCAAACGTTCCCGGCACCCATGCCATATAACCACCAAACAAATCGGCCATCATGGAACCAATACCAGCAGCCACAGCTCCTAATCCCGGTCCGAGCAAAATGCCGCAAATCAGCACCATGCCGTCGCCAAGATGAATATAACCTTGCGTAGGAGTCGGAATTTTAATGATCATTGTGGCGACGGTGGTCAACGCCGCGAGTAATGCGGCTATAATGATGGTTTTGGTTTTACGATTCGTCATGTTATCAGCGCCTTCTTTCTGTTTTCTCTTTCGATGGTACTATTATAGTCCAACTGTGGCATTCAAGAAAGCGTCAGTTTTTATATTTTATATAATGCCAGATGCGCACATGAAAAAAAACAGCCGTCCATAAGACGGCTGCTCTTTTGCATATATAGTTTTTCTTTAACGCTTGTTGGAACGCTTCCAGATATGCATTTTCTCCGCGTCTGCAATCAGCTGCTCACGGAAGTCCGGATGCGCTATCGAAATCAGCGCCTCGGCACGCTGCCAGGCAGCCTTGCCCTTGAGGCTAACCATACCATACTCGGTTACAATGTAGTGCGTAGCCGAACGCGGGTCGGTTACGATCGAGCCGTTTGCCAGCGTCGGGCGAATACGAGATGCCACCGTACCGTCCTTCTGCTTGAAGGTCGAGGACAGGCAGATAAAGCTCTTGCCGCCCTTGGACAGATATGCGCCCATGACAAAGTCCAGCTGACCGCCCGTACCGGAAATCTGCTTAGTGCCGGCAGACTCCGCATTAACCTGACCGTACAGGTCGATATCGACTGCATTGTTGATGGAAATAAAGTTGTCAATCCCCGCGATGACATGCACATCATTGGTATAATCAACCGGCATGGATGCGCATTCCGGATTGTTGTCCAGGTAATCGTACAGCTTCTGGGTGCCGGCAGCAAATGCATACGCCTGACGACCGCGGTCGATGTTCTTGTTCCGTCCGGTGATCTTGCCTGCCTTGGCAATATCAACGAACGCATCGACATACATTTCCGTGTGTACGCCCAGATCCTTCAAATCGGATTCCGCAATCATGGCACCGATGGTATTCGGCATACCGCCAATACCCAGCTGCAGGCAAGCGCCGTTGGGAATCTCAGGCACAATCAGCTCCGCAACCTTTCTGTCCACCTCGGTTGCCGCAGCCGCACCCATCTCCGGCATGGGCGCATTATTTCCCTGGACAATCATATCCACCTCGGAAACATGGATGCAATCCTCCATGCCGCCCAAGCAGCGCGGCATATTCTCATTCACTTCTACGATGATCTTATCCGCCACATCGCACACGGCACGCAAATGCGATGCCTGCGGACCAAAGCTGAAAAAGCCGTGGCTGTCCATCGGCGCAACCTGCAGCATGGCTACATCGACGTGACCGATGCTCTCTCGATAAAAGCGCGGCAGTTCGGAATAACGCATCGACGAATAGAAGCCTGCGCCGGTAGCGATGAACTTGCGCTCAATACCGGACATGTGCCAGGAATTCCATGTCATATGTGCCGCAGGATCTTCAATCTTATAGATTTCCGGCACACGCATCAAAACACCGCCACGGAAATTGACGTCCGTCAGCTCCGGCAAACGCTTGGCCAGCGCCTGATCCAGCACGTCCGGGGTGCCGACACACCAGCCGTAATCCACCCAGTCACCCGACTTAACTACTTGAACGGCTTCTTCTGCTGTTGTCAGTTTACTTTGATAAAGTGCTGTGTAATCCATTTTGCCACAACCTCCATATTGTCTATTCTTTAACAATCTCAACCTATTATACTATATTCGCAAATACAGGTCAAGCAGGGGTTTGTATTACGCCAAAACATTCTCATGACCATCCCAAAACTTTTCCTTGATTTTCTGAAATAAAGTGGTACAATGGTAAATGACTTTCACGGCACAGTACGATAAAGTGAATTTAGGAGGGTTTCTAATGAAAACCAAAAAGCTGCTGGCACTGATGCTCGCCGGCGCGATGAGTCTTTCCATGCTGGCCGGCTGCGGCGGCGGAAACAATGGAGATACGACCACAGACACCAACGGCGACGCAAATACGGAAACCACCAGCGATCTGGCATATGTACAGGACAAAGGTAAGATGGTAATCGGCTATACTGTATATGAGCCGATGAATTACACCGATGAAAACGGTGAGTTTACCGGCTTTGATACCGAATTTGCCAAGGCGGTCTGTGAAAAGCTGGGTGTCGAGCCTGAGTTTGTAGAGATCAACTGGGATACCAAGGTTGTCGAGCTGGATGCCAAGAGCATCGACTGCATCTGGAACGGCATGACCATCACGGATGATCTGAAGGAAAACATTGCGGTTTCCGATCCGTATGTCAAGAACATGCAGGTCATTGTTATCAAGGATAGCAACAAGGATAAGTTTACCGACACTGCTTCCCTGTCCGGCGCCAACCTGGTTGCCGAGGCCGGTTCTGCCGGTCAGTCGGCAATCGAAGCGGATGAGAATCTGTCGCAGGCCAATCTGACCACTGTCACCAAGCAGACCGACGCGCTGTTGGAAATCGAGTCCGGCGCCTCTGACGCAGCGGTGCTCGACTGGACTCTCGCCAAGAGCATGATCGGTGAAGGCACAGACTTTGCCGACCTGATGATGATCGATGGCGTCGAGCTGTCGGTTGAGGAATACGGCATTGGCTTCCGCAAGGGCAGCGACCTTTGCACCGAAGTCAACAAGATTATGGCAGAGCTGGTCGAGGACGGTACGCTTCCCGCGCTGGCTGAGAAATACGGCCTGAGTCTTGCCGAGTAATCTATTACAATAAGAAAGATATGGCCGACGGGACAGCATTTTTATGCTGCCCCGCCTGCCTTTGTTTGGGGAAAGGATATTTTTTCATGTCTGCGTCTGTTATCTTTTCCAGCCTGACAAAAACCTTCGGCATCAACTGCCAGATCTTTTTTGTCACGCTGCTGTTTGCGCTGCCGTTGGGGCTTATCATCTCCTTTGGCTCAATGAGCAAGTTTAAACCGCTGGCCTATCTGGTCAAACTATTTGTCTGGATCATCCGCGGTACGCCGCTGATGCTGCAGATCATTATCATTTTCTACGGTCCGGGCCTGCTATGGGACGGTACGTTGCTGCCCCGCATCACTGCCACCTGCGTGGCCTTCGTCATCAACTATGCCTGTTACTTCTCTGAAATCTACCGCGGCGGCATCCAGTCCATCCCGCGCGGTCAGTATGAAGCAGGACAGGTTCTTGGCATGACCAAAAGCCAGATTTTCTTCAAGGTGACGCTTTTGCAGGTCATTAAGCGTGTCATTCCGCCTATGGGCAATGAGTTCATGACGCTTATCAAGGATACCGCGCTGGCCAATGTCATTGCCACCAAAGAAATCATCATGATGAGTAAGGAATATGCTACCAAGGGTCTGATTTGGCCGCTGTTTTCCACCGCTTTGTTCTTTCTGGTGTTCTGCGGCATACTTACGCTGCTGTTTAACTGGCTGGAAAAGAAAATGGATTATTTCCGCGTGTAAGGAGGTGCCGAAATGCCTATTCTGGAAGTACAAAACATCAACAAGAGCTTCGGCACCACCAAGGTGCTCGACGATATCAGCTTTTCGCTCGAACGCGGCAAGGCGCTGGCTATCATTGGCTCCAGCGGCTCGGGCAAAACCACCCTGCTGCGCTGCCTAAACTTTTTGGAGACGCCGAATGCAGGCCGCATCATTGTCAACGGCGAAACGCTGTTTGATGCTGCGGATCGCTCCTCCAAAAGCGATGAGGAAATCCGCAAGCGCCGTCTGCACTTCGGCATGGTGTTCCAGTCGTTCAACCTGTTCCCGCAGTACACCGCACTGGAAAATGTCATGCTGGCCAGCCTGCTGCTCGCCAAAGAGCGGCCGGACTACAAGCAGAACAAGCGTGCCATTCAGGAAGAGATTGAGCATCATGCGATCGAGTTGCTCAGTCAGATGAGTCTGGAGGGCCGCATGAACCATTATCCTCATCAGCTTTCCGGCGGTCAACAGCAGCGTGTAGCCATCGCGCGTGCGCTCGCGCTGCATCCTGACATCCTTTGCTTCGATGAGCCGACCTCCGCGCTCGACCCCGAGCTGACCGGCGAAGTGCTCAAGGTCATCCGTTCACTGGCAGATCAGCACACCACCATGATTATTGTCACACACGAGATGGCCTTTGCCCGCGATGTTGCCGACCACATTCTGTTCATGGATGGCGGCATAATCGTTGAGGAAGGCACTCCGACCGAGTTGTTTGAAAATACCCAAAATGAGCGTACCAAAGCATTTTTGAGCCGTTTTTCACAAAACAACTAAAGAGCGGCAGACATAGAAAAAACTTTTCAGCACTTTCCACCAACTTCCCATTTACAAACCCTTTTAAATACGATAAAATAATCCCGTATTGAAAAATGCGGGATTTTTTATTGTCTTTTTGTACAGGAACACTTGGTTATTTTTTGATGATTTTTTTGTTTGTTTGTGTTGAAGTTGTGGCATGGATTTGCTACAATAAAGGCACAGGACAATTCTGTCCTGCCAAAGATGTAAAAGCCCGCACGGCCTTTATAAAATTTTAGAATGGAGATGTATCAATTATGGCTATGGATGCTTTCAGCGCCTCCCTGATGCAGGACAAGAGAGAGATCATCATCGCCCCGACTATTTACAAGTTTGCCAACTTCGGTGACTTCGCTGCTGAGTTCAAACTTGGCGAGCGCGATGTTGTCCTGACCAACGAATTCATCTACAAGCCCTTCATGGAGGAGCTTGGCCTGAAGAGCAAGTTTGTTTTCCAGGAGAAGTTCGGCGCAGGTGAGCCTTCCGAGGCGATGATCGAAACCATGTACGAGGCCATTCCGTATGATTCCTATGACCGCGTCATCGCTGTCGGCGGCGGCGCCATCATGGACCTGTGCAAGCTGCTCGGCTGCAAGCGCCCGACCTCCGTACATGAGCTGTACTTCAAGCGCGAGCCCGTTGTACATGAGAAGGAAGTTATCGCTATCCCGACCACCTGCGGCACCGGCTCCGAGGTTACCAATATCTCGGTTGCTATCGTCAAGGACGAGAAGGACGGCAAGCTGACCGGCGGCGAGACCAAGCTCGGTCTGGTTTCCGACGACATCATCCCGAACAAGGTTTGCCTGGTTCCGGATCTGCTCAAGACCCTGCCCTACAAGCCGTTCGCTGCTTCCGCAATCGACGCGCTCATTCATGCGACCGAGTCTTTCCTGTCCCCGCATCGCAAGACCGTTACCTCTGAGATGTACTCGGTCAAGGCAATGGAAATGATCCTCGAGGGCTTCCGCCGCATTGCGCTGGAAGGCCCGGATGCCCGCATTGATTATCTGGGCGAGTTCGTTACCGCTTCCCTGTTTGCCGGCATCGCCTTCCTGAAGGCGGGCTGCGCAACCGTACACGGCATGTCCTTCCCGCTCGGCGGCACCTATCATGTCCCGCACGGCGAATCCAACTACGCTCTGTTTGGCAAGATTCTCGAGCTGTACAACGAGTATGAGCCGAACGGCGAGCTGGGCAAGTTCAAGGAAATCGTTGCGCGCTGCCTGGGCTGCACCAAGGATGACGCTCTGCGTACCCTGAATGTCACCCTCGAGAAGGTTCTGCCGCTCAAGCCGCTGCACGAGTACGGTTTCAAGGAAGAGGATATCAAGAGCTTCCCCGTATCGGTAGAAGCAAACCAGCAGCGTCTGATCACCAACTCCTACCGTCCGTGGAGCATCGAACTGAGCGAACGCGTATACCGCGAGTGCTTCTGATTTCTGTAAGCGTTTCGCCTGAACAGGGCGGGGACCCCCGCGTTCCCCGCCCTGTTTTTTCTTAGAAGGTATGCTTGCCGTCCGTCGGTAAGTTTCCCAAAAAGTTTGAAAAGAGAAAGGATACTTGATCGCTATGATGACCAAAGACCAGTACATTGAGTCCCTGCGAAAGCTGAAGCTCAATCTGTATATGTTCGGTGAAAAGGTGGAAAATCCGGTAGACAACCCGATCATCCGCCCTTCGCTCAACTCCTTTGCCGCTACCTATGAGCTGGCGGAGGATCCCCAGTACGAAGACCTGATGACCGCAACCAGCCACATTTCCGGCAAGAAGATCAACCGCTTCACCCACATGCATCAGTCGACCGACGACCTGATTAAAAAGGTTAAGATGCAGCGTCTGCTCGGCCAGAAAACCGCAGCCTGCTTCCAGCGCTGCGTTGGTATGGACGCTATGAACGCCGTATTCTCGTCCACCTACGAGATCGACGAGGCCTGCGGCACCAAGTATCACGAAAACTTCGTCAAGTTCCTCACCCGCGTACAGGACGAGGATCTCGCGGTTGACGGCGCAATGACCGATGTCAAGGGCGACCGTTCTCTGGCACCCTCCAAGCAGGCCGATCCCGACCTGTTCCTGCATGTTGTCGAGCGCACTGCGGACGGCGTATACGTCACCGGCGCAAAGGCACACCAGACCGGCTTTGTAAACAGCCATGAAGTGCTGGTTATGCCGACCATCTCCATGCGTGAAGGCGACGAGGATTACGCGATTTCTTTCGCGATTCCGACCGATTCCGAAGGCATCACGCTGATCTACGGCCGTCAGTCCTGCGACACCCGCAAGACCGAGGAGTACAACGACATCGACGTGGGCAACAAGGTGTACGGCGGTCACGAAGTGCTGGTTATCTTCGACCATGTGTTCGTTCCGAACGACCGCATTTTCCTCAACGGCGAAGTCAAGTTTGCCGGCATGATCGTGGAGCGTTTCGCAGGCTATCACCGTCAGTCCTACGGCGGCTGCAAGGTCGGCGTGGGCGACGTTCTGATCGGCGCGACCGCTCTGGCAGGCGAAATGGCAGGCTCCGCCAAGGCGTCTCACGTCAAGGATAAGCTCATTGAAATGACCCACCTCAACGAAACCCTGTACTGCTGCGGCATCGCATGCTCTTCGCAGGGCACCAAGACCAAGGCGGGCAACTACCTCATCGACCTGCTGCTGGCTAATGTCTGCAAGCAGAACGTGACCCGCTTCCCGTATGAAATCGCACGTCTGGCACAGGATCTGGCCGGCGGCCTGATGGTCACTCAGCCTTCCGAGGCCGACTACCGCAACCCGGTTCTCAAGCCCTACATCGAGAAGTACCTTAAGGGCGTCGCTTCTGTTCCGACCGAGGACCGTATGCGCGTACTGCGTTTGATTGAAAATATGACGATGGGCACTGCTGCTGTCGGCTATCTGCCGGAGTCCATGCATGGCGCAGGTTCGCCCCAGGCTCAGCGCATCATGATTGCCCGTCAGTCCAATCTGGAAATGAAGAAGGAACTGGCGAAGAAGATTGCTCGTATCCAGTAATCTCTGAGCATCCCATAGGCACTCATGGAGCACCCGTGAGTGCCTATGTTTGCAATTTCATTCAGCCAAAGGAGGCTCAACGCACTATGCTGCGCTGCACTGTGAAATTCTGCGGCGGCTGCAATCCGCGCTATGACCGCGGAGAAGCCTATCAAACCGTGCGCACCTCCCTTGCGGACGTCGCTTCGTTTTCCTATCCGGAGGACGGCGTCCATTACGACGTACTGCTGATTATCCGCGGCTGCACCGGCTGCCCCTATCTGTATGAGGAAATTGACGCTGACCACCGCGTCATCATGGACTCTGCGGACGGCATCCCGGAGGCCATTGAGACAATTCGGCAATTCGCGTAGATTGAACGGCCGCATCAAGCGTCCGTTATTCAAAGGAGGATGATAGAACATGAAGAAAGTAAGCATTATCTCTGCAGAAGAAGCCGCACTCAAAGTTCAGGATGGTGACACCATCGCCACTGGCGGTTTTGTCAGCTGCGCCTGCCCGGAGACTCTGTCCAAGGCACTGGAAAAGCGTTTTCTTGAGACCGGCCACCCGAATAACCTGACCCTGTTCTTTGCAGCTGGTCAGGGCCACCGCGACGGTACGGGCGGCGACCACTACGGCCATGAAGGCATGGTCAAGCGCGTTATCGGCGGCCACTGGGACCGCGCGCCTCGTCTGGGTGAGCTGGCGCTCTCCAATAAAATCGAAGCCTATAACCTGCCGCAGGGCGTTATCTCGCACATGTATCGCGATATCGCTGCACACAACATCGGCACGATTACCCACGTCGGCCTCAAGACCTTTGTTGACCCGCGCAACGGCGGCGGTAAGCTCAATGAAAAGACCAAGGAAGATCTGGTCACGATCGTCAACATTGAGGGGAAGGAACGCCTGCTGTATAAGGGCTTCCCGATCAACGTCGTATTCCTGCGCGCATCCTACTGCGATGAATACGGCAACTGTACCGTACATAGAGAAATCGGTCCGCTGGACGTTACCGCAATGGCACAGGCGTGCAAAAACTCGGGCGGCAAGGTCATTGTACAGGTCGAGAAGATTGTACAGGGCGGCTCGCTCGATCCGAAGCTGGTTGCCATCCCGGGCATCTATGTTGACTCGGTTGTCATCGGCTCAGAAGAAGAGAACATGCAGTGCCTCGGCATGCCGTATGACGGCGCGCTGACCGGCGAATTCCGTATCCCGGTAGATGCTATTCCGCCCATCCCGATGGACGCCAAGAAGATCATCGCCCGCCGCGCAGCGATGGAGCTGCCGCAGGACGCGATTGTCAACCTTGGCACCGGCGCACCGGAGAAAATCGCTAACGTCGCGGCGGAAGAGGGTATCTCGGACAAGATGACCCTGACCGTCGAGGCCGGATCGATTGCAGGCGTGCCCTACGGCGGCACCCAGTTCGGCGCAGCGGCAAACGCGATGTGCATCATCCCGCACAACGTGCAGTTTGACTTCTATCAGGGCGGCGGCCTGGACGTGGCCTTCCTGGGCCTGGCGGAGACGGCACCCAACGGCGACCTGAACGTTTCCAAGTTCGGTACCCGTCTGGCCGGTGCGGGCGGATTCATTGATATCACCCAGAACGCCAAGAAGGTGGTCTACTGCGGCACCTTCACCGCCAAGGGCCTCAAGACCGAATGCCAGGACGGCAAGCTGGTCATCACCCAGGAGGGCGCCAAGAAGAAGTTCGTCAACCAGGTCGAGCACATCACCTTCTCCGGCGTCTACGCCAACAAGGTCCACCAGCCGGTGCTCTACATCACCGAGCGCGCCGTGTTCGAGCTGCGGCCCGAGGGCGTGACCCTGATCGAGATTGCCCCCGGCATCGACCTCCAGACCCAGGTCCTGGATCAGATGGAGTTCATGCCGAAGATCGCCGAGGACCTCAAGCTCATGGACGAGCGCATCTTCAAGGATGAGCTGATGGGCCTGGCCAACGACTAACGCAACCCCCAACCATATCGAGGAGGAAAAAAGAATGGCTTTGATGACCGCACAGGAATACGTTGAGAGCCTGCGCAAGCTGAACACCCGGGTGTACATGTTCGGCGAGAAGATCGACAACTGGGTGGATCACCCCATGATCCGTCCCTCCATCAACTGCGTCGCCATGACCTACGCCCTGGCTCAGGACCCCCAGTACGCGGAGCTCATGACCGTCAAGTCCAGCCTGACCGGCCACACCATCAACCGCTTCACCCACCTGCATCAGTCCACCGAGGACCTGATGAACAAGGTGAAGATGCAGCGCCTGCTGGGCCAGAAGACCGCCAGCTGCTTCCAGCGCTGCGTGGGCATGGACGCCTTCAACGCCGTGTTCTCCACCACCTATGAGATCGACGAGAAGTACGGCACCCACTATCACGACAACTTCAAGAAGTTCCTGACCATGGTCCAGGACAACGACCTGACCGTGGACGGCGCCATGACCGACGTCAAGGGCGACCGCTCCAAGGCCCCCCACGCCCAGGACGACCCCGACATGTTCCTGCATGTGGTGGAGCGCCGGCCCGACGGCGTGGTGGTCTGCGGCGCCAAGGCCCACCAGACCGGCATCATCAACAGCCACGAGGTCATCGTGATGCCCACCCAGTCCATGGGCCCCGACGACAAGGACTACGCCATCTCCTTCGCCGTTCCCCTGGACACCAAGGGCTTGTTCATGATCATCGGCCGCCAGAGCTGCGA
>ENA-OWPN01002271-OWPN01002271.1-human-gut-metagenome-genome-assembly--contig:-NODE-2271-length-12367-cov-38.878086_pt1 | contig 12367 bp, 9 predicted proteins | sample MGYA00248266_ERZ651850 | MGnify/ENA primary metagenome ERZ651850 (study PRJEB26924, sample SAMEA4378296) | human gut metagenome | biome: human gut; feature: human-associated habitat; material: faeces... | reverse complement strand
GGTCTTGAGAAGCGTCCGAAACTCCGGTTTCCGGGCTTCGATGAGCCGTGGAAAGCTGAGAAACTTTCAGCTTTTGCAGAGCGTGTCACGCGGAAGAATACCAATAACGAAACAAGTCTGCCACTCACAATTTCGTCCAAAGACGGGCTTGTGGATCAGATCAGCTACTTCAATAAGACCGTAGCCAGCAAAGACATGAGTGGCTACTATCTCTTGAAGAATGGTGAATATGCCTACAACAAGAGTTATTCAGTCGGGTACGATTTTGGCTCCGTCAAGCGTCTTGACCGCTATGATATGGGCGCGCTTTCAACACTCTACATCTGCTTTGCACTCAAGAAACACGATTCTGATTTTATAAACGCCTACTTTGATTCGCTCAAATGGTATCGTGAGATTTACATGATCTCTGCCGAAGGAGCGAGAAATCACGGGCTTTTGAATGTGCCAACTGATGAGTTCTTTGGCACAAAGCATTACATTCCGCAGGATTTAGCGGAGCAGAGAAAAATCGCGGACTTTATGATTGCGTTAGAGCATCGAATAGAGGCACAGCAGTCTCTCGTAGATAACCTCAAGAAGTATAAAAGAGGTGTCAATAACCAGATACTCTCTCAGATTGATAATAGCTATAATTGCAGACTTGGCTCGGTATGTGAAATTGTTGGTGGAGGAACACCTGACACTCTTCATACAGAATATTGGGGAAATACAGTGGAATGGTTCACCCCGTCTGAGATTGGTAAAACAAAATATGTCAACAACAGTGTTCGCAAATTAAGTGATATTGGCTTGGATAACTCATCCGCAAAACTGCTTCCCATCGGAACGGTTTTATTGACAACCCGTGCTACCTTGGGCGAGATGTCCATTGCAAAACAAGAGTGCAGCACCAATCAGGGCTTTCAGTCGTTGATTCCTCACACTGATAGAGTTTCATCTGAGTATCTGTATTATATGCAAATCATCATTAAGCCATGGTGCGAAAAGTACGCTTCCGGTAACACATTCCGAGAAATAAGCAAGTCTGCTTTGTCAGATTGCATCATCCCTATCCCAGACAGAGCAAGGCAGGAACAGATAGTTAAGCTGTTGAGTTCCATTGACATGCTAATAGGCGCAGCAGAAAGCATATCAATGTCGCTATCTAAGATACGCCATGGCTTGATGCAGCAGCTCTTTATATGAAAAGTTGCTGTAAGAAAAAATTTCTTGCCTTTTCTAAACAATCCAGTAGGATTTGTTCTTGCGTGATTTTGCCGTCAATTTTTGAAAAAACAGCTCCAATTTTCTTCTGAGCTTCATACGAAGGGATTTTAACAAAAACGCCTAAAAAGTCTTCGGCATATATCCTGTATTGTCCATAAAGGCAGCCTTGTCGATATTTTAGAATACGGCTCATAATCGGCTTTTGTTTAATAGCTTCGCTGATAAACCACGGATCGGCATCTTTTATGGAGAATATCTCATATACATCAGAGATCACGGCAGAGCCATAAAGGTTAAGTCCTATTGAGCCGACATCAAGGTTATTGGAACTATAAATGAAATCGTTCAAATCAGTTCTCTTATACAATTTTGTGCTTGCATCTTTCACCAAAAAACCACGATCATACCGTTCGCCTTTGTCGCACACGCCGCCTGTTGCGGTAAATGCCATCAACGGAGCATCTGTTGTTGGAAGTTGTTTGATGCTTTTTGAATGGAGAAATTCTCCGATTCTATGTTCCGTCCATGTTTCTGTCGTAATTTTGGTTTTCTCTGATAAAACATCATGGAGCAATCCTCTTTTATACTTCTTGAGGGACTCGATAAGAGCCTTTTGTTTTCGTATTTTGCTATTGAGAAGCCTAAATAGTTCACCAATTTTCTGTTGCTCGCCAAGAGATGGAATTGAAACAAGTATATCCTCAATGTCAGATGCGCTAACTGCGGGAAAACTTGTGCCCGTGCAACGGCTTAACACAGAGTTTAGGAAGTGTCCTGTATGGATAAGTGCGTACAGAAACGGAACATCGTACTTTGTTCTAAACACTGCGTAGCCTGTTGATGCCACCGTTGGTAGGCTTCTTTCTTTGCAAAACAAATAATTGTTCTGCTGATATGGTCTTACAGTTTGGAATAGAACATCATTGCAAGAAAGAAGCCGTTGCGCTCTTGAAGGCGCAGATAGCGCATTCTCTATTTTTGCATTACTCAACTCGCCATCTTCCACACTGCCGAGATCGATGTAGTAGAATTGTTCAGGAATGGATTGACATTTTGGATTAACTTTTGCAAATTCCTTAAATTCACATTTTTTCCACGGCTCATCGAAGCCCGGAAACCGGAGTTTCGGACGATTCTCAAGACCGTTACTTGAGGGCTATTTCGGCAACCGAATACTGGCTTGTAGCAAAGGTAAATCCCTTGCGGTAGCAGAGATATTCCGCTACTGCAAGGGATTTTGTCGGTCATATAGCTCCATTCTGCTTGCTTGATCAGAAGTATAAAAGAGGACTGCTTTCAAATGCTTTTCGTAATGCAAGTTCTTGGCGAAAAAAGAGACTTGGCGAAATATGTTGCATCCGAACCGGAAAATTGGATGCAAATGCAATGGTAAACGACGGTAAATACCCTTTCTTTACTTGTGCAAGGGAGAGATATTCGATAGATACATACGCATTTGATACGGACGCCCTGCTAATTTCAGGTAATGGAGCTAATGTTGGATATATCCATCATTACACCGGAAAGTTCAATGCGTATCAGCGCACATATGTATTGGATCAATTTCAAGAAGACATCAACTATGTTCATGTCTTTTTGAATCGATTTCTTAGTTCTCGTATTGATGCTGAGAAAAAAGCCGGAAATACTCCTTACATTGTTTTATCAACACTTTCTGATATGGAAATCTATATACCAGACGAAACAACAACGAAGCAACTTGTAGATTTGTTCACGCAAATAGAAAATCGCATCAGTTATAGTGCCACAGTTCTCGAATATCTCAGCTCACAGAGAAGAGGGTTGTTACAGCAGCTCTTTATATAAAGAGCTGCTGCAAACAACCGGACTTGAGCTTTTCAAGCAGATTTAATGTTTTCTCAGCCTCTATGACACTATGCTCAAGGCAATCAAGGAAACAGACAATTTGTTGTTGTTCCTCATGGCATGGAATTTGAATAGCCATTTTGTCTATCATTTCATATCGGACTGAATCAACGGATGTCTTTGCAGTCATTCGCATGACACGATCATAAAAGAAATGAGAAAAATAGTAGTAGAAATACTTTCCTGAGACAATCTTAAAGTCAGTCATAGCATATACACGCTGATGAAGATCAAATTTACCAGTCACATAATGGAAAACTTTCCCTGTGCCAACGCCATCTCCAACCGTAAGTACAGCTTCGCAATCAAAAAGATACCTATTGCTTTTTCTGACGATTGGAGATCGTACATAGAACGGGTAACTGCCTTGAGATGTCTCATCCTGTGTATTACTCTTGCCGGTTTGAATTTTGCATATATCTCCTACATACTTTTTATCCCATTGTGGGTATGGTACACCTTTAGTGGTAAAGCGTAAATCTTTTGTAAAAATAGCTTCTGTGACACCTCTTTTATACTTCTTGAGGGACTCAACCAAATCACGCTGCTTTGCGATTCTTTCATTGAGAGCAGCAAATAGGTTGGAAATCTTCTCTTGCTCAGTTGGCTCACAATATGGTATTCCGAGCCACTTAAATGCTTCGTAGCTTATCTGCCGTCCGTCTCTGATGCCTTCAACAGACTTTGAAAGATTGTGGTTGATAAACTCATCAGTATGAAAATATGCGTCATAGAATAGGCTTGAATGGGGACGCTTGCAGCGTAAGATGGTGTATGCTGGACTGACTATTCCAGCTTCATTTGCCATTTCCAGACCACCTTCAAAAGAGCGCAGATGAATAATAAAGTCTCCTTGTTCAACCTTCTTATAGTTAGATAAAGACGCATCATCATAGTGGATGTTACGACCAGCTTGCTCTCTCGGAAGTGTACCTTTTCCTTGAATGATTGTCAGCACAGTTTCATCCGGGTGATTCTTGTCAGTGATATTCTGAAAAAGTTCTTCTGCCTTGAACACTTTCCACGGCTCATCGAAGCCCGGAAACCGGAGTTTCGGACGCTTCTCAAGACCGTTACTTGAGGATACATTTGCCATAATTATTTGCCCTCCACATCAAAGGGGAAATCAAGTCCCAGCTCATCGAAAAACGGTTTCAGTTGTGCGTCGATGCCTTTGATTTCAGCCTGAATATTGCGGATTTCTGCTGCAACAGCATTGAGGTCGATTTCCTCTTCCGGCTCAAAGGTATCAACATAGCGAGGAATGTTCAGATTGAATCCGTTCTCTTCAATCTCCTGCATAGTGGCAACATGGGCGTACTTATCGACATCCACACGATGCTCGTAGGTTTCGACGATCTTATCAATGTCGCACTCGCGGAGGATATTCTGATTCTTTCCGGCTTCAAAGTCGTTGGACGCATCAATGAAGAGGATGTTATCAGAGTTGCCGTTGCGCTCCCTCTTGAGGACAAGAACACATACCGGAATGCCCGTGCCAAAGAAAAGGTTTGCAGGAAGACCGATAACAGCGTCCAGCACATTCAGCTTTTGGATCAGGTGCTTACGGATCACTTCTTCGGCTGCGCCCCGGAACAGAACGCCGTGAGGCAGCAGGACAACAGCTCGTCCGTCTTCGTCCATGTGGTAAACCATGTGCTGCACAAAAGCAAAGTCAGCCTTGCTCTTAGGCGCAAGTTTGCCGTATTCATTGAAACGCTCGTCCTCCATGAAGTGCATATCAGCAGACCAATTTGCAGAATACGGAGGATTTGCAACCTGAACACGGAACTTCATGTCTCCGAAGTAGTCATGCTCAAGCGTATCGCCATTGTAGATATTGAAGTTGCGATACGGGATGCCGCGAAGGATCATGTTCATTCGGGCAAGGTTATAAGTGGTCGAGGTCAATTCCTGACCGTAGTAGTTACGCACATTTGCATAGTTCTTGAGGCGAAGCAGCAGAGAGCCGGAACCGCAAGTCGGATCGGCTGCGTCCTTAACATCGGTTAAGCCAAGACAAGCAAGGCGGCACAGCAGCTCGGCAGGACCCGAAGGTGTGTAGAACTCACCGGCTTTCTTACCGGCTGTGGCAGCGAATTGACCGATTAGGTACTCGTAGGCATTGCCCAACACATCAATCTTCGTGTCATCCACGCTGAAATTGATCTCGTCCAGCGAAGCAATGATTTTCGCCATGACAGCACTTCTATCTTTAACGGTATGCCCCAGCTTCGTAGAATCGAGCTGCATATCGGAGAACAATCCGTCAAAGTCTTCCTGCGAATCGTTGCCAATAGTGGATTCCATCAGAGCGTTGATTGCTTTCTGCAAGAACTCAATGTCGAAGGAACGGTTCTCAACCATCTTGACCATCTTGCGGAACAAATACTCCGGTTCGATGATATAGCCGAGGTCACGCAGAGCTTCTTCTACGATGGCAGCCTTGTATTCTTCGTCATTCCAAGCATCCTCGTAGCTGATATTATCGTCTTTGAGAAGATTAACCATGTACTTCTCGGTCTTGTCGGAGAGGTAGTAATAGAAGATCATGCCCAAGATATAGTTCTTGAACTCGTATGCCTCCATGTTACCTCTCAGGGCATTTGCCATCGCCCATAGTTTGTTGCAAAGCTCTTTCTGGTGAGCCTGAATAGAATTATCCATTGTTCTCTCTCCTTATTGGTATTTCTCAGTGTGCTGCCGGATAAATTCGACGATCCGGTTGACCAAAGACCTCTTCTTGAGCAGCGGCATGGGCTTCTCAATGCGGTCACGGATGTTTCCTGCATCCATTGTGCCTGAAAACTCATACTCAGAGATGATGTCCGTCAGCATGGAGGAATCAATATCCTCAGTCTTTGCGAAAGCAACGATCTCTTCTCGTTTCGCTTCATTTTCAAAGTCGTTGTATGCAGCGTCAATCTCATCCGCACTTTCAAGACCAACAACGACACGATCCAAGAACGCTTGAAGAATTTCAACCTTGCGAAGCAACTGCGGATTATCCGTCCTGCTCAATTCTTCCTTGATGTGCTTGATGTCGTAGTCCTTCTGCTTCTTGTCATCAAAGTGGATGTTGCGTATCAAGTTCATGATATAGGCAACATTGATACGGTCACTCTCCATGATCTCAATGCAGAAGTCCACATCATTCAGGACAGATACGACTTCTCGATCGGTTTTTTGCCGGGAGTAAAGCATCAGATACTTGCTCTTGTAGTCCTGATACTCCTGCTCGGACATGATGAGCGCATCCTGATCAAAGCTGAACTCAATGAATGTCTGCAAAGATTGGAGGTATTTTGTCAGCTCACGGAAAGTGATGACAAATTTCTTCTGGTCATCCTCGCTCTGCATGGTATCGACGGACTCAGGGTAGAGTGCCACTTCCTTGAGCTTCATAACCATTTCATTGAACTTCTCAACAAAATACTGATAGCCCGGAACGACAATGCCGGAGGTGTCCTGACTCTTGGAGAAGAGCGTCAGTGCGTCATCTGTCCGTTTCTTGAGGTTGCGGTAGCAAATGATGATACCAAACGGTTTCGTTTCTTTCTCGACACGGTTCGTGCGAGAATAGGCTTGCAACAGATCATGATACTTCAAATCCTTGTCCACATACAGCACAGAGAGTTGCTTGCTGTCAAAGCCGGTCAGGAACATATTCACGACGATGAGAATGTCCAGCGACTTTGTTTTCTTTCCTTTGACTCGATCTGAAATGTCCTTGTGATACGCGGAGAAGGTGTCGGTAGAGAAATTCGTACCGTACATCTCGTTATAGTCCTTGATGATACGCTCCAAGGCATCTCGGCTATGCTCATCCTTGCCCTCAGCATCTTCGTTCTGCCCATAGGAGAAGATGCCGCTGATGTTCAGATCGTGTTTGATCTTCTTGAAAATGTCGTAGTATTTGACAAGAGCTTCGATAGAGGAAACAGCAAAGATAGCCGTGTACTGACCATTTCTCGTTTTGGCTTTGTGGTTCTGGACGATGTGGTTTGCAATGAGGGACATTCTCTCATCCGACATATAGAGTTCGCCAACATCAATCGCGTCAGCCAATGTCGGATCGTCCCAGTCAAAATCGCCTTCCATCGTCTTTATGTACTCAATATGGAAACCGAGGACATTGTTATCGAAGATAGCATCCTTGATCAGATAGTTATGCAAACATTCCCCAAACAGCATTTCGGTGGTCTGCGTGATCTTGCCCTCCGTCTTTCCGTTCACTTCAAAACGGGGCGTACCGGTAAAGCCAAAGAACTGCGCTTTCTTGAAATGCCGAACAATATCCTTGTGCATATCTCCGAACTGGCTGCGGTGGCATTCGTCAATGATGAAGACAACCTTTTCGTCACGGTATGCGTCCATTACCTTTTCGTATTGAGGACGCTTAACGGCATTTGCCATCTTCTGCATCGTCGTGACAATGAGCTGCCGGTTCTTATCCTTCATTTGCCGCACAAGAATGTCTGTGCGATCTGTGACATCAACAGAGCCAGCCTCAAACTTGTTAAACTCTTCGGTGGTCTGAGAGTCCAAGTCCTTACGGTCAACAAGGAAGATAACCTTCTTGATATTTGGATTGGCTGCGAGAATCTGAGCAGTCTTAAAGGATGTCAGCGTCTTTCCTGCGCCGGTGGTATGCCAGATATAAGCATTGCGATTTGTGAGCGTAGCCTGTCTTATAAGGGCTTCTACGGCATACACCTGATAGGGGCGCATAACCATCAGAATCTTATCCGTATCGTTCAGGATGGTATAGCGTGTCAGCATCTTGATGATGTGATCCCTTGCCAGAAAAGAGATTGAGAAGTCCTTCAGGTTGGTAATACGGATGTTGTTGAAATCCGTCCAGAAGAAGGCGAGGCTATACATCAAGTCCCTGTCGGAGTTGGCAAAGTATTTGGTATCAACGCCGTTGGAGACAATGAAAAGCTGAATGAAGTGATATAGTCCGTTATAGGAGTGCTTCTTATAGCGCATGACCTGATTGACTGCTTCTCGAATGTCAATCCCCCTGCGCTTTAACTCGACCTGAATCAAAGGCAAGCCATTCACAAGAATCGTTACATCATAGCGGTTGACATACTTGCCTACAACCGTTGTCTGATGTGTAACTTGGAAGATATTCTTGGTGTGATCCTGATCGAAGAAGGAAAGGTAAACCTTCGTCCCGTCCTCACGCTCAAGGACAAACTTGTCTCTCAGAATTTTTGCGCTCTGGAACACGGACTTTCCAAGCATGAGGTTAAAGATACGCTCCCACTCTTTATCGGTGATAGGCGTATCAAGTTTGGGCGCATTGAAGGCTTCAAACTGAACTTTGAAGTTCTCCACCAATGCGTCATAATCAGGAATATCGACTGTGCTGTATTCCTGCTTGTTTAGCTGCTCTATGAATTGTTGCTCAAGAGCCGCTTCGCTCTGGTATGCCATATCTTCATCTCCAATACTTGAGGATCATTTTTGGTTGCCAACCGATCCTCATTTTATTCTATCACGGCTACTGTCCGATATAACGGACTCATTTTCGTCTTATTTCCAATGTCACATCGCCATTATCCGCAATGGACATTTGCATCGTTTTCAAATACTTGTCCACAAACTGTTTCTGTTCCGAAGAACTCATTTCAATTCGAGTCGCTCTTAACGCCTCTGTGAACATCTCGTAGATATTCAGCCGCACCGCCTGATCTATGTAATGATACATCTCTTTGAACAGTGCGCCGATCTTAATATCCTCTGCATTGCCGGAGTAGAAGTCATCAATGTAGCAATAGAATATACCGGCATTGACAAGTGCGTTCTTCAAATCCGGTCCGCAGTTTTCGCGCTCTATCATGACAAGGAACCGAGCCTCCGGTAAAGAAGAAATCAGTCCCCAATAGTCGGAGTCGCTGGACACCAAAATAAAGGAATCCACATTGTTTTTGTAATGCTCCTGACAAGTTCGGGCAATCAGCATCACATCGACCAGAGACTTGTTCTGCTTTACCCGTTCGGTCATCATGTGTTCGACCGGGATGTGGGTAAAACTATCCAGAATACGCCAAGCAGATGCACTATGCACATCATCAAACAGGATGATGGATGCTATCTTCTGTGTGTACTGATAGTCAAGATTCTTGAGCGTAGCGCAGAGCTTGTACGGATCAGAGTTTTCACAATCTACCACTACGACAACCTTTTCGCTGCTACCAATAAACTCGTAGATGCTTCCTTTAATGTAACTTCCAGCATCAGAAACTTTACTGTACTCTGTAAAGTAGTCACCGTTCATTTGATAAAGCAGCGTCACGAATTTTTTATCGTTATAGAGCAGATTACCGACATCCTCCGGTTCCCAGTTTATATACATCTGGTAAGGATAAAAGAGCAAGTGAGCGTAATAAATATCTGCTGCTGCTTTTGTCCCTTCCTCTTTCAAGCCATCTGGCATGAGAAAGAGGTTTTTTACATACAGCCAATTCAGCCAAAGAGGAAATAGCTTCTTGCAATTATTGATCCGATCAGAAATCAGCTTGTTTATCTCAACGATATGCTGACTTAGCTTCGTGCTGGACTTCTTTATAAAACTAATGCCATCCGCATTTAGTTGTTGAAGGCTATCCTGCGGCACATATTCCGGCATACTGCTGATTGAGAGATAACTAAACTTCATGCGCTCGTTGATATGCTTGAAGTTCCTTTCTATCGCTGTCCTTATGATACACAAATGACGGATTATCCGTGCCGTTTTGTCTGCATCAAGTTTTTCGTATATCTCTATTTTGGGTGCTTCATGCTCATTATCAAAAATTCGTTTCGGAACACCAATCAAATATGCAACCTTAGAAACAATTTCATAGGTGCTGTCTTTGTAGGTGACTCGATCATCTGTGGGAAACGCCTCCGCTTCAACGAGGGCATTTTTCTCAGTCACAGCATTCTCAAGGACATCCATATATGCTCCTTTCGCTGAGGTATTTTTCTCTACCTATAACAAAATAGCCGCACGAAAACTCGGACCTACTTCTTGCCCGTTCGCACAGCTTCACATATATCTCCAATGTCACAATTCAAATAGTCGCAAATGCGCAGCAGAACAGAGAGAGCTACATCCTCGTTCTTATTGAGCTTACTCATCGTGCCAGGAGACAGCTCTATATCCTTGCGTAAAGTTGATTTTGGGATCTCTCTTTCAATGAGCATGACCCATAATTTCTTATAGCTTATCTTCATAAAAGCACCTCTCTCAAACGCTTATAGTGAGACTCGTTATATTATACACCAAACGCTTCAAATTTTCAATACGATGCTCCAAAAATTCAAAATATATTTCAAGTTCATGGAGCGCATTACGAAGAAGAAAGCCTGAGCCGTATGAATAAATCGGCTCAGGCTTTGGTGGTTATTCCAACTCGCTACTTTTGGCTTTTTCATGCTCCTGTGAAAGCGTTGGACTGAGAAAATCATCGACATTTGCCTTCATGGTATCAATCACTTTAGCCTCTTTTTTGAGCCTTGCTCGTTCGTCGTAGAGACGCTGCTGCTCTTCCAAAAGGCGTTGCTGCTCGGCTTGCAGAGACTTCATACTTGGAAGTTTTTCACCATCTTGCATAGCAAGCAATGTACTCTTTGCTGCTTCAAAAACGACAAGCTCTGCCTCGTGCGCAGCTCGAAAACTCTGCTTGTTCTTCGTCTTTGAGTAGGCATCATAGACCGGCTTGAGCTTTTGATAGGTTGAGATATTCTTGATAAGCGGCTGCACCTTTCGGAGCTGCGCTTCAACGACTTTCAAGTCAGCGCCGGTACGCTCATAAGAACTATGGATGTCTTCGACTTTCTTTTCAAGATCGGCATATTGAAGTAGCTCGTTCTCAGTGAGGTAATTGAGCGTTCTGGCGGCTTCTTTGAGGATCTTAATCTTCATAGAATGCTCAAAGCCCTTGCTGTCGATCTGCTTAATTCTGTTTTGAATATCGCTGATGAGAGAGATGTTCTTCCTACCGTTCTGCATCTGCCGTCTGCGGGCATTGCGTCCTTGAATGCGTTCCTTGATCCGGTCCTCGGTGTAGTTATCTCCGATGGTTTTTGCACGGGTGAAACGCTCTTGCCCTTCGGCACGGAAGGAGATGTATTTGCCGGTTTTGATTTCATATCCGGTGTCCTGCATCAGCTTCAAAAACTCATCGTAGTCCTTTGCTGTGACCACACAGCGATCAATGGTCTGCTTGAGTTTTTGCTTCCAACTTGTACCGCGTTTGGCTTCGGTGTATTCCTTGTAGTCCATGCCTTTTCCCTGAGAGGGAGGAATAACTGACAGCCCGTGTTCAGCACATATCTCATCACTGAGATGCCGCATCTCACGATAGGTTTTCTTATTGCTTCGGTACGCATGAAAGTCTACATAGTTGACTGCGTTGAAGATAATATGATTGTGGCAATGCCCCTTGTCGATGTGCGTTGCAATCACGTACTCATACTTTCCCTTGAGCCATTCGTCGGCAAACTGCTTACCGATTTCATGCGCTTGTTCCGGCGTGACTTCATCAATCGCAAAGGATTGGATTAGATGTCGGGCGATCACCTTCGGCATCTGCATTCCTTGTTGAGCAGCAAGATTTCTTGTCCACTCAAATTCCTTCGCTGCGGCATCGCTGGCAGCGCAACCATAGGAAGCGACATAGAGCTGGTCATCTGTTTTCTGCGGATCAAGAATGTATGCGAGAGCCTTGTTCACAGTTCCTCGGATTGGCTTGATTTTAGTAATCGCCATATCTCAGCCTGCCTTTCTTTCAGCTCTGCAACATCGTCCTCATAGAAGTGTCCTGTGGAGTTAATTCGGCGGCAAATGTGATTGATATTTGCCGCTGCACGAGATACTGCGGCGGCAAGTTTCTTCTGCTGCGTGTAGTCCACTTTGATGATGTAACCGTCAATCGCCATCTTACGAAGATACGCTCCCATGTTCTTTGTACCAAGCTGTTTCATCTTTCCTTTGATAATCCGCTTCTCGTCATCTGAAACAAAGAAGAGTATCTGATTTGGTCGTGTTCTGTTTGCCATAAGCGGTTTGTCCTTTCGTAAAAATAGAGGGTTTGGGAGACATCCCAACAAGCATTTTCGGGATTAAGGGGAGGGTTTCCTTAATCCAAAATCGCCGTGTGTATATACACCGGCTGTGCTTGCTAATCTCCCAAAATCGTATTCCCCGAAGATTCCTCTGTGAAATGTCCCTTCACTTTACAACGGACACAATAAGAGCGTTTGTTGAGTACCG
>ENA-OWPN01002270-OWPN01002270.1-human-gut-metagenome-genome-assembly--contig:-NODE-2270-length-12367-cov-55.587476_pt1 | contig 12367 bp, 6 predicted proteins | sample MGYA00248266_ERZ651850 | MGnify/ENA primary metagenome ERZ651850 (study PRJEB26924, sample SAMEA4378296) | human gut metagenome | biome: human gut; feature: human-associated habitat; material: faeces... | reverse complement strand
TTTCAGCAGACTTGTCTACCAAGTTGTGATCGTAAGATTTCAGTTTAATTCTAATTTTTTGACTCATTAAATTTTAAATTAAAAAATGATTAAATATAAAGTGGGGCCGGATTAAGAGTCATTCGCTAACCCGTAGCCCCTGCTTTTTTTATTATACTAAGTCTACGCGACCTTTCACTTCTTCAAGTACAGCCTTAGCAATAGAGCTGGAAACTTGAGCATGATGATCATAAGTCATAGACGATGTAGCACGACCCGAAGTAATAGTACGCAAAGCTGTTACGTAACCAAACATTTCTGCCAAAGGTACTTTAGCTTTTACAATACGAGCTCCAGAACGGCTTGATTCCATACCTTCTACTTGACCACGACGCTTATTCAAGTCACCAATAACATCACCCATGTTTTCTTCAGGAGTTACAACCTCCAGTTTCATAATAGGTTCAGTCAATACAGGACCTGCTTTAGCACATGCATTTTTGTAAGCCTGGATAGCACAGATCTCGAATGACAACTGGTCAGAGTCAACCGGATGGAATGAACCATCCTTCAAAACTACTTTCAGTGAATCAAGCGGATACCCTGCCAACACACCATTCTTCATTGCGGTCTGGAAACCTTTCTGAACTGATGGGATAAATTCCTTAGGAACATTACCGCCCTTCACTTCATCAATAAACTGCAAACCACCTTGTGTAAAGTCTTCGTCAACCGGACCGATTGCCACAATGATATCGGCAAACTTACCACGACCACCAGACTGCTTCTTATAAACTTCACGCAATTCAACAGTCTTAGTGATAGCTTCCTTATAGTTAACCTGAGGTTTACCCTGGTTACATTCTACTTTAAACTCACGTTTCAGACGGTCGATAATAATATCCAAATGAAGCTCACCCATACCGGAAATAATAGTCTGACCGGACTGCTCATCAGTCTTAACAGTAAATGTCGGGTCTTCTTCAGCCAGTTTAGCCAAGCCATTAGACAACTTGTCCAAATCTTTCTGAGTCTTAGGTTCAACTGCAATACCAATTACAGGATCAGGGAATTCCATTGATTCCAATACGATCGGTGCATCTTCATCACACAACGTATCACCTGTACGGATATCCTTGAAACCAACACCGGCACCAATATCACCAGCTCCAATCACCTCTACAGGATTCTGTTTGTTTGAGTGCATTTGGAACAAACGTGATACACGTTCTTTTTTACCCGAACGAGTGTTATAGATATATGAACCAGCCTCTACCTTACCAGAGTAAACGCGGAAGAAAGTCAAACGTCCGACATAGGGGTCAGTTGCAATCTTAAATGCCAAAGCTGATGTTTTTTCATCCTCGCTAGGTTTACGGTCTTCCTCTGCTCCTGTAGTCGGATTAGTACCTACAATAGCAGGTGTATCCAACGGAGAAGGCAAGAACGCACAAACATAGTCAAGCAATGTCTGAACTCCCTTATTCTTGAATGAAGAGCCGCAGAACATCGGAACGATATCCATTTTCAATGTACCTGCACGCAAAGCACGCAAGATTTCTTCTTCAGTGATTGTAGAAGGATCATCAAAGAATTTCTCCATTAAAGCATCGTCAAATTCAGCCACTTTTTCGAGCATTTTCTCTCTCCATTCATTAGCTTCATCAACCAAGTTCGCCGGAATTTCTTCTACGCTATAATCTGCACCCATTGTTTCATCGTGCCACAAAATAGCTTTCATTTTGATCAAATCAACAACTCCTTTGAAGCTCTCTTCAGCACCAATAGGAATTACCACAGGGCAAGCATTTGCGCCTAATACATCCTTCATCTGGCGAACAACTTCGAAAAAGTCAGCACCAGAACGGTCCATTTTATTAACGTAACCAATACGAGGCACATTGTATTTATCAGCCTGACGCCATACGGTTTCTGACTGAGGTTCAACACCACCAACCGCACAATAAGCTGCAACAGCTCCATCCAAGACACGTAAAGAACGTTCTACTTCAGCAGTAAAGTCAACGTGTCCCGGAGTGTCAATCAAGTTTATTTTATAAGTATTTCCCGCATATTTCCAACGAGTAGTAGTAGCAGCAGATGTAATAGTAATACCACGTTCCTGCTCCTGCTCCATCCAGTCCATTGTTGCTGCACCATCATGCACCTCACCAATTTTGTGAGTCAAGCCAGTGTAGAACAAAATACGTTCTGAAGTCGTTGTCTTACCAGCATCAATGTGAGCCATGATACCGATATTGCGGGTCAAATGCAAATCATGTTTAGCCATCTTCGTCCTTTACTTATTAATTATTACTTGATTAGAATCTAAAGTGAGCGAATGCACGGTTAGCTTCAGCCATACGGTGCATATCTTCTTTACGCTTATAAGCACCACCCTGTTCGTTGAAAGCGTCAATAATCTCAGCTGCCAGTTTATCTGCCATTGATTTACCACCGCGTTTACGAGCGAAAAGAATCAAGTTTTTCATTGAGATTGACTCTTTACGATCAGGACGAATTTCAGTAGGAACCTGGAAAGTAGCGCCACCTACACGACGAGACTTTACTTCAATCTGCGGAGTTACATTATCCAAAGCTTTCTTCCAGATTTCCAAAGCTGATTTTTCTTCATTAGGAAGTTTTGTTTTCACTGTTTCCAGTGCTGCATAGAAGATCTCATAAGATGTATTCTTTTTTCCATCATACATCAAGTGATTTACGAATTTAGAAACCTTCTGATCATTAAATACCGGATCCGGAAGGATCACACGTTTTTTTGGTTTTGCTTTTCTCATTTTTTCTCAAAATAATGTTTTTGTTTGGGGCTGCACTTTTTCCGTTTACTTCAACGCTTCCTCTGAAGCATTTACTCAACCTTTATAGCTTATTCCAACAAACCAAAACTTAAATTAATATTCTTTGTTTCAGGAATTCAGTTACAATTTACTTCTTTCCTTTTCCTTTTGCAGGAGCTGCAGCTTGTCCTGCTTTAGGACGCTTCGCACCATATTTAGAACGTCTTTGTGTACGACCAGCTACGCCTGCTGTATCCAAAGTACCACGAACGATGTGATAACGTACACCCGGAAGGTCTTTCACACGACCACCACGAACCAACACGATTGAGTGTTCCTGCAAGTTATGACCTTCTCCCGGAATATAAGAGTTTACTTCCTTAGAGTTAGTCAGACGCACACGAGCAACTTTACGCATTGCTGAATTCGGCTTTTTCGGAGTAGTAGTATACACACGAACACAAACGCCACGTCTTTGAGGACATGAATCCAGTGCCGGAGATTTACTCTTCTCAACCAAAACCTCTCTTCCTTTTCTTACTAATTGTTGAATAGTAGGCATTTTGTTTGATTTTTAATTATTATATATTGTTTATTAATTTGCTGTACTAAGTCCAAAACTATACATTTTGGGCTGCAAAGTTACGAATAACATTTTAATAAACAATACTTTCTACTAATAAAAATAGTCTGTTTCTCAAAAAAGTTTTTGAAAAACAGACTACTATGTTATTTTTGCTACAAAAGCCCTTATGCTTCCCCTTTAAATCCGCTTATAGGAGGAATGAATGTTTTTCCATCCGGTCCATTATTTCCCCCATTCATTTCTTCCGGCATTCGAATAGGTCCAAAATTACGTTCGTATTTTGCAACATTCTCCTGTAATGCATACATCAAACGTTTTGCATGTTCAGGAGTCAGTACAATACGTGACTGCACTCCAGCTTTAGGTAATCCCGGCATTACACGCACAAAATCAACAATAAATTCCGAACTGGAATGGGTAATAATGGCAAGATTTGCATACGTTCCTTGAGCTACTTCTTCTTTCAACTCTATCTGCAACTGATTGTTATTTTTTTCGTTTTCCATGATTTTATACTTTAGCATTAAAAAAATATTCTGAATTTCAAGGTCCCCAACTTCTATTCTTTGGTTGGAGTACAAATATAGACATTTATTTGTAATAATACAACATACTGATTATTCTATATAATTTTCCTATAGCATTTACTATAAACCTAAAGAGGCTGATTTCTTAAACAGAAATCAGCCTCTTTTACAGTGTATGTATTAAAAATTACTCTACCTCACTATAATCGAGTACATTCTTACGATTAGCAAGAATGCGATCATATTCTTCCTTCGAACCAACAATAATCTTTTCGAATTCACGCTGACCGGTACCGGCAGGAATCAAGTGACCACAAATCACATTCTCCTTCATACCCTCCAATCTATCAACCTTACCATTGATGGCAGCCTCATTCAAAACTTTCGTTGTTTCCTGGAATGATGCAGCAGACATGAAACTTGAAGTTCCCAAAGCGGCACGGGTAATACCTTGCAGAATCTGAGTAGATGTAGCAGGAATAGCATCACGTACCTCAACAGGCTTCAAATCACGACGTTTCAACATACTGTTCTCATCACGCAACTTACGGGCAGTAACAATCTGACCCGGCTGTAAATTCTGAGAATCACCAGAGTCAACAACTACTTTCTTGCCCCAAATACGATCGTTTTCTTCCATGAACTCTTGCTTATCCACTACCTGCTGTTCCAAGAAGCGAGTATCGCCCGGCTCATCGATTTCTACCTTACGCATCATTTGACGAACAATAATCTCAAAGTGTTTGTCGTTAATCTTCACACCCTGCAAACGGTAAACGTCTTGCACTTCATTTACGATATATTCCTGTACAGCCGTGGGACCTTTAATGGCCAAAATGTCAGCAGGAGTAATCGCACCGTCAGATAACGGAGTTCCGGCACGAACGTAGTCATTCTCCTGAACCAATATTTGTTTAGACAGATTCACCAAATACTTTTTCACTTCACCTGTCTTAGATGTGACAATAATTTCACGGTTACCACGCTTAATCTTACCCATAGTAATTTCACCGTCTATTTCAGAAACGACAGCAGGATTAGATGGGTTACGAGCCTCAAACAGTTCTGTAACACGAGGAAGACCACCAGTGATATCACCAGCCTTGCCTACAGCACGAGGAATCTTCACAATAATGTCACCAGCTTTCACTGCCTGACCGTTTTCAACCACAACATGCCCCCCCACGGGTAAGTTATAAGTACGGATCAAATTACCATCCTCGGTTACAATATGGGCAGAAGGTACTTTTGTCTTATCCTTAGACTCGATAATGATAATTTCACGCAAACCGGTAGCTTCATCAGACTCTACCTTATAAGTTACGTTTTCAACCACACTCTCGAATTCAATCTTACCAGTAGCCTCTGTAATAATAACAGCGTTGAACGGATCCCACTTAGCAATCAGTTTTCCCTTCTCAACAATATCACCGTCCGCAGCATATAATTTTGAACCATAAGGCACATTATGAGTTGACAGGATAATCCCTGTATTCACATCGATAAAGCGGACTTCAGCCAAACGACCGACTACCACTTTCACAGCCTCACCCATTTCATCAACCGTATCTACCGTACGCAATTCTTCGAATTCCAAACGTGCATTATTCTTGGCCACAATGCTTGCATTAGCAGCCATATTACCTGCGATACCACCGGCATGGAATGTACGCAATGTCAACTGTGTACCCGGCTCACCAATAGATTGGGCAGCGATTACGCCGACTGCTTCACCTTTCTGAACCATACGACTGGATGCCAAGTTACGTCCATAACACTTAGCACATACCCCTTTCTTAGATTCACAAGTTAATACCGAACGGATTTCAACGCTTTCAATCGGAGAATCCTCGATTTCCTGCGCAATATCCTCTGTAATCTCCTCTCCACCGGCTACAATCAGTTTACCAGTAGTAGGATGGACGATATCATGTACAGAAACACGTCCTAGAATACGTTCGTACAAAGTAGCAATAACTTCATCGTTATTCTTCAAAGCCGTACAAACCAAACCACGAAGTGTTCCACAGTCTTCTTCATTGATAATCACATCATGCGACACGTCTACCAGACGGCGGGTCAAGTATCCCGCATCAGCAGTCTTCAACGCTGTATCCGCCAAACCTTTACGAGCACCGTGGGTAGAAATAAAATACTCTAACACAGACAAACCTTCTTTAAAGTTTGAAAGAATAGGGTTTTCAATAATCTGTGCGCCTTCAGCACCGGCTTTCTGCGGTTTTGCCATCAAACCACGCATACCAGACAACTGACGAATCTGCTCTTTAGAACCACGGGCCCCGGAATCAAGCATCATAAATACTGAATTGAAGCCTTGGTCATCATTCTTAATCGTCTTGTAAAGTATATCAGACAGGTCACTGTTCACGTGAGTCCATGTATCGATAACCTGGTTATAACGTTCATTGTCAGTAATGAAACCCATATTATAGTTCATCATAATCTGTTCCACTTCCTCATTACCACGTTTTACCAGTTCTTCTTTTTCTTTCGGGATAATAATATCACCCAAGTTGAATGACAGACCACCCTTGAACGCCATATAGTAACCTAAGTTCTTAATACCATCCAAGAATTCACAAGCACGTGCAACACCGACAGCTTTGATAACATCACTAATGATATCTCGCAAAGACTTTTTGGAAATAATGGTATTCAAGTACCCCACTTCCGCTGGAACGATTTCATTTACAATCACACGCCCTACGGAGGTTTCTTTCATCATCACATCTACGATTTTGCCATCTTTGTCCAAGTCCTTCACCACTACGTTGACGATAGCATGAATATCCACTTTACCTTCATTATAAGCAATCAAAGCCTCTTCCGGACCGTAGAAAGTCAAGCCTTCACCTTTAGCCCCTTTTCTCAGCTTGGTAATATAATACAAACCAAGTACCATATCCTGTGCAGGCACAGTAATAGGAGCACCATTAGCAGGATTCAGAATGTTATGAGCTTGAAGCATCAACATCTGTGCTTCCAGAATCGCATCATTACTCAAAGGCAAGTGAACCGCCATCTGGTCACCATCGAAGTCGGCATTGAACGCTGTACAAGCCAACGGGTGCAATTGAATAGCTTTACCTTCAATCATATGCGGTTGGAAAGCCTGAATACCCAAACGGTGCAGAGTCGGCGCACGGTTCAGCAATACAGGATGACCTTTCATGACATGTTCCAAGATATCCCAGATCACAGGCTCCTTGCGGTCTACAATCTTCTTTGCAGATTTTACAGTCTTCACAATACCACGTTCAATCAACTTACGGATGATAAACGGCTTGTAAAGCTCTGCAGCCATCAGTTTAGGGATACCACATTCACCCATCTTCAATTCAGGACCAACAACAATAACCGAACGAGCAGAGTAGTCAACACGCTTACCCAGCAAATTCTGACGGAAACGTCCTTGCTTACCCTTCAAGCTATCGGACAGTGATTTCAATGGACGATTAGCGTCAGTCTTCACTGCACTTGATTTACGTGAGTTATCGAACAAGGAATCGACAGCCTCCTGCAACATACGTTTTTCGTTACGCAAAATCACTTCGGGAGCCTTGATTTCAATCAGTCGCTTCAAACGGTTGTTACGGATAATCACACGACGATACAAGTCATTCAAGTCAGAGGTAGCGAAACGGCCACCATCCAACGGAACCAATGGACGCAGTTCAGGAGGAATAACCGGCACAATACGTACAATCATCCATTCAGGTTTATTACGTCCGCGAGATGCACGGAACGATTCAACTACCTGCAGACGCTTCAAAGCCTCGTTCTTGCGTTGCTGCGAAGAATCATTACTTGCTTTATGACGTAATTCATAAGATAAAGCATCCAAATCCAAAGTTGAGAGCAGATCATAAATGGCTTCTGCTCCCATCTTAGCTATAAACTTATTCGGATCTGTATCTTCCAAATATTGGTTTTCTTTAGGAAGTGTATCCAAGATATCCAAATACTCTTCTTCAGAAAGCAAATCATATTTATTAATGCCATCTTCAGCCTTCACACCCGGCTGGATAACCACATAACGTTCATAATATACAATAGCGTCTAGTTTCTTTGTAGGCAGCCCCAACAAATAACCGATCTTGTTCGGCAATGAACGAAAATACCAGATATGCGCTACAGGCACAACTAACTGAATATGTCCCATACGTTCACGACGGACCTTCTTTTCAGTCACTTCAACGCCACATCGGTCACAAACAATACCTTTATAACGGATACGTTTGTACTTACCGCAATGACATTCGTAATCTTTCACCGGACCGAAAATACGCTCGCAGAACAAACCATCACGTTCCGGTTTGTAGGTACGGTAGTTGATCGTTTCAGGCTTCAACACCTCACCGCTCGAATTCTCAAGGATTTCTTCGGGTGAAGCCAAGCCAATTGAGATTTTCGAGAAATTACTCTTTATCTTAGTTTCTTTTCTAAAAGCCATACTTCCTTATTTATAATGTAAAGAGTTATATTTTTTTATTATTCAAGGTTGATACTCAAGCCAAGACCTCTCAGTTCGTGTAACAATACATTCAGAGATTCGGGGATACCCGGAGTTGGCATAGGTTCACCTTTCACAATAGCTTCGTAAGCCTTTGAGCGTCCTACAACGTCATCAGACTTAATGGTCAGGATTTCCTGTAAGATATGTGCTGCGCCGAATGCTTCAAGCGCCCAAACTTCCATTTCTCCGAAACGCTGACCACCGAACTGTGCCTTACCACCAAGCGGCTGCTGAGTAATAAGGGAGTACGGACCGATAGAACGGGCATGCATCTTATCTTCAACCATATGCCCTAGTTTCAACATATAAGTTACACCCACTGTTGCAGGTTGGTCAAAGCGTTCGCCTGTACCACCATCACAAAGATAAGTCTTACAATAACGAGGCAATCCAGCTTTATCTGTCCATTCATTTAAATCATCCATAGAAGCACCGTCAAAAATAGGAGTAGCAAATTTCACACCCAACTCTTTTCCGGCACGACCTAATACGGCTTCGAAAATCTGACCAATATTCATACGAGAAGGCACACCCAACGGATTCAATACGATATCTACTGGAGTACCATCTGCTAAGAACGGCATATCTTCCTGACGAACCACACGAGAAACAATACCCTTGTTACCGTGACGACCTGCCATCTTATCACCAACACCAATCTTACGCTTCTTAGCAATATAAACCTTAGCCATCTGAATGATACCTGCAGGAAGTTCATCACCGATAGTGATAGCAAACTTCTTACGTTTCAATTCAGCATCCAGTTCTTTATATTTCTTCAGGTAATTCATTACCAAGTCACGAATCATATCGTTCTTGTGTGCATCAGCAGTCCACTTGCTCAACTGGATAATGGTATAATCCAATGATTCCAGATCGCGTTTTGTAAACTTAGCACCCTTAGCGATAACTTCGGTACCCAAGTAATCTTTCACACCCTGAGACACCTTGCCATTTGTCAATACCAACAACTTATCAATCAGAACATCTTTCAGTCTAGCTGCCTTTTCTTCGAATTCGTCATTCAGTTTCGGCAAGATAGCCTTGTCGGCATTCTTTTCACTTCTGCTCTTGATAACGCGAGAGAATAACTTCTTGTCAATAACAACACCACGCAGAGACGGAGAAGCTTTCAATGAAGCATCCTTCACATCGCCAGCCTTGTCACCAAAGATAGCGCGAAGCAGTTTTTCTTCAGGAGAAGGATCTGATTCACCTTTCGGAGTAATCTTACCAATCAGGATATCACCCGGTTCGATACGTGCACCTACACGTACAATACCGTTTTCATCCAAATCTTTAGTAGCTTCTTCACTCACGTTAGGAATATCAGAAGTTAATTCTTCCATACCGCGTTTCGTTTCGCGGACCTCCAAAATATATTCATCAACGTGTACAGAAGTCAGCAAGTCCTCACGTACAACGCGTTCATTCAATACAATAGCATCCTCGTAGTTATAACCTTTCCAAGGCATATAAGCCACCAACAGGTTTTTACCCAATGCAAGCTCACCACCCTGAGTTGAATATCCTTCAGTCAGGATATCACCCTTCTTCACACGCTGTCCTTTATCACAAGTAGGACGGAGGTCAATGGTCATGCTCTGATTAGTCTTACGGAATTTAGGAATTCTGTATTCCTTCAAAGCAGGTTCAAAGCTTACAAATTCCTCATCTTCATTTCTGTCATACAAGATACGAATAGTTGTTGCATCGACATATTCTACAACACCATCACCCTCTGCTGCAATCTGAGTACGAGAGTCTTCAACCAACTGTTTTTCAATACCTGTACCTACAATAGGAGCCTCTGTACGCAACAAAGGAACTGCCTGGCGCATCATGTTTGATCCCATCAATGCACGGTTAGCATCGTCATGTTCCAAGAACGGAATCAAAGAAGCAGCGATAGAAGCAATCTGCTGTGGAGAAACATCCATCAACTCTACCTGGTCAGGAGTAACAACAGGATAATCAGCATCACGACGAGCTTTTACTTTCTCACGAACAAATTTGCCTTCATCATCCAATGGAGCATTACCCTGAGCGATTATCTTATCCTCTTCCTCTTCGGCTGTCAGATATTCAATACCTTCATCAGATATATCCACCTTACCATCAGCTACTTTACGATAAGGAGTTGAAATAAAGCCAAGTTCATTAATCTTAGCATACACACACAAAGAAGAAATCAAACCGATATTCGGACCTTCAGGAGTTTCAATCGGACACAAACGACCATAATGAGTATAGTGTACGTCACGAACCTCAAAACCAGCACGTTCACGTGACAGACCACCAGGTCCTAACGCTGACAAACGACGCTTGTGAGTGATTTCAGCCAATGGATTAGTTTGATCCATGAACTGCGACAAAGCATTTGTTCCAAAGAATGAATTGATAACAGAAGAAATAGTCTTCGCATTAATCAAATCAATCGGAGTAAACACTTCATTGTCACGCACATTCATACGCTCACGGATGGTACGAGACATACGTGCCAGACCAATCGCAAATTGATTGGACAACTGTTCTCCTACAGTACGTACACGACGGTTACTCAAGTGGTCAATATCATCAACATCCGCTTTAGAGTTAATCAGCTCAATCAGATACTTAATGATTTCAATAATATCTTGTTTTGTCAATACCTTCACATCCATGTCCGTAGTCAGTCCCAACTTTTTGTTGATTCTGTAACGTCCTACCTCGCCAAGGTCATATCTTTTTTCAGAGAAGAACAGGTTATTGATAACCTCACGAGCACTGGCATCATCAGCCGGATCTGCATTACGCAACTGACGGTAAATGTAAAGTACAGCCTCTTTTTCAGAGTTGCTCGGGTCTTTCTGAAGGGTATTAAATATAATAGAGTAGTCGGATGAATTCGCTTCTTCCTTGTGAACAAGGATATTCTGAACGCCTGAGTCTATAATTTCATCGATATGATCCTCTTCAATCACAGTTTCACGGTCGATAATAACCTCATTACGTTCAATAGAAACAACTTCACCTGTGTCTTCATCTACGAAATCTTCTGTCCATGTTTTTAAAACACGAGCAGCGAGTTTTCTTCCTACGACTTTCTTCAAGTTAGTCTTATTAACCTTAACGTCTTCAGCCAAATTGAAGATTTCGAGGATATCTTTATCATTTTCAAAACCTACAGCTCTTAACAGAGTAGTAACAGGCAATTTCTTTTTACGGTCGATATACGCATACATTACATTGTTAATATCTGTAGCGAATTCGATCCATGAACCTTTGAATGGAATAATACGGGCAGAGTACAATTTAGTACCGTTAGCATGCACGCTCTGACCAAAGAACACGCCCGGAGAACGGTGCAACTGAGAAACAACTACACGCTCAGCACCATTAATAACAAAAGTTCCTTTCGGAGTCATATACGGAATAGGACCCAGATAAACATCCTGAATAACCGTATCGAAATCTTCATGATCAGGATCAGTACAATACAACTTCAGTTTTGCTTTCAAAGGCACGCTGTATGTGAGCCCGCGCTCCAAACACTCGTCTATTGAATAGTGAGGCGGATCAATGTAATAGTCCAAGAATTCAAGGACAAAGTTATTACGAGTGTCAGCAATAGGGAAGTTTTCAGCGAATACCTTATACAGCCCGTCATTCTTACGCTTTTCGGGCGGGGTATCCAACTGTAAAAAGTCTTGGAATGACTTCAATTGCACTTCCAAGAAATCCGGATACTTCATCGGATTCTTGATGGAAGCAAAATTAACTCTTTGATTTTCAGTATTTGAAGACATTTGTTAATATTTTGTAGAACTTAATAATAATATAGACACAAAAAGGTTAAGAATCCTCTACCAGAGGATTCCTAACCGTATTACCTGATACTCAGGCTAATATTATTTAAGCTCAACTTCAGCTCCAGCTTCTTCCAAAGTTTTCTTCAGTG
>ENA-OWPN01002265-OWPN01002265.1-human-gut-metagenome-genome-assembly--contig:-NODE-2265-length-12391-cov-3.607652_pt1 | contig 12391 bp, 9 predicted proteins | sample MGYA00248266_ERZ651850 | MGnify/ENA primary metagenome ERZ651850 (study PRJEB26924, sample SAMEA4378296) | human gut metagenome | biome: human gut; feature: human-associated habitat; material: faeces... | reverse complement strand
ATAAAGGAGACATTATGAAACTTGTTTTACTCGATTCTTATGCTGGCAAAAAGAATATTGTGTATTTAGATCCAGAAGATAATTATTTTGAGTTAACAAATAAAGATACAATGTATACGGATCCAGATACACAAACGATAAAAGTTTTAAATACTGAAGAACAAAAACTTGAGTATTATGAAAAATATTATAAACATTTATTGATGTTCGATATTAGCACATATTCTGTTTTAAAAACTTCAGATGAAGAACAATGGGATACAATCTTTAAAAGTATAAATGATTTTGTTGGTACATTATCAAACGAAGATATGGTGACTATTTGTAAGACATTTTTAAAAATGAATATTATTATTGGAAAAATGACTTCTAATAATATCATGCAAGTTATAGATGTTCTTGCAAAAGAAATAGATTTATTAGATTTAAATACAAATATTTGTACAAAAATAGAAAATTTTGTTATTAATAGAGTCCCTATTCCAGAACTTGATGATGTAGGTTTTCGTCCTCAAGATAGTGAAGCTATGACATTTAGAAAACCTCATGTTATTCAATTAACAGCGATAACTTTGTTATGTAAATTATTATGTCCTATTTATGGACAATTCTTTTGGCAATTTAAAAATCATGTAAATATTGATAATACATTAAAAGAATCAAGGTGTGCAACTATTTTAAATGTATTATTGAAAAGAAGATATAATGATATTATATTAAAATTTAGTAATTTTCTAAATAATATTGCAATTCAGCAATGTAAACAAAAAGATGATATAACTGCTGTATTTAATGGTCAAACACTCATGTTGCTTGTTGAATATGGTAGAGCAAATTTATTAACAAGAAAATTAGTTTCATTAGATGTTTATGATAGAACTAAAAATTTAATGACATATGCTACAGTATGTTTTAAAAATTGTATAGATACACAATATAGAACAGCTGCTGCTAAAAATTCTATTAAAGAAAGATCCAACGAAGATTTGAAAGAAACTACATCCGATGAAGGAAATACTTCTCGATTAGAAAATGAATCGATTACATCTTCAAAAACTGCAGATGTTCCTATTATAGTTGAATGGGTTATTGAAAATACTATATCAAAAATAATGCAAAAAATAGAAATGCCAAATGAAGTATATCATGAAGCTATGCTTTATTACAATAGACATTTGCCACCTATGACACCAGTGTCTAATTATTTGTTGTGTACTTATTTTGGAAGTATAATTAATGGAGCATTAGGTATTTCAATGATATCTGCTAAAGTATATGCGCAGTTATCAGTTATTTTACAATATGTATTAGTTAAAAAAGGATTTGAATGTTTAGCACATGCAATTATGTTGATGCCAATGAGTAGAGTAAAATCTTCTTTAACTAATATTGATAATAAAGTAAGAATGACGTGGAGTAACACGTATTCTTATAGAAATTTCAAACAAAGATTTCCATTTGGTGTTGGAGATAAAGAATGCGATGCTAAATTAAAAGAAATTTTAGAATTTTTAACAACACAAATTCATCATTATAATACTGCTCCAGTTATATGGGATATAATGAATGAAGAAAATAAAAATGATACAATTTATCAATGTACACCAGATGTAATGGAAAAATTATGTGATTTTATAAATCTTGTAACTGAAGAGGAATATAAATGATTTCATATATAATTCCACTGATTAAAACCGATATGTCTGATAATATTTCAGATATTTTTGGTTATAATTTTAATATTAGTGGATTAAATAAAATAAATTTTTCATTTGGGAATAAATTGCATTGGAATAGACAAAATAATATTTATAAAATAATTGAAAAATGCAACGATAATTATTTTGAACATACTGTAGCTATTAAAAATAGACAGATTGTACCATTTTTTACAAAATATGCGGCACCTAATTCTATAAAAATGTTTTATCAAAACTATACCCCAAGTATAGATTTTTATAAATCAAATATAGAAAATGTTTTATGTAATAATACTTTTGAAAATATGATATTTAATTTATTAATTAAAAAATTAGTTGAAGAAAGAAATGATTATTTAGTAAATTATTTAAATGATTTTAAAAATAAGAATAAATATATTGGAATAATATCAAATATTGTTTCAAATATTATTTCAAAAAGTGAATTAATTGCTTTAAATGAAAATAATTTTGAAAAATACTATATACCTATTGTTGGAAATAAAATAAATCCAACCCATGGATTTATAGATATTGATAAAATTGTTGATAATATTCATACTGGTTTAGTGGATTCTTATAATTTAGTTAAAAATGGAAAATATCCTGAAAAATTAATATTCGAAACATTTGATTATATATTTACTCCATGGAAGTCATATTTAACAAATTTAAATGGAGAACATTTAGATACAATAAGTAGATTTGATAAATTTATTACATGTAATATGTCTGTTGATGAATTGGTGAAAGAAAAAAATATTAATTTTTCAAATATATCAAATAAATTCTCTGTAAAAAATTCAAATATTGTAAATGATGTAAACAGTATTGTAGAAATACCTACATATACAAAAGAGTTTGCAGCTGTAATTGAATTTATACAAAATATAAATCTAACAGATTTTTGTTTGATTTATAACTTAGAATTATTTAAATTTGATTTATTTGATCCTGAAATTGTTTATTTATTAAATAGATATTTTCCTGATAATAATCCTGAAGGATTTGTATTTCCATATGTTCCAACAGATGAAATGATTATAGAATATTCTTATAAAAATTATTTATTTGATTTGGGAACATTGTTATTAGAATGGTTATTAACTTCATATGGAGAATTTTTAGAATCAAATTGTTCATTAAAATTAGTTAGAAATTTTAATGAAGAGTTGTTTTTCATATTTACAAATCCATTAACAAAAGAACAACGTTTGTTACATTATGATTTAGTTGCTGCATCATTAAGTGGGAGAAACGTATGTAAATTATAAAGATATATTACTTTATTAGGACCAAAGTATGTATCTAGTACACAAGTAGTATAATGTTAATTATACTACTTGTGTATAAAAACAAAAAATAATAAAAAGGAGATAAATTATGAATTTTGGTCAAAATATGTTACCTGCAGTTTCGAATGATGCGAGTATGTCTATTTCTCGTAATTTTTCGGATAGAAAACAGGTGGCAAGATTATTTTTATTTTCTCCAAGAAATATTATTAACGTTTGTAAGCGTCCACATATCTATAATTTCAATATGGAATTTATAAATGACTTAGAAAACAATATAGATGAATTAGGAAATCTTGGAGTTTCTGGAAATATTGTTGGTATGTCATTTATGAATAAATATAGATCATCGTTAGATGCAGTTACACCATCTGCTAATGGTATTTTGATGCAAACTAAGTATTTATCTGATTATTGGACATTTATATTGCAGATTGATAATGATCAGTTTAGGAATCAGAATGGTGAAAATGTATTTGGTGGACCTATTCTTACAAATAGATATATATATAGTGGATTTTGCACAGATGAACCTTATTCCAAATTAAATGGATCTATAACTCCAAATCCTAGATGTTTTTTACGTATAACTCATGTTACTTCATTAGCAAATGAAAATAGATTTAGACCATCTGGTGGAACAGTAAAGAAAATGATAGTTTCAAGTGATGTTGATTTTATTCCGCCAGTTACAACAATGCAACTTAATAATAATGCAAATTATTATATTTCACCACAAGCAGTGAATCAATCTTGTGTAATGTCTGAAACTGATTCTGATGTGTTTATTTCTGGAAATAAAAATTTAGCAAGTTATAATGATAAACCAATTCCTTCATCTACAGTATTTAACAGTCCAAAACATCATCTGCAAACAATTGTAAATGCATTCATGTCTTCATATGACGAAAGAAATGCAGAATCTGTTGTTGCAAACAGTATGAGTACTGATAGATTTGGGTTTGGTAGTGATATTAATGTTTTTAAAACAAATATTGCAAATAAACTTAATGTTGGGTATACTGATGATTTATTAAGTATTGATCCATCAAAACTTTATTCTATTGCAGAATTAAAAGAAATTTTTCCTATGCTGGAATGCATTCCTTGTTCAGCAGAAAAAATATCTAATAATGATATTGTTGATCAACAACATCCATCTAGAACAAATATTGCATGCAGTTTGGTTTCTACGTCTCTTCCTATGTTTGCAAGTCAAGCTGGATTATGTGAAATAGCATTTGAATATAGTTCTTATGTTCCAAATGCAGATATAATTTCATTGAATGGTCCATCTGATGCAATCAAATTTACCAATTGGGCTTCTTGGTCACCAGAAGAAGTTTCAGTAACTAAATTAAGATTAGATGCTGTATTGCGAATGGTTCGTGAACAATTAGCACCTATGATAAGGAATATAGGTGGTGAATTCGCAATGTGTGTGTCATGCAATAGTGCAGGTGAATGTGATATTATATTGAATTTTTATGATGACGGACCAGTAATGAATAATGGTATTTATGAAACACCATTGATTTTAGGTGGGATTAATTCTCCTCTTATTGGTTCGTATAATCATCTTTCTCACAATGGTGCTCATATGAGTACTTTGTTAACTGCTATGGCAAGTAAATTTGATAATTCATTTGAAACTATGCAAATGAACTATCCTGTTCAAAACCAATTCGAAAATAATATACCACAAAATGTGATAGATATATTTTCGAATAATAAATTTTAGGGGAAAATAAATGGCTGAAAATATTGTAGTTACAGATGACCAGATCCATGATTTTTTAAAATATACATTGGAAATTTCAAACACCATTTATGTTGATGAAAATGGTTATGCTAGAAGAAAAGAAACTGGTGATCAAATTTTTGTAGGAACGACAAATAGTAATGAAAATAGACCTATTGTTCTTTATGGTTCTCCACAAATAGAAGCTAATGCAGCTATTTTAAATCCATTTGTTGAAGGTATGACAAAATCCACTGAAAATGAATGGTATTATGCTGTATTAACTATGTGCGGAGCTAATTATGTTCGTATTATTCAGAAATCATTGATTAAGCTTGCTGCTTCAATGAAAAGTAAAAAGAAAAAAGATGAAAATAATTCGGAAGATTCAGAAACTGATATTGATTTAGTTTCTATACTTTCTAAATGGATTGATAAAGTTGATGAAACAACGCTCAAAGAATATGATATTCTTACAAAGAAAATGAGCGATTATTTCAATATCTATTATTTACCAACGAAAAAAGAAGCTCGTGTATCTTGTGGTTTATTATCTGATAAAGATTTTAGAGCAACAAATAAAAAGATTAGAGTTAAGACATGGGAATTGTTAGAAATTCTTACAAAACAAATGTTTTCAACAACTGATTTTAGTGAATTCACTGTAGTTTCTAAAATGGTTGGTTGTCCAAGATATGATGCATTGTTACGTGTATTGTATAAAGTATACGTAATGTTAAATAGATATATGAAATATATCGATGATGAAGTTAAAAATGAAATGAAATATAAAGAAATTGATATAGATTATTTATCTAAGTCAATTGATTTATTGGATTATTTTAGAGCAAAAGCAAAATATTTAGTTCCTACTGCAACTACTTTTACGACAATTCAACCGCAACAAAATCAAAACAATGTAAATCCTGTTATGTCATTGAAACCTTCAATGTCACCTTTTCAAAATAATCAACCAATGGGAATGTTTAATAGTTCTCAACTTTCTCCTGTTGGAAATATGGGAAATTCTACATTTATGAATATGGGATTTCCTGGTCAGTCTATGTCAGCTCCTATTTCGGCAATGTCAATGAGACCTGTTGCTCATGGATCGATTATGCCGAATCAATTTATGCCAAATAACAATTTTGAAATGATGAATCCATTTCAACCAGTTATGAACAATGGAAATAATACTACAACTGTTAATATAGGTCCAGGAAAATTTTAATAAAAATTTAAAATGAAAAGAATATATATTGAGGAGACATTATAATGTCTCCTCAATATATCTAAAATATTTTTTTTTATAAGGTTAAAAATATGGCTACACAAGATAAACGTACCGTTAGCGGCATAGTTGCTCAAGATAAAGATGCTGGTAGTAGAGTTATATTAGTTTATTTACAAGATACTCTTCCATTTTTAAATGGAGAGTTGAATGCTGTAGCTCAAAAAGCATCTATAAATTTAAATGATAGTCAACAAGGAACTATCAGTGGTGAAGTTACCGAAACAAATGTAATTAGAGCAGTTTTTAAAGGAAATGAATTATCAGATACACCACCAGATGTAGTAAAAGGTGAACAAGTAGAAATTTATCAAGATAGTGATACTGGAACTTTTTATTGGAAAGCATCTGGTAGAACATCAAATAAACGATCAAGAGAAAGAAAAGAATTAAGATCTGCTAATTTCGAAGGATATGACAAAAATGTTGATGATGGAAATAGTTATTTCATACGTATAGATACATTGACAACAAAAGAGATTCGATTACAGACATCAACTTCTGATGGAGAAAAATTTGGATATACTATTTTAATTTCTCCAAAAATGAACAATATAACAATTTGTGATAATGAAAATAATGAAATAAGTATAGATTCAGAAAATCAACATATTTATTTAAGAAATAAAGATCAATGTTTAATAGATATTTGTAAAAAAGATATATTAATAGGAGCAGTGGAAAAATTAATATTAAAAGCTGATCAGCAAATTGTATTTGATTCACCATTAGTTTCATCAGCTAATGAAAAAAATGATGGATGTACAGTTTTTGATTGCAATGGTATACAAATAAATAGTAATAAAAATTTTAAAATTAAATCCCCTTCAATTGGTTTTGAAGGTGCAGTACAAGCAGATTCAATTGTTTCTGGACCAATACAATCTAGTAGTTATTCAACTGGAGATTATTAAGGAGTTTATTATGGCAATGACATATGGAGATGTAAAAATTGATAGAGAAAATGGTTCTGGATCAATTGGTGAGTCTACTCCAAGAATTCCAGGATCAGATACATCATCTAATAGACATTGTGCAGCATGGGAAGATACACATAATGCATTTTTAATTATAGCAGAGGTTTTAGAAAAATTAAATTATGCAGCTGAAGCAGAATTAGTTCGTAAATATTCAGAGCAATCAAAAATGCCATTAAATCGAGGTAAATAATTATGTTAGATTTTATTTTATCAAATATTGTTTATTTTAGTATTGGAATATTAGTATTTTTCTTGTGTTTAATTTTTGTATATAATATTTTTTTTAAAAAAGAAGATACTTCATTTCTATTTATTTCAGAAGAATTATATAATAAAGAATTAAAACATTTAGATGACATAATTTCAAATTGGGTAAAAGATGAATTAGAACGTTCATCATTAATTATTGATACTTCTGGATATAATCAATGTTTTTTAGGTCAAATATCTACAATAAATTTTAAATCAGTAGGTATAAATCCAGAAGTATGGAAATTATTAGATAAAAATTTAAAAGATACTAAAGATTGTTATTCATTTTCTCATTTTTTAGATTTATATAGATTAGTAATTTTAAATATTGATGTTTTAGTTCTTAAAAAATATACTTATTTATATTTTAAATCATTGACATCTTTAGGACCAAATGTTTATACGCATACAAATACTCAAATTAAATTTATAATGGAAAAATATCCGTGGCTATGGTTATTAGAAAGAATATCTGAAAATAGTTTTGTTAAGAGTTATATGATTTCAAATTCAGATAAAGTTGTTAAAACAGATTTATCAGATGCATTTTCAAGAGGTATAGTTATTCCTCAAGAAGATGGAATTATAAGTTAGAGATGCCATTATTTTTCTTATAGTAAGCTTTATTTGTTGTATATTGAGAATAAAGAGATATTAATTGATTTATATCAGGAATCATTATAGTTTGTAATGATTCATCAAAATTAAAATTACTATCCAATTGATTTAGCCATAAAACTATCCAACCTATAGATTTAGGATAATTATATTCAGTTAAATAACTTTCTATACCATATTTAAATTTTCTCAAATCATTTGGATGAAGAATAATTGTTGTGGAATTTTCTTTTATAATTTCTTTATGATCTTTTACAAATTGAACCCACATGAAATCATTTGGCCAAAAATTATCATTGTTTTTATATTTTAAACGATAGATTATTTCTTGTAATGATGTTGGTTCAGTTCCATTATATTTATTTTGAGAAAACAGAGATTCTTGCGACATATAAAGACTCCATCTTTAAAAAAAATATATATTATTTTTATAGACGTTAAAACCATTAAAAAAGGAGAAATGGTTTATGGAAGAAATATATGATGATGGACCATTGTTAAGAGATACCAATGCATCTGTTCGTTTATTAGGTGAAGAAGCATTGTTGTTTCCATTTTTACAATTTACATCTTCGCAACGTGTTAGTATGGCTGCAGCTCATATTGTACAAGCATTGCCACCAGAAAGAGCTGAACAACCATATATTTATACTGGTTATGAATCTGTTTTTAGTAAATATATTTTTGATCAGACAAAACGTGATCAAGAAATATATATAGTAGATGTTGTTCCAAAATATCCTGAAAATAGAGGTGCTAGACCATTAAAGATGAATCCAAGATATACGGTTATATATATTGGAAGAGAAGATGGTCTTGTACATTATTTTCATTTAGATAAATATTTTTCTGGAACTGAAGGTTATGGTATTCAAAATGAATGGGTAAATACTCATTTATTGAAACCAGACATGATAATTCCAAAAGATATTGAATTCTGTAGATCTTCTTCAAAAATCGGAAACAATGGTTATGGAATGGGAGTGAATGCAAATGTAGCATTTGTTACACTTCCAGAAGTAAATAATGATGCCTTTATGATTTCTGATCGTTTGGCAAAAAAATTTACTATGACGTCTATCAATACTTTAAACATTGAAATTAAACCAAATCAAATCCCATTGAATTTGTATGGTGATAATGAAGAACATAAATTTATTCCTGATATAGGAGAATTTGTTCGTGATGATGGTATAGTTTGTGGTTTTCGTAATCCAACGGATGCTACATTAATATCAGATATGATGACATTATCAACTCCACATATTCTTCATGATGATTTGTGTTATGCTCCTCCAGGTAGTCAAATCATAGATATTGATTTTTATACATCATCTAATAGACATAGAGTTAAAACAAATAGAGCACTTTTTTCTCAAGTTGATAAATATCTTGAATTAATTATTCAATATTGGTCTCGTATCATGAAAGCTTATGATACGTTGAAGAAAAAAGGTGTTCCATTATCTCCTGAATTTAATACGCTGATTACTCGTGGTGCAGCCATTTTATCTTCGTTAAATATTCGTATTCCTGGATTTAATAAAAGAGCTGATATAAAATTATGCAAAGGAAAAGAACACATTGAATTTATTTATATGCGCATTAAGTATCTTTGCAAAAAACGTATGATGCCCGCATGGAAATTATCTGATAGAGCTGGATGCAAAGGGGTTATATCTTGCATTCGTCCATTAGAAGAAATGCCTAAAGATGATTATGGATTTACTGTAGATATGGTTATTGACCCTCATGCTGTATCTAATAGAATGAATCCATCTCAGCTTTATGAAGCAGGTATCAATAGATGTTCAGTGTTTGTTCAACGTCAGGCATTAGAAAAATATAATAATGGCGATATAACGGGTGCAATTGAGCACATTATTGAATATATTTCAATGATAAATCCGGCTTATGGTGAATTAGTTGGAAATAAATTTAGATCAAATCCAATTGAAACAATGGAATATATAAAGAAAGCTGAAGAATCAGAAGAAGTTGGCATTTTTCTTATGATTCCGCCTTTCTTAAAAACAATTGGACCAGATTTGATTTTAGCATTAGAGAAAAAATATAATATCAAATCATCTCCTGTTACATTTTATCCATTAGGAAAAAATGGTGTAAAACATAAATCTAGAACAAGATGTAATGTATCTATTGGAAGCAAATATATTTATTCATTGTATAAAATACCTCATGCGAAAGCACCGGGATTAGGATTTATAAATCAATTTAAAGTTCCTGTAAAACCGAGTCAATTTTCTAGAACGACATCTCAAATAAGTTTTACTCCTTTAAGATTAGGTGAAGATGAAACTCGTATTGGAACTATGTGCTGTGGTTCTGAAGCTATTGTTAGGTTAATGGGTTTGCATGCAAATAGTTTTGAAGCTGTTACTCTTACAGCTGAAACATTATTAAGAGAAAAATATCCTACAAGAATTGATCGTATCAATATTTCAGATAAAGAAATTGAAGCCACCAATAACATTATTGGTGTAAGTAAACATATGTTAGCTACAATGGGTATTGATGCGAACAATACAACTTGTGAGGTTTTCAATGAGGCTAAGTTTATCGCAGATCTCGGATCCCAATCTTTTGAATCAATTTAAAGATATTGCTAATATAAGTGGACCATGCGAATTAGAATTAACTGATGGAACAGTAACTCTTCCTATTCGACATGCAATTGTTCATTTAATTTATTGGCAAAATCTTATAGCATTTAATTTACCAATTAAAAAGAAACATGTAGTATTTGATTCTGGAGTATGTTCACAAGAAACAATATCAAAGTTTCAAACTGTATGTTTCAACGATATGATTGCGAAATATCCAGATAAAGAAACAGAAATAGTTAAAAGATTATTTGATACAATTAATTTGAATAATCAATTTATTTTAACAAATCTTACAGAATATCATAGTTCGTTGGATATTTTTGGTTTATCTCATTTAATGCGTGATGAACAAATTAAACAAACAACAAATGTAAAATTAGATCCATTAATGGGAACAGATGTTATTGAACGTACTATCTCTGAAGCCAATGAAGAATTTTGTCAACTTATTGGTAAAAGAGGGTTAGTGAAAAATAATGTTTTACTTCCATTTATGGAAGCTAAATTGTTAAATAAAAATCAGTTAATGCAAATGTTTATTGCATTAGGTGTAAGAACTGATATAAATGACATGGTTGTTACATACCCAATTACAGCTTCTGTTTTTGAAGGTATGAATAATTCTTGGCAATATGTTGTAGAATCATTGTCTTCTAAAAAGGCAAAATTTTATAATGTAATTGCAGTACGAGATAGTCAATATCTTAATAGAAAACAACAATTATTGTCATTTGTAATTGAACGTATATACAAAGGTAGTTGTGGAACAAACACAACTATGACGTATCATATAACACCTACAAATTACAAACACTTAGCTGGAAAAATAATAAAAAATGATGATGGAACAGAAACAATATTGACAAAAGAAACATTACCACAATATATCAATAAAACTGTCCATATGTTTAGTCCGATTACATGTAAATATACGGATGGCTATTGTGAACATTGTGGTGGAATGCTTACAAAATTCTTACCGAAAGAACTTAATAAAGGTATAATGAGTTCAACTATTGTAATTAAAGATATTACACAGTTGATCTTATCATCGAAACATTTTGTAAAAACAAATTCGATTATTTATAAAATACCAACAGAAGGGGTTCCTTATTTTAGAAGAAATAACAATGAAATCTATTGGAGAAAAAATATAGCAAAAGAACTCGATAAAATAACATTAGGATTTTTTATTCGAGATATTTGTCCTATAAATGATTTAACTCTAATGGATTTTAATTCAGATATAAACGAAGAAAAATTTTCACATTTGACATATATGGTAATAAGAAAAGAAGGTATTGATGATATTGAAATACCTCTTGTTTCTATCGCAGATAAAACAACACCTCATTTATCTGTTGAAATGTTATCACATATGAAAAATAATATAAATGATGTGAAACAGGATGATTTAATGATGTGGATTCCATTGAAGGGTATGTCCGGAGATGTTCCGATCTTTAGATCAGTAATTGCAAATAACTCTATGATGTTATATATGAAAGAAGCTGCTGGCTTTTTACAAACAAATATCAATAAATATACGAGTGCAAATCAGGCATTGAAAGATTTTACTGATATTGTTTATTCAAAAGTTAGTATGAATATTCTTCATATAGAAACTATGCTTAAAGCATATTTAGTTACATCTCAGTTTAATTATGACATTCCTATCGTAACTGATCCTGATAATGTGTTGTTCCAAACAAATCCAAGAATTGTTAAAAATAGAACAGTTTCTGGTGAACTTGCATTTCAATGTTTGATGCAATATTTCTCTTATCCAGGAACTTTTGTAATACCAAGATCCCCTTGTATTTTTGATCCATTCTTTGCTATATAACAAATATATACATATCTTGGTAGGAGTAACTACTCCTACCA
>ENA-OWPN01002263-OWPN01002263.1-human-gut-metagenome-genome-assembly--contig:-NODE-2263-length-12399-cov-3.744653_pt1 | contig 12399 bp, 13 predicted proteins | sample MGYA00248266_ERZ651850 | MGnify/ENA primary metagenome ERZ651850 (study PRJEB26924, sample SAMEA4378296) | human gut metagenome | biome: human gut; feature: human-associated habitat; material: faeces... | reverse complement strand
CCTTCAGCCTTGCAGGATGTGCTACAATGCATGCATTGTCCTTTCCCTTGGGAGCGAATTGTCAGCTTGCTCATGGAGAAGCAGTTTATGCGGTTTTTGCACAAACTCTGCAATACTATCAAAAAAAGCATATATCATTATGCAAGCTGGAAAATGTTTTGAAGGACCGGCCTGAAGGTCCATGTTCCATTTCGGAATTAAAAGAGCTGTTATCTGAAATCTATCCATGTCCGGATTTCAAAGCATTGGGGATTAACGAGGGGATTTGTGATACTTGGGCAGTCAGCGTGTATGAGAAACAACAGCGGCTGCTTGCCAATTCACCCTGTGTATTAAGCAGTGGTGATTTAGCAGCAATTTATAAAAGCTGCATCTAAGGAGGAACGTATGATAATTCAAATTCGAGTAGATGATCGTTTGATTCATGGGCAGATAGCAGTCGTATGGTCAAAGCATTTCGCTACCAATCATCTAGTAGTAGCAAATGATCAGGCGGCAAAAAACGAGGTTCAGCAAATGACATTAAAAATGGCAACTCCTAATGGCGTTAAAGTTCTGATTCGTAGTGTCGATGATGCCATTAAGGTGTTTAATAATCCAAAATCAAATAGTGTTAAAATGTTTGTTCTGACCAACAGTATTCAGGATGCTCTGAAAATCGCTACTAGCTGTAAGGTGGAATCGATAAATGTAGCCAATGTCGGGCGTTTTGAAGCAGCATCAGATAAGAAGCAGCTGAATGCGGATGTCGGATGCACACCAAAGGAATTGGAAGCATTGAAAGAAATCGCTAAGCTTGATATGGAAACTATTCACTGGGTTATACCGACAAATCCTAAAATCAGTGTGAAAAAGCTGCTTGAAAACATCTAAAGGAGGGAATTGAAAATGTTAAACGTCGCTTTATTATCTGCATTATCCTATTTTATCTGTTATGCCGGTAACTGGATTTTTGGTCAGAGTATGTCAGACCGTCCAATTTTTATCGGCGCAGTAACAGGACTCTTACTTGGAGATTTACAACAGGGGCTGATTATCGGGGCAACACTGGAGGCTGTATTTATGGGATCTGTCAATATCGGTGGACAAATATCAGCGGATCATTCCGCTGCAACCGTATTTGCAGTAGCATTCGCAACCAATGCTACACTGGATCCGCAGGCAGCTTTGACGATTGCTGTACCTATCGGAATTCTGATGGGATTTGTGACGATGTTTGTAAATAATATTTTCCTGACCGTATTCACATCTCTCATGGATAAATGGGCACTTGAGGGGAATGAAAGAGGGCTTCTGATTTACTTGAACTTTGGTGTTTGGCTTGTTAAAAATCTGTTCTTTGCTACTATCGTATTCTTTGGTGTATATGTTGGCTACAATGCAGTTGAAGCATTCGTGGATTCCATACCAGATGTTGTTATGACCGGTCTTACCGTTTGCGGACAGCTGCTTCCTGCAGTTGGTCTGGCTTTGTTAATGAAAATGATCTGGACAAAGGAGATTGGTATTTATTATCTGCTTGGCTTTGTTATGTTTATCTATATGAAGCTGCCAATTATTGCGATTGCAGTAATCGGTATTGTTATCGTAGTAGCGACAGCCATGCGTGATTTTGAAATCAATAGAATGAAACAACATCCTGTCACATGTGCTAATACAAATGATTCAAATGAGGAACTGGAGGATTTCTTACAATGAAACTAACAAATAATTTATCAAGAGAAGATAAGAAAATGATTAACTCCATTTGCTGGCGTTCACTGAATGCACATTGCTCACGGGTAGGCGGGCAGGCCAGACAGATGGCAATTGGATTCTTGTGGCAGATCATGCCGGCATTGAATCGTTATTATAAAGATCAGCCGGAAAAGAAAAAAGAAGCACTCTACCGTCATGTTCAATTTTGTAATGTATCCAATGCTATCTATCCGTTCCTGGCAGGGCTGGTTGCTTCCATGGAAAAAGAAAACAGCGAGGTAGATGACTTTGATACAAGCTCTATCGTTGCTATCAAAGCAGCACTCATGGGTCCGCTGGCAGGAATCGGGGACTCCCTGCTGTTCAGCGTTGTACGTGTTATCGCGGCAGGAATTGGCATTAGCTTTGCATTACAGGGTTCTATTCTTGGGCCGATTCTCTTCTTTTTGATTTATAACGGCTGTACAATGGCACTGCGTTTTTCTTTGGGATATGTTGGCTTTATCAGTGGTTCCAGCTTTATCACCAACATGTATCAGAATGGTACCTTAAAGATATTGACAAAATGTGCCGGTATACTGGGTCTGATTATGGTTGGAGCGATGAGTGCATCTACTGTAAAATTTACGACAGCAATTTCTATTCCGATTCCTGGTGGGGAAGCGGTCGCATTACAATCCTCACTGGATACCTTATTTTTAGGACTGGTTCCGCTCCTGTTGACTTTTGGTTGTAAAAAGCTGCTTGATAAAAATGTAAACATCAACTGGATCATGGTCGGAATCTTGGTTCTTTCCCTGCTGATGGCAGCTGTGCATATCGTATAAGCTACTACATGAGAAGCCTATGACTTTAAAACGGAGGAAACCTATATGCGAAAGAAATTGACGATTATGCATACCACCCTTGCTACAACCACTATGATCCCTGCAATGATACGGGAACTGTTTCCAGATGATTTTGATATTGTAAATTTGCTGGATGATTCTTTATTAAATGATATAAAGTACAGCGGCAGGATAAATGCATCCGTGATAGAACGCTTTATACAATATGCATGTATTGCGAAAAATAATGGAAGTGATGCACTTTTGCTGGCTTGTTCCTCCCTTGGCAGGGCAGCGGATATCGCCAGAGAGCTTCTGGATATACCGCTATATAAAATAGATGAACCCATGGCAGATAAAGCAGTGGAGTCAGGAAATAAAATTCTCGTTCTGGGAACGGTGAAAAGTACACTGGAGCCAACATCCAATCTAATTAGAAGCAAGCTGAAGTCATGCGAGCAAAGCATTACCTGTACACTGATTCCCGGAGTTTTTGAATTATATGGAAGTGATAGAGAGCAGCACGATCAAAAAATAGCAGAAGTGATACGGAAGCAATTGAGCTCATATGATGTAATCGTTTTGGCACAGGCAAGTATGACGAATGCAATGCAATATATCAAGCAGGGCAGAGAGAAAATATTAACGAGCCTGCCATTGGGTCTGCAGCAGTTGAAGGATATTTAAGTAGGTAGAGAAAGGAGTCTGTATGGATTATATAAATAAAAACAGTATCACTGTGGATGCGCTTTGCGGTCGTGGACTCATACGCGCAGTCGGTAAGAACAGCTGCTTTGACAGCGATAAAATGACAGTGGGATATGCGTTATACAAAAAAGAGTATGGCATCATGGAGCCACATGCACATGCAGAGGAAACAGTGATAATCACGAAATCAGTAAATGGGTATGTATCCTGGGGGAGTGATGCGCATCATTTGCAAAAGACCATTGCATTAGAGGAGGGGATGATTCTTCATATCCCTGAGAATGAATGGCATGCTTTCCACTATGAAGAAGGTGGATGCGTAGAAATCATCTTTATATACGGCCAAGGTGATAATTGCAGGCCGGAAGGTAACGAAAGGTAAGGTTGCTTATTATGTTAGTTACAATGAAAGAAATACTCGATCATGCAAAAAAAGGAGGATATGGTGTTACCGCTCCTAATGTACAAAGCGAGGATACGGTAAGGGCTGTACTGGAGGTAGCTGAGAAATACCGTGCTCCAATGATCGTAGATGTCAATGCATTTATTCATACGGATCTCCCCTGGTTTATACATATGATACGAGATCTTGCAGAAAAGGTATCAGTACCTGTTGCTATAAATCTGGATCATGGAAAATCCTATGAGGATATCATGCTTGGAATTAACTCTGGCTTTACATCCATTATGGTTGATCGTTCCAGCTTATCCTATAAAGAAAATGTGGAGCAGACAAAAGAAGTCGTAAAAATGTGTCGACCGCTGGGAATCAGTGTAGAAGCCGAGCTTGGACATGTCGGTATGGGAAACAACTATGCTGTAGACGGTGTGAATAATCTTACCATTCCAAAAGAAGCGGCAGACTTTATTAAGGAGACAGGTGTGGATTGTCTGGCTGTTGCCATTGGAACAGCACATGGACGTTACACAGGGACACCTCACATCGACTTCGAGCGTTTAAAGCAGCTTGTTGAAGCATGTGGAGATACACCGCTTGTTCTGCATGGCGGAAGTGGAACGGGGGATGAAAATCTCAGAAAAGCAGTTAAATCAGGAATTCAGAAGGTTAATCTGGCTACTGAGCTGATTGTTGCAGGAAAAGAGGAGCTGGAGGATTTCATCAAGGATCCGAATTTTGATAAATGGAAGCTGATTCCTACCTTCAAAAAAGGATATAAGAATCGATTGGCCCATTATGTTGAATTGTTTGATCAGGCTGGAAAGGCCTGGGTGTAAAGAAAGCGTATAGCAGTTTCCGGAGATTGGAAACAGTTTCTGAATTGGAGACTGTTTCCTGTGTGCCGGAAATCATTCTTTTACCGAAAAAGGAGCTATATATGGAGATGAAAAATATAAAAATCGGTGTTATTGCAGACGATTTTACAGGTGCAGGGGACGCGGCCAGTTTTTTAGAAAAAAGCGGTGCTGAGACAATAATGTACAATGCAGTCCCAAACGAGCTGCAGCATGTATGTGATGCGGCTGTCATTGCTCTGAAAACAAGGAGCGTCACTCCCCATGAGGCTGTTGCAGAAGCAAAAAAGGCTGTTGATTTCCTGAAAGAAAATGGCTGTGAAAGAATATATTATAAATATTGTTCAACCTTTGACTCCACTCCTCAGGGAAATATTGGAGTGGTAGCTGATTTCTTATTGGATTATCTGGCACAGCCCTTTACGATTCTATGTCCCTCCTTACCGGTGAATCAACGCATTGTAAAGGATGGAATTTTGTATGTCAATGGAGAAAAATTAAGTGATAGTCCGTTGAAAAATCATCCTTTAAATCCAATGTGGGATTCCTACATTCCTAATCTGATGAAGCCACAGAGCAAGTATCCCTGCTTTATTATGCGGCAGAAGGAGCTTTGTGAATGGAGGCAAAGGATAAATGTATTGAAGTGCAGATATGAGAAGTTTTATATCGTACCGGATTATGAAACAGAACAGGATGGTAAACAGATTGCGGAAGTGTTTAAGGACCTGCCTATTCTTACCGGTGGATCCGGCCTGCTTGCTTATGTCTTACAGAGCAATGCTTTGTTGCATTCAAAAAAAAATCAGCCCCAAAGACACGGACGGACTATTTTGCTATGTGGAAGCTGTTCGGCTGCTACTAGGTGTCAAATTGCATATTATCGAGAAAATCATGGAAGCTGTTATCCTGTGAATGCAAACCGCGTGATGAATAAAGAGCTTACCGCACAGGATATTCTGAATTATGCGAACAAACAGGAACAGCCGGTACTGATTTACAGTGATGCAGTGGAACAGGATATGCAGGAGCTAAAAAAGGATGAAGCCTTCTATCAGGCATCGGAGTGCATAGAACAGATCATGGGTGAGATCAGCAGAGCTGCTTTGTCATGCGGATATGAACGAATCGTAGTTGCTGGGGGAGAAACCTCCGGTGCTGTCATACAGCAATTGGGCTTTGATGGATTTTATATTGGAAAAAGTGTTGATCCAGGTGTTCCGGAACTTATTCCATTGAAGAATGAGCACCTAACCCTTGTTCTGAAATCAGGTAATTTCGGTGCAGAGGATTTCTTCATCAAGGCAATAGGAGGGAATACACATGAGTGAATTACAGGAACAGCTGGAAGCCGCTATCTGGAGTGCGCATACCTTGTTTCAAAAAGGACTGGTTAGCGGATCAACAGGCAATATCAGCTTTCTTCATGAACATCGCATGTATATTTCGAGGAGCGGCAGCTGCTTTGGAAGATTGCAACCGGAAGATTTCGCGCAAGTGGATATGCAGGGGAATATTCTGTATGGAAAGCCAAGCAAGGAATATCCCATGCATTTGGCATTGTATAGAGAAAGCGGTGGATATAAGGCGGTAATTCACACGCACAGCTTCTATGCTACCACATTGTCCTGTTATTCAGAGGCAGAAACTCATGTCAAGAACTTATTTGCTTATACACCTTATCTTTTTATGCGGACAAAAGGCAATATTCCATGTATAGCGTATGCACCTCCGGGAAGTGATGAACTATTTCGTCATTTTATGGATAAAACGGAGTCAAAGCCAAAGATATTGCTGTTAAAAAATCATGGAATCGTGGTCGGTGCAGAGGATGCATATCATGCGTTTGATCTTGTTGAGGAAATGGAATACAGTGCTCACATATACACGATGCTGAAAAACTGTCCGGATGAGGATATCGATTTCATACCTCATTAGAATACAGATATATGGATTACATTTGGAAATTTGAGCAATTCGCAGAAATGCTGCTTGGCGTTATAGGGGTAGCTCTGGGGCTTTCCTTCATGATGAAATCCGGCCTCGGGCAAACTGCATTGACAGCCTTTATACAATGTGTTTCACTTATTAGTGGTATGAAAAGCGGTACACTACTTATGTGCTTTTATCTGTTATGTGTATTATGGCAGCTATTGATACAGCGAAAGGAATTTAATAAGCTTCAGGTTTTACAGCTTCTGGTATGCTGGTTTCAGGGAATCATCATCAATCTCACCTGCTATGATATAGCGTGTCTTGCAGATATTCGGCCTACAGCGTATCCTATGCAATGGATGTTTTTGATAGCAGGTATTGTCCTTGTGTCCTTCGGTGTGGCACTTACAAAGGCAGCGGATCTTGTGAAGCAGCCCTTTGAGCAGTTGATTATGGTGATTTCAGAGAAATATCAAAAGTCCTTCAACTTTCTGCGCTGCAGTGCAGATGTTGTCTTCATCAGCTGTAGTCTGCTGCTCATTACTGTGTTTTCCCTTGATTTTACAGTGCTGCGCGAGGGAACCTGGATTAGTATGCTCGTTTTGGGAAATACCATGGCTGCTTGCTTTCCTCTTATGCAGAAATGCTCTATCTGCTACCGGCGGATGCACAGAAAAACAGAGGAGAGTAACTTATAGAGGGATAGATAAAAACGTAATTATAAAGAAATTTTCAAAGTAAAAGGAGTATTCAAGGGGTTGCTTCCTCTATGAATACTCTTTTTCATGTAATCTGTATTGCAGACATATGAACAGCTACTTTTCTATCTGCTCACACTTCAAATCCTCCAGAAGATAAAACAGACGCACCTTATCTTTCTCCGACAATTCAATTTTTGGATTGTACAAATAATGCTGTAAGACATCCGCATCCTTCAGGAGCTCAGACATCGGCCCGTCATGCCGCGTCATTTTATCAGAATGCACGGAAATCATATGTGTCAGTATTCGGATTTCCTCCTCACTGAATACCTCCAGCCCTTCCAGCAATCCCTTTGCATACTCCGCACTTCGCTGTGCATGACCTGCATGCGGACAATTCAATGCGTAAAGTGAAATATCGTGCAGCATGGCAGCGATACAGCACAGCTCCACATCCAGCTTTCGAATGGTTGCCAGCATGGCAGCTGCCTGTGCCACTCCGTATGTGTGGATATAGGCGAACTTGCGTTCCTCCTCCTTGTTGAGTTTCTGAATGATAGCGTCGCTCTGTTCACGAATAAGCTCTAATCGATCCATGACATCACATCCTTTCCTCTATTGTATCATTTCCGTACAGGATATGCACAGTCAAAAAAAAGGATCATGCACAAGGTCATGATCCAAGAACGGTTTTGCTTACGCTACAGTTACGTTAGCAGCCTGCTGTCCACGATCGCTTTCAACAACGTCGAAGTTTACAGCCTGTCCTTCTTCCAGTGTACGGAATCCGTCGCTCTGGATGCTTGAGTAATGAACGAAGATGTCCTTACCATCATCAGAAGTGATGAATCCATAACCCTTTTCTGCATTAAACCATTTTACTTTACCTGTACTCATTTTAGTACCTCCTATACGTGTGTCAATAAGAAGCCCTCCAATGTATAAAAAAATCACAAAACTGGATATTCGTACATTGAAACACATAAATACAATTCCAGACTTGTGAAATCATAATTATTGCTTTTTATTACCCTTAAACAATATCACTTTCAAATCCGAAAGTCAATCATTATTTTGCTAATTCGTATGGATTTATTTTCAGTCTTTTGATGATTCGTGTTTTTTTGTGTAAGCTGTTTCAGATTTAATCCATTTGGGGTATAATATAGGCATACAAGAAAAGAAACGGAGGAATGTTTATGATCATACAGGATGAAATGCTGCGGTGTGCAATCGCCAGAACCCTGCAGATCGAGGAAGCGGATATCACAGAGGAAAAGCTGAATGAGCTGACAACTCTGTCTGCCAGAAGCAGCGGGATTATATCTCTGGAAGGACTGCAATATGCAACAAACCTGAGTTATCTGGATCTTTGCGGAAATGCTATTGAGGATTTGACACCGATCCGTGATCTTCGTGAAATCGAAGTTTTGAATCTGTCGAAAAATATGCTGCGTGATATTCAGGCATTGCGGGAATTCCGTCAGCTGCTGCGGCTGGATATCTCACGCAACAATTTATATACGATGGATATCAGTGCATTGGCCGGAATGATCAATCTGGAGGAGCTGAATCTGGAACGTAGCAAGGTAGATAACCTTGTCTATCTGGAAAATGTCAAGAAACTGAAAAAGCTGTATGTCGGTATCGAAAACGGGCCGTTCCCGCTCAGTATTCTTGGAATGCTGGATGAGTTAAAAGAGCTTCATATGAATAAGATGTGGCTGTATGATATCGCCGATCTCACATATCTCAAGCATATTGAGGTACTGGATTTATCAACAAACCTGTTTTCTGATTTATCTCCGTTGCAGTATATGAAGGATACGCTGCGCAGTCTGAATATCTCAAACAATGAATATTTGACGGATTTAAGCATTTTAGCGGAATTCCCTAATCTGGAGGTGCTTGATATATCCTTTGACCATATAAAGGATTTCACATTTCTGAAAAAGCTGAAAAATCTGAAGGATTTGCGGGCAACACAAAGCGGCTTGTGTGATCTGCGGAATCTGAAGGGTTTAATCCGGATGGAAAAGCTGGATATCAGTGAAAACCGGGTACAGCATACGGAAATTTTGAAGGAAATGAAGCTGCTGCGTTATTTCAAGGCAAGCTGCTGTTTCCTGCATGATATTGATTTCCTCAAGAATGCCAAGGATCTGGTAGAGCTGAACGTATTCAACAATCACATTACACATATCGAGGTTCTTAAGGGCTGTGAGCATATGACGACACTGGATGTCGGCAATAATGATATCCGCAGTATTGATTCACTGGAGGATATGATCAATCTGGAATGCCTTGGGTTATCGCATAATAATATTTCAGATTTATCGCCATTAAAGGATTTAACAAACCTCAGCACGATTGATTTATATAATAATGTCATTACCGATCTGTCACCTCTGAAAAAGCTGATCAATCTAAGCTCTCTGCGACTGGATCACAATGGCGTAATGGATTTGTCTCCTTTGGAGGAATGTGTCTATCTGAGCTCCTTGACCCTGAAAGCGAACTATGTTACGGATGTGACGCCGCTAACGAAGCTGAAGAATTTGTATGAGCTTCGTCTCGATGAAAATCCGATTGAGGACATCACCGTTTTAGAGGATATGGAATACTACGATAAATTCTCTTATTGATCATAAAAGACCTGTATCACATATCGTATGTGTGGTGCAGGTTTTTTCATACGCTTTGCATATGGTACATAAGCGTTTTTAAGTATACCTTAAAAATGTCAATGAATACCATAGTCTTTAACAAATGCAGTACAAGAGATTGTTAAATGCAAGCCGTCCTACCCAATGCTGTTTTAAGTATAATGTTTGAACAGGTTATGTATATGCAATACGCAAGTGTATTACTTGTGACAGCGGTTATTAGCGGCGTTGTATCGCGGTCACGTTATGCAATTTACAGGCGGTATACCCTTCTTCTGCCATTATCCATCTTGACCTTGTCCTGAGGGAAGGCTGTAAAATAGAGATCGTAAAAGCAAGGAGGAAGCAGATGGAACAGAAAAAAATGGCAGAGCTGAATCAGCTCATAGAAAGCAGATATCGTAATATTGCCGGTATGAACATTATGAAAAATGGGAAGCTGGTATATGAGAAGTATTTTAACGGCTGTACATCACAAAGCACATTGCATGTATATTCTGTCACCAAAAGTATTGTATCCATATTGATTGGAATCGCAATGGATCAGGGCTATATAAAAGATGTGCATCAAAGAGTACTGGATTTTTTTCCGGAATATGCAGCAGTACGGCAGGATTCACAGATTGAGAACGTGACTCTGGAGGATATATTGACCATGCGGGCGGCATATAAATACCGGATACCGCCTTATATAAAATACTTTACAAGCGATGACTGGCTTACCTTTTCACTGGATCAGCTAAAGGGAAGGGGGAGGGATGGCGCATTTCGTTACACCCCTTTAATTGGACCGGATATCCTGACCGGTATCCTGAAAAAGGCAACACAGCAATCCGTGTTGGGTTTTGCACAGGAGAATCTGTTTACGCCGCTGGATATCAAGGTGAACGGCAGTCTTGTTTTCCAAAGCAAGGAGGAACAGATGGCATTCAATCAGGCAACGGATAGAAGCGGCTGGGCTGCGGATGCGCAGGGCTTACATGCTGCAGGCTGGGGATTGAGTCTGAGTGCCCGGGATATGGCAAGGCTGGGACAGCTGTATCTGAATGGCGGCATGTGGGACAGCAAGCAGCTTGTATCGCGTCACTGGGTACAGGATAGTACAACTGAGCATAACCGCTGGAAGCGGCAGAATCTGCCTTACGGCTATTTATGGTGGATTGATGAGAAAGAGCATAGCTTTGCGGCCATGGGGGATGGAGGCAACATCATTTATGTGAATCCAAAGGAACAGCTAGTCGTCTCACTGGTATGCATTTTTGAGCGAAATGTCAGGGACAGTATGGAACTGATCAGGCAGTTTATCGAACCGTTATATTGTGATACACAAAAGAAATAGCAATAAAAAAGACGGTTAGATATCTATAAAGGAGATTTTATGGAATCATCAAAAATTGTTTTATTTTGGATGATTATTTCGTCAAGGATGACGTAATCAACGATATTTAAAAAAAGCGTGTAGAAATAGATCCGACTCTCCTCTATAGTAATTAACTTAATGAAAACGATATGGCATGGATCAGTCTTGAAACAGAACTCGCATATAATTTTGCTTTAGAAAAAAAGGTGATGTCTTATGGATCCTAAAGATTTTGAAAATTTCATGAGGAAGGATCAAAAACGAATTGCCTGGTTTCATGGCTTTTTTATGCAAAGAGGTTGTTGCATCATCTTTTATGGATAACGATTAGTGTCCTAGTTCTTATCCTTCTAACCATTATCATCTTACAATTCTTATAAGATAGTATCTGTCTAACTTATCTTTTCCTTATTTTGCTTATCATTTATACTTGTCACTATATTATTTCAAAAAAAGAAGAAGAAAATAAGATGGACTGATAACATACAAGTATGGACGAAAGTGATATTACGTAGTAAAATTTAAAAGATTAAAGAGGACAAATGCCCTACCTGGAAATTTGCCAGGTAAAAAGTATATAAAAGGTTTTAAATAGAGGTATTGGTATTGATACAGTAAGTAGATTTTGAGAAGGAGGTAGATGAAAATGGTTAAAAATATCGAAGATAGCGATTTTAATGTAGTGGTGTTTCAAGATGGAGAATTACAGATCGATGTAACTTTGAACCCAAAAGGAAATACCGTTTGGTTAAACAGGCAGCAAATTTCTGTTTTATTTGATAGAGATATAAAAACAATTGGTAAGCATATAAACAATATATTTAGAGAAAAAGAATTGGATAAAGATTCAGTTGTCGCAAAATTTGCGACAACTGCCACAGATGGTAAAGTATATCAAGTAGATAACTATAATCTGGATGTTATCATATCTGTAGGGTATAGGGTAAAATCGCAACGCGGAATCCAATTTAGAAAATGGGCTACAAATATATTAAAGGATTACATGCTTAAAGGGTATGCTGTTAATGAAAAAAGACTGCAATATCTAAATAAAACGATACAATTACAATCTGGGATCATCGCAGGAATGGCTGGCATAGATGCAGACTCCGTACTCCAGGTGGTTGAAGAATATACTGCAGCATTGGCTTTATTGGATGATTACGATCATCAATGCTTAAAAAGGCCAGATGGAACCAAATGTGTTTATCAATTGACTTATGAAGAAAGTAGAGAATTTATTGACAAAA
>ENA-OWPN01002259-OWPN01002259.1-human-gut-metagenome-genome-assembly--contig:-NODE-2259-length-12425-cov-8.042199_pt1 | contig 12425 bp, 10 predicted proteins | sample MGYA00248266_ERZ651850 | MGnify/ENA primary metagenome ERZ651850 (study PRJEB26924, sample SAMEA4378296) | human gut metagenome | biome: human gut; feature: human-associated habitat; material: faeces... | reverse complement strand
GATTGGAGGAACTGAACTACCTGGCCTATCGTGTGAAATGGATGGACAGCCAGGACGAGGCGGTATTCGGAACCGAGACGGAGATTGTGACAACAAAATCTGGGAAATTATGTTTGAATATGATTAGAGTTAGTATTATAAAATGTCGAATATATTTTTAAATAGGTGTTAAGAGCAAGACATTTTACACAAAATTTGATATAATGAGGAAAGTGGTTGAGGTTGAGAACAAAGTAGTAAAAGGTCTTAAAAGTAAATTAATATCCAGGGAATGCAAATTTTCGTTGTGTCGAATGGAAGTTATAATGACTATATTTCTTTAACTGATATTGCAAAATAAATAGGTGAAGATTCGGCCGCCACAATCCATAACTGAATGCGAAGCCGTTACATCATTGAATTTTTAGCACTATGGGAGACGTTACATAATCCGGATTTTTTCAATAAAAATAAAAAAGTAAACTTTGAACTATCTATCAAAGATTTAGGAGAAAAGTATATGTGGAATGATATTGAAACTACTACAGACTATTTGCATTTCTCAGTTGTATCTAAGACGGTTGCAGATTTAATAATTGAGTCAGGGGATAATCCAATATCTATAGGAATATCTGGAAGCTGGGGGGCCGGGAAATCCTCCATGGTAAAAATGATTGGTAAAGATTTGAATGACCAGTCCAGTGATAACAAATATATTTTTCTTGAATTCAATGCATGGTTATATCAGGGATATGAAGATGCGAAATCCGCCTTGCTCCAGTCGGTGACGATGAAATTGACTGAAGAAATGAAAAAACAAGGAATTGATGAAGATGGTGAGCTTGGAAAGAAATTCAAGAAATTCCTGAAACGTATTAATTGGTTTCAGGTATCAAAACTGGCATTACCTTTGTTGGCTGGCTTTATTCCAGGAGCAGCGCCTGTCGGCGTGATTGCAAATTTTGCAAATGTCATAAAAAGCAGTTGGAATAATCGTGATAAAAAGTCTGAGAACAGTGAAGCGATAGATACTGCGATTGAAGGACTGACTCCAGAATTGGAAAATCTTTTAAATGATAATGAAGAGATGTCAGAGCCGGCAACAAAGCAGATTGAGGAAATTAGGAAGGAATTTGAAGAAATACTTAAACAGCTAAAAGTGAAACTTGTTGTTTTGGTAGATGATTTAGATCGGTGCTTACCTGAAACAGCGATTTCGACTCTTGAAGCAATGAGATTATTATTATTTGTAGAGCGAACAGCCTTTATCATCGCAGCAGATGAACAGATGATAAGAAATGGAGTACGTGCCCATTTTAATGGAGTTGAATTGTCAGATGAGTTAGTTACAAGTTATTTCGATAAGTTGATTCAAGTTCCAATAAAAATACCGCATTTGGGGATTGCAGAAGTAAAAGTGTACATAGTTCTCTTGTTCATGGAATTAGAAGTTAAAAGAAACGGAGTGAGACAAGAAGCATTTTTAGAGGCGCAAAATAAATTAAGCAAGCTTTTGAATAAAGCATGGGAAGATGATGTGACAGCAGAAAAAATAGAAGGGGTTTTTGATGATGATACAGAAAGAACCATGAAGGAATATGTAGCAATTGCAGATCAATTAGCAGGTATTCTTGTAGGTGCGGATAATATTAAAGGTAATCCTAGATTAATAAAACGGTTATTAAATGCTCTTGAGATAAGAAAAAAAGTTGCAAAAATTAATGGAATGATGTTAGATTCCGGTGTGTTAATAAAGATGTTATTGTTTGAGAGATGTGCATCAGAAGGGGCATTTGATTATCTGGCTAAAGAAGTTGCAAACGCAGAGGAAGGAAAACCGGAATTTATACAAAAGTTAGAAGATAGCTTAATAAGTGGTGAAAAATATGAATTTCCAGATGTTACATGGAACAATGATTTTGTACAGAAATGGGTATTAATTGAACCGAAACTAGGTGGACTTGATTTGCGTCCACTTTTGTATCTTAGCAGAGATAAGGCGCTTTCGTTTGCTGCATATGACGAACTTTCTATTAAAGGCAAAGAATTGTTAACTGCGTTAAAGAAAGTAAAGAATGGTACATACCTTAGGGAACTTGTTGAATCAATTAAATCTCTAGGAATAAGAGAGGCTGAGAAATTGTTGAAAAGAATAATTAGTTTGGGACGTAATGAACAATGGAATGTAAATGCTTTATTTGCAGCAGTACATATTACGGAAGCTTTTCCCGAATTAGGTCGTAATTTAGCTTTGGCTTTGTGTGAGATACCGGCAAAATCTAGAAAAGCTCCCATTATTCCTGTTATTGCTGAAAAGGAATGGGCTAAAGATATGTTGAAACAATGGGCTGACGATTCAGAAACACCAGATAGTGTAAAAAGGGCCATAACACAAAATACACAAAAGAAGTAGGGGTGAAAACATATGGGAACATCAGCTTCAAGTATGGGACCAGGTGCAGGGGTTTCACTAGATCCGGAGTGGTTAGATGACATTAAGTTGCCTAATCAAGATAATGAGCAACCGGATTGTCAAAATGATGACGATAGTGAAAATGATAATCAATCTGATGAAAAAGAACCGGATGATGATGAAAAACTTGTTATTGCACCCAAATTCCGTTTTGCAAGTGCTAGACGAGGAATGGGTGAATACGTTCATTCTGGGAGTAAAGACTCTTTGAGAAAATCGCTGGGGCATTATTCTAAAACAGGAATGGGCGGAGCGAAAAATCTCTCCAAACGCATGCGTACTTCAACCAAAGCAGCTGCGAATTTCTTCCAGACATTTCAGTCCTTAAGGGATAACGAGAATTTCCCATTGGGTAAAATTTTATCAGAATTGCAAGGACGAGGTGCTAATGCGAATGAAATTATTGATACAATAATTGATAATGTATGCCCAACTGGTGGAAGCTTAGACGAAGTATCTTGTAGAGATTCAGGAAGATTTGCATTGAGCGAGTTTATGAGTCAAAATCCTGATACAGATATTAGTAAATTGACTGATGATCAGATATGGTCTCTCACCGGTACATTTCTTGGCAATGAGGCATTTAGTCGTATCCAATTGGACATAGGACAAGCTTTTGAAAAACAAGAAGTATCAGCTGTAGAACGTGTTAATCGTATGAACGAAATGAAAGATTATTTACAATCAGAAATATCATCGCAGTTAAATAGGCTTAGAAACTCTGGTAGTAAGACGATTGATATGCAGAAATTATTTCAAACAGCTATAAAAAACACGTTTGAAGTGTATGAGGTTGAAGTATGAATAAAGTGATTTGTTATCCACGATGCTGTACCCCAAAGTATTATAGTGATGATGATTATTATTTTGAAATGTTTACAGTTCCTGAACAGAAAATAAACAATGTAGGGCATGTGGGAGTACAACTATTTAAAGAATTGAGAAAATCAAAAATAGCTCCAACAGTAGAGGCATTGGATTTTACAATTATTGCTATGGCTGTAGTTGCAGCAGATAAAGCAGTATTGAGGAAAAAGAGTGCTGATGGTTGGACAAGAAAAATTGAGCTTTGCATATATTTGCATGATGCGCCTAAATGGAGACAGGAAAAAAGGAAGTTAGAGGAAATGCTTCGTTTCCTCAGCGGAGATTTTTGGGTTTTAAATATAAATGCTTTACCAGAATCGCTGGTTCCGCAGAAAAAATATGATTTAAGGCAGCAGGATTGTATTTGTTTGTTGTCAGGAGGTATGGACAGTTTAGTGGGAGCAATTGATTTGCATGAAGAAGGAAGAAATCCTTTATTTGTATCTCAAACAGTTAGGGGAGATGCTGAACATCAAAGAGAATATGCCATGCAGTTTGGAATAAATAATTTGTGCCAATGGAGCAATAATATAAAGAAAAAAGGAGAATCGGAAATTTCGACCAGAGCAAGATCAATGGTCTTTTTTGCTTTTGCATTATTGGCATCTTGTGGCATTGATTGCAATGCTCAAGGCAGGAAAGAATTATTCGTACCTGAAAATGGATATATTAGTTTGAATATGCCATTAGATCCACTTAGAACAGGTAGTCTTAGTACAAAAACAACCCATCCTGTATATATGAAAGCAATGCAGGAAATTTGGAATGATGTGGGAATAAATATTGATTTTGTATTACCATACAAATATAAAACAAAAGGTGAAGTTTTGATGGATTGTAAGAATCAGGATTTGATGAAAAAACTTATTTTTGGTTCGACAAGTTGTGGAAAATATCAACGGAAATTACAGCACTGTGGGGTCTGTGTTCCTTGTTTAGTAAGGAGAGCAGCTTTTTTGAAAAATAATTTGTGTGATGTTACAGAAGGCGGGTATTTTAAAGAAAATTTACAATGTTCGTATTCAAAAGATGTAGCAGCTGCAGCATTGGCTGTTGTTCAATTGAAAAAAAATGGCATTGAAAGTCTTGTGAAAGGTATGTTGTCTTTTGCAAAAGGAGAAGAACGAAATTTATATTTAGGTGTTATTGAACGTGGGGTGCTAGAAATAGGAGCATTGTTAAGGGAGCATAGTGTTATATGATAGATTTCCATTGTCATTTGGATTTATACAAGAATCCGTTAGCAGTATTTGATGAAGTCAAGCAAAGAAATGTAAAGGTGTTAGCGGTTACGACAAGTCCGCGCGCCTATCTAAAAACATCCCAGTATTTTAATAATACAGATAATGTGAGAGTTGCGTTAGGATTTCATCCGGAATTAGTGGCAGATAGAAGGAATGAAATTGATCTATTTATGGAACAAATTTCAAAGTCCAGATATATTGGAGAAGTAGGTATAGATGGTACTAGCAGAAATAGGCATTCATATTCTGTACAAAAAACCTTTTTCTATGGTGCATTAAGTGAAGCTGAGAAGCACCATGGAAGAATAATCAGTATACATTCAAGATGTGCAGTTAAAGATGTATTAGAATGTATAGAAAAAACTTTAGATAAGAATGTGCCTATAATGCATTGGTTTACCGGAAATATAAAAGAACTTCAAAAGGCTTTATCGTTAGGTTGTTGGTTTAGTATAAATCCTAAAATGTGTTATTCAAAAGCAGGAAGAGATATAATCATGCAAATGCCATTAAATAAAATATTGCCAGAAACAGATGCACCGTTTACTGAAAAGAATGGAATGTTGTATATGCCATGGGATATGGATGTGATAGAGTTTTTAGCTGTACAATATGGGAGGTCTATAATTGAAATTAAAAAACAGATGGAAAACAATTTATTAGAAGTAATCAATGGTACGACAGCATTAAAAAAAGTCTAAGAAAAATTCTAGTAAAAACAACGATTTTACTATTTAGTCAAGTGCTTACTATACTGTTTTTTGAAAGAGTCTTGGTGTAAGAATATTATGACGATAACAAAGCGGCTTTGGACAAATAATAGTTTTAAAGTCGCTTTAAACAAAAAATATTTTTTGTAATGGGATTGACATGAGGGTGATTGAGATGATGAAATCGGAGACACTCCAAGATATCATAAATCTTTCCTGCAGACTTTTCTTCACACACTCGATATTCCAGAACTATTAGTAGTAACGATGGTTGCAACGATAACATTTTTATGGATATCAAGTCCACAGCAGATGGGGGAGATGAGCCTCATCATAAGTATCACCACCTTAACTAAAGATAGGAATAGCAACATTGACTGTCATCTTACGACTAAATAAACATGGTTTATTACCCGTGATAAGAGTCCGGGTTCAAAGTCCCACTTGTTTGTGCTTGTAAGGATGACGGCACATATAAATATACGGGGCCGAATAAACTTCGCCACTCCTCCTCCCATGCTCTGTAGTGTATTGCTATTCCATAATAACATTTTAAAACTAAAAGAGGAGGGGGACAAGACTTTTCATGACTTGTTCGTGCCTGAGCGAAGCGAAAGGAATGACTAAAAATATGAATAAAATATCTGAGGTAACAAGACAAGATATTATAGATATTATCAGAGAGGGGTTTACAGTAATACTCGATGAAGAAGAATATGATGATAAGTCTGACGAGTATGTTACAGAGCGTACTATAAAAATGCCGTACTATGGACGTCTTGATGAAATTGATTTCCTTTCAAGAGTATACAATCTAAAGGAATTACCATCTCATGATAGTCGTTATAAAAATGCTCTTGATGATATTAGTTGCCATCTTAGATGGGACGATTATGAAGAGGAATGCTGGTTTTTTCAAGATGAGCGATTCAAGCTGCAACAAAAAGATGGAGATGAACCTTTACTGCGATTTATATGTGAGATGGTTCATCCGGCGGTACGGAGAGAAAAATCGCCTTGGAAACAGTATTTAGATAAATTTAATGAGTTGCTTCGAGTAGATGGCTATGAATTATATCCGGCACATCATATTTCTGGTCGTGATATTTATAAAGCTAGAGAATATAGCGTGCCGGATAAACCGTTATTACCAGATAATTTATTTTCAGAGCGATATAAAGACCTTATTGATTATGGCCATGGAGAAGCAGTTGATAATATTAGCAATAATATTGATTATAGGGCTAAAAAGCATATCTGTAGAATTATGCAGAATTTCAGAGAGCCTATACAGTATCAACCCAACCGATATCATAATTGGACAGAAAAAACAGATGCATTAGATGTTGCAATTAACAGACTAAATGAATTTATGGATACTCCTGTCATTGATTTAAAAAGCGCAATGTTCTCTTTATCTTCTGAGGAAGAAATATTTGCAAATTATTTTACACCGTTTATTTTTGATGTAATAGAATTTCAGTATGATGAATTATCTGAAGGTGAAAAATGTGGATTTCAAGAAGAAATTAATGCATCGTTGCAGAAAGACAATGTATCTTTTCGCCTTATCGATAGAGGGCTTATTGAGCAATTGCCAGATCATGAGGTGTTGACTTCAGAACTCATATCAATGACTGAACAAATAAAAGAACCTGGTTTAAGAGAATTGTTTGATATAGCAGTAGAGAAACATATGCAGCCAAGTTCACAATCTCATAAGGATGCGGTTGAAAAAATTTGGGGTGTATTGGAACGCTTGAAAACATATTATACTGGTTTGGATAAGAAGAAATCAGTGGAGAGAATTATTAATGACATGGCGGGCGGACAAGAAGATTTTGTAAAGCTATTTGATACGGAATTTAAGGCACTTACAGATATTGGAAATAGCTTCCGAATTCGTCATCATGAAACGGATCGAACAGATATTACAGACATCCGCTATTACGATTATTTTTTTAACCGTTGCCTGTCTTTAATTGCGCTTGCTATTCAATATTTGGAGTGAAAAATACAGTGTTAAGAATAAAGCTCTTGAGAGACTAAAACTCGAGGGCTTTATTGTTGGCAGTTTTTTTACCAACGATAACATTTCTTTTTAGGCATTTCTTAATATTATTCGTGAATGTATTAGCATATCAAAATTTTGGAATTTGTAGTATAATCTTAGTATTGTTATAGGTGGCTTGAAAAATGTCTATAGAGGCCATGGACAGAAACGGGTGTAATAGTGTTTACGCCAAGGGGAAAACATACCTTTCTGCCATCATTATTATCCCCACAACAAACTGCGAAGTATGTGTCGAATTGTGCCGGAATGAGAGAGGTGCTGCAAAATAAGAAAATCTAGTGATTGAAACCAGATGTAGAAAATATATACCATAATATAATGATGATTTTGAAAAGTCACTTTAAAGAAAATTTAGAGAAGTTTGGAAAAATTGACAATGGATAAAGCTAAAAATATAGACGAAATTTTAGAAGAAATTAAAAATGATATAATTAGAATACCGCCAGATGTATTCGTTTCCAAGTGGATAATGGAGGGGATTCCCAATATTTTTGAAGGTGATAGTATGAAATACTATGATTGGAAACATAAATTAGCATCGGGTATTCAGGTAGATGCTAGGGATATTATAATTACTGGTTCAGCATGTGTGGGATATAGTTTGAACCCCAGGAAAAATTTTAGAAAGTTTAGAAAAACTTCGGACATTGATGTAGGAATAATATCAAATTATTATTTTGATATAGCTTGGCATGAACTTCGCAACCAGAAGTATTATAAACTAGATAATAATATGAAAAATGCTTTAGAAGAGCATAAAAATAGATTGATTTATTGGGGAACTATAGCTACTGATAAAATATTGCCACTTTTATCTTTCGGAAAGCAATGGAATGCTATCATTACTGAATTAAGGAATTTCCCACCTATAGACAGTAGAGAAATAAACTTTAGAATTTATAAAGATAATAAATCATTTCGGGACTATCAAATTAATAGCATAAAAGAATGCCAAAGTATAATTTTAGGAGGAGATGCATAATGAAGGATTATTTGGGAAGTACCCAGCAAAACATTGCATGGTTTAATCAAAGGAGTAAGGAAGTAGATGGTTTAATTATTAAGCCAACGTTCCAACGAAATCCCGTTTGGACGGTTAACCAAAAAAGTTATTTAATAGATTCAGTTTTAAGAAGTTATCCAATACCTGAGATATATCTTCAAGAAAAAGTGAATGACAAGGGAGAAAGCCAATTTGTAGTTGTAGATGGACAGCAAAGATTGCGGGCAGTATTAGATTTTATTAACAATGAGTTTTCGCTTGTTCCTTCGGAAACAAGCGAAGAGTGGGGGAATCTAACATTTGATGAGTTATCCCCAAATGATAAAAAGAAGTTCTTTGAATACAAATTTGTTATAAGATTATTACCGGATATAGATGAAGAAACTATACGAAATATATTTAAACGAATTAACAAAAATAACGAAAGGCTAAATCAACAAGAACTTAGACAGGCCACCTACTCTGGTGAGTTTATTATAATGATAAATGAGATTGCTGATAGAACATATTGGGAAGATATAGGGTTATTCACTCCACAAAAAATACGTCGAATGTTAGATTCAGAATTTATAAGTGAATTAGCTATAGCATTTTTAAATGGTCATCAAAATAAAAAGGCAAAATTAGATTATTACTATAAATTGTATGAAGAAGAGTTTAGTGAAGGTGATGAGGTAAAGCATGTTTTTGATAGCGTGATAGGAGAAATATTACAAGTATTACCTAATATAAAAAAAACCAGGTGGCGTAATATGACAGATTTTTATACGCTTTTTTTAGTAATGGCTCAATATAATAATAAAGTGCCATTTTCTTCGGATATAAGGGAAAAGTTAAACACTGTATTAATAGATTTTAGTAATAAAGTCACTAATCTTCAAAAAGCAATTAAAGAGGATATAGCAAGTGATGAAAAAGATATGAATATACGTAACTACTCATCTGGGATAAGAGCTTCAACAGACTTGGGAAGTAGAAAGTTGAGATTCGAAGCATTAAATAATATCATAAAAAGTATAACGGTTTGATGATAAATATAATCTGTGAGTAAATTGAAAAGTTTACACCAGCGTTTAATTGACATAAAAGCGAATTATTCGGAAATCCCGGATAGTTCGAACTTAAGGTTTTCGATAGTTGAATTTTGAAATGAATCATCATTATAATCTGCAAGTGATGATATATGCTGGTCAAGAAGTAGACAATATTAAATGATAAAAGGCAGGTGATTGAATGGAGAATCAAAGTGAATTTATTATTTATCAAACAGAAGATGGTCTAACACACATAGAAGTAAAATTTGAGGATGAAACCGTCTGGTTGAGTCAACAGCAAATGGCAGACTTGTACCAAACCTCCAGAACTAATGTGGTTGAGCACATAAAACATATTTACGAAGAGGGTGAACTGGATGAGCAGTCAACCTGTCGGAATTTCCGACAGGTTCGCCAAGAGGGGAGTAGAGAGGTTGCAAGGAATATACCGTTTTATAATCTTGACATGATTATATCTCTTGGATATAGAGTAAAATCATCGATTGCCACGAGATTTCGGCGTTGGGCGACAGAGCGCTTAAAGGAATACATGATTAAAGGCTTTACCATGGATGATGAAAGGCTAAAAGGTAATGGCGGTGGCAATTACTGGCGTGAATTGCTTGAACGCATTAGAGATATACGCTCATCCGAAAAGGTATTGTACCGACAAGTACTTGATTTATATGCCACAAGTGTAGATTACGATCCTCGTAGTGAAGATTCAATAGAGTTCTTTAAGATAGTGCAAAACAAGCTGCATTTCGCGGCTCATGGTCATACAGCGGCAGAAGTGATATACGAACGGGCAGATTCAGAAAAGCCGTTTATGGGACTTACTACATTTTCGGGAGAACTTCCGGCATTAAAGGATATTAGTATTGCAAAAAATTATCTGAATGAGGAAGAATTAAAAGTTCTGAATAATCTTGTTTCTGGTTATTTTGATTTGGCCGAAATTAATGCAATCGAGCATAAGCCAATGTACATGAAAGATTATGTTGACCAGTTGGATGCTATTTTATTATCAGGTAATAGAAAGCTGCTTGCGGGATATGGAAAAGTGAGTCATGATCAGGCAGTGAAAAAAGCAAAGGAAGAGTATAGAAAATACCAAAAAAATACACTCTCACCAGTGGAACAGGCATATATGGAAACTATTAAGGACGTTGGTGAGAATGCGAAAAAGAGAATAAGAAAAGAAAGAGGAAATAGAAAGTAAATATTTAGTAGGTTATGCAGTGGCTTGCTGCGTATTTGAGCGGGCAGTTATTATTGGAAATCCGCCAAGGGGCAACTATATATTTCCGCCATCATTATTATCCACTCAACAAATACGGAAAGTATTGTACGGTTGAAGAAAAGTGTAAAATAGTGAAACAATAAACAGATTTAATGGGCTGGTTGGGATTTGTAGGAGTATATATTTGCAGAATTTTTAATAACTGGAAATTAGAGCGGAAGGTAACTGCTTAAGAATTTCGAGTAGTTGAAAAAGAAGGTGTCTGGTTCGTGAATCGTGAGATTGAATATGTTAATTTGGATGTAATACGATATAAGGATATTTAATGGACTAGGGAATATTTAAACCTATAATTTTTTGAGGAAATAAAGATTGAGGAAAAGAAATTATGACAAACAAGAAGAAAGAGATTACAATCCACAGTTCAGCCGCAGAGTATTTAACATATGTAGCATCTACAGGTAGTAGCTCAGATAGTTTTGAGATGCGCTATGAGGACGAGAATATCTGGCTGACGCAGAAAATGATGGCAACCTTATATGATGTTTCTGTATCGGCAATCAATCAGCACCTTAAAAGGATATTTGGAGATAATGAGCTGATAGAAGAATCAGTTATTAAGAAATACTTAATAACTGCCTCGGATGGTAAATCCTACAGTACGAAGCATTATAACTTACAGGCAATCATTGCCGTTGGCTTTAAAGTGAACAACGACCGTGCCGTAAGATTCCGCAAATGGGCTGGTCAGATTGTCAAGGATTATACAATTCAAGGATGGACGATGGACAAAGAGCGCCTGAAAAAAGGGCATATGTTCACCGATGAATACTTTGAACGTCAGCTTGAAAATATTCGTGAGATACGCCTGTCCGAGCGAAAATTTTATCAGAAGGTTACAGATCTCTATGCCACAGCGTTTGATTACGACAAAGATGCCAAGACTACCCGGCAGTTTTTCAAAATGGTACAGAATAAGATGCACTGGGCTGTACATCGGCATACAGCAGCGGAATTGATTGTAGAGCGTGCAAATGCCGAAAAAGAACATATGGGCCTGACAACGTGGGAATCAGCGCCGGATGGGAAAATTGTTAAGGCAGATGTTACTGTGGCGAAAAACTATCTGAGCGAACAGGAAATGTCTTATTTACAGAGAATCGTTTCACTGTATCTCGACTATGCAGAGTTACAGGCGGAACGAAGAATACCGATGAGTATGGAGGACTGGGCAAAGCGACTTGATGGTTTTTTGGAGTTTAACGGGAACGAACTGCTAATGGGACCGGGAAAAGTCAGTGCGGAACAGGCTAAGCTTCACGCAGAGACTGAGTTTGAAAAATATCGTATTGTTCAGGATCGATTATTTATGTCAGACTATGATAAATATTTAATAGAATTAGAACATCAAGCGGATTAAAGTGACGTGTAAAGATAAATATACCGTTTCCGCTTGGGGAGAAGTGCGCTTTCCCGCCATCATTATCATCCACTCATCAAATGTCGAAGTGGTAATAATGATGCGGAATTGTGGTTCGGAAGGGAAATAGAGGGATTTAACCACAAGATATAGTGGTTTTGGCGAAAAATCGAGAAAAAAATCGGGCAAAAAATGGCCGATTTTGACCCCGATTTTTTGGCCTTTTCATAGATGTGAGGTAAGCGCCTAAATTTCGGACGGTAGTTCGGCGCCTAAATTTTCCTAGTTAAGTTTCACAGGACCTATGTATACCAAAATTTTATATGAGTGTGTGAAGAAAAGTCTGTAAAAGCTGATCTTCTATGATAATAACTGGGC
>ENA-OWPN01002257-OWPN01002257.1-human-gut-metagenome-genome-assembly--contig:-NODE-2257-length-12430-cov-18.746343_pt1 | contig 12430 bp, 10 predicted proteins | sample MGYA00248266_ERZ651850 | MGnify/ENA primary metagenome ERZ651850 (study PRJEB26924, sample SAMEA4378296) | human gut metagenome | biome: human gut; feature: human-associated habitat; material: faeces... | reverse complement strand
CAGAGCAAGTCCAGCATGATCACCACCATCTCCGAGGTGCAGTCCACGGTCGATAAGGTGGAGTCCACGGTGGGGCGCTTTCCGAAGCTGCTCCAAACCGCCATCGGAAAAGCTACCGGACTTATCACCGGCCAGAGCGGCGGCTATGTGGTCATTCATACCGCAGAGGAAAACGGACAGCCCTATGAGCTGCTCATTCTGGACGCTCCCTCCATTGACGATGCCGTGAATGTCTGGCGGTGGAATGTGGGCGGTCTGGGCTTTTCTCGTAACGGCTACAACGGTCCCTACGAAACCGCCATCACGGCGGACGGTCAGATCGTCGCAGACTTCATCACCTCCGGCTCTTTGGTGGCGAACATCATTAAGGCTGGTGTTATCCAGTCGCAGGATGGCTCGTCCTGGTGGGACTTGGAGAGCGGCGAGGTCGTGCTTCGTGCCTACGCAACAAGCAAGGAGGTCACCGAGGTCAGCGACCGCATTACCACCATTGAGGAGCAGAAAATGCTCCGGCTCGTCATCATCTCGTCCAACGGGAACATCTTCAAAAACGGCAATGTAAAAACGCTGCTTTTCGCCAAGGTGTACTCCTGGGACGAGGACATCACCGACACGCTGGATGCCAACCAGTTTATCTGGACGAGGGTGTCGGAGGACACAGAAGCGGACAAGGTATGGAATGAACAGCATTTCGGCGGTGCAAAGTCTGTGGCCATTACCGGTGCGGATGTCAAAGTCCGCGCCACTTTTTATTGTGACCTCATCGACACCACGACCAGGCAGAGCCTGTTATAACGGAGGAATTCACTATGGCAACCGCAGAACCCACAACAGAAGCCGGTACAGTGTCCGGTTCAGATACAACAACTTCAAAGGAGGCTTCTCACATGAGCAAAGCACAAGGTCAGTTTACCATCATCGACTACAATGACGCACTGACACTGACGGGGTACATCGGCTCAAACCTCGCCAAGACTCAGATGTATAACCCCGACAACGGCAGTTACACCCCCGACTGGAAAACGAAGAACCTCGTTCTGACACCCAGTCTGTATGTCATCGGCACCACCGCCGACCAGATCGCCACCGCCAATGTCACCTCGGTCAAGTGGTATGTGGGCGACAGCAACACCGCCATCACCGCAGGCACGAACTACGCCCTCAGCGGTGCCAAGAGCCACATCCTCACGGTCAAGGCAAATGTCATGGCGGAGCTGCCCGGTATCGACTACCGCTGCGTCATCACCTACAAGGACGAAAGCACCGGACTGTCGCTGACCCATCCGCTGACCATTTCCTTCTCCCGTGTGGTCAACGGTTCCGGCATCGTCGACCTGCTGGTCACCACACCCAACGGAAATGTGTTCAAGAATGAGGAGGTCGTCAGTCTGACCGCCAAGGCCGAGCTGTGGCGCGGCTCTACGGTGGATAGTACCAAGGTCAGCTACAAGTGGGCGGTCATGGACGGCAGTATTACCTCCACCACCTCCACCGGCTATGACGCAGATTTCGGCATCGGCTGGAGAAAGCTCTCGGATACCGCCGACAAATACTCCGGCACGGCCACCAATACCCTCATGGTCTACGCCGCAGCGGTGGACAGCTACGCCGTGTTCAAGTGCTGTGCCCAGGACACGGATTCCGCATCGGCTTCTTATAACACGAAGTTTTTCGATGTGGCGACCTTCATCGACAACTCCGACCCGTTGCAGATCATCGTCACCTCCACGGGCGGCGATGTGTTCAAGAACGGCCAGGGTACGACCGTGCTGACCGCCGTCTGCTACCAGGCGGGCTCCGAGGTGGATGCGGCCGGAAACGGCAGTTACACCTGGACGAAGTACAACAAAGACGGTGTTGTCGATACCTCTTGGGGTACCAACGGCAGCAAGACCGGCAAGACCCTGTCGGTGTCCAGCACCGATGTGGATACCAAGGCAACCTTTATGGTCGTTGTGGCACTTTAAGGAGGTGGTGAGATGATCGCATCGGCACAGTTCACGATTATCAGTCTCTGCGATGTGGTCACCTCGAACACGCCGCCGGAGAACCCCTATGAGGGGCAGCTCTGGGTGGATACTTCCGTGACCCCGCCGGAAACGAAGATATGGGACGGAAATGAATGGGTGGTGCAGAACGACATTGAAACAATCCGCACCACCATTTCCATTCTGACCGAGAAGGACGCACAGTTCCAGCAGACCATCGACGGGCTGAACAGCTATGTGGCGACCCTCACCGAAACCGTGGGAACGGTGTCCAACGACCAGGGCGTCCTGGAGGAACGGGTGCTGAACTCCGAAAGCCGTGTTTCGGAATTGGAACACACGGTGGATGGACTGTCCGTCACCATGCAGGAGCAGTACATCGGCGGCATCAACTATGTGCAGAATTCCTCCGGGCTGAACGGCATCACGGATGATTGGAGCTACTCCGGTACGGTAAAAACAGATGCCTCCACAGATACGCAAAACAACACCATTTCCGACTCCTGCTTTGTGCTGGGCGCATACTCCTCGTTGTCGCAGTACATCCGAGGGGTGGTTCCCGGCACTTATACGATCTCGGTTCGGGCAAAGAAAACCTCGACCATGGCCGGGTATTTCTATGTGACCTACAACGGGAACAAAACCAAGTACCTGTTCAATAAGTCCACGGCGTTTGACTGGACGGATTACTCCGTAACGCTCACGGATGTGACCGACCCCACGTTGCGTATTTACTGCTACTGTCGGGATGCGTCCATTTATCTCGCCGACATCATGATCTCCGAAGGATCGATCCCCCGAAAGTGGACGCCTGCTCCCAACGAGATCTACACGCAGGAGGTCAAGATCGATAAGCGTGGCATTGAGGTATCCAACAGCGCATCGTCCCAGCGGACGGTTATCACGAACACGGAGTTCGCCGGTTATTACAACGACGAGGTGATTTTCACCCTGAACAAGGACGAAACGCAAACCAAGAAAACCACGGTGGACGGCGAGCTGACCGTGGGCAAAACGAAGTTTGTCCCGATGCCGACGGCATCCGAGGGGTTGAACATCGTCATTCTGGATTAAGGAGGGAAAGCTATGGCAACTTGGAAAAGCGCGGCATACGATGGGCGCTATCTTCAACTGGACATTTCAGAAAGCGTGAATGTGGTCGGTAACAGCTCGACACTTTCCTGGACGCTGACCTCTACCGGCGGCGCATCCACTTACTACACCATTGACACGACCACTGTAACGATCAACGGTACGACCGTCTACTCAAAGGAACGTACCTATTGGGATGACCGTGTTTTCCCGGCAAAGAAAGGTTCTGTCAGTGGCACGATTACTGTAGCTCACAACAGCAACGGCAGCAAAACGATTGCGGTCGGATTCTCGACCCGTGTTTATATCTACGGTTCACAGGAATACGGCGGCAGCATGACGCTGACTACCATTGACCGCTCTGCTCCCACAGTTACATTCAGTACATCGAATGTCACGGCAAACGGGTTCAAAATCTCCGCTACATCCTCTGCCACGGCGGACATCTGGCAGTACAGCACAAACGGCGGTTCGAGCTGGACGCAGTTCTCAACGACGGCATCCACCAGCGCCAGCGTAACACTGTCCTCGCTCTCACCGAACACCAGCTATACGGTGAAAGTCAGAGCAAGGCGGCAGTACAATCATGTCTACGGCACTTCCGGCAGTTCCACGGTCAAGACGCTGGGCGGTGCTGTGGTGAATAGTGTCAACACGGTGACGGCGGACAATGCCACGGTTTCCATTACCATCAATGTGACCGTGTACGAAGCCTCCTACACCAATACGCTGGTGCTCAAAAACGGCGGCACGACCATCCTGACTATCTCCGGGCTTTCCTGGTCGAAGGGCACTGCGAACCGCACGGTCACGCTGACATCGGCGCAGAGGACAACGCTGTTGAACGCTATGGCGTCCATCAAGTCCTTTATAGGTACCTTTGCGGTTTCGTCTTACAGTGGGTCTACGCAGATCGGCAGCATCTCAAGCAAAACCGCCACGGTACTGACCACGGCGACCAATTCCGCTCCGACCATAAGTGGGTTCACTTACGCCGACAGCTACACGACCACAAAGAACCTCACGGGCAACGATCAGCTGTTCGTGCAGGACTACTCAATCCTCAAGGTCACGCCCGGAACGGCAACTGCAAAAAACGGTGCCAGTATTTCCAACTACACAGCTTCCTGCAACGGGCTGTCATCCTCTAACACTACCGGCTCTGCCTTATCTGTTGGAAAGATCGCCAAGTCCGGCAGTGTGACGGTCACGCTCTCGGTCACGGACTCCCGCGGTTATACTGCCAGCGTTTCCCAAACTATTACGGTCATCCCATACGCAAAGCCGAAGGTGTCCTCGGTGACGCTCCGACGAACCAACGACATTGAAGCGGAAATGCAGCTCAAATTCAGCGGCTCTATTTCTGCTGTTACCGTAGACGGGACGCAGAAGAACAGCGTGGTTTATGTGCGGTATCGGTACAAGAAAACCAGTGAGAGCAGCTACGGCAGCTACACCAGCATCTATTCCGGCACGACAAAAAGCGGAACCTCTTTCAGCTACTCCAATTTGGAACTGTGCAATCTGGATGCCAACAGTTCCTACGACTTCCATTTGCAGATCCAAGACAAGCTCTATTCTTTGAGCAGTCTGGATCTGTATTTTACTGTCCCGCAGGGTACACCGCTCATTGCGCTTCGGAAAAAGAAGGTCGGCATCAACACGCCGGAGCCACAAGCCATGCTGGATGTTGCCGGGGATATGCGTGTTGATGGCTCACCCCTCGCAGATTTTGTCATTCAGCAAGGGACAAGCGGCATCTGGAATTACCGCAAATGGAAAAGCGGTACGGCGGAATGTTGGGGTCAGTATTCATTTACGACCGCCATTTCGACGGCATGGGGCGTGCTCTATGAGAGCGGCGCAATTGCGCTCCCTAATTTTCCATTTACCTTCGCGGAAATTCCCCATGTCCATATCTCCACGGAGAACAGCAACTACGCCATGTTTGTGGAGCGTGGCAGTTCAAGTAGCTGGTCTACAACGACCAACCCCGGAAAGATATTTGCCGTAAGACCAAATACGGTACCTTCGGCAACCTACAAAATATCGATTTATGCTATCGGAAAAGTGTGATGCTCCGGCGTCACTTTTTTCATACCCATTTTTAATTTCAAAGGAGGACAAACAACATGAAAGAATTCTGGACGACCATTCAGGTGGTGTTCGCCGGAATCGGCGGCTGGCTCGGATGGTTCTTGGGAGGATGTGACGGCTTGCTTTACGCGCTTCTGGCTTTCGTAGTCATCGACTACATCACCGGCATCATGTGCGCCGTGGTGGATAAGAAGCTGTCCAGCGAAGTCGGCTTCAAGGGCATTTTCAAAAAGGTGCTCATCTTCGCCCTGGTCGGCATCGGGCATATTCTCGACACCCGCGTCATCGGCAGCGGCTCGGTGATGCGTACTGCCGTCATTTTCTTCTACCTATCGAACGAGGGCGTGTCCCTGTTGGAAAACGCCGCATACCTGGGACTGCCCATCCCGCAGAAGCTGAAATCCGTGCTGGAGCAGCTTCATGAACGCAGTGAAAAGGAGGATGAATAATATGGCTTACACAAACAGTTCCCTGGTGTCCTACACCAAACTCAGCCCGAACCACTCCGGGCAGCGTACCCACAGCATTGACCGCATCACGCCTCACTGCGTGGTGGGTCAGTGCAGTGTGGAAACGCTCGGCAACATCTTCTTGCCGACCTCACGGCAGGCAAGCAGCAACTACGGCATCGGCGTGGACGGTCGGGTCGGGATGTATGTGGAAGAGAAAAACCGCTCCTGGTGCTCCTCCTCCGCAGCCAACGACCAGAGAGCAGTCACCATTGAGTGCGCCAGCGACAACACCGAGCCGTATGCGTTCAAGGATGTGGTGTACCAGCGGCTCATCGAGCTTTGCACCGACATCTGCAAGCGCAATGGCAAGACGAAGCTGCTCTGGCTCGGCGATAAGACCAAGACGCTGAACTACACCCCGAAATCTGACGAGATGGTGCTGACTGTTCACAGATGGTTTGCGAACAAAAGCTGCCCCGGCAACTGGATGTATGCCCGCATGGGCGATTTGGCATCCAAGGTCACGGCAGCTCTCGGCGGTGATGTAAAGCCTGCCGAACCCGCCAAGCCCACCGAGTCTATCAATGTCTGTGACCTCGTGACCATCACGGGCAGCACCTACTATAACGGCAAAGCCATTCCCGGCTGGGTGAAGAAGCTCCGCTGGTATGTGGTAGAGGTCAGCGGCGACCGCACGGTCATCAACAAGGACGAGTTCGGTAAGTACGCCATCATGTCGCCGGTCAAGACCTCGGCGCTTGCCGTGGCAGGCACGAAACCCGCCGATGACTATCGCATCCATACCGTAATGCACGGAGATACCCTCTGGGCAATCGCAAAGAAGTATCTCGGCAACGGCAGCCGCTACAAGGAGATCGTCAGTCTGAACGGGCTGAAAAGCAATGTCATCTACAGCGGTATGAAGCTCAAGATTCCGAATAAGTAAACCGAACCTCATCACACGCTCTCTGCGGATCATTCCGTGGAGGGCGTTATTTTTTTGCTCTTTTTTCGTTCAAGATGGCCATTTCCCTCCAGTGGGTAGTGAGAGGGGCCCCTCTCGGACTGGAGGACAATCTCATGACAGATGAGCAAAGAGGAAAGATAACGGCCCTGCGGCATCAGGGCTTTGGATATACGGCCATCGCCAACAGCGTCGGACTGTCAAAGGACAGCGTCAAAGCATATTGTCGATCCCACGGCCTCGCCGGTGAGAAGGCAGAGAGCCACAGCCTTGCGGAGGTTCCCACGCAGCTTTGCCTGAACTGCGGCAAAACGCTGATCCAGTTCCCCAGACGGAAACAGAAAAAGTTCTGCTGCCCGGAATGCCGGACGGCATGGTGGAACGCTCACCCGGATGCTGTGAAGCAGAAGGCCGTTTATACCTTTATCTGCCCAGAGTGTGGGAAGGAGTTCACGGCCTACGGAAACGCCAAGCGCAAGTACTGCTCCCACGTCTGTTATATTGCGGACCGGTTCAAAGGCGGTGATGCCTGATGAGCAAGGAGGAGCTCCACAACGATATGCTCTACCATGCAGCGATTTCAATGGCGAAATCCATGCTCGAAAAGGGCTTGATCACCGAGGAGGAATACGCTGAAATTGATACAATTCTACTCGAAAAATACCGACCGTATTTGGGTACATTATTATCCGAAAACGCTTGATATTCCTGCCTTTTAGAGTGATATATAGACACTACCGGAAGGAGGGATATCATTGAAAACAGTAGAGAAAATCGAGCGAAAACTGCCGGTTCTGAAAACAAGAAAGCGAGTCGCTGCCTACGCCAGAGTGTCGATGGAATCCGAGCGGATGCAGCACTCGCTTTCTGCACAGGTGAGCTACTACAGCGCACTGATTCAGAAGAACCCAGAATGGGAATACGCTGGCGTTTTTGCGGATTACGGGATCTCCGGCACCGGCACCAAAAAGCGTGATGAGTTCAACCACATGCTGGCTGAGTGTGAAGCCGGAAACATCGACATAATCCTCACCAAGTCGATCCAGCGATTTGCGAGGAACACCGTGGACCTTCTGAACACGGTCCGGCACCTGAAGGAGCTCGGCATTGAGGTTCGCTTCGAGAAGGAAAAAATCAATTCCTTGAGCGGCGACGGAGAGCTGATGCTTTCCATCCTCGCTTCCTTTGCACAGGAAGAAAGCCGCAGCATTTCCGAGAACGTCAAGTGGGGTACGATCAAGCGGTTCAAGCAAGGCATTCCCAACGGCAAGTTCAGCATTTTCGGGTATGAGTGGCAGGACGACAAACTGGTCATCGTACCGGAGGAAGCAGAGATCATCCGTTGGATGTATGCCGAGTACATGAAAGGCGCATCCCGGATTGAGATTGGCAGGGCCTTGATGGACCGAGGCATTTATACCCGGCAGGGAAAGCCGTGGGTGGACTCCAATGTGAAGGTTATCCTGACAAACATCACCTACACCGGGAACATGCTCTTCCAGAAGGAATACTGTGAAGACCCGATCACCAAGCACCGTAGGAAGAATTACGGCGAGATGCCACAGTATTTTGTCGAAGACACTCACGAGGCAATTATCCCGATGGACGAATGGCAAGCGGTACAGGCCGAGTTCAAGCGCAGACGGGACCTTGGTCCCTTCGGAAACAAGTCGCTGAAACTATCGGCTTTCTCCACGAAGATCACCTGTGGCTGCTGCCGAAAACACTATCGCCACAGTGGAAAACGGAATACCGCCGGTGAGGTTTACTACATCTGGATCTGTCAGACGAAAAGCCAGAAAGGTGTGTCGGCTTGCCCCTCGAAGAACATCCCGGAGAAGATGCTCCAGAATACCGCAGCGGAGGTGCTGGGCCTTGATAAGTTTGACGAGGACGTTTTCAGTCAGCAGATCGAGGAAGTCATCGTTATCGGAGACGATACCTTGACCTTCCGCTTTTACGACGGCCACGAGGTCACCACCAAATGGCAATCTACTGCCAAGACCGACTGGTGGACAGACGAGCGCAGAAAGCTCTGGGGAGAACGGCACAAGCGCAAGGATACCAATCCGAACCGGAATACCTTCTACGAGTTCACCGGATTCATAAAATGCGGCTGCTGCGGTGCCAATTACCGCTGCCAATCCGGAAAGCGTAAGGACGGCACCCCGACACGGTCTTGGTATTGCACCGGTCCACGTTCCGAATGTCGGAATCCGGCTATCAGGGACGAGACCATGAAGCGGCTGGTGACTGAGATCCTTGGCCTTGATGAGTTCGACGAGGCTGCGATGGACGCTCAGATTGAAAGTGCAACAATCCTCGACCACATGGTCACGTTCCATTTCAGGGACGGCCACATCGAATCCAGAGACTTCTTGGATAAGCGGCACGGCACCCCTTGGACCGAGGAACGGCGGGAAAAAGCAAAAAAATCCATGAAGGCCGCTTGGACAGACGAGCGCAGGGAGGCAATGAGTGAAAGAATCAAGAAAATAAGGAGCGAAAAGAAATGGCCAAATCCGTAACCACGATACCGGCGACGCTGTCACGCTTCACGGCGGCACCGATCAACAGCACTAAGAAGCGACGTGTGGCGGCCTACGCTCGTGTCAGCACCGACAACGAGGAGCAGCTGACCAGTTACGAAGCGCAGATTGACTACTACACGAATTACATCAATGGCCGGGATGATTGGGAGTTCGTCGGGGTATATCCTGACGAAGGCATCACCGGCACCAATACCAAAAAGCGTGAGCAGTTCAGGCAGATGGTTGCAGATGCCCTTGACGGCAAGATCGACCTGATTATCACGAAGTCGGTCAGCCGCTTTGCCAGAAACACAGTCGATAGCCTGACTACCATCCGGAAACTCAAGGAGCACAACGTCGAGGTCTATTTTGAAAAAGAAAACATCTGGACCTTCGACAGCAAGGGTGAACTTCTGCTGACGATCATGTCCTCGCTGGCGCAGGAAGAGTCCCGGTCCATTTCCGAGAACTGCACATGGGGCCAACGGAAGCGGTTTGCAGACGGCAAGGTCACGGTTCCGTTCAAGCGATTTCTGGGCTACGACATGGGGCCGGACCACAACCTCGTGGTAAACCCGGAACAGGCCAAGCTGGTCAAGCGCATCTACGGAATGTTCCTGCAAGGCCAGTCGCCATTCCAGATTGCCCGGACGCTGACCGAAGAAGGCATTCCTTCTCCCGGCGGCAAGGACCACTGGAACCCCAGCAACATCAAAAGCATTCTCACCAACGAAAAGTACAAGGGTGATGCGCTGCTGCAGAAGTCCTTCACTGTAGATTTTCTGACCAAGAAGAAAAAGACCAACGAGGGTGAAATACCGCAGTACTACGTCAAGGACAACCACGAGGCCATTATCGATCCGGAGACCTTCGAGATGGTGCAGACGCTGATGACTACCCGCACCAAGGGCCGGAACCGCAAGAGCTCGGTCAGCATCTTTTCCAGTAAGGTCAAGTGCGGAGACTGCGGCAGCTGGTACGGGCCGAAGGTCTGGCACAGCAACGACGCCTACCGGAAGGTCATCTGGCAGTGTAATCACAAGTTCGACGGCCAGAAATGCGCCACACCGACACTCACTGAGGATGAAATAAAAGAACTGTTCCTCCGGGCCGCCAATCAGGTGATCGACCAGAAGGAACAGTTTATAGCCATATACGAACAGGTTCTTTCAAGGAGCCTCGACACCACAGCCCTTGAGGGAGAGCTAAGCGAGCTGGAAGCTGAGATCAACATCGCTGCCGAGCTCATTGAGGAGTGCATCAAGGAAAACGCTCACGTCGCCATCGATCAGGCTGAATACCAGAAACGGTACGACGCTCTGGTAGCCCGGTTCGATAAGGCCAAGGCCAGACACACCGAGGTCACCGACTTGATTGCCGAGCGCATGGCCCGGAAGCACCAGATCGAAACCTACCTGAAGAACCTGCGGAGCCGGGAGCCGCTGACGGAGTTCCGTGAAACCGACTGGCTGGCGATGGTCGATTACATCACAGTTCACAGCAAGGATGACATCCGGGTGGCATTCAAGGACGGCACCGAGATCAAGGCATAATCCCATAGACGCAGCAACGCCTCTGAACCACATCGGCTCGGAGGCGCTTTCTTTGTTACACTACAGAAAACTTTATTTCTCCTGATAAATTGCCATCGGACTTGTTCGATTTTATCGAATACCTAATGCAAATATCTCCATCGCTTCTTTTTAACATAATCATTGGTCCAAGCCAGCATGTTTCCTTTGGACGAAGTGCCTTAATATAAAACTCATACTCGTTCTTTTCTAATCCCTGTGGTTCAGCTATATATTTTGAAAGCTCTCGTTCATAATCCTTTGCATCGAAATGAGCACCATTAACGCCATACAGCTTAAACGAATCAATACTGTCAGATATCGAATAGCTAATATTGGTTTCATACTTTATTTTCGAGTTTTCATTCATCAACAGAAATTCTTTAATAATCCCATCTTCATAAATTAAGCCCTCAATACCCTGCAAGTCAGGATTAATAATTTCGCGAGATGGTGTTGCTGTATTTGCCCCACTGATAATAACCGAAATACTGATTTCATCATCTGCAATTGTGGATACATTACGAATTGCCAAAGGAAACAAAAAATAGTCGTCAAAAGTTCTCGAATACATCTCCATCATTTGCATTTGAGCAATCCTGTAATCAAGCTCATTGATCTTTTCGTACTTTAGTTTTTCCTCTTCTGTCCCCTCATATGTGGTTCCACTACCGCCTATATGAAATGATACTTTTTTCTTTAAATTCCCCAATTCAAAAAAATCATCCATCAATTTTATTTCCGGGTACTCCATAGAAAAACTAATAATCGATTCCTTTTCTTTTTCAGTAATGATTACTCTTTGTGGTGTGTCTCCAAAGAGATTAATGTTTCCGAGCATTTCGCTTATATTTGATGAAACTTGTGGTTGTTCTTTTGGTTCCTCCACTATACACGGTTCCAGATGAATATCATTGATTTCAGATATCAATTGTTTGCAACCAGCAATACCTCGATCCTTAATGACACTATCAAAATATTCAAAAGGACTATAAGACCATGCTTCTTTGGTAATTTCATTGCTCTCTTGATTATAACAACCAACAACAAGATTTGAAAAATTGCTCTTAACCCTGGGACCATTTTCTAATAGATTACTTACCGTATCTGTTATAATGTCCCTAATATACTTTTTAACATCCTTCTTTGTCTTCTCCTTCAAGGAATAGGGTGAAAGCCTATGATGAGCAAGATCAAAAGGCAAATCATCTGGTGAACCATAGTCGGTGTCTAATATACAAATTACATTTTCCCAGCCAACCACACTCGCCGCATATCCAAGTTCAAGCATAACATTAGGGTTTGGACCATATCTTACGTTGCCATTTTCGCCCTCATCGGTTATTGAACTGTATTTATTTACGATGCTAACATCTGCAATAAAAATATCGCATTCATCAATTTTTGAAAAAATAGTCTGTACGATATCTGGTGAGCCGTATTCCCCCTTAGTATCTCTGTCTGCTTCTATCTCAACTGTATCCCTTAACATTTTTACTGCTGATGAGATACTGCCTTGGATTAGCCCGCGAGTTTCACTATTTGGCAAATCAGATTGCCACGAATAAAAAATGCGAATTTCTGTATTTTTCATATTGCTACTTCCTATCTTTTTTAGAAAACAGCCGGGACAACCCGACTTCCACAACTTACCCCTCAAACGCCAACATACCCCTCAAGCGGCAAAACCGGCGGAGGAATAATTAAATTGTATCAATCTCGGTGTTTTTATATC
>ENA-OWPN01002252-OWPN01002252.1-human-gut-metagenome-genome-assembly--contig:-NODE-2252-length-12472-cov-5.119433_pt1 | contig 12472 bp, 8 predicted proteins | sample MGYA00248266_ERZ651850 | MGnify/ENA primary metagenome ERZ651850 (study PRJEB26924, sample SAMEA4378296) | human gut metagenome | biome: human gut; feature: human-associated habitat; material: faeces... | reverse complement strand
CTCGTTAATATTCTGAAAAACAATTTGCAAAAGTACTGCAAATTATTATTTTTGCACGTATCCAAGCAATAAAATATTCAATGAAACTGTTTAAAACAAGAAAAACATATTACTTATATAACCCGAACACGCTCAGTTACGAGCGCGTTTACCCCTCCGCCAAAGACCGTTTCTTCATTGTGCTCCGTCATTTGAGTATCGGTGCGGCAATCGGTATCGGTGTCTTTTTTATCCTGATGTACACGATCGACTCGCCGGTCGAATCGCTGCTGAAGAAAGAGAACAAACTGCTGCAAACCCAATACGAAGTACTCTCCCTGCGTCTGACGAATGCCCTGGATGTACTGGACGACATCCAGCAACGCGATGAAAATCTGTACCGCGCGATCTTCCAGGCGGAATCCATTCCGGAGTCGGTGCGCAAGTCCGGTTTCGGAGGAACCAACCGTTACGAACATCTGATGAGCCTGCCCAACCCGGAACTGGTAGTCTCTACCGCACAGAAGATGGATATGCTGTCCAAGCAGCTATATATACAGTCCAACTCCCTGGAGGAACTGATCAAGCTGGGAAAGAACCAGGAAGAACGCAGCCGGTGTATACCTGCCATACAGCCCATATCCAATAAGGACCTGCGCCGTACGGCTTCCGGTTACGGGGTGCGTATCGACCCGATCTACCGGACCCCCCGTTTCCACTCGGGGATGGACTTCTCTGCCAAAGTCGGAACGGAGATTTATGCGACCGGTGACGGCGTGGTTACTTTTGCTGCCTGGAAACAAGGATACGGAAACTGTCTGATGATCGATCACGGCTACGGATTCCAGACACTTTACGGACACATGAGCAAATTCAAAAAACGTGTCGGCCAGAAGGTGACGCGCGGAGAAGTGATTGGCGAAGTCGGAAACACCGGAAAATCAACCGGTCCACACCTGCATTACGAAGTGATAGTACGTGGCAAACATGATAACCCGTCCAGATATTACTATATGGATCTTACTCCGGAAGAATACGACCGTATGATCCAAATCGCAGAAAACCATGGACAGGTAATGGATTAAACATCTTTAAGACGATGGCATTAAATAAAGATAAAAATCTGAAGCTGTATTTCTCCATCAGCGAGGTGGCACAGATGTTCGACGTAAACGAATCGACCCTGCGCTTTTGGGAGAAGGAATTCGATATTATCCGCCCGCGCAAGACGGCCAAAGGAACCCGTTTCTACAAGCAGGAAGATATCGACGCGGTACGTCTGATCTTCCATCTGGTCAAGGAACGGGGCATGACGCTGGCGGGTGCCCGGCAAAAACTGAAAGATAACAGGGAGACAACGATCCGGCAGGAAGAGATTGTCAATAAACTGAAACAAATAAAGGAAGAGCTATTGTCGATGAAAGCCGCGTTCGATGCCCTCGACCCTTCCGAAATCCCCCAGGAAGAGAAAATCTAAGCTAAACAATTAGCAGGTTACGCCGGAAAAGTGTACCTTCGCCGACAATTTAATAGAACAATAAATATGGAAATTACGGGAAAGATTATTGCCGTACTGCCAGTACAGGGCGGCACAAGTAAAAACGGAAACGAGTGGAAAAAACAGGAGTACGTATTAGAAACACATGACCAATACCCTAAGAAAGTTTGCTTCCAGATCTTCGGTGCCGACCGCATCGAACAGGCAGCGATACAACCCGGAGAAGAATTGACCGTATCATTCGATATAGATAGCCGTGAATATCAGGGACGTTGGTTCACAAATATCAACGCATGGAAGGTAGACCGTCCGATGACGATGGCTCCTCAGTCTGCACCGGGTGCTATGACTCCGGATAATTTTGCACCGGCTTCTGCACCGACAGCACCGGCTGCTCCTGATTTCGGTCCGGCTAATCCGATCGACGACCTGCCATTTTAGTTGACAGTTGACAAGTGACAGTTGACAGTTATTTCGGCTTTCAACCAATTTATTTCGAAGCTAAAATTGTCAACTGTCACTTGTCTACTATCAACTGTTAGAACGGATACCCGATTGCCAGGTGCCAGCCCGGAGTATATTTGGGAACGTTGAAATAACCGTTTTTATCCGTTTCGTAAGGGACATGCAGAGGGATACCCATATCCAGACGGATAACGATAAAGGTCAGGTCGTAACGCAAACCGACACCGGCATCGAGTGCCAGGTCTTTCAGGAAACGGCCCCATTTCAACTGACCGCCGGGACGTTGATCGTCGTTACGGATCAGCCAGATATTACCGGTATCGATAAAAGCCGCCCCGTGCAGGTCGCCCAGGATCGGGAAACGGTATTCGAGATTGGCTTCGAACTTCAGGTCGCCGGTCTGATCCAAATAACTGTATGCATTCTTTTCCTCCGGACGATAGCGGCCCGGACCAATCGAACGGATCGTGAAAGCACGCAGGCTGTTCGCCCCCCCGATATAGAACTGCTCGTTGTAAGGAGATATGCGGGCATTTCCGTAACTATAGATAGCTCCCGCCATCATACGGCCGACCAGGTGCTGGTTATGACCGATCTTATAATTGTAACGGACCTCCGCCGTTCCTTTCACGAACTGGGCGAATTTATTCCCCAACAAATGCTTTCCTTCCTCATTGAATTTCTGTCCGGCAATAGCATAACCGGCAGCCAACAAGTTACCCGCCTGTGAAACGGACAGCTGCAGCCAGGTATGATTCCGCTTGGAAGTGATCGGGGCATCATCGTAGGTATAGGTATACCCCATTGCTGGTACGAACTGATTCTCCAAACTCAGCTTCAGGGCACGGTTATATTGCGTTATACTGTCAAACTCATGCGTCGTCGACTGGAGCAGATTGTATGTCAGCTTGAACGGCGTGATCGAATGGTGGCTGGTGGCAGACGACTGATAATCGTACGAAGCATTCCCACCAAAGGCCAGCATCTTAAAGAAACGCGCCCGGTTCAATTGGTCGACATACAGGCGGAACGAGGTACTCGAAGGATACAAGCCATCCTTTTTCATCATTCCGGGGAACAGCAACTGCGGGAATGTCAGCGTCCCGCTCAATCCCATCTCCCAGCTATTGATAGCCGATTTGGCACCGTCCACCCGCTTACCGGTCTGCCATTCATAGGAACCGCGCAAACGTACACCGAAGGTCTCACCTCCACCGAACACGTTTCGCTTGGTCACACTGAAGATAGCTCCCGGACCTAGCTGGTCGTTACTTTTCGATGTCACGTTCACTTCCAGCTCGCCATCGAGCGGCAGGTCATAAACCGTATTGATCTTCAGGTCGAGAGTATCCTGGCGACGAGCCGTATCGCGCGGGATATATTGCATTTCGGAATACCGGAAAATGCCGAGACGCGAATAACTGGTCTGCGTCCGCTGCTGACTCTCCTGCGAATAGAGGTCGCCGGAATGGAAACGCAGGCGGTTGTAAAGTACCGACGGGCGGACACGCAGTTTGCCTTCGTAATAGACCGTCATATCTTTATAACGGATCGAATCGGTCGGCGGCTCGTTATTATAGCCGTTCAGCCAGACGGAAATATCACCGATCGTCCACGGACGGAGAGCCGCACGCGGCAGACCCGGCTTCGTCATGACACGGAGTGCCACTTTACCGGGGTTCATGATCGTATCCGCCTGGTAAGTGATGAACTCGGGACGGAAATAATAGAATCCGTTGTTACGCAGCAGAGAGGTGATACGCTGCCGCTCGGCTTCCAAATTCGTTACGTTGAAGTTATCCCCATCACGGAGCAGGCGGTCGCCTATCGTATTTTGTACCAGCGTATCCATCTTATGACGCATCCTGACATAACGGATACTGTCATAGGTATAAGGCTGGTTCATCTCCACCTGGTAGACCAGTTTGGCTTTCTTTGCATTCTTCGGGTTGGTATCCACCTGGAAAGAAGTCGTACCGTTGAAGTAGCCGTATTCTTTCAGCAGGTTCTGCGCCACTTTGATACGCACGTCGGGATTCACCGTCGAGATGAATACCGGCTTGGCTGCCAGCTTGTCGAAAATCCATTTTCCGACCTTTCCTTTCCTATTGACAAAAGCGTTATAGACCCACAGGCCGAAAGGGAACGGCACGCGGATGGACGAACTTCCCAACAGGGCATTGTTGGGAGGGTAGGCAAGAGCGCCCTCCACTTCAGCAAGGGCATCCTCACCGGCGGTCGTCTGATCGTCGTGGGTAACGTCGATCTTTTTGATTCCGGTATAAAGGACTTCACCCTCGGGGAGGTTTTTGGTAGTTGAGCAGGAGGCTAATAAGAACAAGAGAAGGGAGAAGATGACACACCCCCTACCCTCTCTCAAGAGGGGAAATGAATACTGTTTGTTACGGAAACAAATGGTAACTTCCAACAATCTATATAGTATATCTTTCTTTTTCATCATTCCTCCTCATAAACCGGTTTAGGTCTATTCTTCTTAAAGTTGAACAACTCCCGCATATGAAGCATCTTGCGGCGCAGGACAATACCGACACCTGTCTCCGTGATCTCCCCTTCCAACAGACTTTCGTAGTTCTTGTCGTGGAACAACTTCACATAGCGCGTTCCGCTGGCATCCAAACGGTACTCGATCGAAACATTGTCGATAAATGCCTGTGTCTGGTTGCTGTTGCTTGCATTTTCGCCGGTCGAGATACGGCCGCCCAGCACGATACGGATACGGTCGTTCCAAAAACGTTTGGCAAAGCTGAAATTATAATCGGTCCGCTGTCCGCCTGTTCCGTCGCCATTCTCGTCGTAGCTATCCATACCGAAGGAGATATCGACCGTCTTCAGGGCACTTCCGGCAATATTACTGATCTCGCTGTTCAGGAAACTGTTCAGGGCGGCCCCCATATTCAAGTTCTGCTTTCCACCGCTGCTGTTTGCCAAATACATTCCGGTAATAATCATACCGACAGCCAGTTTCGTCCGTTCATCCTCACCCATACTGTTCAGACTCGTCTGCATGGACTGATCTTCGGGAGCCGTCAAGACAAACTGCAAGCCCAAATTCTCCAGTTGTTGCTTCAGGGCAATACCCACATCGAAGTTCACCATACGCGAACCGCTACCATCCTGGGTTACATTAGTACGGATGCGTTCGGTAGCCGTCAGATCCAAATACGGGTCCATCGGATCGCCGCTCCATTGCACATAACTGCCGTCCTGTATATTAAATTCCTTCAACGGGATGATCGGCAAAGCATATTTCACAATACCGCCCGAAAGCGTATAACGTCCGTTCAGGATCATATCACCCTGCGGGGTATACTGGAAAGAGAGGTCGCCCCCACCTTCGAGTTCCACTTTGCTGGAACGGTCAGGGGTGATATCCGCATTCAGCCGTACGGACTGGTCGATGCGTATCGTCAGCAACATATCCAGACCGCCCAAAGGTAACGGAGCTTCCTGACGGCGGCGGTTCACCAGTGTATCTTCAAAAGAGGTGAAAGTCACCAGGTCGGAAAGGCGGTCCTGCACAGTCAGCGGAGAATCCTTCATGACATAAGTCACGTTCGTTCCGCCCAACAGTTGCAGGCTGCCACGCATCATCAGCGCATCGAGCGGACCTTTCACCGTCGATGCCAGGTTGACGAGCAACTTGCCATACACCATACTTTCCTTATTCCGTTTCACATCGAGCAACTGCATATGGTCAGCGGTCAGTTTCAAGTCTGCCATCATCCGTGACGGATTCCGGAAATCGACCGTACCGTCTATCACGAACGGGTTCTTTCCCGCGGCATGGATATGGTATTCGTCGAACAGGATCTTGTTGTCCTTCACCACGATCTGCTTATCATCCACCCGGAAACTGGTTCCCACGGCCGTCACAAACATCGAGGTCGAATCCATCTCGATATATCCGTTCACTTCGGGCGCCTTACTGCTGCCCTTTATCGTCATGTTTCCTTCCAACACACCGTTCAGCGATGCCATATTATCAGGGATAAACGGGTTCACCATATCCAGCGGCAGATGCGTCACGTCGAGCGTTCCGTCCAAATGATCTTCTTTCCCCATCTTATAAAGGGCAGTCGCCGACATCACTTCGTTCTGATCGCGAAAGAAGTGCATATCGACCTGATGCTTATTATCCGCCAGCGGGAGATAAACGGTACTGAACATCAGTTCCCCTACCCGTCCGCCTTCGTAGATCAGATTGTCGATATTCGCATCGACCACCACCAGGAATGAACTGTCCGACGGCGCGTACTGCATATCCGCACTCAGTATCCCCTGCATGGCAGGTATCTCCGTAAATGCTTTCGAGATAACGTCCAGGTTGATCTGGCTCAATTCGAGATGCAGTTCCTCCATCTTATCCTTTTCGGGCAGCGAATGAATCCACAAAGAGGCATTCTCATCGCCCGACAGGCGAACGTTGGCTGCAATATCTTTCTCATTCTTATAAAGAATATAATTATCCGGATTCAGTTTGAAAGGACGGAAAGCCAGGATCGGATTGTCCGGGAAGAGATGCAGGCTGATCCCCTCCTCTACCTTGTCGGCACGCAATCCGAGCAGAATACCCGTATCCCCTTTTCCATCTGTGTACAGCACCTCGGCATCGGCAAACGTATTCCGTATCTTCCCCTTGACTCCGGCTGTAAAAGGAGCCTGCTGGCGGAATTTCGTCTTGACCACCCCGGCATCATATAGCAGACCGAGCGAGTCCTGACGGATGGCAAAACTGATCGTATCGATCCGTGTCGTGTCCTGCATCAGGTTATAGACACCCGCATCCAGCCGGAAACCCTCTTCAGGAGAGGTAAAAGCTTCCAGGCTCAGGTTATTGAACGAGATGTTCGCCTGCTGCAATATATTATAGATCGGATTATCCTTCCCCGCCGACACCGCCAGATGCATATCCGGCAACAACGGTTTGAAAGCAGGGATATTGATCATTGAATCTTTTTCAAGCTGTTTGTTCAGCCCCTCGGAAATCTTGTTGAACTTGTCGGTCATTGTTTCCAGGTCGGAGTTACCGGTCAGCACGATCCCCAGGTCGCCCGCATGAAAAGATACACGGGTGGTATCCTTCGTGCTCTGGGCATGCAGGGTAAGCGTTTTCGGCTTGTACGTACCTGTCGTAGTGATCAGTTCCCAGTTTCCCAGCGTGACATCGACCCGATTGTTCTTCCCCATATCCGTTTCCGCCTCCGCAAAAAGCTGGAAAGAGGTAGCCAGCGAATCATTCATCAGATGCATGCCGTAGAGGTCTAAATTCGTGACATCGGCAATCACCATCGCCTGGATCTCTTTCTTCAGCAACGTGGCATTCAGTGTCAAGTCCATTTCCGCCAGCGGGTATTTACTCAACAGGTCGAACTTCAGGAAATTCTTTTCCAGCGAACCGTCCATCGTCACATCGGATACATTATAATTTCCGTAGCGGATATCCGTCAGTTTCCCGTCCAGCTTCGCCCACGAAGAACTCTTGAAGGGATCGAAACCCTTTCCTTCCGCCTGTATGGAAGCGGTCAGATAATACAGCGAATCGAGCGGCATAAAATGGACCGGCTCCAGGCTATCGACTTTCAAGTCGGCTTTGTAGGCCTCCTTGCCCGGATCAAAGCTGGCGGTCAGCAGCACCTTCCCTTTATCCTCCCGCAACAGGAGGTCTGCCTGGTACTCATTATTCTTCAAGGCAGCCTCACCGGTCAGCGTCATACCGGAAGGGATATTATACCGGTGGCGTTCGGCAGCCGGAAGCATACTCAAAAGGAACTCCAGGTTTCCCGTCTCCGCTTTCAGGTTCAGTTTTCCCGAACGGCGGATACTGTCGGTAAGCGACTTCATCGTACCGGAAACATCCATCCGGAAAGTACCCGGCAATTCGCCCTTCAACTGACGGAGAAGCATAGAAGATAAGTTTCCTTCCACACCTGCCGTCAACGATAGCGGTTTCTGCGGATAGGCTTTCTGAAAATCGACGGGCAGTTCACCGGCAAAGGTCATAACGTCTTCTTTTCCCACCGAAGCGGTCAGCAATACCCGCATGTTCCCTTCTGGATCCGCATCGAAAGAGCTCCAGGGAACCATCGCCAGCAAGCGAACCTCCGACGACGGGGTTTTCAACAAAAGCTGCGGAACATTGATAGTCGTGCTATCGCTATGGAGACTACCGGTCAGCGACGAAATAGTCAGTCCCGAACGGTCCTCGGCAGACAGTTCGCGGATACGCGCCTTGATATCCCGTCCGCCGTAGAAAAGCGAATCGAGCGAGATCGTGACGTTGCTTAAAGCGATATGTGAAGGATCGAAACCGGCAACCGGATCCTGATAGTCGGCATCGTATCCGAGGGTGGAACCGGTCAGCGTGAACAGGTCCGCCCCGTAATGCGAAGCTCCCAGGTCGACGATACCGTCTTTCAGGCTCGCCTTATCGATATAGGTTGACAGACGCAACGAATCCGCAGGCATCTGCATGGCAAACGCTACGCGGTCGAGATTGATCTTTTGCAGGTTCAAAATCCAATTGACGGCGGCGGAGGTCGTATCCGCCTTTGTCGTCGTATCGTTCAGCAACAAAGTGATTGCCGTATCCGACAGGTCGATCGTATTAAGTGTCACCTTCTCCTTCGACAGGTTAATACGGTCGGCTTTGGCATACAAGCGCCCGAGTACCCCTTTTATCTCCATGCCTTCGATAAAGGTACCCGTATTTACTTTCACGCCTTCCAGATCGATCGCGTCTACCAGCACTTCCTTTTTCAGCAAAGGCAGCGCCCGCACATTTACGGTCAGGCTTTTCAATGTCAAAAGCGTATCGGCAGGGGTAGTCAATACCTCTACACCGCGAACCGTCAGGTTCAATGGGAAAGAAAGGCGTATCCGTTCTATCCCTATCTGCATCCCGGTAGCTTTACCGGCATAGTAGGCCGCTTTTTTCACGGCAAAGTTCTGAACAGGCGGTATGTATAAAAGTACAGAGACCAACAAAACCAATACCACCGGTATCAGGCATACGATCCCTATTCGTTTCAACCAAATCCTCATTTGTTATATTTGTGTATTCTTTTTTATAATCATAACGGTTAAATACCCTGTTTTGTTTGAAAATTCTTTAACAAATATAGAAAAGAAATTCAAGAATAAAAAGCTTAACCTTCTATCTGCCGGATAACGGAGTAAGCATCCTCGATCAATGAAGCCGGATAGTCATTGATCTCCAAGATCCGTATCGCATTTCGCTGGTATAAATTTCCGGATTTTAGCTTATAATCGAACGAAAGCATCCCTTCGGATATTGTCTCGCAAAAATGGTACAAGTCGTATTCATTTGCAAGGAATGTACCCAGTTCGGTATCGTGGGTGGAGACCACCACGATATTGCGGGAAGTATTCAGGAATGACAGCACAGCCTTAGCTGCCGCTATCCGTTCAGTCGTGTTCGTCCCTTTAAATATCTCATCCAGCAGGAAGAGGTTGGTGTGCTCGCTTTGGCTGTAAGAAAGCATGTCACGGATCGATTCTACCTCCTTCATATAAAAGCTCTTGCCATCGGACAGGCTGTCGGATAACATCAGGGCGGCATGTATCATAACGGGCATCTGTAGCTGCATCTGCCGGGCAAAAGCTGTATTCAATGTCTGTGCCGCAAGAATATTCACGCCTAAAGTCCGGATAAAGGTCGTCTTGCCCGACATATTCGAACCGGTAAACAGGATGGAACGTCCTTTTATGCTGATGGTATTCGAAACACAATTTTCCACCAGCGGATGATACATCTCGTCTGCTTCCATGCGCACCTCAACGTCCGGTTGTCCCGGCAGGCAATAATAAGGAAGCCTTTTGCGAAGAAAAGCCACCGACGAAAGGCTGTCGGTCAACCCGACAAAACGAAATACGGTCTCGATGGCCGCATTTTTATCTTTCAGCAAACGGACCATCTTATTATATGCCAAAGGTTCTATCAGAAAGAATATCTTTATCATCTCCGTGACAGACCACAGGATCACAGCCAGGTCGTTATCCAGCCTCGACTCTATCCGCAGGGATTTACTCGACCGCCTCAACGTCTCCAGCGAAGCCAGTGCCCCAGGCACATTCCTGCTTATCGCCGATAACAACGGATCAACAGCCAGTTTTCCTGCTGCGTCCAGCATCTTTATCAGCTGGGGCATCGATACCAGATAGCCGAGTCCGTTATGTTTGTTCCGATAATGGAGCACTCCATTCACTAAAAGGGAGGCAAACAACAGCAGCAACGCCGGTACCAGCTTATAAAACAGAAACAACAAAAGGAAAAACGCCGGCAGAAGGCTGCAGACCCGGAGCACAAACTGCCACCAGGCAGATACAGGCGGATGTTCGGTCTGCAACAAAGGAGCGATACTATACGCTTCCACAGCCTGCAGAATTTGCAGCTCTTTTACTACAGAGGCATGTTCTTCAGAATCGGCAGAGAGCTTTTCAATGATAGCCTCGTTCGCCTTAATCTCCCCATCCTTTTCCGGGATCGTACGCATCAGGTTATAAAGGTACTGTTGTCCCACCCGAGAGGCGGTACGGTCGGTAAACATGAACAGATCATCCAGTCCCAGGTCGGAGCATGTTTGCTCAGACAGCACTCCCAGAGCCTGTTTATGGGTATCACAACGGAAGAAAGCAGCTATCTCAGAGAAATCATAAGTCTCTGCCTTCTCCTCACCGCCATAAGCGGCAGGACGTTTCCGGAAGTTAAAGATGCTCATAGGACGATCGTTTTTCAATTTGTCAAAAGTATATCTTTTTCATTAATATTCAGTACAACTCATCTTATTTAGTTCCAAAATGTGTATGTTTGTCAGACCAAAAAGAGAATATAAAGATATGTTGAACTTAGAAGAACTTTGTACCCAGGTACAACAGATAGCCCGGAAAGCCGGGGCTTTCCTGAAAGAGGAACGACGTAAATTCGACCGCGCACGAGTAGAAGAAAAAAGTGCCCACAACTATGTATCGTATGTCGACAAGGAATCGGAAAAATGGCTGATCGCACAACTCTCCGCCCTGCTTCCCGAAGCCGGTTTCATCGCCGAAGAGGGTAGCGGAAGCCTGACAGACGAAAACTACTGCTGGCTGGTCGACCCGCTGGACGGGACTTCCAACTATATCCATGATCTTGCCCCTTATTGTGTCAGCATCGCTCTGCGCAACAAAGAGGAGTTATTGCTCGGCGTAGTCTATGAAGTCTGCCGCGACGAATGTTTCTATGCCTGGAAAGGCAGCAAAGCCTATCTCGACGGTAAAGAGATACATGTATCCGACGTGTCCGACCTCGACAAAGCTTTTATCGATCTGGGATTTCCTTACAACTCGGATGCTTATCGCCCGGTAGCCCTCCGCCTCGTCGACAGGCTGTACGGCTTTGCCGGAGGAACCCGTCTGATGGGAGCTGCGGCAGCCGAAGTATGCTATATCGCCGCCGGACGGTTCGAAGCCCGTATCGAGGCTTATATCGGTCCCTGGGATATTGCCGCCGGTGCCCTGATCCTGATGCAGGCGGGAGGTAAAGTGACCGACTTCAGCGGTGGCGACAACTGGCAGTCGGGCGACGAAGTGCTTGCCACCAATGGGGCGATGCATGAAACGCTGATACGGCTGATCAGGGAATAAGCCGTTGACAAAGTGATATTTTTACTCTATAGGGTACCTTAATATTCCCTATAGAGTATCCGTTTGCACCCTATAGAGTACCTGTTTATTCCCTATATCCTGTTGCACGACAAGACATAGAACACCCTACTGTTTATCAGCTGATTAGATACAAGAAGGACACAAAAGGACAAAAAGGACACCGTCACAATTTCAAAACGGGAATGAAAATACCAGGCATTCTGCGTAGTATATATCTTTAGGAAAGTTATTTACAAACCGAATAAACTATGCCTAATATTTATCAACAAAAACCGGAAGAAAGACGAATAATATGCAGCCTTTTAAGACTGACTGCATACCCCCTCATCTCAAAATTGTGACGGTGTCCTTTTTGTCCTTTCGTGTCCTTCGCCTGTTTAGGAGATCGTTCACCAGCGATCTATACAACTGATAAACAACAAGTAACACTCATAAAACATCTTCACACATAAGAGGGGGCACGTGCAACTAGGGTATGCAAAAAGGGAGCATTTATTTCCCAAATTCTTCTGCATCTTCCGACATATAATAGTAACGTTTCACGGTAGCGGCATCGACCTTAAAGTCGAAAATAGCATACATCAGATGATGAAGGCGGCCATCGGGATGTGCCGTGTTACCGCCTTTCAGCATCCGGTCGATATGCTTCATGCAGCGCATCCAGTGAAAGGGATGCGGGGGATTCTTCTTTTTTTTCATTTGATGTTTATTTATTATATATTCATTGCCAATGAAGATGGCAACAGATTCAGTGTTTATCTACAACGAAGCCCCGAAAGATAAATCCCCCGGGGCTTGTTTTTGTCTGTCTTTGCTCTTCACAGAGATCGAACAGAAGAACTTTAT
>ENA-OWPN01002249-OWPN01002249.1-human-gut-metagenome-genome-assembly--contig:-NODE-2249-length-12480-cov-2.466720_pt1 | contig 12480 bp, 8 predicted proteins | sample MGYA00248266_ERZ651850 | MGnify/ENA primary metagenome ERZ651850 (study PRJEB26924, sample SAMEA4378296) | human gut metagenome | biome: human gut; feature: human-associated habitat; material: faeces... | reverse complement strand
CTTCTGCTATGATCGGCTGCAGATCCTTCGGGTCGCCAGGGCCATTGGCCAGGAAAATACCGTCCGGGCGCACTGCTAAGATCTCCTCCGCAGTTGTATAAGCGGGGAAAACTGTTAAATGGCAGTCGAAGCTGGCCAGATATTCAAGAATATTTTGTTTGATGCCAAAATCCATGACAGCCACATGGAATTTACCATTGCCCAGCGTATAAATTTCAGGTGTTGTTACTGTCGCCACCTGATCATGCACTTCCGGCGTAGCCAGCAGCTTTTCAACTTCTGCCTGCGGCATTTCTGCCGGCACGATAACGCCCTGCAGAACACCATAATTACGCAGTTTGCGGGTGATTGCCCGTGTATCTACGCCTGTCAGTACAGGCACATCCTGCTCATCTAAAAACTGTTCCAGTGTTTTTTCACAGCGCCAGTTGCTGGGATGATCGCACAGCTCACTGATCACATAACCCTGGAAAAAGGACTTGCGGCCCTGGTTAAAAAGCTCGCTGGTACCATAATTACCTACCAGAGGATAAGTCATAACAACGATCTGCCCGCAAAAGGACGGGTCGGTAAGAGTTTCCTGATAACCGCTCATGCCGGTAGTAAAAACAACCTCGCCTACCGCATTGCGTTTACCATACAGATCGCCTTCATAAACGCTGCCGTCTTTTAATACCAATTTACCTTTTCTTGCTACCGTTTGCATACTTCACCATCTCTCATCACGAATTTACCTGCTACCATCGTAGCTACGGCTTTGCCTTTACAATGTTTTCCCTGGAAAGGAGTTACCTTGCCGCGTGTATAAAATTTCGTATTATCAACAGTCCATTCTTTCTCAAGGTCGATAATAGTTACATCTGCCGGATAGCCAACTTTTAAACTTCCAGCTTTTAATGCAAAAATATTCGCAGGTTCTGTACTCATTTTACCAATAATTTCGTTAATTGTGAAGATGTTTGTATGATAAAGATCAGTTAAAACTACACCAACTGATGTTTCCAGACCTGTAAAGCCACAGGGGGCATAGCGGAATTCAACGTCTTTTTCTTCCGGCGCATGCGGAGCGTGGTCGGTGACGATAGCATCTACAGTGCCGTCTTTAACTGCGGCACGCAGAGCCTCCACATGGTCCTTGCTGCGCAGCGGCGGTGAAACCCTGGTAGCACTGCTGTAAGTAGCGCAGGCCTCATCGGTCAGGGTAAGATGATGTACCGTAACTTCACAGGTCACATTGACGCCTTTTTTCTTGAATTCGCGAATAATATCGATCGCGCCTTTGCTGGCAACATGCGCAATATGTACATGCGCGCCGGTATATTCAGCGATCAGGCAGTCGCGGGCTACGGCAATATCTTCTGCCACAGCGGGGATACCAGGCACACCGATCCGTGCGGAAACAGCGCCCTCATGCATATAGCCTTCATGGTCTAGCTCCGGTTCGATCGCATGGGAGATCAGAACTTTATCGAAAGCGCCGATATATTTGGCGGCAAGCGTAAACAGACGCGGGCTGTTGACAAAGTGGCCGTCATCAGAAAATGCCATCGCGCCTTTTTCCGACATATCGATCATTTCGGCCAGCTCTTTGCCTTCTTCACCTTTGCTGATCGCGCCGATAACTTCCACATTGACATAACCTTCACGGGCAGCACGCTCTTTAATACCCGAAACAACGATCGAATTATCAATGACAGGCTTGGTATTAGGCATACAGGCGATAGTCGTAACACCGCCGGCCGCAGCAGCCATAGTACCGGTCACGATATCTTCCTTAGCTTCCAGTCCGGGCTCGCGCAGATGCGTATGCACGTCCACCAGACCGGGCGCCACTACAAGGCCTTTTGCGTCATATACTTCATCGGCAGCCGTTTTAATCCCTGCCGCAACTTCTTTGATAACGCCGTCTTCCACAAGTACGTCCATAACGGCGTCAATATTTTGGCTGGGGTCGATGACACGACCATTTTTAATCAATGTTTTCAATTTGCTTACCCCCTGTCAAAGTCAAGAATAAGAGTGCCATACGTACTGCTACGCCGTTTTGCACTTCGTCACGAATAGCGGCATTATCGCAGTAACCGACCTCCCAGGAAATTTCCAGGCCGCGGTTCATCGGGCCGGGATGCAGGACAGTAACATCGGGTTTGGCCAGCGCCAGACGCTTCTCATTCAGACCGAAGATCCGCGCATACTCACGCGGAGAGGGGAACAGGCCTTTTTTCTGACGTTCCAGCTGAATACGCAGCACATCGATAACATCCGCACCTTCGATAGCGTCTTCAACACGTTTATGCACGGTCACGCCCAGACTTTCGATATCGTGCGGCAGCAGTGTCATCGGACCTGCCACATGTACGTCCGCGCCCATTTTTGTCCAGGCTGCGATATTAGTACGGGCAACGCGGCTGTACAGCACATCGCCTAAAATCGCCATTTTTAAACCTTTCAGGTCTTTGCCCTGCTCACGAATAGTGAACATATCCAGCAAGCCCTGCGAAGGATGCGCATGCGCTCCGTCACCGGCGTTGATGATAACAGGATCAGCAACCTCCGCAGCATAAGCGGCAGCGCCTTCGATAGGATGGCGCATAACGATCGCGTCACAGGCCATAGATTGTACGGTAAGAATAGTATCGCGCAGGCATTCGCCTTTAACGACGCTGGAGCTGGCAGTCGTGATATTGACTACGTCAGCGCCAAGATATTTGCCGGCCAGTTCAAAAGAAGTTCTTGTTCTGGTACTGGGCTCATAAAAAAGGTTGATAATGGATTTGCCCCGCAGTGACGGCACCTTTTTGATATCACGTTTCATGATTTTCTTCATTTCTGCTGCAGTCTGCAGAATCAGTTCATATTCCTCGATGGAAAGTGAATCCAGATCAAGGATATCTCTGCCACCCAGAGATACGTTTGCTTTTGCCATTGTCCTACCTCCTATTTGATCACATAAAAAAGCCTTCTGTGCCTGCAAGATGGCAAAGAAGGCTTGTAGTACAAGTTACCTAAAAGTCTACCTTACAGTCTCACAGGACCGCTTTAAAGGTAATATTCTATTGGTAATATTCTACCATTCATTGGTTCGTACGTCAAACCAAAATAAAAATTTTTACCGGGATTTTTCCTTAAATTTTCTAACAGCAAAAATCCCATTGCCCTTACGGACAATGGGATCTGTTATTACTTATTTCCAGTCAAGATCTTCGACTTCTTTGCGGCCGCGGCCAGTTAAAGCGTCGAGCATAACGCGCTGTTCCACCTGGGCAACCAGTTTCTTGGTAAATTTAACAGTATCAGGATTGACGGAGATACTGTCGATACCGCTCTTAATAAGGAACTCGCAGAATTCAGGATAAACGCTGGGAGCCTGACCGCAGATAGAAACGGTTTTGCCTTCGCTGTGGGCAACCTCGATAAGGTGACGCACTGCGCGGCGTACTGCCAGATTACGTTCATCATAGATATGGGAAACGGTATCGTTATCACGGTCGCAGCCCAATACCAGCATGGTCAGGTCGTTGGAACCGATGGAATAACCGTCTACATATTTATTGAACTGGTCAGCCAGAATGATATTGGAAGGAATTTCAGCCATCAGCCAGACTTTGAAATCTTTACCGCGCTGCAAACCTTCACCTGCCATAATAGCAACAACTTTTTCACATTCTTCCACATTGCGGCAGAAGGGGATCATTACGTTGAGGTTTTTCAGGCCGAACTCTTCACGAACTTTACGAACAGCCTGACATTCCAGTATGAAAGCTTCGATGTATTTAGGATCGTAGTAACGGGAAGCGCCGCGCCAGCCTAAAAGTGCGGAAGGCTCATAGGGCTCAAACTCGTCGCCGCCTTTCAGATCGCGATATTCGCTGGATTTGAAATCGCTGAAACGCAGGGTGACCGGTCTGGGTGCCATAGCTTGGCAAACCTGACGCATGCCTTCAGCCAGTTGGTCAACAACTTTTTCCGGATGACCGGTTTTGATGAGATACAGAGGATGTTCATGGATATAAGTAGTCCAGATGAACTCTTCACGCATCAAACCGATACCATCGCATGGCAGTACGGAATATTTTTCAGCCAGTTCCGGGTCGCCCAGATTCATATAAACCTTAGTTCCTGTCGGCGGGAAGTATTCGGCAACTGCTACAGCAGCGCCGGCCTGATTTTCTTTTTTAGCTTCTTCGATAATGCCTTCATAAACTACGCCATGAGTAGCATCGATAGTTACGTCGATACCGTCAGGAATAGTAGTGGTAGCAGCCTCACCGCGGCTCTTGGTGCCAACGATACAGGGAATGCCCAATTCGCGGCTGACGATGGAAGCGTGGCAGGTCATACCGCCGCTGTCAGTAACGATAGCTTTGGCTTTTTTCATTGCAGGCACCCAGTCAGGAGCAGTCATCTCGGTAACCAGGATCTCGCCTTCTTTGAATTCGTCGATACGGGAAGGATCAAGGATAACGTGCACGCGGCCGGAAACTTTACCAGGGCTGGCCGGCAAACCTTTCACGATAACTTTATGATCAGTAGTAGTCATAGATTTGCTTTCCTGCACTTTTGCTCCTCCTTCTTTATTGCGGCGGCTCCATACGGTTTCCGGACGGGCCTGCAGAATCCAGATTTTATTAGTGCGTTCATCAACGCCCCATTCCATATCCATATAGCAGCCATAATGTTTTTCAATCTTTTTAGCATAATCAGCCAGTTCCAGAATCTGCTCGTCAGTCAAAGTCTGCACTTTGCGCAGTTCTTCAGGAACCTGCACTTCTTCGCAGTCGCCGCCTTTTTTACGTACCAGCATAACATCCTGCTCATTTACGCAGCGGTCGATGATTTTATGGTCATGTTTGGAAACAGTATAATTATCGGGAGTGACAGTACCCTGAACAACATATTCGCCCAGTCCAAAGGCTGCCTCGATCAAAATGTTATTATCGTCGCCGGTAGCAACATTAACGGTGAACATGACACCGGCAGATTTAGAGAATACCATCATTTGCACAACAGCGCTCAAAGCAACTTCGATATGATCGAAGCCCTGTTTTTCACGGTAATAAACGGCACGGTCAGTAAAGCAGGAAGCGTAGCATTCCTTTACTTTGGCAATGATAGTCTCCGCACCCTGTACGTTCAGATAGGTATCCTGCTGGCCGGCGAAGCTGGCATCAGGTAAATCTTCAGCAGTAGCACTGGAGCGAACGGCAACGTACGGATTTTCTTCGCCTACTCTTTTGCCCAATTCCACATAAGCGGCGCCAATAGCGTCCTGCAGGTCCTGCGGCATTTTTTCTGCCATGATCGCTTCACGCAGACGAGCGCTGACATCACGCAGCAAAGCGCTGTTTTCAACGTCAGTCAGTTCATACAGAATCGTGCGCATCTTTTCTTCAAGACCGCTTTCTTTAATAAAGTATCTATAAGCGTAAGCCGTGGTAGCAAAACCATAGGGAACCGGAACATCCGTCTTAGCAGTCATTTCACCAAGGGAAGAGGATTTACCGCCAACGATGTCAACGTCTTTTCTTTCTAATTGCTCAAACCAGAGAAGAAACTGTTCTTCTTTTTTCATGATCGTAGCACTCCTTTATATTATACTTTTTGGGCCGCGCCCTTAATATAGTGTATACTATATCATATTTGTACACCACATTCAAGGACTTTTTTCAGCGTTTTTTAACTTTTTGTGTTAAATTTTACAAAACCGGCTTATTTTAAGCGCTTCCCTCCTCTGCTGTTCAAATACTATCTTCGCCATCGAAAAACAAAGTATATATATTAGTATACACTAAATAATGTCCAGAAAAAAGTAAAATCAACATCACCGACCTAAAAAGCAGCAAAACAAAAACAAAATCGTGCAGTTTGCCGCAGCTACGCGAAAGGCCCCCGATTACAGACACACCGCGTACTAAGTGTACGCAAGTGTTTGTAATCGGGGGCCTGACAAAGTAGATGCCGTAAAATGCGCGATTATAGAACGATGCAGCTCAAATCGCCCACAGCATTAGCAACCTCTTTCGCCTGCTCAAGAAGCGCCAGACGGTTATTTTTAACAGCAACATTTTCATCCATGACCATAACGCTGTCAAAGAATTTATTGACAGGTTCAACTACCTGCTCGGCAAGCTTCAAAGCCGCAGCGTAGTTGTAAGTCACAATGTCGGGGATCAGCTCTTTGTTAAGACGGATCAGCACGTCATGCAGCTCCTGCTCTGCCGGATCGGCAAACAGCGCGCTGCTGATAGCAACCTCCGTATCGATTTTTTTGCAGAGATTGCAGACACGGATCGAAGCCTGAATAACAGCTTCGGCTTCCGGTAAAGCCACATATGCGTTCAGAGCCTGGCAGCGGGCATAAATATCAACCAGATCATCGTTACGTTCATCGGCAAAAACAGCGTCAACAACATCATAACGGATACCCTGCTCGATCATCAGATTCTTCAAACGTAATTTAAAGAACTCCAAAATCTGCGGGATCAGTTTACCGGTATCTTCCGGTTTGATATTGAGCAGATAGAGAGCGCCTGCCAGAATTTTGATCAGTGGCAGATGATAGTTACTGCTGATCAAAATATTGATGATGCCAAGAGCCTGACGGCGCAGGGCATAGGGGTCCTGCGATCCGGTCGGCGCAAGTCCGCGGCTGAAGGTAGCAACGATATTATCCAGTTTATCACTGATACCGACGATACGGCCGATAGTCCCCTGCGGCAGCTCGTCGCCGGCAAAACGCGGCAGATAGTGTTCGTAGATACCTGCTGCAACCTCGGCAGGCTCGCCGTCCAATTTGGCATATTCACGCCCCATAACGCCCTGCAGCTCGGTAAACTCAACAACCATTCCGGCCACAAGGTCGGTTTTGGCAAGCAGCGCAGTACGTTTGAGATTAGCGTCGTCAACTTTGACATTGATGGCAAACTTGACCATTTCAGCCAGTTTGGTCAAACGCTCGCTCTTATCATACATATTGCCCAGGCCTTCCTGGAAGGAAACTGTTTTAAGTTTTTCCAGACGGTCTTCCAGTTTGATTTTACGGTCTTCATTAAAGAAAAATTCAGCATCGCTGAGACGGGCACGCAAAACACGTTCGTTGCCGTGGGCAACCACATCCAAAAATTCTTTGCCGCCATTGCGGACAGTAATAAATTTATTCAGCAGTCTGCCTTCGGCATCGACTACCGGGAAATAGCGTTGATGTTCACGCATGGGGGTAATAATGGCTTCCTTCGGCAAGGACAGGAATTTTTCTTCAAACTTTCCGCACAGAGCCGTCGGATATTCAACAAGGTAATTGACCTCTTCCAGCAGATCCTCATCGATTTCAGCAATACCGCCTTCGGCGGCTGCCAGCTCGGTCACCTGCTGGCGAATCAATTCACGGCGGGCATCCTGATCGACCAGTACGAAGTTATCAGCCAGTGCCTGCACATAAGCATCAGCATTGGGTATTTCCACAGCGCCCTGCATCCCCATAACGGCGGAATGCACGACATTGCCGACTTTATTGAGAGCCGCACTCAGCAGACCTTTGTTCTCTACAGCTTCTTTCATCGACTGCTGCATAAAACGGTGGCCCATTGAATACCTGCCGGATTTCACGCCGGTGATCTCCACCGGTACGACCTTATCGCCAAACAACGCTACCAGCCAGCGGATCGGACGTACGAAACGAAAATCATAATCGGCCCAGCGCATATTTTTCGGGAAAGACAACGACTCCAGAATATCAAGCAGCAAAGCCGGCAGCAAATCGGCAACAGGCTGACCTGCCAAATGTTTTACGGCATAGACATATTCGCCGCGTACTTCCAGCTCGTTGACGTCTACGCCCTGTCCGCGGGCAAAGCCTATAGCTGCTTTGGAAGGAGCGCCGCTGACGAAAGCGATCTTGACAGAAGGTCCTTTAGCTTCGATAGTACTGTCAGCCTGTGTCTCTGCCACACCTGCGGCAATAAAAGTCATACGGCGGGGGGTGCCATAAACCGTGATGTTCTCAAACGGAATCCGCAGCTCCTGCATTTTGCCTGCCGCCAGTTCCTGTAATTGTTTGAGAATGCCCGGCATAAATTTTGCGGGGATCTCTTCAGTACCGATTTCAAATAATAATTTTTCCATTATTTATTCTCCCCTTTCAATAACGGGAAGCCAAGTTTTTCCCTTTGTTCAACATAGGCAGCGGCGCATAAACGGGCCATAGCGCGCACACGGCCGATGAAAGCGGTTCTTTCGCTGACGCTGATAGCGCCGCGGGAATCTAAAAGGTTGAAGGTATGCGAGCATTTCAGCACATAATCGTAGGCCGGACGGATATAACCGGCTTCGATAACGCGTTTGGCCTCTGCCTCATATTTATCGAACAGATCAAACAACAGTGCTGTATCCGCTATCTGGAAATTATAAAAAGACTGCTCTACTTCGTTAGTATGGAAGACGTCGCCATAAGTTACTCCGTCCACCCATTCGATATCAAAAACATTTTCGACGCCCTGGATATACATAGCCAGACGTTCCAGACCATACGTGATCTCAACCGTGACCGGTTTCACGTCGATACTGCCAACCTGCTGGAAATAGGTGAACTGCGTGATCTCCATACCATCCAGCCAGACCTCCCAGCCCAGTCCCCAGGCTCCCAAAGTCGGAGATTCCCAGTTATCCTCAACAAAACGGATATCGTGTTCTTCCTGCCGGATGCCCAGCTCAGCCAGGCTCTGCAGATACAGCTCCTGGATATTATCAGGAGACGGCTTGATAATGACCTGATATTGATGATGCTGGAATAACCGGTTGGGGTTATCACCATAACGTCCGTCAGCCGGACGGCGGGACGGCTCTACATAAGCCACACGCCATGGTTCCGGTCCTAAAACGCGCAGAAAGGTAGAGGGGTTCATAGTACCCGCACCTTTTTCAACGTCATAGGGCTGGCCCATGATGCAGTTCTGGTCTGCCCAGAATTTCTGGAGCTTCAAAATAATTGTTTGAAAATTCATGTTCTGCCTCCTATTTTATTCGTTACAACGACAAAAACAAAAAGTCTCCGTCCCTGTAACAATTAAGTTACAGGGACGGAGACATCAATCACTCCGCGGTTCCACCCTGCTTGACCGCTGCCGCGGCCCGCCTCGATGTTTATAAAGTTTCCGCTCCCGGGTGCCTTTTGTTTTCTTATCTGCCGGCTTGCACCATCCCGGCTCGCTAAAACAGAAAACTACTTATCCCTTTCATCGCTTAAAAGAAAATATATCAAATCAGGCGTCCTTTGTCAATGCTTTTACAGCCCTAATTGCGCTAAAAAGCTTAAACTTTTTAAAGGCCGATCGATCTGATAGACGATAAAACGGTACAGGATCTGTTCCAGCTGCATCAGATCACCGCCGCGTACAGTAAAAGGCTGCGGTTTGTCAAAGTTCAAAGCCACCAGCTCATGCATCAATTTCTGAGCGCCGCTGCCAAACGGCAATTCCTCGCCGCCGTGACAGGCTTCACAAACCAGTCCGCCCTGCACGACACTGAAAAAAGCATCGCCCTCAGACGCTTTCCCACAGTTGACGCAGGCATCATAAACAGGCGCAAAACCAGTCAATACAAGCAGCTTGCAGATAGCCGACAGCGCGACCAGCCGCGGATTATTACTGGAAAGTATCCGAACGCCCCCTACCAGCAATTCGTAGATTTCTTCCTGCGGTTCATGTGCTTCGGTCAGCGCTTCCGTCACTTCAGCTATCACCGAGGCATAAGCCATCTGCTTAATGTCCATTTGCTGCGGCAGCGCGATAAGCTCGCAGCTTTTCATGCTGTCCAGACGCTTGCCTGAATATAGCTGCATATCAAGCCGTGCAAAAGGCTGGATCAAGCGGCCCCCGGTAGTGCGCGCATAACGGGCGCCATAAGCCAGAAAGGGTATTTTGCCATGGGTACGCGAAAAACAGACTGCGTATTTATCCGCAGTCTGCCAGTCTTTCACTTTCAAAATAATTACTTCATCCTGATACGCAGTACTACTCATCAGTTTCTGCTGCAGCACCATCCTCAGTCAGTCTGGTCGCTTTCACTCTCGTCACCCTGAAGCCCTCTGCTTCAGTGACCTCAAAACGCCAGCCATCTGTGACGACCCTGTCACCTTCTTCAGGCTTACGCCCTAAAAGTCCAAAGACAAAACCGCCGATGGTGTCTTCCTCCGGTTCGTCAAATTCAATATTTAAAAGTTCAGAAATCTCGTCCAGCAGGACCAGACCGTCAAATTCATAACTGTCGTCACCTAAACGCAGAATATCTGCTGTTTCTTCCTCATCATGCTCGTCCTGAATATCGCCGACGATCTCTTCCAAAAGGTCTTCCATTGTCACAAGTCCGGCCGTGCCGCCGTATTCATCGGCAACTACCGCGATCTGGATCCTTTTGTGCTGCATCATCTGCAGTACTTTAGCTGTCGACATACCTTCGGGGACCACAACGATATTGCGCATGATCGTCCGCAGATCAAAGGCAGGATCGTACCCGTCATCCAGGTCCATCAGATCACGCACGTGAATAACGCCTAAAACATGATCTTTGTCTTCCATACACAAAGGATAACGCGTGTGCCTGCTTTCGCGCACAGCCTGCAGATTCTCCTGCAGCGTATCATCAGTATACAGGCAAATCATATCCTGCCGCGGCACCATTACTTCACGCGCTACACGGTCAGCAAAATCGAAAACATTATCGATCAGGCGGCTTTCCATATGGTCAAGCTTACCGCCGCGTTCGCTGGCGCTGACGATCATTCGCAGTTCGTCTTCACTGCGTGAAATATCTTCGTCAGGAACAGGATCAACTCCCAACAGGCACAATACCGCATGGGCTATACGGTTAAACAGCACTACCAGCGGATATAAAAGATAATGGAAAAAGACCAACGGATAAGCAACCGCCATCGCCACCTGCTCGACCTTGCCCAAAGCGATAGTGCGCGGCACCAGTTCGCCGAAAACAACATGCAGGAAAACGATGATCAGAAAAGCACAGGCAAATGATCATACCAGCTTCCGGTACTGATACCAAAAAAGCCACGGAACATTCCCGCCAGAAGCGGGCCGCCAAACCAGCCCAAAAGCAGCGATGAAGCAGTGATACCAAGCTGAGTCGCACTCAGATAAGTATCAAGCTTTTCACTCATTTTCAAAACTGTGCCGGCTCTGCTTTTGCCCTGCTGAATCAATTCCTCCAGCCTGCTTTTTCTGATTCTGACCAGAGAATATTCAGCCATAACAAAAAAGCCGTTCAATAAAGTGATCAATAATGCAATAGACAGCTCAAATAAGCATGTCAAAGCGGGGTCGCCGTCGATAGGTCATCTCTCCTTACTTTTCATAAACTTAATAAATTGATATTGGCATAAGCATACCATATCACTGCAAACTGCGTCAACAAATCAGCCTTCGTAGCCAAATTGCTTCAAGGCCTTGTCTTTATTGCGCCAGTCAGGTTTTACTTTTACCCATAGATCAAGAAACACTTTATTGCCAAGCAGCGATTCAATATCTCTGCGGGCCTGTTCCCCGATTTTTTTCAGCAGACTGCCTTTGGCGCCGATAACGATCCCCTTTTGGGATTCACGTTCTACAAAAATATTGGCGCGAATATAAATATCGTCATTATCGCGCACCTTGAATTCATCGATCTCCACCGCAATGGAATGCGGCACCTCGTCACGCGTCAGGCGCAGTACCTTTTCACGAATCATTTCCGCAGCGATCACCCGTTCCGGCTGGTCAGTGATCATATCCTCAGGGAAATAAGCCGGCCCCTCCGGCAAATACCTGGTGATCTCAGTTACCAGTCCCGGGAACTCCGTGTCCTGCAACGCAGATACCGGCACTACTGCCGCAAAAGTAAAATCTTTGGTATAGCTTTCGATAATACTGAAAAGCTTGCCTTTATCAGCCAGTTTATCGATCTTATTCGCGACCAGAATAACCGGAGTTTTCACTTTGCGCAGCTGCTCAAGGATATAATCCTCGCCGGCGCCGCGCTTTTCTGAAACATCCACGACAAACAGGATCACATCTACCTCGTGCAGCGTGCTTTCAGCAGCACGCACCATATACTGTCCCAGCTTATGCTGAGGCTTATGGATACCCGGCGTATCTAAAAACATGATCTGGGCATTGTCAGTATTCATAATGCACATGATCTTATTGCGCGTCGTCTGCGGGCGGTCGCTCATGATCGCGATCTTCTCACCGATCAGGCCATTCGTCAGCGTTGATTTTCCTACGTTCGGGCGGCCAACAATAGCCGCAAAACCAGAATAGTGTTTGTTTTCCTGCTTATTTATACTAATCGCTCCTTTATTTATACTTAACTTTATTTTTCAAGCTCCAAAGCTTCCGGGCCAAAACCATACGGCAGCAGCTCTGCCACTGTCATGATCTTTGTCAGACCCTTACAATTTGCCAGAATTATTTTTTCAAACGGAAACTCTGCCAG
>ENA-OWPN01002240-OWPN01002240.1-human-gut-metagenome-genome-assembly--contig:-NODE-2240-length-12516-cov-24.937726_pt1 | contig 12516 bp, 13 predicted proteins | sample MGYA00248266_ERZ651850 | MGnify/ENA primary metagenome ERZ651850 (study PRJEB26924, sample SAMEA4378296) | human gut metagenome | biome: human gut; feature: human-associated habitat; material: faeces... | reverse complement strand
CTTTGTCGCCCGATTTATATAGTATTGCTTTGGGAAAGTTTGATAAATATAAGATAGAATTGAAGAATATGAAGGCGGACTCTGTTAAATATGAGTTTACGCTGGATAATCAATTCTTTGTAGATCTGGATGGACCAGAAGTGCAAAAAGGAAAACTAACAGTGGAGCTGAATGTGAAAAAAACATCCGGTGTTTTCTTGTTAGAGTTCCAGACAGAAGGCTTTGTCATTGTACCATGTGACCGTTGTCTGGATGAAATGGAGTTACCCATTTTGACATCAGATAAGTTGAAAGTCAAATTAGGCTCTTCATTTACCGAAGAAGGTGATATTGTCGTGGTTCCTGAGGAAGACGGTTACATAAATATTGCATGGTTCTTATATGAGTTCATAGCATTGAATATTCCTATGAAACATGTGCACGCTCCGGGTAAATGTAATAAGGGTATGGTAGGTAAGCTGAGTAAGCATTTGCGCACTTCAGGTGATGATGATGACGATGATATTGCAGTTGAATTACCCGAAGAGGAAATTGGCAATGAAGAGCCACAAGAAATAGATCCGAGATGGAATGAATTAAAGAAAATATTAGATAATAATTAAAGTTTAGAAAAATGGCACATCCTAAAAGAAGACAATCAAAAACGAGAACTGCAAAGAGAAGAACTCATGACAAGGCAGTTGCTCCTACTTTAGCTATCTGCCCTAACTGCGGCGAATGGCATGTTTACCACACTGTATGTGGAGCTTGCGGTTATTATAGAGGTAAGTTAGCAATCGAAAAAGAAGCTGCTGTCTAATCAGTAGCTTTAAACACGTTTGTACGTTTTATAAAATAAAGCCGGCGAGCTTCGGCTCTGTCGGCTGTTTTTTTATAAAGAGTACAAACTAATAATTTGGAATGATGGAAAAAATTAATGCAGTAATAACAGGAGTCGGAGGTTATGTACCTGATTATGTCTTGACGAATGAAGAAATCTCAAGAATGGTAGATACCAATGATGAATGGATTATGACTCGAATTGGAGTTAAAGAGAGACGTATCCTTAATGAGGAAGGATTGGGAACATCGTATATGGCGCGTAAAGCAGCCAAACAACTGATGCAGAAAACCGGTTCAAATCCTGACGACATTGACGCGGTAATCGTAGCAACAACTACTCCTGACTATCATTTCCCTTCAACCGCTTCTATTCTGTGCGATAAGTTGGGATTGAAGAATGCATTTGCATTCGATTTGCAGGCTGCATGTTGCGGGTTCTTATACTTAATGGAAACAGCTGCTTCACTCATCGCATCTGGTAGACATAAAAAGATTATTATTGTTGGTGCTGATAAGATGTCGTCTATGGTAAACTACCAAGACCGTGCCACTTGCCCTATCTTTGGTGATGGTGCTGCGGCATGTATGGTAGAAGCTACTACAGAAGATTACGGGATAATGGATTCTATTCTGCGTACGGATGGTAAAGGTCTTCCTTTCCTTCATATGAAAGCAGGTGGTTCTGTGTGTCCTCCTTCTTATTTCACAGTAGATCATAAAATGCATTATCTCTATCAGGAAGGTAGAACAGTATTCAAATATGCTGTTTCAAATATGTCGGATATTACTGCAACTATTGCTGCAAACAATGGGTTGAATAAAGATAATATCGACTGGGTAATTCCTCATCAGGCAAATTTGCGTATCATTGATGCTGTTGCATCTCGCTTGGAAGTGCCTTTGGATAAGGTAATGATAAATATTCAGCGTTATGGAAATACCAGTGGAGCGACGCTTCCGTTGTGCCTTTGGGATTATGAAAAACAGCTGAAGAAAGGAGATAACCTGATATTTACAGCATTCGGCGCAGGTTTCACCTATGGAGCCGTTTATGTGAAATGGGGTTACGATGGTAGTAAGAGATAATAATCATTAAACTACAAATACAAATGAACGCATCCATATTCAGATGCGTTTTTTTGTCTGTAACCAATAAATTATAAAAATTATGCATAAGGCAGGGTTTGTAAATATAGTAGGAAATCCTAATGTGGGTAAGTCTACATTGATGAATTTGCTGGTAGGTGAACGTATCTCAATCGCTACGTTCAAGGCACAGACAACGCGTCATCGTATCATGGGTATTTTGAATACAGATGATATGCAGATTGTATTCTCGGATACTCCGGGAGTATTGAAACCGAATTATAAGTTGCAGGAAAGTATGCTTAATTTTTCGGAGTCGGCGCTGGCGGATGCTGATGTGTTATTGTATGTAACGGATGTGATAGAGAAACCTGACAAGAATCTGGAGTTTATCGAAAAGGTTCGTAAACTGCAAGTTCCTATCTTATTGCTGATTAATAAAATAGATTTGACTAATCAGGAAGAATTGGTAAAGCTGGTGGAAGAATGGCATGAATTGATTCCACAAGCAGAGATTATTCCTATTTCGGCTACTTCGAAGTTTAATATAGATGTAGTGATGAAACGCATCAAGGAATTGTTGCCCGATTCACCTCCCTATTTTGGTAAGGACCAATGGACGGATAAACCGGCCCGGTTCTTTGTAACGGAGATAATTCGTGAAAAGATTCTGCTTTATTATGACAAGGAGATTCCTTACTCGGTCGAAGTAGTTGTAGAACAATTTAAAGAAGATGCAAAGAGCATCCATATCAATGCGGTGATTTATGTGGAGCGTGATTCACAGAAAGGTATTATCATTGGTAAGCAAGGCAAGGCATTGAAGAAAGTGGCAACAGAAGCACGTAAGACTTTAGAGCATTTCTTTCAGAAGTCTGTTTATCTTGAAACTTTTGTGAAGGTGGATAAAGACTGGAGAAGCTCGGACAAAGAATTGAAAAACTTTGGGTATCAATTGGATTAAAATCGACTGTGATAGCCGTAAACAAGAAAGAACATGGGAAATTTAGTAGCAATCGTAGGACGTCCCAATGTGGGAAAATCTACACTTTTTAATCGTCTGACTAAGACTCGTCAGGCTATTGTAAATGAGCAGGCAGGAACAACCCGCGACCGTCAATATGGTAAGTCGGAATGGTTGGGACGTGAGTTTTCTGTCGTTGATACCGGCGGATGGGTGGTAAACTCGGATGATGTTTTTGAAGAGGAAATCCGTAAACAAGTATTGTTGGCTGTTGATGAAGCAGATGTAATCTTGTTTGTAGTAGATGTGGTGAATGGAGTAACAGACCTTGATATGGAGGTTGCTGCCATTTTGCGTCGTACCAAGAAGCCTGTTATTATGGTGGCAAACAAGACTGATAATAATGATTTGCAATATAATGCAGCAGAATTTTACTCATTGGGACTTGATGACCCGTATTGCATTTCTGCTTTGAGCGGATTCGGTACAGGAGACTTGATGGACTTGATTGTAAGTAAGTTTAATAAAGAAGGAGAAGAACTGTTGGATGAGGATATTCCCCGTTTTGCAGTTGTGGGCCGTCCGAATGCAGGAAAGTCATCTATCGTGAATGCCTTTATCGGTGAAGACCGTAATATTGTGACAGAGATCGCCGGTACTACGCGTGACTCTATCTATACTCGTTACGAGAAGTTCGGTTTTGATTTCTATTTGGTGGATACTGCCGGTATTCGCAAGAAGAATAAAGTGACGGAAGACTTGGAGTATTATTCCGTTATCCGTTCTATCCGCTCCATTGAGAACTCGGATGTATGTATTCTGATGATTGATGCTACCCGTGGTATAGAAGGGCAGGACTTGAATATATTTTCGCTTATCCAGCGTAACCAAAAGGGGCTGGTGGTAGTGGTCAATAAGTGGGATTTGGTAGAGAATAAAGACGCCAAGGTAATGAAGTCATACGAGGAGGCTATCCGCTCACGTTTTGCTCCATTTGTGGATTTTCCCATCATATTTGCTTCTGCCATGACTAAACAACGCATTTTTAAGGTGTTGGAAATGGCTAAGGAGGTTTATCATGCCCGCACAACCCGTATTCCGACAGCTCGTCTGAATGAAGAGATGTTGCCGTTGATTGAAGCGTATCCGCCTCCCTCAACAAAAGGAAAATACATTAAGATTAAATATTGTACCCAGTTGCCTAACACGCAAGTTCCTTCTTTCGTGTTCTTTGCCAACTTACCTCAATATGTAAAGGAGCCATATAAGCGTTTCCTTGAGAATAAGATGCGTGAGAAGTGGAAGCTGTCAGGTACTCCGATAAATATTTATATCAGACAGAAATAAAGTATTTAATATTAAAATCAAATGAGACTGTTTCAGAATAAGAGTATGAGACAGTCTCATTGTTTTTATTACTACATGGACGGAATGTTTCTATCCGAATGCATAAGCAAATCTTTTTGGAAATCAGAGTGTCCCAACGGGAAAAATGCAAACAGATTTGTCATCAATTCAGGTGAACATGAACATACAGGTTCCTCCCTATGGTGGATAATTTCCTTATTTTTTCTTTTCCATTTCCCTAATCTCTTCCTCTTTTACTTTGCGCAATAAGTCGGAAGCGAAAATAAAGTTGTTCAGGCGTTCGTTTGTTGCTGTGAATACATCATTCTTAGTGCCTTCCCACTCTTTATGTCCTTGGTAGATGTAGAGAATACTGTCACCGATGCCCATTACGGAGTTCATATCATGGGTATTGATAATCGTGGTCATATTATATTCGGTAGTGATATCATGAATCAGTTCATCTATTACCAACGATGTTTTAGGGTCTAAGCCGGAGTTCGGTTCATCACAGAACAAGTATTGCGGATTCAGTGCGATGGCACGTGCAATGGCAACACGCTTTTGCATACCACCACTGATTTCGCCCGGATATTTATTTTGAGCTTCAATCAGATTGACACGGTCAAGGCAGAATTGAGCACGTCTCAGTCGGTCGCGATAGGTGTCATTAGAAAACATATCGAGGGGAAACATCACGTTTTCCAATACTGTCAGTGAATCAAACAAGGCAGCACTTTGGAAAATCATTCCCATTTCGCGACGTAATGTCTTTTTTTCTTTCTTATTCATGCTTAGGAAGTTACGCCCGTCATAGAGGATCTCTCCCTTTTCGGGTATCAGCAGCCCCACGATACATTTCATCAATACTGTTTTTCCCGAACCACTCTGACCGATAATCAGATTGGTTTTTCCGTTATCGAAAATAGCATTGATATCTACCAATACATCTTTGCCTTCGAATGACTTATATAATGATTTAACTTCTATCATCCCATTAAAAGTTGTGTTAATACTAAGTCAGAGAACAAAATCAGTACACTGCTCATGACCACAGAATCTGTACTAGCCTTGCCCACGGCTATGGAGCCGCCTTCCACCGTATAGCCGAAATAGGCCGACACGCTGGAAATGATAAAGGCAAAGAACAGTGATTTAATAAAGCTACACCAGACAAACCATTCTTGGAAACTGTATTGCAAGCCGTATTCCAAATCTTCCGCATTCAGCACGCCGCCGAACCAACAGGTGCAAAAGGCACCTATGATACCTGAGAAAATGCTAAAGATTACCAAAAAGGGAATCATAGTCATCAAAGCTGCAATTTTGGGCAGAATAAGATAGCCGGCCGAATTGACTCCCATTATTTCAAGAGCGTCGATTTGCTGAGTCACCCGCATTGTTCCTATCTCCGAAGCAATGTTGGAACCTACCTTACCGGCAAGGATGAGACACATGATGGAGGACGAAAATTCCAACAGCATGATTTCACGAGTAGTGTAACCAACTACAAAACGTGGCATCCAAGGGCTTTCGATGTTTAATTTGATTTGAATGGTAATCACTGCACCGATAAAGAATGAAATGAGCAACACAATGCCGATAGAATTTACTCCCAGTTGCACCATTTCATTGAGGTATTGCTTGAAAAACATTCTCATACGTTCCGGACGTGCAAAAGTACGTCCCATCAGTATGATGTATTTTCCTACAGTTGTTATGGGTCTTATCATCATAGTTTTCACAATTTCCTGCAAAAGTAGCCTTTTTTGTCTATATAAATGCAAAAGATGTTCTGATTTTCTGTTCTGTTATGCGTTTCCTAAACTTTTTTAGTACTTTTGTTCCAAAATTCGTAGATATGTCAGAGCTGGAAATAGAACAACAAAATGCAATGCCCGAAAATAATGGTAAAATGGTATTGCGTACTGAAAATCTGGTAAAGAAGTACGGCAAACGTACTGTAGTGAGCCATGTTTCCTTTGATGTGAAGCAGGGGGAGATTGTCGGTTTATTGGGGCCGAACGGGGCAGGTAAGACTACTTCTTTTTATATGACTACCGGTTTGATCGTACCCAATGAAGGACATATTTATTTGAATGACTTGGATATCACTTCCTATCCTGTGTATAAACGGGCTCAAAACGGTATCGGCTATTTGGCACAAGAAGCGTCTGTATTCCGCAAGATGAGTGTGGAAGATAATATCGCTTCTGTTTTGGAACTGACAAAGACCAGTCCCGAATATCAAAAAGAGAAACTGGAAAGTTTGATAGCAGAGTTTCGCTTGCAAAAAGTGCGTAAGAATTTGGGAGACCAGTTGTCGGGAGGAGAGCGTCGTCGAACGGAGATAGCCCGTTGTCTGGCAATCGACCCTAAGTTTATTATGCTTGATGAACCGTTTGCCGGTGTAGACCCTATCGCAGTAGAGGATATACAGCATATTGTGTGGAAACTGAAAGATAAGAATATTGGCATTCTGATAACTGACCATAATGCATTGGAAACTCTGCGCTTGACAGACCGGGCCTATTTATTGTTTGAAGGAAAGATTCTGTTTCAAGGTACGCCCGAAGAATTGGCAGAGAATCCGGTTGTTCGCGAAAAGTATTTGGGAACCAATTTTGTACTTCGCCGTAAAGACTTCCAATTGGAAGAAGCCAACCGAAAACAGCAGATGCAAGGCTAAAAGATATATTAGTTACGTATAGGCTTAATAAATACCAAATAAAAAAGGCTGCAAATAGTTAATTCGCAGCCTTTTTTAGTCTGTATCAATCAGTAATTACATTCGTTTCGGTAATGCTTCTTTGATAACCAATTGACGGCCCATAAATTCAGAACCGTTCAGTTCGTTGATGGCTTTAGCAGCATCCTGATCATCTTCCATTTCAACAAAAGCAAATCCTTTTGACTTACCTGTTTCACGGTCTTTGATAACCTTTACAGAAGTTACTACTCCGTAAGCAGACATTGCCTGTTCCAAATCTCCTTCCTTAACACGGTAGTTAAGGTTTCCAACATACATATTCATAGTGAAAAAATAAAAATAAATAAAATAAAAAATACTCTCTGAATGGTGATTATGAATGAGATAGGGGGATTAGAACGACAGAGAGTTTACGTAAGTGCTATGCGTACAGAAGTAAAACCTTGTAATAAAAATCACTAGCTATATTATCTATCACCAGTTCGACCACAAAGGAACGCATAAAATTTGAATAAGCAAGAAAAAAAGCGACTTTTTTTTCTTTTTTTTATTTGTGCCATTTTATTTATCTTTTATCAGGCTACTTTCTGTTGTCAATTAGTTTTTTTTAGCCTGTGTATTTGGTAATTGAAAGATTAAACACTAATTTTGCAACCTCTTTAATGAGAAAATCTGAAAGAAGTAACAATTAAATAAAATAAGTCAGAATGAATATTTCATTGCAAAACGTTGACAAGGTAAGTGCATTGCTTACTGTTAATATCGAAAAGGCCGATTATCAGGAAAAAGTAGAAAAAGTGTTGAAGACTTACCGTCAGAAAGCCAACATACCGGGTTTCCGTAAAGGCATGGTACCTATGAGTCTTATCAAAAAGCAATTTGGTAAAGCTGTGCTTGCTGAAGAAGTTGATAAGCTGATGCAGGAAAAAGTAAACGAATATATCCATGAAAACAAAGTGAATATGCTGGGTATGCCGTTGCCGAATGCTGAAAAGATGCAACCGGTGGATTTCGATACTCAGGAAAACTTTGAGTTTGTGTTCGATATCGCTTTGGCTCCTGAATTCAATGCTGAAATCACAAATCAGGATACAGTAGATTATTATACGATTGAAGTGGCTGACGAATTGGTGGAACAGCAAGTGAAGATGTACACTCAGCGTGCAGGCAAATATGATAAGGTAGAAGCCTATGAAGACAAAGACATGATTAAAGGTCTGTTGGCTGAATTGGATGAAAACGGTAATACTAAAGAAGGGGGAATTCAGGTAGAAGGTGCTGTAATGATGCCGACTTACATGAAGAACGATGACCAAAAAGCAATTTTCAACGGAGCTAAGGTTAATGACGTTTTGGTATTCAACCCTGCTACTGCATTTGATAACAACGAAGCAGAACTGTCTTCATTGTTGAAAATCAAGAAAGAAGAAGTTGCGGACGTTAAAGGTAACTTCAGCTTCCAAGTGGAAGAAATCACCCGCATGGTTCCTGCAGAATTGAACCAGGAATTGTTTGATCAGGTGTTTGGCAAAGACACAGTGAAGAGTGAAGAAGAATTCCGTGCAAAAATCAAAGAAGGAATTGCCGTTCAGTTTGAAGCAGACAGCAACTACAAGTTCTTGATGGATGTTCGTGATTACCTGACTAAGAGAGTAGGCAAACTTGAGTTCCCGGATGCTTTGTTGAAGCGCATCATGTTGCTGAATAATGAAGAAAAGGGAGAAGCGTTCGTTGCTGAAAACTACGAAAAGAGCATCGAAGAACTGACTTGGCATTTGATTAAAGAACAGCTGATTGCTGCAAATGAAATCAAGGTAGAGCAAGCAGATGTCTTGAATATGGCTAAAGAAGCTACCCGTCTTCAGTTCGCTCAGTATGGCATGTTGAACATTCCTGAAGAAATGCTCGAAAACTATGCAAAAGAAATGCTGAAGAAAAAAGAATCAGTAGAATCTTTAGTGAACCGCGCCGTAGAAAGCAAACTGGCTGCTGCTTTGAAAGAAAAAGCAACATTGAACCACAAGTCGGTTACAATGGAAGAATTCAACAAGATGTTTGAATAATATTTTGGTGAGATAAGCATTGATTGCTAAATCTTACTAAAAAAGGGGGCTTTTGACCAAAAATTTTCGTTATAAGCAAAAGTTTCGATACGTCGACCGTATTTTTTTGTACTTTTGTTTGTTTGAAAAAATGGGGTTGAAAGCCTCTTTTTGTGAATAATAACTAAACCATTAAATTATGGATGATTTTAGAAAATTTGCTACTAAGCATTTAGGAATGAGCAGCATGGTGCTGGATGATGTCATTAAGTCTCAAGGCGGATATCTGAACCCTTATATTTTGGAAGAACGTCAGTTGAATGTGACACAGCTCGATGTATTCTCGCGTTTGATGATGGACAGAATTATCTTTTTGGGTACAGAAATCAATGACTATACGGCCAATACTCTTCAGGCTCAGCTCCTTTATCTGGATTCTGTAGATTCAGGAAAAGATATATCTATTTATATTAATTCGCCGGGTGGTTCTGTTTATGCCGGATTGGGCATTTATGACACCATGCAATTTATCAATAGTGATGTGGCTACTATTTGTACCGGTATGGCTGCTTCGATGGCTGCTGTTTTGCTGGTTGCGGGAACAGAAGGAAAACGTTCGGCGCTGACACACTCTCGTGTTATGATTCATCAGCCGATGGGAGGCACTCAAGGTCAGGCTTCGGACATTGAAATTACAGCACGTGAAATAATGAAGCTGAAGAAAGAGCTTTATACAATCATAGCAGAGCATTCGCATACTGATTTTGATAAGGTGTGGGCTGATTCAGATCGCGATTACTGGATGACGGCTCAGGAAGCAAAAGAGTATGGTATGATTGACGAAGTGCTGTCTCGTAAACCGGCTCTATAATATATAAGGTATAATTACATTAATATTAAGAGAAAATTGGAAGATAGTAAAACACCAAGAAACAAGAGAAAATGCAGTTTTTGCGGACGCTCTGAAAATGAGGTAGGTTTTCTTATTACCGGCATGAATGGCTGTATTTGTGACAGTTGTTCCGAGCAGGCATACGAAATTACCAAAGAAGCCCTTCGTCAGTCGCAAGGAAAGGCTGAAGAACTCAACTTGAAAGAGTTGCCTAAACCTCAACAGATTAAAGAATTCCTGGACGAGTATGTTATCGGTCAGGATGATGCGAAAAGATATCTTTCGGTAGCTGTTTACAATCACTATAAACGTTTGCTTCAGAATGCAGACGAGGATGATGTAGAAATTGAAAAATCCAACATCATCATGGTGGGTAGCACAGGAACCGGAAAAACACTGCTTGCACGTACGATAGCAAAACTATTGCATGTTCCTTTTACCATTGTTGATGCTACTGTTTTGACCGAAGCCGGGTATGTGGGGGAAGATATTGAAAGCCTTCTGACTCGTTTGCTCCAAGTGGCGGACTACAATGTGGCCGAAGCCGAAAAAGGTATTGTATTCATAGATGAAATCGACAAGATAGCCCGTAAGGGAGACAATCCTTCCATTACCCGTGATGTAAGCGGTGAGGGAGTACAGCAAGGTTTGTTGAAATTGTTGGAAGGTTCGGTTGTCAATGTTCCGCCTCAGGGAGGACGCAAGCACCCGGATCAGAAAATGATTCAGGTCAATACCAAAAATATTCTGTTCATTTGTGGCGGAGCGTTTGATGGTATTGAACGAAAGATTGCCCAGCGTCTCAACACTAATGTTGTAGGCTACAGTGCAGCCAAAGAAACGGTAAAAATAGACCGTGGTAATATGATGCAGTATATTGCACCCCAGGATTTGAAGTCATTCGGACTGATACCCGAAATAATCGGTCGTCTGCCTATTCTTACTTATTTGAATCCGTTGGATAGAAATGCATTGCGCAGCATTCTTACGGAGCCAAAAAATTCTATTATCAAGCAGTATGTCAAACTGTTTAAAATGGATAAAATAGAATTGGTATTTCAGCCCGAAGTATTCGAATACATAGTTGACAAAGCTATCGAATACAAACTTGGAGCCCGTGGATTACGTTCCATTGTAGAGACAATTATGATGGATATGATGTTTGAATTACCATCAAAGAAGGTGAAAAGCTTCGAAGTGACGTTGGATTACGCCCAAAAACAGATGGATAAAGCAAATATCTCACGGTTGCAAAATGCTTAGTATCAATATAGTAAAGGGAGAGAGAAAGAAAAATGCAATTCTTCTGAAAAATATTACCCGAAATATTCGTGTAATTTGAGAACTTGTTTATAACTTTGTTAGACAACAAAAGATGTAAAAACAAGAACGGGGAACCGCGAAAAACTATTTGAGACAATGGAGGAGAATATAAATTTGACTAACGCACTGAAAAAGTATTTTGGATTTGATACTTTCAAGGGAAACCAAGAAGCAATTATCCGTAATTTGCTGGCGGGAAACGATACATTTGTATTAATGCCTACAGGTGGCGGAAAATCATTATGTTATCAGTTGCCTTCACTCATCATGGAAGGAACGGCAATTGTTATATCTCCTTTAATTGCATTAATGAAAAATCAGGTGGATGCCATGCGTAACTTCAGCGAAGAAGACGGAGTGGCTCATTTTATCAATTCTTCATTAAACAAGTCGGCTATCGACCAGGTAAAATCAGATATTTTGAGCGGGAAGACCAAACTGCTCTATGTGGCTCCCGAGTCATTGACGAAGGAAGAAAACGTAGAGTTTCTGAGAGGCGTGAAGATTTCTTTTTATGCAGTAGACGAGGCACACTGTATCTCGGAATGGGGACACGATTTCCGTCCCGAGTACCGTAGGATCCGTCCTATTATAAATGAAATAGGAAAGGCACCTGTCATCGCGCTTACAGCTACAGCTACTCCGAAAGTTCGTATGGACATTCAGAAGAACTTGGGAATGCTGGATGCGGCAGAATTTAAATCTTCATTCAATCGTCCGAATCTTTATTATGAAGTACGCCCCAAAACGAATAATATCGACCGTGACATTATTAAGTTTATCAAGGCAAATTCAGGCAAGTCAGGCATTATTTACTGCCTGAGCCGTAAGAAAGTAGAAGAACTGGCAGAAATATTGCAAGCCAACGGCATCAATGCCCGTGCTTATCATGCCGGTATGGATTCGGCAACACGCACCGCCAATCAGGATGGTTTCCTGAAAGAAGACATCGACGTAATTGTAGCTACTATCGCTTTTGGAATGGGCATTGACAAGCCTGATGTGCGTTTTGTGATACACTATGATATTCCTAAAAGTCTGGAAGGCTATTATCAGGAAACTGGTAGAGCCGGACGTGATGGGGGAGAAGGTATGTGCATTACATTTTATTCCAATAAAGATTTGCAGAAACTGGAAAAGTTTATGCAGGGAAAACCGGTGGCGGAACAGGAAATAGGCAAACAGCTGTTGCTTGAAACAGCAGCATACGCCGAATCGTCGGTATGTCGTCGCAAATCGTTATTACATTATTTTGGTGAAGAGTTTACAGAAGATAATTGTGGAAATTGTGATAACTGTTTAAATCCTAAAAAGCAAGTGGAGGCTCAGG
>ENA-OWPN01002239-OWPN01002239.1-human-gut-metagenome-genome-assembly--contig:-NODE-2239-length-12518-cov-5.654738_pt1 | contig 12518 bp, 11 predicted proteins | sample MGYA00248266_ERZ651850 | MGnify/ENA primary metagenome ERZ651850 (study PRJEB26924, sample SAMEA4378296) | human gut metagenome | biome: human gut; feature: human-associated habitat; material: faeces... | reverse complement strand
CCCACATGACCTCGAAGTGGTTGTCCATCTCCCGGCCGCCCCGCATGACGTAGCCGATCTCAGGATACTTCCAGCCGTCGCAGGCGCCGCCGGCCACCGGGTCGCGGTCAAAGAAGTGGATGTTCTTGCCGGGCATCTGGGCGTCCCGCACCAGGAAGCAGCCCGCGGACAGGGCCGCCAGGCCGGTGCCGATGAAGTAGGCCGACTTGTGTTCAATGCCCTCGGGCTTTAGAGGGCGGGCGAAGGCCTCGTAGTTGCCGCTGGAATAATACATAAATCATACCTCCTATTATTATTTTAGGGCCTCTTGACATAGCTAATGGTAACGTAGTTTTTTTGCATGCTCAATCAGCAACTTGGCCGCTTTGATAAAAAATCCGTCACAAGAGGGAAAATGTCTGTTTTTTTATCAAAAGGTCATAGGTGATGGTTTTTATCTGTCCGCACCTGCTCCAGAGCGTTGGTGATACTGCCGTGGATCACAGTAGAAAACCGGGCCACCAGCTCTTTGGTGTCACCCTTCATGTCATTCCGGATCCAGTCCAGCATCAGGCCTACGAAAGCGTATTTGTAGACGTGGGCAATGAATTCCTTGTCCTCCTGCCGCACCGCCATGCCTACCGCTTTTTCCTCCACAACACCAACAACCAGAGCATATGTCACCTTGTACAGGTAGTTCTCCACCTGCTCCCGGCTCACCGAGTGATACACATTCATGATGAAGGGCTTATTCTCCCTGACTGCCTGGAAGATCTGGTAAAACCCCTCCTGCCATGTTTCATAGGTCTTTTTCCCATTCAGCGCCCGTCTGGCGTCCTCCTCGCAGGACCATTCCACCAGGTCGTAGATATCCTTGAAGTGATAGTAAAAGGTCATGCGGTTGACCTCACAGTCCTCGGTAATGTCGCTGATGGTGATCTTGTTCAGCGGCTTTTGGAGCAGCAACCGCTTTAATGATTCTTCCATCGCTTGTTTAGTTGTTTTTGGCATCATGGCCCTCCTTTCTGGCTTTCCTACTGGTCGCATGCTTTCCGCCTGAAACACATGACTCCATCCACAAAAAACCTCGCTGAAGGACATGATCAATGGGAAAGGACAGCAGGAACAGGGCGGATAGGATGAGGGTGCAGCCATAGTCCAGCGGAGCGATATGGAACCATTCCGGGACAAGGAAAACCGCCGACAAAAACAACACGCCCATGGTGCCGAATAAGATCCCATGCCAGACGGTCATGGGCTTGCAGACCCGAAACAGCATGAGGTAGGCTGCAATCGCATAGAGGAAAAACGCTACTGTGGAGGCAAGTTCGGCAGAGATATGGAACGCATCGGCAAAGAGCAGGGACCACTCCACCAAGATCACCGAGGTAAGGGCGGCAGGTAGCGCACGAAAGAGTACATTCCGAAGGAACCTACCGTGGACCAGATCCGTGTTGGGCTCCAGCGCCAGGAAGAAAGAGGGTATCCCTATCATCATCACCGAGGCCAGAGAAATCTGGGCTGGCTTCAGCGGATAAAGAGACACGGAGATCAGGCTGATCAGGGACAGGATGAAGGAAAAGATGTTTTTGACCAGGAACAGCGAGGCAGAGCGCTCAATGTTGTTGATCACCCGTCGTCCTTCGGCCACAACATGGGGCATTGCTGTAAAGTCGGAGTTCAGCAACACCAGGTCGGACACATTGGCCGCCGCGTCGCTCCCCGATGCCATGGCAATACTGCAATCGGCGTCTTTCAGGGCAAGGACGTCGTTGACCCCGTCGCCGGTCATGGCCACAGTATGACCGGCCTTTTTGATGGATCGAATGAGGAGCCGCTTTTGCTCTGGGGTCACCCGGCCAAACACGGTATAGTCGATAGCGGCTTGGGCCAATTCCTTTTTGTCTCTGATTTGGGAGCAATCCAGATAGCGGTCAGCGTTGGGGATCCCAGCCTCTGCCGCCGCCGTTGCCGCGGTCAGTGGGTTGTCCCCGGAAATGACCTTGACCTCTACGCCTTGCTGCGTGAAGTATTCAAATGTTTTCTTGGCATTCGGGCGAATGGGGTTAGAGAGGGTCACCAAGGCCACCGGGGCTACCTCGCCCGCCAGGTGACCGCCGTCAAAGACATCGTCGGAGCTGCCGTAAGTGTATCGGTAAGCGGCCAACACCAATACCCTCTGGCCCTGGGCTGCCCGCTGATTGGCCATCTCTCTGATTTTAGTGTGGCCTGCCTTTAAGATGATTTCTGGCGCGCCCAGCACGTAGGCATCCCCGTTGCCGAAGTCCACGGCGCTGAACTTTAGGGCGGAGGAAAAGCCGAGGATGCGCGCGGCCTGCTTTTCCCGGCCACTACCAAAACGTGCCTTCAGTGCCTTCATGGTTTCATTGTCGCCGGTCATGGAGCTGACAAAACGGCCAAGGAGGGCCTCAGGGTCGGTACATGGCGTATCAGGCAGGGGAATGACCTCCCCAACCTCCATTTGGGGCTGCGTGATGGTGCCGGTTTTGTCCACACAGATCACATCTACCCGCGCCAATGCTTCAATGCATTTCATGTCATGGACCAAGGTGTCTTGTCTGGCAAGACGAATGGTGCTGGCCATGAGTGCCACACTGGTGAGCAGATACAGCCCCTCTGGAATCATACCGATGATGGCGGCGGCGGTGTTCTCTACGCTGACCCGCTCGGTCAGACCGATTACATGGTACTGATTCCAGAACATCATAGCGGCGAAGGGGATAATGATAATCCCGATGACTTGAATGAGCCGCGTGAGAGAGCGCATCATTCCCGGCTGCTGGCGCTTCTTGATCTGCTTTGCCCCCGCGGAGAGCTGGGCAGCGAAGGAGTCGTCTCCCACCCTGTCCAGTCGAACACGGGCTTGCCCCGATACGACAAAGCTCCCCGACAGGAGCGTGTCTCCTACCTTTTTCTTGATCTCGTCAGCTTCGCCGGTGACCAGGGCCTCGTTGACCGTGAGTTCTCCGTCACAGACCACGCAATCGGCGCAGATCTGGTTACCCGCCGCCAGCAGGACGATATCATCCAGCACCAATTCCTCGCTGGGAAGCCGGATTTCCTTTCCGTCCCGAATGGCGACACTTTCCGGGGCCGCTACCAGTTGGAGCTTGTCCAACACCCGCTTGGCCTTTAGCTCCTGCACAATGCCGATGATGGTATTGGCAAATATGACGCCAAGGAAAGTCAGGTTGTTGTAAGAACCCTCATAGATCAAGACGCCAGCCAGAATGAAAAAGATAAAGTTGAAGTAAGTGAGCAGGTTGGAGCGAATGATCTGCCCGGTGGTCTTGGAGGTTTTGTCGTTCACCAGGTTGACAAGTCCAGCATCCGTATACATCTGCACCTGCTGAGAGGTCAGACCACGATCCGCTGTGGGGACACAACGGATCACATCAGTATTTAGAGGGCGGTAATCTTTGCCTTTTTTCATGTCACTCTACGGATTCCCATTTTGCATCGATCACTTTCGGTCCGCTGCTGATCCTAATGGCCTTGGAAAGACAGGCCACATCATAAAGCCCCTGTACACCATTGAGCATCAGGGATACACCCATAAAGATCATCAGCGCGGTCGTGCCCTGGAAGGGGTCTACAAAGAGGAAGATGGAGAAGATCAGGCCAGCGATCCCCAAGAGCAAAGTGGCGATCCAGGAGCCCAAATTATACTTAGACATACTGATAGCAAGCTGAATATTGAAAATGCTTCCCTCGAGGACATATAGCCCGGCAGCAAGGGGGAGAATGGTGGAGCCACTAAACGGCAGTACGAGGAAGATCCCGATTAGGATATTGCAGATACCCAGGATCAAGTCAAGGCGGAAGAATAGCCCTACAATACCGAGCTGAAAATACCTGATGATCTCATAGATCCCCACACCGATGCTAAGTATGCCCAGCGTCCAGCACAAGGCTGTGGCGGAAATCTGAGGCCAAATCACCATCACAATGCCGAGGATCAAAGCGCAACAGCTTATCCCGATCAGCCACCTGCGGATACTTTTCCATTTCTCGTTCATGTTTCATACGTCCTTTCTTTTTTATGATTTGTTAGGGCACGAAAACAACTTCGCTAAATACTGCTTGTCCAGCGTAAAGGCGTTCCATCTTCAAGGCTTTGCGCTCTAAGAGCCAGCAATCTACCGCTTCCCAGAGCGCAAATGTACCCATGATGCTCAAAATTCCATGAAAAGCGGTTTCAGATTGGAAAGCTCCAAGGCAAAATATAGGGTCAGAAACACAATGCCGCAGAGAGCTATCCTCCTGATCCAAAGTCAAAGTTTTTGCTGCTTCTGGACCAATCGCTGGAAATAAAGGAAAAAGGGAATGCTGACTAAGAATGGGAAGAGATAGCTGGCCATTCGGTAAAGCACCATAGCGGAGGCTGCGTTGGCATTTCCCAGGTAGGGAGAGTAAAGCAAGATAAACGCAAACTCCGCGGGGCCGACTCCACCCACATTTGGAATGGCGTTTGTGATCAGTACCATCACCGCCGAGAGGAGCTGCACCCGCCAAAAAGAGAGCTGATCCAGTCCAAGTAAGGAGATGCTTCGATAGGAAATTGTATAGAGCAGGAAGAACTTCCCTGCGTATAACGCCATTATCGCTCCGCAGCGGCGCCGTTTGGACAAAAGAGCCTTTGATTGTGTGCGAAGACTCTCTATGTTTTTGGCCCAGTCCAATTTTCGCTTGGCCCATTTCCCTGTATCAGGTAGCTTGCCGATACACCACAGAGCCAGCTTTTGTACCTTTTCCCATGTGCAGAGAAGAATAAGCGCGAGGATGATCAACCCACAGACGATATATCCAAGCAAAATATATCGGGAAAGGTTTAGGTTAGAGGCACGCAGCCATCCACCTTGGAATATCAGCATTACTGTGGCATAAATCAAGACCGTAACTTTCTGGAGTGCATAGCACGAGGTAAGCATTCCTACCCCCGCGCCGGGCAGTAGGCCATAGAACGAGAGGTACCAGCTTTGGAGGGGGACGGAGCCTGCCCCCATGGTGACAACATTGCCAAAGATATTGAGATAGGAAGCAATCAGGGCTTGTCCCAAGGTCATATTAGGCATTTGTGGCCGAAGTGCGACCCATCCGGCAGTAGCCTCCAGTAATGGACAGAAAAGAGCCAGAAGCAGGAGCCGCAGGAGGCCGAGGATAGGGACGGTGTAGAGGCATTGGAGGATCTCTTTACCCTGCCCCCGGAATACCAGTATTAAAACCAGCGCCAGGACAGAAAGGGTGATCATCCCGGAAATTACTGTCTTCTTTTTGCTGTTTCCCATCGTCGCATCTCCCTTGGGCCAGTTGGCTTTCTTGTTCCAGTTTCTATTTTTACAGTATTTCTTTGATCTGTTAATGGGCAAATGGGGGGTGAATGCCCAAAGTTTAGGCATTCACCCCCCATTTGCCTATTGTCGACAAAATTCGAATTGAATATGATGAAACTGCCAACAGGGAAAAGGCTTATTGACAGATTGGAAGTAATGCTTATGAAGAAAATTAAAATTGCTCGTAGTGGGTACATCATCATTTCCATCATTTTTTACGTTGCCGCTATTGTATATCTCCTCTTTCCGAACCTGTCTCCTATGGCTTTGTGCTGTTTCGGTGGGACAATCTTGATTGTCTACGGCGTGATAAAGCTTGTTGGCTTCTTCTCGGAGGATCTATACTGTCTGGCGTTTCGTTATGATCTGGCATTTGGGCTTCTCATTATGGTGATCGGGGTGCTGCTGCTGATCAAGAACGTTTCCGTGGAGCAATATCTCACACCGGGTCTTGGGTGGATCGCCCTGCTTGATAATTTGTTCCACATCCAAATGGCCAAAGAGGCGCGGGATTTTGGCTTGGAGGCATGGAAGCTGATTTTAGGGCTTTCCATTGCCGCCGGAGTTCTCAGCGTACTGCTGATCATCCATGGTTTTCCCGGCCCTCTGGCCACACGGATCCTCACCTGCATTGTCCTGTTGGCCGCCGGTGCGATTAACCACTGCATCGTTATGCTGACGGTTCGTCTGCCGCATCCGCCCGCCTCGCAGGAAACAAAGGCGGAGTAATACGAAAATAAATCATTTTAAAAAGAGAGGATTTCATCATGGGATTCAAAACTACGCTGCAAAAGGTCGGACTGGACAAGCTCATTGAGTACACCTACAAGGATCCGGAGGCCAACCTGCCCAAAATCATGGACTGGGCGGACAAATTCTCCGGCGGGGAGTTTCCGTCTCAGCGGGCCGCCATCCGGGAGGCAATCGAAAACAAGGAGCACCCCTATCACAACTTTATCATTCATCTGCTTCAGGACACAGACCCCAATGTGATGAAGACCCTGGTCACCAACTTCTTCATCAACGCCAACCTGATCGGTTGGCCCAAGCAGGAGAAGCTGCGCAAAGAGTACGGCTGCAATATCCCCTGGGCCATCCTGCTGGACCCCACCTCGGCCTGCAACCTCCACTGCACCGGCTGCTGGGCCGCCGAGTACGGCAACAAGCTGAACCTGAGCTTTGACGAGATCGACTCCATCATCACCCAGGGAAAAGAGCTTGGCGTCTATATGTACATCTACACTGGCGGGGAGCCTCTGGTCCGAAAGGCGGATCTGATCCGCATCTGCGAAAAGCACGACGACTGCGTGTTCCTCTCCTTCACCAATGGCACCCTCATTGACGAGGCCTTTGCCGACGAGATGCTCCGGGTAGGCAACTTCATCCCCGCCATCTCTCTGGAGGGGGACGAGGCCGACACCGACTCCCGCCGGGGCGATGGGGTCTACCAGAAGGTGCAAAACGCCATGAAGCTCATGCGGGAGCGGCGGCTGCCCTACGGCATCTCCTCCTGCTACACCAGCGTGAACTACAAGTCCATCACCTCGGACGAGTACTACCAAAGCCTTATCGACATGGGCGCCTTCTTCATCTGGTATTTCCACTATATGCCCGTGGGCAACGACGCCGCCCCCGAGCTGCTGCCCGATCCCGAGCAGCGGGAGTGGGTCTACCACCGCATCCGCAAGCTCCGGGCGGAAAAGCCCCTGTTTGCCATGGACTTCCAGCACGACGCCGAGTATGTGGGCGGGTGCATCGCCGGCGGTAAGCGGTACCTTCACATCAACGCCAACGGCGACGTGGACCCCTGCGTGTTCATCCACTACTCCAACGCCAACATCCGTGAGGTGAGCCTGCTGGATGCTCTTCGCAGCCCCATCTTTATGGCCTATCACGACAATATGCCCTTCAATGACAATATGCTCCGGCCCTGCCCTATGCTGGAAAACCCGGAGATGCTGCGGAAGATGGTGGAGGAGACCGGCGCCCACTCCACCGACCCCATGAGCCCGGAGAGCGTGGAGCACCTGTGCGCCAAGTGCGACCACTACGCCGAGCACTGGAAAGGCAAGGCCGACCAACTCTGGCAGGCCGAGTGTGCCGAGAAGCCCGAGCTTGCCGACATTGCTGACCGGGAGCGCAAGATCACCAGAGGCGAACAGGAATAATGGCGCTGACACAAAAAGTGGGAGGGTGTCAAAGGTACCCTCCCACTTTTGAACCTATCTCATTGTTTGAGCCGGGATTTTTCAATGCGTTATGGGTCGAGCCCGCCATCAGCTCACACAGCCTGGTGACCATGGTGTTCATGTCATAGTTCATTCCGCTCTCCAGCCAGTCCAGAAGGCCGCCGACCAAAGCGCCCTTATAAAAGCGGATCAGAACCGTCAGGTCTTCTTCCGGAATCGGTGATTTCGCTGTTGCCTGACGGATGCTTTGATCGATCACGTAAACTGAGATCTTATCCAACATGGCAATAAACTGGTCTCTGGGATAAAAGCGGTAAATATGGAGAACGGATCTTTTCCTCTGTGTAAAATAATCGACCACATTTCCCAATTCTATTGCCGGATCCGGTTGCTCAAAAGAGTCCAGAAGCTGGTCTGCCATGGAGGTCAGGTGGTATTCCACAAGCTCCGGGATGCCGTCAAAGTAGTAATAAAACGTGTTTCGATTGATGTCGCACCGCTCGACAATGCTTTTGACTGTTATCTTGTTAATGGGCGTCTCCTCCAAAATCTGCTGGAAAGCCTCAATGATCGCCCTTTTTGTCCTCTCCATGGAAATCCTCCTTTTCCGTGAGGGGGAAGATGGCGTAGCCACCCATGCTATAGATAAGAAAATCATACAGTCCCATTGGCAGAATTGCAAGAGCGAATATGACAAATTTCGATACTTGCTTTGTTTCACAGGTTGATGAGAGCGGGGGAACAAAAAATGGAACGGCTCAGGCAGTTCTTGAAGGCTATGAGAATAGAACAGCGAGAACACAGAAGCTCTTTTATTGTCTTCACTGTTCTCAGACTGTCGGTCATCCTCGTTATGATACGGCAAATCTTCAATGGGAACTATGAAAGTGTGTTTCTTTGCCTGCTCACACTCCTACTCTTGGTTGGCCCAAGCATCGCGCAGATTACCCTGCGGGTGGAGCTGCCCAGTACATTGGAGATCATCATTTTGCTGTTCGTCTACGCCGCGGAGATTTTGGGGGAGATTCGCCAGTTTTATGAGGTGTTTCCCCATTGGGATACCATTCTTCACACGCTGAACGGTTTTTTGGCGGCGGCCATCGGGTTTTCGCTGGTGGAGCTCCTCAACCGAAATCAAAAGCTGGTGTTTCAGCTCTCTCCCTTTTTTACCGCCCTGGTGGCCCTGTGCTTCTCCATGACCGTGGGGATCGTGTGGGAGTTTTTTGAGTTTATGATGGATATGGTCTTTGGCCTGGATATGCAGAAGGATACTGTGATCCACTCTATTTCCTCTGTTTTGCTGAAGGAGAGCGATGGAGGTATTCCATACAAGATCGATGAGATCACCGAAGTCTATATCAATGGCGCGGAATTGGGTATCGGTGGTTATTTGGATATTGGCCTAATTGATACCATGGCAGATCTGTTTGTGAACTTTATCGGCGCCTTGGTTTTTGCCATTTTCGGTTACCGATATGCCAAACGTCGGGACGCGGCGGATCCGATCCAGCGTTTTATTCCCATACAGAAGGATGCCGATAAGGATTATCTTCTCGCAGTGAGAGAGAAAGATGCAGCGGCTGTGTCCGGTTTGGCCGTACATGTACCCAAAGAGGAGGACCGATTACAATGAAAACAGCGATTCTGACAGACAGCAACAGCGGAATATTCCCGGATGAGGGAGCCAAATTGGGAATATTTGTGATGCCGATGCCTGTTATTCTGGATGGGGCGGAATATTTTGAGGGGGTAAACCTTACGCCAAAGGAGTTTTACCAGCGCATTGTGGAAGGTGCCGATGTGTCGACCTCTCAGCCGTCTCCGGGAAATGTGATATTCATGTTTGACCGGATTTTTTCCGAGGGATATGACGAACTGGTCTACATTCCCATGTCCAGCGGCCTCAGTTCCTCTTATCAAACGGCGCAAATGCTTTCGGAAGAGTATGAGGGAAGGGCCCAGATCGTGGACAATCATCGGGTCTCCGTGACACTCCACGCTTCCGTCCTCCATGCCAAGGCCTTGGCGGAACAGGGGGTGAGGGCGAGAGAAATTCGGATTGCCTTAGAGAACGCTGCCATGGACTCTATCATCTATTTGGGAGTAAACACCTTAAAATATCTCAAGAAAAATGGCCGCTGCACCCCTGCCGTGGCTGCGCTGGGAGATGTTCTTGGTATTAAACCGCTGCTGGTCTGTCAGGGAGGACGATTTGACCGTTGTTGCCTGCCCCGCAGTGTTTCCGCCTGCCAGAAGGCCTTGCTTGAGCGCGCAAGAGACGCGGCGGATGCCCTGCAAACCGATGACCGCAAACTGGATATTGGTGCGGCAAGCACATTTGTATATTCTGAAGCCGAAAGGGAGTGGGAACAACAGATCCGTGAGGCGTTTCCCAAGGATCATGTCCACTATGAGCCCCTTTCCTTTAGCATTGCCTGCCATACCGGCCCCAATGCCTTTGGGCTGGGAATCAGTCGGCAGATATAGAAGAGAGGGAGGAACATCTATGGCCGACTATACGATTTTTACCGATGCCGCCGCCGATCTCCCCTTGGAATGGTATGACCGATATAAAATTCAGGGAGTTTCTATGGAATACACACTCTCTGATGTGACAAAGACACTCCTTCCCGGTGAAGTGGAGATAGATAAAATCTGTGATAGCTTTTACGATGATCTTCGTGCGGGAGCGAAAACCTCTACGACCCAGGCAACTCCATACAAGTACATAGAGGCTTTTTCTCCTGTGCTGGAGGCAGGAAACGATATACTTTATTGTTGTTTTTCTTCCGGTATGTCCGGTACCTGGCATAATGCGTTGCTGGCAAGGGAACTTCTGAAAGAGCAATACCCAGAGCGGACAATCTGTTGTGTGGATACTTTAAGCTCCTCCGCAGGAAAAGGGCTGATCGTTATTCAGGCCGCCGCATTGAGGGAGCGGGGGATGTCTTTAGAGGAAAATGCTCTCTGGCTTGAAACGCACACTCAAAACATGAACCATTGGTTTTTAGTGGACGATTTGGATTTTTTGAAGCGTGGCGGGAGAATCTCGCCCACGGTAGCCTTCCTTGGGGGTAAGCTCCAGATCAAGCCCATTCTCACGATAGCTCCTGACGGCAAACTGGTCATTGCAGAAAAGATCCGGGGGCGCACACAGTCAATGGAACGGCTGGTAAAGCTATTTCAGGATAATTCCGATTTTCAAGATGTCCCACCTGTTGTGCTTCTGAACCACGCAGGTTGCCCAAAGGATGGAGCACTTTTAGCCGATATGGTTCGAGAGGCAGCCCCTCCCGATGTTCAGGTTTTCGTTACACCCCTCTCCCCGTTTATTGGCGCTCATACCGGACCTGGTATGCTCTCCGTTTGCTTTTGGGGCAAAAGCCGGGTGTGAAAAGGACACGTTGTATTAAAAGTGACCCCATTCCAATCAAAATAAAAGAAAAGGAAGGAATTGATACCATGGCAAAACGTCTTTTTACCTCTGAGTCCGTCACGGAAGGCCACCCCGACAAGGTCTGCGACCAGATCTCTGATGCGATATTAGACGATATTATCGCAGCCGATCCTATGGCCCATGTGGCCTGTGAGACCTTTACCACCACCGGCATGGTGGTGGTTATGGGAGAGATCACCACCTCCCATTATGCCGACATTCCCGGCATCGCCCGGCGAACCATCGAGCGTATCGGCTACACCAACCCCGATTATGGCTTCGATTTCCGCTCCTGCGCTGTGATGAGCTCCATCGACAAGCAATCTCCCGACATTGCCATGGGAGTAAATCAGTCCTATGAGCATCAGAATGGTGACACCGATGAGGCCGACCTCATCGGCGCGGGCGATCAGGGTATGATGTTTGGCTATGCCTGCGATGAGACACCCGAGCTGATGCCTGCCCCCATCTCTCTGGCCCATCAGCTCTGCCGCCGCCTGACCCAGGTCCGCAGGGCTGGGGACCTTCCCTGGCTCCGCCCCGACGGCAAGAGCCAGGTGACGGTAGAGTACGGGGAAAACGGCGAAATCCTCCGCTGCCCTGCCATTGTTGTGTCTACCCAGCATGATCCGGACGTCAGTTTGAAGGAACTGAGGGAGGCCGTTACGGAGACCATCATCAAGCCGGTCATCCCCGGTCAGTACATGGACAAGGACACCAAGATCTATGTCAACCCCACCGGACGGTTCGTGGTGGGTGGCCCGGTGGGAGATACCGGTCTCACCGGACGAAAGATCATCGTGGACACCTACGGAGGCTCCGCTGCCCACGGCGGCGGGTGCTTTAGCGGAAAGGATCCCACTAAGGTAGACCGCTCGGCGGCCTATATGGCCCGGTATGCCGCTAAAAATATCGTGGTAGCCGGGCTGGCGAAAAAGTGCCAGATCGAGGTGGCTTATGCTATCGGGGTCGCTCACCCGGTCTCCATTCTGGTGGACACCTACGGTACCGGGGCGGTCAGCGATGAGAAGCTCTCTGAGCTGGTAGGCCGGTTCTTTGACTTCCGCCCCGCCAAGATCATCGAGAAATTGGATCTGCGCCGCCCCATTTATGAGCAGGTCGCCGCCTACGGCCATTTTGGGCGGACGGATCTTGACCTGTCCTGGGAGCGGACGGACATGGTTGATGCGTTGAAGGCTGCGCTCTGAACCGGGATACAAGCATGGCGCCGCCCAAATCGGGCGGCGCCATGTAGCATAAAGGAGGAGATTACATGCTGAAAACGCGCGTGAAAACAGGGATATTTCTCTCCGCACTTGTGTTACCGCTTTTGTATTTCTCCTAACCCGAGATAACATTATTGCGACAGGTATTTCTTATGCTCCCATTAGTTTATTTATTGCCTAACCTTTTCCCACAATCAGAAAATTCTATTTTTCGGGCGGTTCCAATCTCGGATTTTTGTGTTCTGTTCCTGGCTGTTTTCTTGCAAAGAAAAGATAGCAAGCCCAGCCGAGCCAGTCAACGGTCAAGATGAACGGGCTGCGCCCGCCGTTGACA
>ENA-OWPN01002235-OWPN01002235.1-human-gut-metagenome-genome-assembly--contig:-NODE-2235-length-12546-cov-2.853174_pt1 | contig 12546 bp, 15 predicted proteins | sample MGYA00248266_ERZ651850 | MGnify/ENA primary metagenome ERZ651850 (study PRJEB26924, sample SAMEA4378296) | human gut metagenome | biome: human gut; feature: human-associated habitat; material: faeces... | reverse complement strand
CGATTTTAAGTCCTTATCACCAAAAAAGTTAATCGTTAAGTCTGGTATTGTAAACGATGTATCAGGGTATTTATACAATGCCCCTGCACGGAATACTTCCCGTGAATTATATTCTTTATTGACTAACGTAATAGACTCAATAAATTCGTCACCAATAGAGATCTTTTGACTTTGATTAACCGCTTGAGCGGCAGTGTTTTGTACTGATGATAATGCCGCCTGACCAACAATATTGGCTAAGAACGCACCACCACTATTTAATTGGTTTTTACTCAAATAGTCTTTACCCCAATCAGCCGCCGATGATATTAATTCGCTTGCCTTGTTCAATAGTTTTTCATTGCAAACCGTGTACAAGGGCACCTGAGGCATAGCCACTGTCCAAAATATATTAAGCATAGGATCACCACGCCCTTCCATTTTAGACAGTATTGGCTAAGAATCCTAGGCTAGTATTTTTTAACAGCTTAGTAGGATTCCTTACGTAAGACGCAAATTGCCCAAAATAAGATTTGCCTTGATTTAATATATTAATAGGGTTAGGAAAAGACATACATTACCCCTTTACAGGACCCCAAAGCATAATCATGGCTGCGTCTGGCGGGGCATATCCGTTAGGATGATTCCACAGTCTATTCATATTAGAATAGCTAATGCGATTACGGAAGTCTTTTAAGGGATGACCTGATCTCGGTGTTAAGTCTAGTCTAATATCCTTGTCCTTTATATACAAATCCCTGGTTATTAGAGTGCTACACGTTTCAGGACAATCCGCGTATTGCTCACCAACTTTATACGATACGCACAATCGAGGTTTGCTCATATCAGTAGAAAACTCTACAGGCAATTGAGATAATAGATGACGTATCTTATCATCGGTACAGCATATCACCAATTGTAAGTTATACAGTTCTACAACGGTTAGCATTGCTATGACGTCCTGAATGATCTTAGCACCAACTTCTGGACTTAACTTATCATATATTATTCCCACATATTTCATTGGAATCCCTTTAACTTGTCAATACCAAGTTGTTTGTTCTTCTGAACTATAGTGGATCTATAATGAGGATCATTGTGATACTTAGAAATGATCTTCGCTATTTTCCACAATCTATCTTTTTTCGATGCTTCTTGATGGACTTTTAATGTACGCTTGCCATCAGAATGTACATTCCACTCAGCGTTATCCTCTTCACTAAACTGTCTAGCCAATAATGGCTTACGCTTTAACTTAGCCCACTTGCTCTTCATGCTAGTGGTAGTCCAGGTAGTAGGATCATCTAATTGGTCGTCTGTTCTATTGTCCTTAACAGAAGCGAACATACCAAAATCGTCGTCACCACCGCCTTCCTCATCAGGATTCTTTTTATATTGGGCTAGCTTTTGTTCTAAGTCAGTAGATTCTTCTAAGTCTCTAAGCAGTGCTTCAATATCCATACCAGCAGCCGCTATCCATGTAGTCAGCGGTACTGGAATACCATGCTCACTAATCTTTTCAAGCATATCGAATTGAGACTGTTGATCTCGCACTTCCAATTGCTTATGCCAATGTATCTTAGGCATGCGCATTGCTTGTTTATTGTTAGCATTGAATAAGAACTGTGCAATAGTATTTGGCTTAGGGGCATCTACCCCTTCATTATACAATCCATTAACTACAGCGATCAATGGGAAGATCTTATTGTAGAAAATCTTATTTGTTAAATGCGTTCTATAGGCGTCTACGGTCTCTACGAATGTAGAATAAGCCGATTCTGATGACGCATAACTATTATGAACAATCAATCCATTAGCAACAAATGAAGGATCTTTTTGCATCGAAATATCATACACGTGTTGTTTACCATTGTCAGCAATGCTCACAATAGGTGTAAATCTATAACGTGATTTCAATGCAGTTATTAGCTTAGTGTATTCAACTTTACTAATTGCTTTTAGTAACTTTAAGAAATTATCATATTGACCATTATCATAGCGGTCATAATTAAATCTCTTAATATCACAAGTACTAAACCCAAATTTATTTGTGTTACAGCTAAAGCAAATAACTTCTTTATTGTCTGTTAGGAAGTATGACCCATGACGATCAAACTTAACCCTTCGAGACTCGATAAAGTCAATCCAGTGTTGTGCGGGAACACCTTGTCTATTACTATATTTTCTATCGTTACCAAACTTAGGTTTCTTACAAATCAACCACTTCGATGCAACTGACCAGAATCTATGATGAGATTCCCGATCAATATACACAGAATTAGTCATACGTTTAGCTTGATAACCATGGGCATTTAATAACGCGAATATTTGGTCTAGTAATTCCTGAGAAGAGCTAACCCATGTAGTTCTCCACGTAATATTACCATCACATTCCGCATAGGTTGCTAAGAACGCAATTTGGGATTGTTCATCTGCTTGCAAAATAGACCAAGGTACAACCTTATACCAAGCAGGTGAAGTGCCAGGTTCACACTGTGCCCATATTTTCATGCTACAACCAATACTAATCAACCAATCGCATAATCTACGATTTTTGATTGTTGTACAATAACAAGGTTTTGTAGAGAAAATAGTATCAGTTTCATCCTTATATCTATTTAAAGCCTCCACTGATTTTTTAACAACTTCGCAGTCAATGTCAAACAAGCTCTTAGATAAATCAGCAAACCTTTGTGTAACCTTACGTTCACTATTGATAAACGACACACATTTTGGACCGTGAGGTATTCCCTGCTTATCCTGCCCAGTACACCAACCTTCACTGATAAACAAAGCCAACCATTGAGCTAATTCTGGAGTCATATATTTTGGACACTTAAATTCACCAGGAATAAACGTTGTATGACTATTAGGATTAACTCCTCGATGTTGCCCGTTTTTATCAAGGGTCTTAATAGGACGTTGAACCCTCTTTGGTGGTAAGCCAGGTAATCTTAACTTAGACTTGCGAACACACGTATTACTGTTTACACAAGCTATATCACCAATACGAAGTTTATCTACTCGTTTATAAACAAGATTACCTTCACTATCAAGGATCAATACAGGATGGTTATCTGTTGCGCATATACTATTACCATAGTCAGTAGTAATCTTATATGTTTTTCTATAACCATTGTATGTCCAAGCCTTGGTAATTGCACTACCATAACGGTCAAGAGTACGAACGTTCAAGTTGCTCCAAACACCGCGATTTTTACCCTCACCAAGTGAATCAATCCTTACCAAACCTTGTTTAGTTGGTATTAAGGTATCACCAGTTAAACAGGCGTCGCCCGAGAGAAATGCGTCACTAATACCCAAAGCACGCAACTTCATTGGTGTTAAGGACTCAGAAGTTTCGTACCACTTCCAAATATCACCAGCAGTTCTAAACTCACTAACCTGTATATTATTACGAGTAGCAATCCATGCACCAAGAGGATCCGCTTCGGTGGCTTGGAACATTTCGGTGATGGCATGTAGTTCATCATCCGTTGGTGTCCACAAGTCATCCCCTGCTTGAATGTGAGTAGTAGCACGTTGACGTCGTTGTGCTTCAACCAATGTACCTCTAAACAACACTTTTTCAATCAGATACATTGGTAACAGTCTTTGTAAGTAGGATGTGTATGCTCTATCCGTTAATTGACGGCGTGCAATATACAGCGTACTCACAGGATCAAGCTCAAATGCATCACTTTTTAGCAGTTCTAGGAAAGAACTAGGCATGGAAGCCAAATACGCTTTGGCATACTCTGATGGATTATCCAAATAGAACTTGGTTTGACCATTGGTGTGTACGGTAATCGTTGGTTCAATGTTATGGAATGGTGAATTAATGATCTCACAACAAAGTGCATCATGGATCAATATATCCATAAACTGCTTGCTCTTCGGATCAAAAACAAGTGAACCAGCAAAGAACCCATCGGTTAAGTATGCAACAGATATCTGAGGTAATAATTCCTGTAAATTTAATCGCTCTAAGGAATCATTATAAATCTTAATATCCGGCGCATCAAGTCCACGTAATTCCCAATCAGAAAAAGGGAATGTAGATTGAATATCTACAGCAGAACCTGCTACAGAATCATGCAAATACATGTCTCTGTAAAACAACGCTAGACTTTGACTGTCTGTTAAGTCTGGTGTTGCAGGAATAATACCAGTCATCATGTACTGGTAGTTAGACTGCCAGAAAGCATTGATTGACTTATTGACTGTAGATCCACCCAGCATATCACTGGATATCATAGAGGCTTCAACTTTCTTAGGACTGGTGCTAATTGACCTATTAGGTGATCGCACAACACTTAGCTGTCCGTTATTAACTCCCAATATTTTTGATCTTGTGAACATATTTATACCTATTATAATCTGCCTGACGGAAGGCTAACCGAGTCAATATTTCAAGTTGATGATCTAAGTCAACAGTTCTACGTTTTGCACTCTGAACGATTGTCAAACCATAGTCATTGAGGATCATTACACCAATACCCTTAGGAATTTCGCTTTGTATTGCACGCCACGTATCTTCTGTAAGCGCAAAATACAGCTTATTACAGTAAGGTAAGTATTTGTGCCACTTTTTATCTGTTCTAAAGTCTTGCACGCAACTCTTTACTTCTACAATAATTATCTCACGTTTGGTGTTTAATGCCAAGAAATCGGCACGAAGCCGACCTCTTTTACACAAACCTATTTCCTTAGATACACAATAGCGTTTATGCGTATAGTATTTAATAACGTGATCTGTTACGTTAGCCGTAACTGCTCTGCGTTTTACATAAGCCATTATCCTAATGCCTTTTTAGCTTCATCAATGGCTGTATGGTAACACCGTTCCATGCATTGAATGATTTTCATCTGACTAGTTCTCATTACATTCGCATTAAAGTCAGCGTATTGTTGATCGTCCATTATCATCTTAGCTTCCTTACCAATAACGGACAGCTCAATAACTAATTCACTAGCCATTTCCCTAAACATAGGACGTAGAATATTATCAATAATGGATTCAGCTAATCGTGATTTATCCATTGATGACTGTAAATCAACTAAGTAATCCCTTAACGTTGATGCTACAGCATTAAAAGGATAAGCACCTCGAGTACCAGATGATTCATTCATTGATTGCTCAATCTTACTTAGCATTTGGTAAGATGATTGAATAACTCTCTTGTACAATAATTGAATAGCCGAATCTGTGTCATTGACTTCTAATAGCCTATAAATGTCATTAGCAGACGACTGTAAAATATCATGGAACTCTGTGTCAGTAATTACTTCACCTGACGGGTGATGAAGTTTTACATCAGAGACAGTTAATTCCGTAGAAACCTTCTTTTTCTTTTTAGGTTTATCCGTACCAACATTCTTAGCGGTCTTCTTTTTAAGCTTTGGTACAGCCATAGTTATTCCTTCTTTTGTGGTAATACAATACGATCAGCAAAACAACACAGGCATTTTAGTCCATTAGCAATTACAGGCTTCATAGGCTGACCACATTCAGGGCACAAGCCACGGCCTACAACTTCCTCAGACATGTCAATGCGTGCGTGTAACTTAGTAGACTTAGCAACTACCTTTTTGGATAGTCCTTCAGTCCATTCTTTTGGCATTCTCATTTTAAGCTCGTTGAATAAACTTGTTGTAGAATTTGTTCTACTGTAAACGATAGCTGTTTCTTAGTCGCAATCTCTAGTCCATAACACGCTATTAGAGACGCATCTAATTGGTGAGGTGTAGTACTTATTTGTCCATACATCTCCCGTAAATCACAGCAGAACCTTTTTTGAAATTTGTTCTTCCACACCACTGCTGGTACAAAGAGTACTGGTAGTCCTAACATACCTAGGATACCTAGCATCATAGATACTAATTCAATTGTTGGGCCTTTTAATCCTCGTGTTTGGAATCGTTCGGCAACAATTGCTTGAGGATTAAACAACTCAATCCACGATTGCACCTCAGACAAAAAGGCATCCCGTTGGGCCATAAAAGCTTTAATATCGTGAAGTGGATTATCCATAGTAGCATTAGCTAACACGTAGCATTTATTACCACGAAGCTCCACACACGATATTCCCATGTTCTTTGTACCAGGATCAAAACCAAGTATTCTCTTATGCTTAGAACTACTTACTTGTGGTAGAACGTAAGTCACAATTGCACCTGTTTAATTGACTTGAACAAGGGTTGTCTAATTGTAGAATTCCACAGGTTGTTAATAGTTCTAGTAACATGAGGAGCGCAGTCATTGTTTATTGCATCCTGAAGAGCAGTAATTCTCGGACTAAACTTCTCAAGCTGTTCCACGGATAACCCTGTGCAAAATTCCTTAATAGCAGTGCGAGCATCATTTTGAATTGATCGCAAGCTATTGACTATGAATTGTTGTTCTCCTAACTTATTTAACCTCAGTTCATTGTCACATAAGTAGTCAAACAAACAATCATCAACGGGTGCCATTAAGGATAAATCTAACTTAGCTTTGGATGGCATGCGATAGCAATAACACAAACCTTGATCTGGATCATCTACTATATTTACATGTTTAAACAACCGAAGAGGACAGCATTTTGCGATGTGTTGCTTTACTTGATCGGCTGTTAGGTAAGAACTACTTTTAGCTAATACAATCATCCTAGTATCACTTCTATCTTTTTAATTTGTCGTTCAGTTAATCCCCAGGATTTAAAGTATTCAATATCCTGAGAGCTAAACTGTTTACCTTGCGTATAGTTAGTGACTACAAACTTCAATGTAAGTCCATTAGATGAAACAGACATACGAAGCTTAGTGCCTCTAACAAAGAACTTTTGCACACCAAGATAAACTTGTGCTTGAACTTCTCTTAGCTGTTCTTTCGGTTGACGGTTTAACGTAACTACAATTTCGTCAGGCTCAACTTCTAACTTCTTTATCTTACCTTGTAAGTTTAGTGTAGATAAATCAATCTGATTGAGCTTGATACCTTGTTTTAATTTCTTAGACAAGGGTTGAACACCAACGTCAACAGCAAAATCCTCAGCTTCTAACATCTTATCGGCAGTAGCAACGGCGTTCGCTACAGACGTCACAATTAATCGAGAATCGTTAAACAATTCAACTGGATCAGACCAAGCGTAGCTCAAGCTGAGACGCATTGACTGTTCTACTTTATCACTGCCTACTCGCCAATGTAATGCGATATACAAAACATTGATTTGTTCGCCTTCAGAGTTAACTACGTCTCGAAGTTCAATAAATGCTGAATACAATAAGCAGTTATCTACAGTCGTTAGATAGTAGTAAACGTCATATTGATCTTCCGTAATACTAATGTGGTCAACAATGGACTGAGCTACGGAGAACACGTATTTATTAAACGATGGTGGAACCGTTGATGTAGCAATATCATTAAGGAAGGCAATAATTTGCTCTTTTTCCTTGCTTACCTTTACCCTTAATTGTTGAATCTTGTTCAACAATGGTTTGGTTTTTGGATCGTCTTTAAACGTCAAGAGAATCACAGTTTCACTGTTGGCCAATGCTTCCTCTTTAGCAATCAGCTCTTGTAACAGTGCGTAATTCGTCTTTAAGTTCTTAACACCACCAGGAACTTTTACTTTATCATTGCTAAGGTTCAACTTAGTGACTGAATTATTAGACGAATCATTGAACACTAGATTAAATGATTCTGCCAATACTTTTAGCTGTTTAACACTTGCTTGGACTTGTTCCTGCTGTTGATCCAGCAACTGTTCAATGTCTGCAATTTCTAAGCCTAGTTCGTCGATGAAGCGTTGTGCTTCATTCAGGCTTCTAAACTTAATATCCATTATGGTCTATTCCCTATATTTCCAATAACTGGATTAACTGTTTGATTACGAGTGCGTACTCTACGATGAGGAAGGTGAATAAATGCCTCAACTGGCTGTACCACTCTCACATTTATTTCCCAACCAAGCATCTGTCTTTGTCGTGTATTCAACCACGTGCTGTTCTGTACGTATAGTGTCTTACCATGCATACAGTCAACAATGATATCCCGCTTATCAATGTACAGGATATCAGGACTAAGCAATATTTGAAAGTCATCGGTTGAATCAAAGATATCAATTCGACTGCTCTTACTTAACTTAGGCAGTTCAATATAAGCTGATTTAACAGATTGATTGGCTTGAAACTCAAAATGCGTAATCACTTGTATACTATTAAATTTTGCGCTGACTTTGTGAATTCGACCATCAGCCTTAGCCTTAATTACCTGTTGACTGATTTTTTGATCGTCAATAGTAATAACTGCTGGCACTGTATCCCATTTATTACAAACCTTGAAGCAATCAACACTAACTATTCCTTTTGGAATAACTAGAGGAAAAACAACACTGTCTGTTTCAGCAGTAAATGGGTACACATCTGGGTTAAGTATACCATGCGCAGTTAAATCCATATCTTCTACAGGAACAACCGTTCGATGTCCATTGTATAAGGCATAACCACCAATGTAACCAGTGCCGTAACAAAGTGGACAAGCAGTATCACCAAACATCATGCTTGACGGATCAAACCCATTGTAATCTTGCAATAGTGTATCTGGGTTTGATATACCATTATCACCAACTTGTTCTTGCTGTGGGTTTGGTTGTGCTAAGTTCCACATTCTAGGTAAGTCACTAGAGGACGGGTCTTCCCCACTGTAATGAATATTGAAATCAGAATCAATATCTTTAGACGGTTTGTACTCGGTTGTGCCAAACTGCACCCCAGTTAATAGCTGGTTGATTAAACCAGGATTTGCTGTACCATCTGTGTTAAGCCTTGCACTTAACTTATGCATATGGCTTTGACAACTGCACTTTCGTCCATTGCTTAACCTATGGTATATTAAAGCCTGAACACCTTGAACATGAAACGCCGCATTTATTCGTTGCTGTTGAACATCAGCTATTCCTTCTACTGCGGATGCGGCAACGTCAGATGCACGCTGATTAGCTGGTAATAGCTGATTATTGGTAAGCTTTAAAACAGGCATTGACAATCCTTACTGCATCTTCACAGTCTTTAAATCTATACCGCTTTGATCTACCATAGCCATCAACATCTATTGAATAATCAGATCGTACTCTAATTGACCATGGTTTATTCTTAGAGTTATAGCATACAAGGCTTTTTGTGCATTGACCATAAGACCATTGTGAAGGAATTACCACATTTTGTTGAACATAAACAATTGGATTCGCACGACCTATATCATGCAGATGCATTGAGGCGTAATTATTCATCGTCATCCTCAAACTGTTCAAGTTGGTTCTTGACTAGTTCATAATCAGCCTTAAAGCTCATTATATACGTATAATCTTCCATAGTTAGCACTCGACCTGTTTTTAATTGACAGTCAATTATTTTATCGAGTAAAAAATGTAGTTCCGCATCAGATTCAATGCCTTCTCTACATTCTTCTAAAATACGAGTAAACAATGGTATATCTAATGCAACATAATTCTTGTCCATAATAGAACTCCTTTATACATAAATATAAAATTTTTAGCTTAATTTAATAAATATAATAAAAATGGTAAGCAAATGAACACTTATATTTTTAGTAAAAGCTCACTAGAAATATCACAATTCGAGTGCCAATTAAGAACCAATAATATTTCAACCTGTGAATTACTATCGGTAAAGCCTGAGGGATTGACGATCAGTAGTTACGCTGTTGTTGATGATACATTGGTTATCAAGTGTGAAGGTGGTACAGATGGAACAACTTACAACTGTCAATTCCAGTTAGCTACTGAACAGGAGACAGTTGATAGTGCTCAAGTAGTGGTATTGGTTAGTGATGAACAATTTAACGCTGTGGCGAATAGCGCTCCTGATTCCTTTATGGATTTGGTTGGCACTATGCGGGCTGGTGAGTCTACTGTTTCAGCTGTGGTATTTAATGTACCACAACAAATGGACATAAGCGCAGGACAGGTAACTTGGGAGCTGTTGAACAACGAGTCAGAAGTAATTAGCAAAGGCAATGCATTTACCTACGATGTAGACACCACAGGTCTAAACAATGCAGTAACTGCACAATGCCTTATTGTCTGTCCATCGTATGTTCCGCCAACTACTTTTGATAAGCGGTACCAAATAAGATACACGTTAAACCTAGATACGTGTCAATATTATCAATGGGAAACATTAAGAGTAGAATCGAATGTAACTATTCCTCTTGGCAGTCCTGATTTGGTAGAAATGAGTGGTCGAAAGACTACTTTATCTCTAGTTTTACCTACGTTCTACCAAAACGTCGAGGTATGTATTCATTCAAATAACAGCCCAATAGTTAGTCCCAAAAAAGTAAATAATCCACAGAAGGTGGCTAGTGGATGGCTATACGAAGCCTGTTTAAACAGCTCCGCACTGCCAGTTAGTGTTGATTCTTATGACGTAGTTTGGTCATTCTATAATAACGACTGCGAAGTGTTTAGCGAAAGCTCGAAACTGTGGATTATTAATCCATCAATTAGATCAGTAGCTGATGACGTACTAGCTAAGATTCAAAAGGCTAGGGCTAGCTTATATGGCAGTCCTGATTTAGTATTTACCATGCCAACCGTATTAACTTGGCTACGACGTGGTAAAGATTTATTTAATGGCTGGCAAGGTGTGTTTACCAATTTTACAATGACTAATGCTAAAGGTATTATTAGAGAGTATTGGTTATTGTGTTCAGAACTTGGTGCGCTTGAAGCACAGTACATGACTGAAGGTGAAAAAGCTTTTAACTTCAGTGGTGCAGCCATTCAGTTAGATGTTGATAGGACTGGATACTTAGACTCAATGATTGGAGCTATTCGTTCTTATCTAGATTCTAACCTAAAACCGATCAAGCAAAATATGACGCAAAAAGGCTATACTGATGGTGATGGTTCGGGAACGGATGGTCAGGGCGGTATTCAAGCCTCTGCTCATGCTCTGGGCACGGTTGGCATAAGTATAACACCCGCAAGTGCTTGGGGGCGTTTCTATCCTGGTTATTTAATTGGTCGCGCTTGGCTATAATGGAGTAAAAATGTCTAATGGTCAATTAAGTGTCTATTATTCAAAAATAGACACTCTTACTAAGAAACAATTATTGAAGACAAAAGCTAATCCAGAGGTAATGAATGAATACTGCGATATTCTAGTTGCCTTAATTTTTTATGCTAGATTGTCTTGGAGTACTGCTAGCGCTAGAGGTAAAGCTATTCAGCTATCATTTATGGCTGATAACCCAGATAGCCAGTTAGTAATCGTTAAAAAAGGATTGGCTAAACTAGCTCGTAATCTACCACAAAAATTAAATCTCAATCTGAAAAAGAAAGGAGATGACTACTATATAATCGGAACAGATTATATTAAAGCATGGTTTGAACTCCGTCATTCAGATTATAATGGACATTATTTTGTATTGAATATGAAGCCTATTTAATATATAATATAAATATAGGAGAAAAAATGGATTTAGCTAAAATATTTATGAAAGGCAGTCAGGCACCTATAATTGATAAAGATTATCTGTGGACTGTATTAGCGAAATTGAGTAAAAAGTATATTATCGTTACTGATAATTACCATGCATAACTTTTAGTATAGTTAGCTTAAAAGATTACCTAGAAGAAGACTGGGTTTTAATTCAAAATATAGAAGAAGGACCAGTTAGTTCATGGAAAAAAGGTATCTTTTATTGTATCGAAACAGGTGGACTGCTACCAAATAATAGCAGCGCTGCCTTTAATAAATTTAAACAAAAATTTTCTTCAGGTTTCTTACCATGGATATAGTCAAAGTTATTAACAGTTATATCGGAGATGTCCGCTCAAATTTAGGGGAAGCGGTTGAAGATGTATTGCTTGATTTAGAGATAGAATTTAACCTTGGCAAAGACAGCATTTTTGATAACTTAAAAAAGACGCAAAGTAATCCTCTGCGATTTTCAGCTGGTTTCTTTGAACTAAACGATAGACGAATTAAATCAGTATTTCAGGAAAGTATCAGACTTACAGAACGCCGCTACGATGATTTAGTTGGTACTCTTACTAAGGCTAGAATTAACCTAGTCACCCTGCGGATAGATGCTAATGTTGGCTATGCTTTAATTAGACTTGAGCGGGAATATAGATCAGGTCCTTGGGAAATCTCGTTTGTGATTGTTAAACAAGTAAAAGCAGCAACTACCAATCCTTATCTTAAAAATAAGGGTAGAAAATTTGAAATCTATGTTCCTGGCTGGCATGCACTTTCTGGATTTGCTACTTATGATGAATCGGCTTATGATTACGTGGCGATTGAGTATCTATACCGAGGCTGCGTAACTCCCGAAGATTTTATATACAGGAGTATCGTGCTTGCAGATCAAACCCGAGGCAATCGTGCTTATAAAGGCTGGGTTATTTTTAGAAAAGCAGCTGAAAGCATGAGAATCGTACCGAGCAAGACTAAACCAAATCTTTATACCTATTCTTTCAAGGACGGTTTTGGTAATTCAAAAATATTGCAGGTAGAGTTTAGATGATAGATATTATTCGATCAATTTACCAATAT
>ENA-OWPN01002233-OWPN01002233.1-human-gut-metagenome-genome-assembly--contig:-NODE-2233-length-12555-cov-6.853040_pt1 | contig 12555 bp, 9 predicted proteins | sample MGYA00248266_ERZ651850 | MGnify/ENA primary metagenome ERZ651850 (study PRJEB26924, sample SAMEA4378296) | human gut metagenome | biome: human gut; feature: human-associated habitat; material: faeces... | reverse complement strand
TCTCTTGCGCCTTTGGTACTCACCGCAGCGCAAGAGATATCTTACCAGATGCTTCGACAAATGTCAACAGGTTTTTACATTTTTTTCACTTTGCTTCCCTTGTTGTTTCTATTGGTTCAATTTTGAGCCGTAAAGTATCCGTCAGAGCCATATAATCCAACGGAGCGGCGGCAAAGCCGCCGCCCCATGTCCTACAGCACCTGGAACCCTGTTTTAGATATCGGATGGTATCCCGTCAGCAGGAATTCCGTCAACCGGAATTTCATCCGACGGAGCTTCGCTCTCATCTTCAACCACTTCCGGCGCAACCTGGAACTCGGACATATACACTTCCTCAGGAAGCCCGGCCAGATATGCCGGCAGATTAATGGCAATGCCGTCCATATGATGGGGCAGAGTCACTGTCACATCAACGGTTTCCTCACTGCCGCCTTTTTCCTGGGTAATCTCCAGTGTCATTTTGAAGTTCTGTCCAATACAGGTTGCCATGCCTCTCTCCTTATCACGGAGTTTTGCAACCTGTTCACCGTCCACATACACAACCACCTTATATGGTGTGGTATAGGTCTGGCCGTTATATTCAATGGACTTATTATCCATATACACGGTATGGCCGCGGCCAATAACCATCATAATACCTGCGATGATGAGCAGGAGTAGGATTGCTCCTATTCTGAATAGAATGGTACGATTTACTTTCAATTCTCCCCCTCCTCACTCTGTGCAAGCTGAAGCATCTGACCAGCCTTGCCCTTGGCTCTTCGTTTTTTTGTCTCATACATGATAAGAGCAACTGTGATTACACCATAGGAGATGAATACACGGAAGTACTCACCAATCATGGAATCACCTGTAATCGTCGCGCCTGCCTTTGGCGCTACTATGAACATCAGATGGAACAGGATGACTCCAAGGAATACATTACCGATGGAGGCCCTGTCAACGGATGCCCCGCCCACCAGCAGGGCTGCGATACAGAACATACCAATCTGCGTATGTGAACTATAAGTAGAGATATTGCCCATGTTCTGCAGATAGATGACCATGCCCAGTCCGGCGAAAACAGTTGACATGATGATAGCGATGATACGGGTCCGTTCCACCTTTATACCGGCATCACCGGCCACATCCATATCCTGGCCCACTGCACGCATGTCCTGGCCCAGCTTTGTCTTGCGGAACCATACGATGAACAGACACAGCAGGGCAATGATGATAAAAGTCAATACCGGAATCTTGACGCCTCCAATGTGGATAGCCAGCAGATTGTCCAGATACTGTCTCATGTGCAGGAGGCTGACCGTGTTACGGACGCCATAGCCCCTGGGCAGCTTGATGGATGAATGGATGATTGGGATGATGGAACCCATCATATACAGCACCACAAGCTGATACAGACCATTCATGAAAAAGCTGATAATATAACTGGTAACCATCTCCCTGCCTTTGGCCATGTTGAGCATCTTTCCGCAGAAAAGGCCCAGCAGGATGGAAATCGGTATGGAGATAATCATGGCCAGAATGATGCCGGGAATACCCCATATCTGCCAGTCAGCCACAAAGATAAGACCGATTTCCCCTGCCATGGCGCCCAGTGTCATACCAAAGTTAAGACCCATGCCCGCCATGATGGGAATCAGGAGGCTCAGAATCAGGAACGCATTTCTGCCCATTCTTGTGACAATCTCGTTGAGCAGATACCCTGGCGAAAAGCCGGATATCGGAATGCAGACGGCGCAGATAATGATAAACATCAGCGGCACAGAGTTGTTCCGAATTAATTCGAGAATGCTATTACTGCCGTTATTTTTCTGTTTTTTACTCATTTTGTTCCCTCCGTCTTCCTGGTCAAAGCATAGAGAATCATACCGTTGGAAACAACGATACGGATAACCTCGCTCATATCCATATGAATCATGGAATTCATTACTGTTGGGGTCATGGTAACAATACCCTGGAACAGGAATGTGCCTATGATTACGTTGGTAATGGATGCCTTGTTGACTGAAGCGCCGCCAATCAGGATTGCAGACACTGCAGGAAGCGCCATATAGAACGGCGCCATGTAAAGCTGGATAAAGCCGAAGCCCTGTTCATACATCAGGATGCCCACCGCGGCAAGCCAGGTAGACATGATGACGGAGAGCATTCTTGTCCTGTCGATGTTGATACCGGATGCCCTGGCAAAGTTGGGATTGGAACCCACCGCTGTCATGGCAGTACCGGTCTTTGTGTGGAGGAACGCCCACATAAGGAAGGCAAGAAAGGCAAAAAACAGTAGGCTGCCCGTAGGTATGGATATATGACCGATATTAATCTGAAGGAAATTAGCCAATGCCTTATCGTAAAAACCCTCCAGGGAGATGGTTGTACGAAGACCCTTGCCTGACAGTCCCCAAACCATGGTCGGACTGCTGTAGGGCAGCAAAAGCCACATCATGCACATGAAGGAAACAGATGAAAATCCCACATAAGTGGCAATCATCATCTCGCCGCCTTTGATTTTGTTGAGCAGCCAGCCATAACCGCCGCCAAACAGCAGCGCAAAAGGCGTGGCTATAAGAATGGCCATGAAAAAACTCATAGGGCCGGTAAAGCCAAACTGGATGGACAGTGTTGCACCCAGAAGGCCGGAAATAATGCCTAACGGAAGTCCAAAGTTCAGTCCGCAGCCTGAATGCACCATTGGCACCATTGCCAATACCAGGACCGCATTCCAGCTGAAACGGTTAATCGTGTTGGTTATCTGTGTAGGAAGGTCTGCTCCGACGATAGGCGCCAAAATAAAGAGCGCCAGAAGGAATCCGGCAATAATCAGCCTTGGCAGGCCGAAGTCATCAATCATTTCCCTGATTTTCGTCTTCTTCCCAGGATCTATTGTACTATCTTCTATTTTTCCCATGCTGTCTCCCCCCTTATTTAACCTGGCTGACCATGAGCATACCGAATGCTTCTGATGATTCGGTCGCCGGCAGGATTCCAGCAATCTTACCGCCTGAAACAATGGCAATACGGTCACACGTGGTCCTCAGTTCCTCCAGCTCGGAGGAAATCATGACAACCGTAACCCCATGCTCTTTGTTGAACTTCTTAAGGGCATCCAATACCAATGATTTCGCACCCACATCTATGCCTCTCGTTGGTTCAGATACAAACAGGAATTTAGGTTCAAGCGCAAAGGCCTTTGCCAGACACACTTTCTGCTGGTTGCCACCGGAGAGCTCCTTTGCCTTTTGCTTGGAGCTGGTGCATTTTATCATAAGCTCATCTATGTATTTCTGGGTCACTTCGTGGATTGCTTTTTCATCTCTCCATGTTATCAGCCCCCCAAGATATTTCTTAAGGAACTTGTCATGAATCTGCATGGCTGAAAACGCAATGTTCCACTCAAGGGTTTCATCAAGAAGGAGTCCTACATCCCTTCTGTCCTCAGAAACAAAGGCCAGGGAGGCGTCCAGACATCTCCTGGGGTTATTAAGCGGAATGGGCTTGCCGTCAAATTCCACTTTACCGCCTGCTTCGCAAAGGCCCATGATACCGTTTGGAATCCCCAGCTTACCCTGTCCGGCCAGTCCGCCTATACCAAGAATCTCTCCTTCCTTGATATCAAGATTCACATTGCGCACAGTCTCACCTGACATATCCACCCAGAGATTGCGGATTGACATGATATTTTTTGCGTCCGGGTTAATCCTGACATCCGCCCTGGCTGTGGTCTGTATGTTTCTGCCCACCATCCACTTTGTAATGTCAGCGACATCCGTCTCTTTTGCGGGCACGTCCTTTACAACGTAGCCGTCGCGCATGATGACGACCTTATTGCAGACGGTCAGAATCTCATGCAGCCTGTGAGTGATGAAAATCACGGCAATGCCTTTGGCAGCCATGCCGCGGATTGAATCCAGCAGTGCCTCTGCCTCCTTTTCAGTCAAGACAGCAGTTGGCTCATCCAGTATCAACAGTTTCAGATTATCCTTACTGAGTTCCCTCGCAATCTCCGTAAACTGCTTATGACCCACGGGCATATCGCTGATAACCATTTTGGCGTCAATCTTAACGCCCATCTTATCAATAGCCTGCTCAGAACGTTTGGTCATCTCCTTATAATCAAGGGTATCTAACCTGTCACCAAAAATTTCCGAGATAATATTCTTTTTCTTTGGTTCACGGTTAAGCAGTATATTATCTGTTGCCGTGAATCCGGGTATTAATGAAAATTCCTGATGCACCATACCGATACCGGCCTCCAGCGCATCAAAGGGTGTTGAGAAGCTGACCTTCTCGCCATTAATCAGGACGTCTCCGCCATATCCGCCGGTTTCTCTAATCACATCCATACCAAAAAGAAGTTTCATCAATGTACTTTTACCGGCACCATTTTCACCGACAAGACCCAGTACCTCGCCGGCATTCAGTTTAAAGTTAATATCAGTCAAGACCTGATTACCAAAAAAATCCTTCTTGATATTGCGCATCTCCAATAAGGGAGTGTTGTTATTCATCATATTATGCCCACCTAACACAACAGGGGGAGAGTAAATCCCTCCCCACTGTTCTCCATACTTATTTTTATTAGTAAGTGTCTTACTTGATGGTGAAGTATTTCTCTGGAACCTCAATCTTAGTGGAGCCCATGAAATGTCCTGGGTCGCCCATGATATAGGTATCCTGATATACCAGGAACACATTGTCTAACTTAACGCCGGTTTCCACATTGGTGTAATTGGAACCATTCCACTCAGCCTTAGGAGAGAATACCTGGTATGCCTTTGCAATATCATCGATGTCATCCAGCTCGCTCTCGCCGTTAAGAACGTTCAGGGCATGCTGTGCAAGACCTGCGGATGTGGTATATCCGTAAGAATAAGCCCATGTTCCAAAGTGGTCGGCACCGCCCTTTTCAACGATAGTGGACTCAACCTTGGCAAGAATCTTATCAAAATCACCAGCCTCAGCAGTCAAATCAATACCCAGTGCTCCGGGATAACCCATAAGCGGGGAAGGAAGGTCTGCCTCGATGAAGTATCCGCCGTATTCCATCAGCTGCTTTAACAGCGGCTCGGTATGCGCATCATTTGTACAGAAGTAAGCAGCATTCTTGCCGTACTTCTCAACCCACTCCGGAACCTTCTCAAGTATGTAAGCCTGAGCGCCGGCAACACCTACGTCGGAGGTTGGGTCCGGAGCTGTCTCAAGGACAAATTCCATACCGAATTCCTTGCAGGCTTCCTTCATGACAGCCACACGGCGGCTCATGGTCTCATAAGCCATGTGACGAGGGAAGGAGATGTGTACAAATGTATCGCAGCCCAGTTCATGAGCAGTGCGGATAATCAGGTAGCCGCGGGCAACGAAATCGTTGTTGCAGACCAGGTCAGCCGCGCTTCCAATCTCAGGAAGGTCCTCATGGCCCTCGCCGGCAATACAGAGAATGTCAGGGCGTGTCTCTTTAATCTTACGGAAAGCCTCGGTTGTGCCGGGAACGGACTGGTTCATGATGATTGCCTTCATCTTAGGGTCGTCTGAGAGATTGACAATTGTCTGAATGGTAGTCTCTAACTCTTCCGTGAAGTTGTCCGGATAAATGGCCAGCTTGACCATATCCTCGCCATACATGGCCTGAAAAGCCTCGGCGCCACGTCTGTCATCCTCGGACTGGGATACAGAACCGGTTACGATACCGATATGGAAATCGCTGGCGTCCTCGCCTTCTGCTGCCGGCGCTTCGGTTTTCTCCTCTTCGGGAGCCTTGGCGTCAGAAGCCGGTGCCTCAGATGCCTGCGATGCAGGTGCCTGAGTTGTGGTGTTTGTGCTTGTGCTTCCGCAGCCGGCAAGCCCGGTAACCATGGCAGCTGCAAGCAAAACGCTAATAACTTTTTTCATACTAACCTCCAAAATATTTTTTTACAAGGGGACAACAGTTACTTTTTAATTGTAGCATATGCTCATATTTTGTCAATAGTTATAAAATCCAATTTTGGCGGCGGTACAAATTTATGCACATTTCCATATTATCAAAAACAACTGTAAAATACTGTATTTTCAACCATTTTTACAGGCCGCTGTCCACGGTAAACCAGAACTCCACCCCCCCGTCAACATTTTCAACCCCGCAGGATTTGTTGTGGGAATCCATGATGGCCCTGACAATGGAAAGTCCGATGCCGCTGCCTCCGTATTCCCTGGTCCTTGCCTTATCCACCTTATAAAATTTAGTCCAGAGGTTATCCAGGTCCTCCTCCGGTATATGCTGTCCTGTGTTAAACACCGTGACGCGTACTTCGTCCCCTTCCCTGTATATGCGGATTGCAATCCGGCGTTCCCCCTCCAGATGATTCATGGCATTGTTCAGGTAGTTGGTGATGACCTCCTCTATCTTGAACTCATCCGCCCACACCCATACAGGCTCCTCCTGTTCAAACACCACCCGGGCCTCCTTTTGCTGGAGCAGGATACTGGCGGATGATAAAATGCCGCGAATCAGGGCGGCGATATCAAACCGTTCCATCACAGGCATGTCATTGCCGAATTCCAGGGCTGTCAGGGTCAGGAGCTGCTTCACCATCTTATTCATCTTTCCGGCCTCGTCCATAATGACCTCACAGTAGTAATTCCGGCTGTCCTCATCCTCTGCCATTCCCTCGGTCAGCCCCTCCGCATATCCTTGTATCAGGGCAATGGGTGTCTTGAGCTCATGGGACACATTAGCGATAAACTCCTTGCGGGTCTCATCAATTTTTATCTTTTCCTCAATGTCCTTTTGCAGCTCGTTGTTGGCTGTCTTAAGCTCTCCGATGGTATCCTTAAGCTTTTCCGACAATGTGTTCATGCTGTGGCCCAGCACTCCAATCTCATCCTCAAAATCCCCGGTGTAGCGCGCCTCAAAGTCCAGTTCCGACATTCTGGCCGACAGCGCTGCCAGGGAGCGGATGGGCGACACCACCTTCTTGGTTGCATAGTACATAAGGGCGCTTCCCAGCACCAGTGCAGCCAGTCCCACGTAAGCCAGGAATTCATTGGAAATACTCACGCTGTCATGGATGCTGGCCAGAGGCATGGACATGATGAACATGGTCCTGTTATCGTCAAAGAAGCCCCAGCTCTGGAGATAATAGCCCTGGGAGCGCCTGTCATATATTTTCTGCACCTGATGGTCGTCCTGGGATATCAGCGTCTCTGTTCTGGGGTCAATGATTCCTAATATATAGCGGTGGAGGGCATCAGCCAGAAATTTGCCGTCCTTTGCCAGAGGAATCAGCTCCCCGGTGATGCTGTCCTGAATCACGATAGTTGTATTGTATTTATCATTCATTATCCGTAAAAGACGGCTGGCTTCTGTCTGCTCCCCGTCGTTTGAGAACAGGCTCTGTAATTCTTCCGTGATATTCTCTCCCTGGTCCTCCTTGTCCATGGCTATGGCATTCAGGTTTTCATAGGCATTTTCCAAAAGCTGCAGCTTCTGCCTGGTATAAAAGCCCTCCAGAAAAAAGCTGTTTACTGCCCACATGCTGACCAGCACCGCCGCCATCAGACCGATGAATATCATGGTAAATTTTACCCTGATGGAATGCTTCATCCTTCGCTCACCTCAAATTTGTAGCCCATACCCCATATGGTTTTAATATATTCTCCCTTTTCCCCCATTTTGCTGCGCAGCTTCTTCACATGGGTGTCTATGGTGCGGGCATCACCGAAATAATCATAATTCCACACATTGTTCAGAATCTTCTCCCTGGAAAGGGCGATTCCCTGATTTTCCACAAAATAGGTGAGAAGCTCAAATTCCTTAAAGCTCAGGTCAATCTCCTGCCCGTCAATTGTCACCTGGTGGGCCGCCTTATCAATGCAGATGCCTCCCACGTTCATGCTGTCCGTGGAAACCACATTGGTCCTGCGCAGGATGGCCTCCACCCGGGCCACCAGAATCTTTGGGCTGAAGGGCTTGGATATATACTCGTCCACGCCCAGGGAAAAGCCCTGGAGCTCATCCCGTTCCTCACTCCTGGCCGTCAGCATGATGACCGGCACCTGTGAGTACTTGCGGATGGTCCTCAGCACCTCCCAGCCATCCATCTTCGGCATCATCACATCCAGAAGCACAAGTGCAATGTCCTTCTGCGCAAAAAACACATCCACCGCTTCCTCGCCGTCTCCCGCCTCTATGACTGCAAAACCTTTATTGGTGAGGAAATCCTTTACCAGCTTGCGCATCCTGGCCTCGTCGTCCACAACTAATATCTTAAGTGTATCCATGGTACTGCCTCCTTATATATAATCTGGCTTTTTTTCAATCTTTTATAGAAATTATTTTAACAAAAATCAAGGAACATTTCCATCATTTCACACAAGTTTCACAACTGGTGGGATAACCATGCAGACAGCAGCAGAAACAGCGCAGAAACAGACAGCAACGCCAAAGACAAATGCGAAAAAGGCCCCGGGATTTTCCCGGAGCCATACCTCTGCGTCATGATTATTCGGATTATTCTTCCTCTTCCTCGTCCACCAGCTCGTCGTATTCCTGGGCATCCAGCAATTCGTCAAATGCTTCGGCCACGATTTCGTACTCGTCGTCGTCCTCAATGTTATCCAGGTTAGGAGTTCCGTCTTCGGTCTCGCTGTAACGGTACAGGTATACCTCGCCTTCCTCCGAATCAGCGCCTTCCATTGGTAAAAGGGCAATGTATTCGTGCTCTCCTGCATTAAAGATGGTCAGCACCACGCACTCCACTTCTGTATCATCATCCAGAGTAAGGGTAACTGTCATCTCCTGCTCTTCTTCATTCAGATTTTTCTCGTCTGCCATATCCTGATTCCTCTCTTGCTTCCATAAATTTAAGCTTGTTTCTGTTCTCTTACACTCTATCAGACTCAACCTGAAAATGCAAGAACATATTCTCTAATATTCAATTCCTTCCCTGGCCCCGATTCCCCTCTCATAGGGATGGCGTCTCATAACCATTTCCGTGATATAGTCCGCCTGGCCCTGAAGGGCCTCTGACGGTTCCCGTCCCGTAAGGATGACCTCCAGGGCAGACGGTCTTTCTTTAAGAGCCTTTATGAGTCCGGCCTGGTCCACAAATCCCAGATTGCAGGCCCCTATGACCTCATCCAGCACCAGCATATCATAGGGTTCTTCCCCGTCTTGCCCCAGGGCCTTGTTCCAGGCCCTCTGAAAGCATTGGTCATAATACAGGGCAGCGGCCTCCCGCTGGGCCTGGGTCATGTTCCAGGAAAAGCCGAAATTCCGGCCGCACGGCAGCACTGTAATCCCCGGGACATGGGCCAGACCATTTACCTCGCCGGAATCATCTGTCTTTAAAAACCTGGACACCAGTACCCGGTATCCCCGTCCGGCTGCCCGCACAGCCGCGCCCGCGGCTGCCGTGGTCTTCCCCTTTCCATCTCCGCAGTATATCTGGACCAAACCTCTCTTTTTCATCCCTCTGCCTCCTCTGCAAACCTTGATTTTGCCTGTTTCCTGCGGTACCGTTCCTTCACATGATAAATGTGGAGCCTTTCTTTTGCCCTTGTCATGGCCACATAGAACATCCTGCGCTCTTCCTCCACATCAGGGTCCAGGACCGCCTTATGGTGAGGCGTGATTCCCTCGTTGGCGTCCAGAATATAAACCACCCTGAATTCCAGCCCCTTGGCGCTGTGCATGGTCATGAGACTGACGCCCTGACGCTCTGCGTTCCTGTCACCCGCCTGTTTTTTAAGCTGTTCCTTATACTCCTCCATATGGATAAACCAGTCTTCATAGGTCTTAAAGCCGGCAGCGCTTTCCTGCAGCTGGTCCAGTGTCTCAAACAGTTCCTCCGGCTTCATCCTTCTGGACTGGGCGTATTCCCGGATATACGCATCGTACTCCACTGCCTTGCGGATATAGTTGACGGCAGCGGCCGGGGCCATGTTCCTTAACATCAGCAAATCATATTCCAGCTGTTCAATCCGGTCCATCATCCAGTTCTTGTCCTGGTAAAAGGATTTTACCGATTCCCAGTTTACCTGCTGGCTGTCCAGGGCGTCCCGGCTGACATAGCGCTTGGGACGGTTGATGATTTGAAGCACATTGGAACGGCTCAAATCCCCCATTGCAGCCCTGATATAGGAAATTACATTTCCGGATATCCAGTGCTCATACAGATTAGGCACTGCATCCCTCATGCAAAAGGGTATGTTATACTCCATGAGCTTGGATATCAGCAGCCGGGGCCCCATGTTGGTCCGGTAGAGCACCGCCATGTCGTTGTAGGATACGCCCATATCAGCGTAATCCCGCAGCTCCGTGACAATTCCCAGCGTCTCGTCCATTGGTTCCGGCCATTCCTTTATGATAACAGGATGGTTGTTCCCCCTGGCTGCCTTGATTTCCTTGGGGAAACGGGTCCTGTTGCGGGAAATGACCCGGCCCGCAGCCTCCACAATCTGGCGGCTGCAGCGGTAATTGGTATCCAGAAGGATTTTCCTTGCGTCGGGATAATCCCGCTCAAACCCCAGCATCAGCTCAGGCTTTGCCCCGCGGAACCGGTAAATGGACTGGTCGTCGTCCCCCACGATAAAAAGATTGTTCCCGGGCAGGGCCAGCATCTTTACAATTTCATACTGAATCCTGTTAATGTCCTGGAACTCATCAATTAATATGTACCTGTACTTGTCCTGCCATGCAGCCAGGATATCTTTTCTTTCCTTAAAGAGCTCATAACACATCACCAGCATGTCGTCAAAATCCAGAAGCCGGTTCCGTCTCAGCCGGGCTTCATAGCCCTGGTAAAGCTGTTTGAACATGTCCTCGGAGCAGTTCTTTGCATAATAGTGGTCCATGTCCATGAGCTCGCCCTTTACCATGCTGATTTCACTGAGCACAGAGGAAATAAATTCCCCCTCATCCTCCACTTCCAAATCGTATGCAGACAGCATCTCCTTCATGAACTGGATGCGTTTCTCTTCCCTTACTATGTCTGTGGCCTTGTACCGGTAAGCCAGCTTCAGAATCAGAAAAAAGACAGAATGGAAGGTTCCAAAGGAAACCCGGCTGCATCCTGCCTGTGTAATCTGCTCATAGCGTTCCTTCATCTCCCTGGCAGCTGCCCTGGTAAATGTGATTACCAGAATATGGGAGGGGTCCACGCCTGCTTTTTCCGTAAGATAACGGACCCGGTTGGTGATGACTGTCGTCTTGCCGGAACCGGGTCCTGCCAAAACCAGCATGGGACCTTCCCTGTGCCGGATTGCCATTTTTTGTGCGTCATTAAATGCCATTTACTAAATTCCTATGCCTCAAGCATCTGTATCCCTCTGCGGATTCTGGCCAGGGATTCCTCCTTGCCCAGGACTTCCATGATTTCCGTTGCTCCGGCAGGGGTCATCTGCTTGCCCGACACAGCGGTACGGACAGGCCACATCACGAAGCCGGTCTTAACCCCTGTCTCCTCCACATACTTTGACAGGACGCCGTAAAGGGCGTCGTTGGTGAAATCCTCCTGCGCTTCCAGAAGAGGCAGCACATCCTTTAAAACCTTAAGGGAAGTCTCTTGGTTTGTTTTCATCTTCTTGTGGGTGTACATGGCCGTATCATATTCAGGCAGGGATTCAAAGAAGTCCACATGGTCCGCAATGTCAGGGAACACCTCAATCCTTGTCTTGACCATGGCCGCTATCTTCTTAAGGTCCAAATCCCTGCTGACGGCAGCCCTCAGATACGGCTCAGCCATCCCGTAAAAGGTTTCAAATTCCATGGCCTTCATGTATTCGCCGTTCATCCACTTAAGCTTTGTCATATCAAACACGGCAGGCGATTTACTCATGCGGTGGTAATCAAACTCCTTTACCATTTCCTCCAGAGAGAAAATCTCCTTGTTGTCCTCCGGTGACCAGCCCAAAAGCGCCACATAGTTCACAACAGCCTCGGAGATAAAACCCTGCTCCAAAAGGTCCTCAAAGGAGGAATGTCCGCTTCTCTTGCTCAGTTTGTGGTGGTTTTCATCCGTAATCAGCGGGCAGTGCACATAGACCGGCACATCCCACCCAAAGGCAGCATAGAGTCTGTTGTACTTAGGTGATGAGGACAGGTATTCGTTGCCCCTTACCACATGGGTGATACCCATCAGATGGTCGTCCACCACATTTGCAAAATTATAGGTGGGGTATCCGTCTGACTTGATGAGGACCATATCGTCCAGTTCGGAGTTATCCACTGTAATATCCCCGTAAATTTCGTCCTGGAATGTGGTGGTTCCCGTGGTGGGGTTATTCTGGCGGATGACATAGGGCTTGCCCGCTGCCAGGTTGGCTTCCACCTCTTCCCTGGACAGCTGGAGGCAGTGCTTATCGTATGCCATGATTTCCTCGCCGTTTACAGTGGTCTTAAGGGTGGCCAGACGTTCCGGCGTACAGAAGCAGTAGTATGCCTCTCCTTTTTCCACCAGCATCTTTGCGTATTCCAGATAAATGCCGGAAGCCTGGCGCTGGCTCTGGACATAGGGGCCGCATCCTCCGTCCTTGTCAGGACCCTCGTCATGAATCAGGCCCGTATCCTTCAGGGTCTGATAT
>ENA-OWPN01002232-OWPN01002232.1-human-gut-metagenome-genome-assembly--contig:-NODE-2232-length-12557-cov-7.213566_pt1 | contig 12557 bp, 14 predicted proteins | sample MGYA00248266_ERZ651850 | MGnify/ENA primary metagenome ERZ651850 (study PRJEB26924, sample SAMEA4378296) | human gut metagenome | biome: human gut; feature: human-associated habitat; material: faeces... | reverse complement strand
TCGACTGCATTCGTCTGTGTGTGCTTATACGATTTTGCTTTTGAACTATCCCACTTGCTTTTCGACTGCATTCGTCTGTGTGTGCTTATACGATTTTGCTTTTGAACTATCCCACTTGCTTTTCGACTGCATTCGTCTGTGTGTGCTTATACGATTTTGCTTTTGAACTATCCCACTCGCTTTTCGTAGGGGAGTGGGCTTGCCCCTCCCGTTGCACCAATCCTTGTTGTTTTCGCTAATCTTTGTAAAAGAACACCTATCACTTGCCTTGCTTGCCCCTCCCGAAACATCATTGCAATTATAAAAAACAATTCAAAAGAAATCCAATGTAAAGAGGCAAAGCCATCAGAGTGTCATAAGGGCATATGGATAATAAATCAGAAGTTTATTTCAAAAACAGCCTTTCCCAACAAACCAAAAAACCGCACCTCATCACAGGTGCGGTCTTACTTATTCTAAACCTTACTGCATCGCAGGATTACCGCCAAGCAGACTGAACATATCGATCCCCGCAAGGCTCAGCAGAAAACTGACAGCAATGAACAGCACAACAGCAACAACAGCCGCTATCCATACCGTTCTTTTCTGCTTTTTCGTCCAGGTGTGCTGAGGACGGGCTTCATCGCTCACACTGAAAGAAATTGTTTCATCGCTTTTTACTGTGTGCTGTGCGATCATATCGTCATTTTCGTGGTTTTCGTTATCTTCTGAGTTTGCCAATACTTTTTCTTCGCTCATATCCGTCCTTATTTTACTATATATTCCTTAGCCTTTTCAAGAATAAGCTGCTCTCTTTTAAGCACAAAGCTCATCTGATATTCCTTACACTGCTCGGAAAGAGCCTTGAGGCGGCTTACAGCCTCGTCATAAGGCATCCATTCTATTTTATATCCCAGTCTTTCCTGCGAACGTTCAAGCATCGCAGTATCGCACTTGTCCGATACTTTCTTTGCCACATAGCAGTGTGAAACCATGCAGAATTTTCTCTTGAACTTATGCTCCTCTATCCATCCGAGATAGCCTAAAAGCTCGGCAGGGTAGCCGGTTTCTTCCGTTACTTCCCTTAAAAATGCCTTGTCGGGAGTTTCTGTTATCTCTATACTTCCGCCGGGCAACTTGTAATATTTGGAGTCTTCTATCTTCATCATGGCAATGTTGCCCTCGCCGTCTGTCATGATGCCTCTTGTGTTATAACGTGCGTCGTCATCGATGTACTGAGGCTCACCGCCAAAGAAATCGCTTTCGGTTATCTTTGCAATAAGCATTAATATGTCGTCCCTTTCATAGTGCGGAGCTTTCCGCTGTTTTTTTCATACATATAATATCACAAACGCACCTGCATTGCAATATAAAAAGGTAATTCACTTTTGTAGAAAACACCTATATATATGCCTTAATTATTGGTGATTATGCACAGTGGAACTTGATGTGCATTAGTGATATAATAACTTTATCCGACTAAAAAAATATGAGGAAAGATAAAAATGGAAAATACAGCAACCGTCAGCGGCACAGAAGTTAAAAAATACAGACGTGCAGGCTTTATGGACGAGGTAAGAGGCTTCTGCATACTTTGTATGGTAGTATACCACGTCTGCTTCGACCTTAACTACACCTATAATATTCATATCCCGATAATGTTCGACGGCTGGTTTGACATTGTCCGTGACATTTTTGCGGGAGCATTCATGTTCATATCCGGTATGAGCAGCCGTTATTCGCATAATAACGCAAAGCGTGGTATCCAGTGCTTTTTTATTGGTATGATAATAACCTTCATTTTCGCATTCTTTGCGCCCACCGCCCCCATACTTTTCGGAATACTGCACTTTATGGGCGTGTCTATGATGATATATGCGATAGGGGATAAGTATTTCCTTAAGATTCCCGCACCGGTCGGAATAGCCGTGTGCGCCGTGCTTTTCTTATTAACAAGAGGAATTATGTACGGCTATCTCGGACCTGCGCAAGGTGTCGGAATAAAGCTGCCCGAATTTATCTACAATGCAGGACTTCTTTTTCCGCTCGGCTTCAGATCACCGAGTTTTCAGTCAATGGATTATTTTCCGCTCCTGCCTTGGTTTTTCGTCTTTCTGGCAGGCGCTTACACTGGAAAATACGCTATCGAGGATAAAATGCCGGCATTCTTCTATAAAACCCATTGCAAACCGCTTGCGCTTGCAGGCAGATATACCCTGTGGATATACGTTCTGCATCAGCCTGTAGCGATGGTCTTTTTCCTGCTGATTTTCGGAAAAATATAAAATTTCAAAAAAGTCTTGACAAACCGTTTTCGGTTTGCTATAATAATATAGCTTGACAAGTATACAACTTTGTCAACATCCCTTGCTCGTACAAGAGTACGGGCTTAATATCCACAAGGAGGTGCTTTATAATGGCAAAGCTCAGCGAAAAGTATGAGGCAGTTGTTGTATTTTCACTCAAGAACGGTGAGGATGCAGTAAAGGCTCTCGTTGCTAAGTTCTCTGATCTGATCAAGGAACACGGCACATTAGTTGGCGTTGATGAATGGGGCGCTCGTAAGCTCGCTTACGAGATAAACTACGAAACCGACGGTTATTATGTAGTTTACAGCTTCGACTGCAAGCCTGATTTCCCTATGGAATTCGAGCGTATCATCAACATCACTGACGGCGTTCTCCGTTCGCTCGTAACGGTACGCAAGTAATCAAGGTTTGAAAACAGACAGGAGGAACGATAACGTATGTACAACAAGGTAATTATGATGGGCAGGATCGTCAATGACCTTGAGCTGAGATCGACACCTGCGGGTGCTTCCGTGCTTTCTTTCAGAATTGCGGTAGATCGCAGATTTCAGACAAAGGGAGAAGACAGAAAATCCGATTTCTTCAATGTTGTCGCATGGCGTAACGAGGCAGAATTCATTTCAAGATATTTTGCAAAAGGACGCATGATACTTATCGAGGGTGAGCTTCAGAACAGATCTTACCAGGATAAGAACGGCAATACAGCTTACATTACCGAGATCATCGTTGATCGTTCCACGTTCACAGGCGAAAAGGCAAACAACACACAGGGTACATCCTCTGCTTATCAGAGCTACCCCGGTAATGCCGCTAAAAACGCCGCTCCCGAACATCCTGCACAGACTTCAAACACAGCGCCCACAGTGTCGCAGGGTAACAATTCGGATTTCACCGTAGAATCCGGTGACGATGACGATTACCCGTTCTGATCAAAATAAGGAGGATAAAACAATGTCTGAAAGAGAAAAGAACGAAAAGTCAACAGTTCGTCCTATGAAGCGTACAAGAAAAAAAGTTTGCGCATTCTGTGCCGACAGAGCTGAATTCATTGACTATAAGGATGTAGCTAAGCTCAGAAAGTGCATGACAGAGCGTTACAAGATTCTGCCCCGCAGAGTAACAGGCTGCTGCGCATATCATCAGAGAGAGCTTACAACAGCTATCAAGAAGGCAAGACAGGTAGCTCTTATTCCTTACGTTTCTGACTAAGTTATAAACAGCTTTATAAAAAATCGATGCTTAAACCGCATCGATTTTTTTGTTTGTAGAATAATTGGTTTTATAGAAAACAGTGCAAATCCCATATCCATTTAAGAACGACCGGCATCCATGCCGGCTCAGTCTGTCTAAAAAGCTATATATTTTTTTAAAATGGGTGTTTAGCGTTGCTTGCTATGTTGGTTTTGCATCTCTGCAAAGTCAGCTGTTTGTGCCGTTGCATCTGTGCATCGACAGCCATTTGTGCCGTCGCATCATGCAACGGCTTTGTGTGGCTGTCTTTATGCATCCTTGCATACCGACTTTGTTCGACCACTTGTATGCGTCCTTGCATAGAGCCTTTTGGGATACACGCCCGGCATCAGTGCCGAGACTGAATGTGGGGCTGCCGCCCTCACCCCGCTTGGGGCAACGCCCCAAACCCATTTTTTAAGAATTATATATGTAAATCGATGCTTAAACCGCATCGATTTTTTTATTTTTATCTATTGATTATTTCCTTAAAATGCTGTATAATAATACAGTATGATTGTGAGGTGTGTGTTTTGGCACAGAAAAAAGGAAAAAATAAATTCGGAATAACACCGTCTATGATATTTCTGAATCTTTTACTGGTTCTTATCATCTGCACAGTGTGTTTCTTTACCTATAATATTATAAACGGCGAGGATAATACTTCATCAGATCCGCCGTTCACAGCGGTGACATCCGCACCGCCCGAAACTTCCGCTCCGACTACTACCGCAGGCAGTACGGAAAAGCCCGACAGCAACTCATCCGTTGCCACATCGGATAATGAGCCGACACTTGACTTTGACAAGGACTATTTCTCCTCATCGCTGTTCATAGGCGACAGTATCTCCACAGGCCTTAGCCTTTACGGCTTCCTCGATCAGCAAAACGTATTCGCTCAGCAGGGTCTTGCACCCTCTACGGCGCTTGACGCTGACATTGACGGAGTGACGCTTTCGGATAAGATTGCTTCATTCAAGCCTAAAAAGATATTCGTAATGCTCGGCACAAACAGCGTCGGCTACGCCGATAACGAAACGCTTGCAGGCAATATGAAGGAGCTTGTGGAAAAGATCTCGGCTCTTACAAAAGCTAAGATTTACGTTGTATCCATTCCGCCCGTAACACAGGAAGCGGAGAAGTCGGATGAGAACGCACTTACCCTTAAGGACATCACCGATTATAATACAAAACTCAAATCTGCAATTTCAGGCACTTCGGCAATATTCATCGACCTTAACAGCATCCTTTCCGACAAGGACGGATATTTCAATGCCGATTATGCAGAAATGGACGGAATTCACTTTATGGGAAAAACTTACGAGGTAATGCTCAGCTACCTGCAGAAGCATTCTTCGTAAATATCAAAGGGGCAATATATTAGAATGAAGCATATAGCTGATTGTAAAACAATAGCAATATCGTTAATCTGTATATTTTCAATAGTCCTTTGCAGTTGTTCGGACGTAACAGTGTCGCAGGATAGTTCGTTGTCAAAAAATGACACAACAACCCCTGTAAAAACATCGTTAACCGACACAAAAACATCAACTGTAGCGACAACCGTTAAAATCGTAACTACATCGGCTACTACAGCCGTTACAACGACCGAAACGACACTGCCTGAAACTACAGCTGTAGCAACAGAGCCAAAGCCCGCTCCGACCGATCCGCCAAAAACCTCTGAAACCGCTCCACAAGCCAGACCGACAGCGTCAACAGACTTCGATACCTCATTTTTTGACGATGCGCTGTTCATAGGCGACAGCATTACCACCGGTCTTTACCTTTACGGTTATCTTGACGAGTCCCTTGTCTACGCAAAGCTCGGGCTTGCCCCCTCAACCGCATTGGAAAGCGAAATAGACGGTGTAACCATAAACAGTAAAATAAAGTCAAATAATCCCAAAAAGATATATATTATGCTCGGCACCAACAGCGTAGGCTATTCAGACGGCAATTACCTCGCAAATTGTATGGGTGAACTTGTACAACATATTTCACAAATCACAAAAGCAAAGGTATACGTTCTGTCTATTCCGCCGATAACATATTATGCCGAGGCAGACAATGACAACGCACTTACTACATCTGCGATAAACGAGTATAATGCCGCATTAAAAAGCGTAATTAAAGGCACAAAGGCGAAATTTCTCGACTTTCATTCTGTGCTGACCGCTCCCGACGGATATTATTACGAGGAATATCACGAGATGGACGGAATTCACTTTATGGGTTCAACATATCAGGTTATGCTAAGTTTCCTTGAGAAACATTCTTAATATAAAATGTGCATAAAAGAAAGGAATTATGAACAATGAAAAGCAGTATCACAAAGAGAATTATGGCAGGAATTGTCTGCGCTATGGTCGCAGTTTCAATATGCGGATGCTCCGAAAAACCCGCTCAGTCATCGGCTTCGGAAAGCTCCGTCACATCCGATGCAGGCTCGGCTTCCGAGGCTTCTGACAGCAGTACGGCGACCGGTACCGCCGCCGAAATCACAGCTAAGATACAGGAAGATGTCAAGTTTCCCGGTATGGCTGAAATAGGCGCAGACCGCATGGCAGGCTACTATGACGTTGCCGCCGATAAGATAGACAGCTACAGTGCCTATATCTGCGGCTCGGGCGCTTATCCCGATGAGATAGCGGTTTTCAAGATGAAGTCCGCCGATGATGTAAATGCCGTAAAATCTGTTCTCGAAAAGCGTGTAGAGAACCAGAGTGCCACATTCAAGGACTATACGCCTGATGAAATGTACAAGATAGACGGCAACAACGTAGTTACAAGCGGTAACTATGTAGCACTTATCATCTGTGCCGACAACGCAAAGGCTATCGAAGATTTCAAGGCTATGGCTAAGTAAATCAGTAAAACGAAAGGAGAACCGTATGGCTATAGAGTGTCTTGTTATAACGTTTATACTTGGGGCTATAGTGTTCTCGTTCGCCAGAGCCGACAGAATCCGTTGGGTCATAGCGACCGTTCCGCTTGGGATACTGCCGCTTGCCAACTGCGTGTCCTGCTTTATCTGTACCACATTTCTGGGGTGCGATCTTCCTAAGAATATCGCTGCGGTGATAATTCTTCTTGCGGTGATGGCATCGTGCGTGTGGATAGGCATTGCGTCGGGTTTTCTGCGTACAAACCGTATGCGGATACCTTATATATGCGTTGGCATCGGCTTCAATGTGGTTCTTGGGCTTATTCTACTGAATTTCTATATCGGATTGTTGTAATCCGGCTATGAAACGGAGATTCACAGCTATAAACAAATACCGCACCGCCGTAAATTTCTACGGCGGTATTTTTATCTTTACGTTATATCCGCATCCGTCAATCGTCAATAGACAAATTGTATAAAAATGAACCCGGATTTTTAGTTACTTATTCCTAAAAGACATATTGACAAATCGGAGATAACACTATATAATATTAAATGTATTTCGCTCACCACTACATATTGTGGTTTTACGATTAAAGCTTAAACGAGAGGGAGAAATTAATGCTGACTAAAATTCAAAAGAGGGACGGACGTACAGTACCGTTCAACATTGAGAAGATAGCCGATGCTATATATAAGGCGGCGAGAGCTGTCGGTGGCAACGATTATCAGGAAGCCGGTGAAATGGCTGAAAAGGTTTGCGATTATCTTGAAGCAAACGTAAATAAGACAGGGGAGCTTCCCACCGTAGAAGAGGTTCAGGACGCTGTAGAAAAGGTGCTTGTAGAAAGCGGCCACGCAAAGACCGCCAAGGCTTATATCCTTTACAGAGCCGACAGAACAAGGGTAAGAGAAATGAACACCAGCCTTATGAAGATCTATGAGGATCTTACATTCAAGGCTGCAAGAGATTGCGATATTAAGCGTGAAAACGCCAACATTGACGGAGATACCGCAATGGGCACAATGCTCAAATACGGCTCTGAGGGTGCAAAGCAGTTCAACGAGATGTATGTTCTTGCTCCCGAGCATTCAAAGGCACACAGGGACGGCGATATTCATATCCACGACCTTGACTTTTTAACGCTTACCACGACCTGCTGTCAGATTGACCTTATCAAGCTGTTCAAGAACGGCTTCTCGACAGGTCACGGCTTCCTTAGAGAGCCTAACGAAATCAGCAGCTATTCTGCGCTTGCCTGCATTGCTATTCAGTCAAACCAGAACGATCAGCACGGCGGACAGTCTATCCCCAACTTTGACTATTCTATGGCTGACGGCGTAAGAAAGACATATAAGCACCGCTATGCTCAGAATATCGTAAGAGGACTGGAGCTTATCGGCGGCATTGAAGACCTTGCAACAGCAGAAGCAGATGTAAAGGCATATACAAAGAAGCTCGAAGAAGAAAAGCAGCTTTGTCCTGTTCTCGCTAACGATAACGGCTATCAGGACGCAGAGCGTGAATGCCTCAGAGAAATTTGCCCCGATGTCAGCGATGAAATAATCGAAAAGATACAGAAATTTGCACTGAAGCAGGCTGAAGTAGAAACCGACAGAGCCACATATCAGGCTATGGAGGCACTTGTACACAACCTCAACACAATGAACAGCCGTGCAGGCGCACAGATACCGTTCTCATCAATAAACTACGGTACAGACACCTCTCCCGAAGGCAGAATGGTAATAAAGAACGTTCTGCTTGCTACAGAGGCAGGTCTTGGCAACGGCGAAACACCCATCTTCCCGATACATATCTTCAAGGTAAAGGACGGTCTTAACTATAACGAGGGCGATCCTAACTACGATCTGTTCAAGCTGGCTTGCAGAGTATCAGCAAAAAGACTGTTCCCGAACTTCTCATTTATCGACGCTCCCTACAACCTTCAGTATTACAAGCCCGGCGACTATAATACGGAAATCGCATATATGGGATGCCGTACCCGTGTAATAGGCAATGTTTACGATCCCACAAGAGAAATAGTAACAGGACGAGGAAACCTTTCGTTCACATCTATAAATCTGCCCAGACTCGGCATACTTGCAGGCGGAGATATTGTAAAGTTCTTTGAGATGCTCGAGGACAGAATGAATCTTGTCGTAGATCAGCTTCTCTACAGATTCAAGATACAGTCGCAAAAGAAAGTAAAGAACTATCCGTTCCTTATGGGACAGGGAATATGGATCGACTCCGAAAAGCTCAACCCCAACGATACTATCGGAGAGGTATTAAAGCACGGTACGCTTTCTGTAGGCTTTATAGGTCTTGCTGAATGCCTCAAGGCGCTTATCGGCGTTCATCACGGCGAAAGCAAGGAGGCTCAGGAGCTTGGTCTGCGTATTATAGGCAGAATGAGAGCAAGAATGGACGAAGAAAGCAAGAAGACCGGTCTTAACTTCTCGCTCCTCGCAACACCTGCAGAAGGTCTTTCGGGAAGATTTGTAAAGATCGACCGCAAGAAGTTCGGCAAAATCGAGGGCGTAACAGACAGAGAATACTATACAAACTCATTCCATGTGCCTGTTTACTTCCCCATCAACGCATTCAGAAAAATCAAGCTGGAAGCGCCTTATCACGCACTCACAAACGCAGGTCATATCAGCTATGTAGAGCTTGACGGCGATCCGCTTCAGAACCTTGAGGCATTTGAGCAGATTATCAGATGCATGAAGGAATCGGGTATCGGCTACGGCTCGATAAACCACCCCGTAGACAGAGATCCCTGCTGCGGATATACGGGTATAATCGGTGACGTATGCCCCAAGTGCGGAAGAAGCGATCACGGCGACAACACAAGATTTGAGCGTATCCGCCGTATAACAGGCTATCTTGTAGGCACTGTTGACCGATTCAACAACGGCAAGAGAGCCGAAGAAAGAGATAGAGTAAAGCACAGCGTTTCTGACGATGATGCAGAAATCTGACGATTTATAAAGACTGCAAAAGAATCCGGCACATCCTGCCGGATTTTTTGCGTTCAGGGCTTGAAATCGGCGGCGGTTTAGTATATACTATCCATAAGCCGAGCCGTAAGGACTGTGTGAAAGCAAAAACAGAAAAGAGGTATTTCTATGGGCGAATATGGCAAAAGAGCCGAGCAACTGTTTATGGAAGGGTATAACTGCTCACAGGCGGTATTGCTCAGCTATTCGGATATAACCGGGCTTGACGATAAGACGGCGGCTATGCTTGCATCGGGCTTCGGCGGCGGTATGGGACGTATGCGTGAGGTATGCGGCGCAGTAAGCGGAATGTTCATCGTACTGGGCATAGTGGCAGGCTACAGCGATCCTTCGGACGTACAGGGCAAGAAATCCACCTATGCCGCAATACAGGAGCTTGCTTCACGCTTCAGAAAAGAAAACGGCAGCATAATCTGCAAGGAGCTTCTCGGACTGTCAAAGCCCGAAGGCACATATATACCCGAAGAAAGAACGAATGAGTATTATAAAAAACGGCCTTGTCCGAAAATCGTCTGTATGGCGGCTGATATACTTGAAGAATATCTTGATGAACACGGTTATCTGACCGGGAAAGGAATCTGACATGATCGCACTTATTACGGGCGCAAGCTCGGGAATCGGAAAAGAAATGGCGAAAAACCTTGCTACAAGAGGTGTAAATCTTATACTTGTCGCAAGAAGAACAGAGCGTCTGCTGGCACTCAAGGAAGAAATCGTATACAACTGTCCCGAAATAAAGGTCAAGACAATCACAGCCGACCTTTCAAAAGAGGAGCAGTGCTTCGGGCTTTACAACAAGGTAAAGGATTATAAAATTGATTTTCTCTTTAACAATGCGGGATTCGGTCTGTACGGTCCATTCCTTGAAACAGATCTTAAAGACGAACTTTCGATGATAAACGTCAATATAAAGGCTGTTCATATTCTGACAAAGCTGTTCCTGCGTGATTTTGCCGCAAGAAACAGCGGATATATCCTTAACACTGCGTCTGTTGCAGGCTTTATGGCAGGACCTCTGCTTGCAACATACTATGCGACAAAAAACTATGTTGTACAGCTTACCAAAGCGGTTTACGAGGAACTGAGAAGCACAGGCAGCAGGGTAGTGATAAGCGCACTTTGCCCCGGACCTGTAGATACCGAATTCAACAGCGTTGCAGGCGTAAAGAGCTTCGGAATACCGAGCGAGAACGAGGCTTATGTTGCTGACTATGCTATCGAGCGTCTTTTATGCGGCGATCTGCTGATAATTCCGGGTGTTACAACCAAGGCGGCTGCGGCAGGCTCAAGATTTGCTCCGACAAAATTCCTTCTCAGAACGGTAAGAACGTTACAGGAGCAGAAGAACAAGTAAAGATATAATGTGAGGAACTATGGCGTATACTACAGATTTAAACGCAGAGCTTGTTTCAAAGCAGGCAAGCAAAAACACAAAAATGCTTTTTGAATACCTTAAAAGCATTTACGGCAAAAAACATCTGGCAGGTCAGCAGTATCTGCAAAGTGAAGAAGTCGAGGATCTTGTGTACTATCATCTGACGGGAAAGCTCCCTGCCGTAAGAGGATATGACTTTATGGGGGTAAGCTCCTGCAAGAAAACGGACGATCAGGTGGACAGGGCGATAAAATGGGCTACTCAGTGCGGAGGCATTGTCACAATGTGCTGGCACTGGTATGCTCCGAACGATATGAACGATTATTCCAAAGGCTCATCGTTCTACTACAAGACGACAAGCTACGATCACAAGACCTGCTTCGATTTATGCAAGGGTGTAACCGAAGGCACTGCGGAATATGAGTTTATTATCCGTGAGATAGATATGGTATCAGCCGAGCTTAAGCGTATGGCACAGCTTGATATACCTGTGCTGTGGCGACCTCTGCATGAGGCAAACGGCAACTGGTTCTGGTGGGGAAACCACGACGAACAGCACCGTGAAGCGTATAAGAAGCTGTGGTATATGATATTTGACCGTATGGAAAATTATCACAAGCTGACCAATCTTATATGGGTATGGAACGGTCAGGACAAGTGTATGGAGGTAAGCCCGGACACGTTTGACATCTGCGGAGATGATATTTATTCGGTAAAGGAATACGATCATTCTTCCCAGAAGCAGAGATTTGAATATATGACCGAGCTTGCACACGGCAAAATGATAACCTTGTCCGAATGCGGTTATATCCCCGATCCAGATGAGATGAAAAAAGACAACGCTATGTGGCTGTGGTGGCTCCCGTGGTGGGGCGAGTTCGTCTACAAGAGGGAAGGGTACAAGCCTGTTTTCGACAAAGACGGCTACACTGTGATAAACGAAAAATATATGACAGAGGATTTTATGAAGCGTGTTATGGCTCATCCCGATGTCATAATGCGTGAGGATCTGCCGTGGTACGACAAGGATAAGCACAAGCTCCCCGATGCGCTTTCGGCAAATCTTGAGAGGATAAAAAGCAAATGAAAAAAGCACTCAATGTATTAATAGCCGTAATCATTGCCGCAACGCTCTGCGGCTGTGCCGATGATGTTTCGTCCTCTGTACAGCAGGAGGACAGCTCCTCCCACTCGTCTACAAAATGGACGGTAACTAAGGTGGCTGACGATGATATTTCCTGCGAGGGTCTTGTACTCACAGCGCTTAACAGCGGCGATTTCCCCGAAATGGTAAAAGCAACTGACAGCACACTGCTTGATACGATAATGGATTTCAGCAAATACGGTATCACGGATTACTGCGTATATCAGCAGGCGATAAGCGTTGAGCTGTCGGAGATAATTGCTGTGCGTGCAGATGACACAGACGGCGTGAAAGCCGCACTGCAAAGCAGAAAAGACAGCCTTATAAAGCAGTTCGGAACATATCCCGAACAGGAAAAAATCGTAAGCAGGACGGTGGTATTCCAAAAGGGCGATCTGTGCTTTCTTATAGCGTCGGAAGAGCCTGAGAAGGCAGAGAAAGCAATATCGGACAAAATCAGCGCAAACTCTGTTGATTCGGGGGATTAAAAAAAGCGGACTGAAGCAAAGTAAAAAGCAGAAATATATAATGACCGCAGTTTTCTGCGGTTCAGCTTGTAGAAAAAGTATGTTTTTGAAACAAACTTCTAACTCACTACCCCTATCCCCC